>Ga0335077_10012544_pt1 | contig 10597 bp, 11 predicted proteins | sample Lox_Sample_31_FD_207151 | JGI IMG/M metagenome (GOLD analysis project Ga0335077, IMG submission 207151) | Soil microbial communities from Loxahatchee National Wildlife Refuge, Florida, United States - Lox_Sample_3.1 | ecosystem: Environmental > Terrestrial > Soil > Wetlands | place: USA...
CTCACTCTTCTTCCTCAAGTATTCCGGAAGTTGACCGTACAGGCCCGATTCAAAAGCGAATCCCGCATGACGAAACTGGCCGGCCCACAAGTGCCTGCAAAGGTCCTCCTCCGTCAAGTTGCGGAGAATCGACGTTACCCCCGCACAAGTGACATCGCTTCGTTGTCTTGCAATTGCCGCTTGAAGTCTCTCTTCTCTTTCCTCCCTCCTCGCTTCTCTTTGTTCTTTGCGTTCTTCAATCAAGTAAAGGAGGGCCACAAAATCAGCAGCGCAAATGATGGCCAGAACAAGCGCTTCTGCCAAGATGCCAAGCGCTTCCCATTTAGACCAGTCTGCCGCGGACCTGCCAACGGGGGGCGATGCTGGGGTCGGGCCGGGTGTGGCAAAGTTGATCGATAAGGCCTCAGTCGGACCCGTAAGTTCAGCGCGCTGCTGGCGCGGGTTTGATGTTGCCATCCCGATAAGTGGAATGCCAAATGCCAAGATCGCCGCGACTGCGAACACAAATTTCACCGTTGTTTCTCCTGCCCGCTTAGGACGTCACCACGTCTGTCAAAGTTTTCCAAACTTGGGGTCCGGCATCCACTTATTGTAGTAGGTGCGAACATGCCATTTCCCGCTTCTGCATTTGTTGAATAGCAGTGCTCCCTGTTGGCGATAGAAAGCGATCAGTTCTCGTTCCTGTTTTGCAGCCTCCATCGAAGTGAGCTTTCGTCTTTCAATACGGACAAACTCGTCTGGGGCAAATCCCAGGGTTTGCCAGTCCCTTAGCCAGCGCCTGTGGTCCGGAGACCGCCGGGTGTCAGCCCATGCTCGTCCCCGCGTTCCCTTTCCCACGTACACGACCTCTGCTTCCCGCTGAGGATGGCGGTGAGTGTAGACGTAACAACGGGGATATCGGCTGAGAACAAAGTGAATGACTCGTTCTGCCATTACGCCTCCTAGTTGGCCAGCTCGGCCCGATTCGCGGAGTGGTCCATGGCGGCCCAGATACGAACCGAGTTCCTATTGCACGCAACCGACAAGGCGTGTTTGGTCGGGGTCGCGCAAACTACTCAACGAAGTGCACTAAAGCAGTGGCGGAGAGGGTGGGATTCGAACCCACGGTTGAGTTTCCCCAACACACGCTTTCCAAGCGTGCTCCTTAAACCGCTCGGACACCTCTCCGCATTCGCGGGTGTTCAGAAGCCTAGCAAATTGGCGACGGAGCGGCAAACGCGACGACTCGCGTGATCCACCGGGGGAAACAAATCGAGAAGTTGTCTGCTACACTTTCTTTCACTATTCCGGGGTAGTGCAATTGGTAGCACGCCAGCCTTTGGAGCTGGTTATCCTGGTTCGAGTCCAGGCCCCGGAGCCAATCTCATTCGCGCTCTTTCCAGTGAATCTATTGCAATAGCGCCTTCGCGCGAATACTATCGCCGGCAGGCGGAAGTGAAGCCTGCACGCAATTCCGCCGACAATTTAGGGTTCAAGGGAGCAAGACCGCCATGCCAGATGCCAACGCCAAGCTTTCTGCCGAGGACCGGCTCGATATCATCGAGCTGTTCGCGAGGTACGCCTGGGCGATCAACTCGGGTGACGCCGAAGGCGTGCTGAAGTGTTTCACCGAGGACGCCTCGCTCGACCACCTCTGGCAGGGCGTCATGCACGGACACAAAGAGATACGCCGCGCGTTTGAGGAACTCTGGTACGACCGCCCCAGCTGGTGGATCGGGCGCCAGCACCTCGCGAATCATTTTCTGATCACGCGCGAAGGCGAAGGTGCGCGCGTGAAAGCCTTCTACTCGATCCTTCAGTTCAACGTGGAGTACCGTACCAATTTCGTCTTCGGAATAGGCACGTGGGACAATTACTGCGTCAAGCGCGACGGCACGTGGTTATTCCAGGCCCTCAAAGTGAACGCGTGGCTGGACCGGAACACCGTGCTCTGGGTAGGCGATCCGCGTGCCGCTTCAGCGGGCCCCCGGGTAGTGGCCGGAGCGGGCTCGACATCAGCGCCTGTTGCGGCGGCGCAGCCCTCACTTCAACGAAGCAAATAGGCGGAACTGTTATGCCGCGGATGCGGGCTTTCGTTGCGGTGCAGGAGCCTTCTTCACCAGGCGGGGTCCGCCACTCTTGAGGCATTCCGAGGCGCGGCGAAGCAGTACTTCAAATTCCCGGTTGGATACCCGCTCTTTCGCCACCAAGACTCTGCAACGTACGCTCATGCCGCCCTCTCACCCAAGCGATAGTCGGACAGGGCCTATCGAATGCGGGCAGCCTATCCCTGCCCCATGGGCCTGTCAAGCAATTTTGGGGAGCGCAGGACCGCCAGCCTCCCTGGGCCGGTTCAAATGAGCCCCTCTGCGCCGTATTAGACATCTCCGAACGATTCGGCCGAAATATTCGAGCAACTCCAGGCGCTTTTGGTGTATCTTAACGCCTGGGTGCATCCTCCGCACCTAGCCCGCTGCGCCAGCGGCAATCCCCACGACACGGGGGCATCCGGAGCAGCGTCGGAGAGTCTCCCGCAGCGTTCATCCGGAATTTCACCCTTCGCGATAGCGTCGTTTTGCGTCTCGCCATGGGTCCAATCCTCGCGGAAGCCAACGCGTTTCCGCCCGGACACAGGAGGATTCAATGAAGCGTTTTATGGCAGTTTGCGCCGCGGTCCTGGTCGGGCTGTTCCTGACCTCTGCAGTCCACGCGCAGTCGAACCAAGTCGTGCCGGGCACGCAAGTGCGCCTTAGCCTGCTCAACGGGCTGAGCACGAGCGTCGCCCGATCAGGCGATCCATTCACGGCCGTCGTTTCCGAACCCGTTTTCGTGGGCAACGAACTCATTCTGCCCGCGGGCGCGAAGGTTCACGGCACAATCACAAGCGTCGAACGCCCGAAAATGTTCTCCATGTTTCGCGGCGGCGCGTCCATGAATCTGGCGTTCACGTCGATTGAAGTCGAAAGCCGGATCTTCCCGGCCAAGATGAGCATTCTCTCGATCTCTGGCGCGGGAACTGATGGAGGCAAGCGGCGGAAGGACCTCAAGACGATCGAAGGCGAAGTCGTGCAGGAAAGCCAGAACGTCAAAGGCGATGTCACCGACGTTGCCATTGGCACGGCAGGCGGCTCGACCGTTGGATTGATCTTCAGCCACGTCGTGCGCGGCACCGTGATCGGGTTGGTCGGCAGCGGCGCCTATATCGCGGCGAAGAAGGGCAAAGAGGTTGAATTGCCGGCGCAGACGAACATGCTCGTGCGCATGGATTCGACGCTCTCGCTCCCGTCGTCGCTGCTGCACAACGCGTCGTACTCGTCCGGCGGAAACTGAGCGCCCGAGCGATTCAACGGCCGCCGCTTGCGGCGGCTGCGGCCTGTTTGCCCGAGCGCTTGAGGAAACGGTAGAGGCTTGTCCGTCCGATGCCGAGCATCTGCGCGGCGCGGACGCGATTGCCGTTGCACATCTCGAGGACGCGCTGGATGTGGACGCTCCGCACCTCCTCGAGTGGCACGGGCCGCCAGTCGTGGCCGGAGGCTGCGGCGCGCCGGCGGGGTTTCTGAAGATGCTCGGGGAAATCTCCTACGTCGATGAATTCGGCATTGGAGGTGATGGCCGCGCTCGAGATCACATTCTCGAGTTCGCGCACGTTGCCCGGCCAATCGTGCTGTAGCAGGACGATCTGCGCCCGCCGCGTGAGGCCTTGGAGCCGCTTCCCGTAGGCCCGGCTGTATTTCTTGAGAAAATGCTGGACGAGCACGGGAATGTCCTCGGGGCGATCGGTCAGCCCCGGGACGCGAATTTCGATGCTGCTCAAACGATAGAAAAGATCCTCGCGGAAACGCCCCGCAAGCACTTCCGCCCGCAGATCGCGATTTGTTGCGGCGATGATCCGCACGTTGACGGTTCTCACTTCGGGAGAGCCGACGCGCTGGATTTCGCGGTTCTGTACCGCGCGCAGCAGCTTCGCCTGCATGGGCAGCGACGTCTCGCCGATTTCGTCGAGGAAGATCGTCCCGCCGTTCGCGTACTCGAACAGCCCCGGCCGTGTCTCCGTGGCTCCGGTGAACGAGCCGCGCACGTGCCCAAAGAGCTGGCTTTCGAGCAGCGTATCGACCATCGCCGAGCAGTTGCAGACCGCGAATCGCTCCTGCGCCACCGGGCTGAGCTGGTGCACGGCCCGCGCCACCGGCTCCTTTCCAGCGCCTGTCGGGCCCGTGATCAGGACGTTCGTATAGTGCCGCGCAATCTTTTTCGCCAGATCGAACACCTCGATCATCGCCGGACTCTTGCCGACGATGCCCTGGAACTGCATGTTCTCGAAAAGCTTTTCCTCTAGGCCGCGAATCTCCGAACGCTGCGAGAAAAGCTCCGCGAGGTCATCGAGCGCTTTCGCCAGCCGCGAAAATTCGATTGGCTTCGCCAGATAATCGTACGCCCCGCGCTTGATCGCCTCGATCGCGGAATCGACGGAATAGAATCCGGTGATCAGGATGACGTGCATTCCAGGATCGTACTGAAGTGCGTTTTCGAGAAACGTCAGGCCGTCCATCGCCGGCATTTTCAGGTCGGCCAGAACGACGCGGCAGCCGCCGAGCCGTACTTTTTGGAGTGCTTCCTGGGGATTCGTGGTGCCTGCGGCCGGGAATCCCGCGCGCTCCAGCAAAGTCGTAACAAGCTCCACCTGATCGGGATCGTCATCCAGCATACAAACGGGCAGATTTTTTCGCGCGATTCCGATGGCGCCGTGGTCCACATGCCCCCCGTGCAACGTCGAAGGCGTAAGGCACGGCTAGTGCCATGAGATCGGCCAAGCGCCCAACGCGCCAAGTCCAAGTGTGCTGGGCCAGCGATGTGCAACGTGTGAGCGGTTAAGGCTACTAAATTGTGAGCGTTAGTTCACATCGTACGAAAGCGCCGGCACCGGAACTTGAGTAGCAGTGACGAGGCGGAAGCGTCCCGCGCGCACACGAACGTTCCAAAGCGGAATCACAGTTTCAGGTTGGACCGGGTTCTCAACTGCTCGCGAGTCCTACTGCAGTCCCAACCCGGCCCGCGACAGCTGATCGAATCACGCAACTCTGCCGGCGGCGGAGTTCACATTCGGCGCGGCGTCGGTGAACGCAGGGCGCGGGTGCAACTGCACGAGATGAACCACCGAGCCGCCACTCTGTCCCTTGTTTGCAACTTTCACGGCGCGACAAGGGATCGGAAACTTGCTCACGCCGTCCGCCGGATGCAGCATGCGCAAGAAAACAATGCAGCCTTCCCGCAAAGCGCTCTTAAGCCTGATTACTTTCGTTTCGTCGCCCGCCCAATCGAGCATCGCCTTCTCGACGAAGAATCCCTCCGTTGCGTCCCATCCGGAAACTTCCACCGGATATCGATGAGACGATCGCGTCTGCGACTCCATGGCTGTGCCTCCGCCACAAGCAGTCGCAGAAGCGTTGCCAAAGACTGGAGCACACCGGCGTTGACGGCGAAGGAGATGCATCCCTTGAACAGCCAACGGCCGCGGACGACTGCTCCAATCAGATCACGTGTGCCTGGGTGAAACAGTTCTTGATCGAGTCGCAGCACGTCGCACGGAAGAGAAACTCATTGCGCCGGATCGCGGCGAGCGCGAGAAATTCGAATCTCACCCGAATTCCGGCGCCGCTCATCGGCTTTCGTGGTGCAAACCGGTATGCTAGACTCCGCGAAGCGGTCATGCCGCAAGAAAAATGTGCGCAGACCGGCGATCGGTGGAACTTCGGGCTCTGTGCAACGATTCCCCGCAAACCCCGCCAGGCCCGGAAGGGAGCAACGGTAGCGGGTCAGCTTCGTGTGCCGCGGATCACCCGAAGTTCCTCTCATCGCCCGCAGGCAGGAGACCGGGAAGCATCGAATGAGCTACAAAGTCATCGCGCGAAAATATCGCCCGCAGACGTTCAGCGAGATCGTCGGGCAGCAGCACGTGACGCGGACTCTCGCAAACGCGATCGAGTCGAACCGTGTGGCTCATGCCTACATCTTCTCGGGCGTTCGCGGCGTGGGCAAGACGACCGCAGCTCGCATTCTTGCGAAAGCTCTCAACTGCGCGAAAGGCCCGACGGCCCAGCCGGACAACACGTGCGATTCCTGCCGCGAAATTTCCGCCGGGACTTCGCTCGACGTGCTCGAAATCGACGCGGCATCGAACCGCGGCATCGACCAAATCCGTGAGTTGCGCGAAATGGTGCGCTACGCGCCCGCGGCGAGCCGCTACAAAGTCGTCATCCTCGATGAAGCCCATCAGCTCACCGACGAAGCATCGAATGCACTCCTGAAGACTCTCGAGGAACCGCCCGAACGCGTCGTGTTCATTCTCGCCACCACGCGCGCCGAAGATCTGGTCGAGACGATCAAATCGCGCGCGCAGCTCTTTCAGTTCCGGTCGCTCACGTTCCAGGAGATCTCCGGCCAGATCGAGCACATCGCGAAATCAGAGAATCTCGCCATCGAATCCGGCGCGGTGGCGGTGCTGGCGCGCGCGGCCGAAGGCAGCCTGCGCGACGGGCTGTCACTGCTCGAGCAGGCCATGGCGTACGCGGGCGATACGATCACGGACGCGCAGGTGCGCGAGCTTCTCGGCGTTGTCGCCGAAAGCGTGCTCGACGATCTGGTCGAGGCCATCGCCGCGCAGTCGGCCGAGCGCGCGTTCGCGCTGGTCCATCGGTTGATCGCCGACGGCCAGAACTTGCAGCACTTCTGCCGGGAAGCGATTCGCCATCTTCGCAATCTGCTCGTCGCGCGTGTTTGCGGAGCGGATTCGGAGCTCGTCGCCGCTCCTGTGGACGAGCGTCCCCGCCTGGCGGACCACGCCGCGCGATTCGCGGAAGAAGACCTCACGCGATTTTTCAACATCTTGCTCGAAACCGATGACGATCTGCGCCGCAAGCCCGATCCGCGGCTGCATCTCGAGCTCGGGTTGCTGCGGCTCATCAACGCGCAGCGGCTCGCGCCGCTTGAAGAAGTTCTCGGTGAGCTGCGCGGCGAACAGCGCCCGGCCAAGGCCGCGCATTCTGCGACCAGCGCGCCCGCGCGCGCGGTGCCTCCGGCGCAAGCCGTCTCGACTTCTTCTGCGGGAGCGGCCGCCGTGCGAATGGCGCCGGCTCCGGAATCGAACGCGTCCGCTCTTCCCGCCGCGGCGCCAGCGCGTCTTGCGCCCGCCGCGCCAATTCCCGCATCGCTGCCGCGAATCGTCGCGCGCGCGGCGGAGGATTCCGCGGGTGGATTAGCCTCGGCGCAGTTGGACGCAGTGAAAGTCGCACTTCAGGGCTCGCGATTGCTGTCGTCCTTTCTCGAGCACGCAACGCGATGCGAAATAGAAGCGAGCGAGTTCCGTCTTTTCTTTTCCACGGAGAATCGCGCGCTTTCGGAGATGTTGCCGCGCGAAGCGATGGAGCGTTTGCGCACAGCGGTGCAGGAAGTCGTGGGCCAGCCGCTGCGTGTCTGTGTTAAACTTGAGTCCGGGCGAGCAGGAGTTGTTCGCGGTTCGGAATTGCGCGCCCGGTTTGAAGAAGATCCGATCGTTAGGGCGATGCTTGAAAAATTCGGCGGCCAGATTTCAAAGGTCAAGCGCCCGGGCGAGGAATAGACCATGGAAGTAAAAGCGTTGCAGCAAATGCTCGCGCAGTTCCGGCAGGTGCAGGAGACGCTCGAAAAGCGCATCGGCGAGCTCTCCGTGGAAGCATCGGCCGGAGGCGGCATGGTCTCGGTGAAGATGAACGGCCAGAAGCAGCTCACTGAAGTGCGCATCGAGCCGGAAATCTTCAAAAACAAGGATCAGGAAATGTTGCAGGAGCTTTTGCTCGCCGCCGTGAATGAAGCCAACCGGCGCGTCGATGAAGAGCTGTCCCGGCAGGTGAAAGACCTCACGGGCAGCGTGCCCGGAATCATGGGCCTGAAAATCCCCGGCCTGTTCTAGTCCGTTCCCTTCCCCAGGCAAGTCTTCAAATCGTAGACGTGTGTTTGCGCGCAAAAAAGAGGCGCGGATTTCTCCGCGCCTCGGTTTGCCATATCGGCTCGTTTCGCGATTACTGCTGCGGTCGCGGCGGGGGCCCCATCATGAAGCCGGGCTGATGATGGAACAATCCGATCAGCACGGTGCCTGTCAGGACGTGACCTTCCATCGCCTTCTGAACGTCGTCGCGGCTCGCGCCCTTCTGTAGATCGAGCTTCGCATCGAGCGCGAAGAGCTCGAACGTGTAGTGGTGGACCGGTCCCGCAGGCGCGCAGGGGCCGAAGAACATCGGCTGGCCCGTGATGTTCGCGGCCTGTACTCCGGCCGTCGAATCCGCCTTGACGCCCTCGGGAAGCGACGTCGCATCGCCCGGGATGTTGAAGATCATCCAGTGGGTGATGTCGTCGAACGACTTTCGCGCGTGCGCATCGGGATCATGCAGAAGCAGCACGAAGCTTTGCGTGCCGGCCGGCGGGTTGGCCCACGCGAGCGGCGGCGACGTCATGTTGGCGGGTTGCGTCATCGTTTTTCCGTCCGGCGAGCACGTGTACTTGTCGGGAATCATCGTTCCGTCGGCGAACGCCGTGCTGGTCAGCTGGAGTGGCGGCCCCATCATCGGGCGCGCACCACCACCGCCGCCCGGCGGTGGTCCTTGCTGTGCTGCCGCAGACAGAACGCTGGCTGCGAGCAGAAGTGCCAAAGTCGCGAGCGACTTTACTGCTGTGATTCGCATTCCTTCCCTCCCCTTTTGCTTTTTCAGGATTCCTTCCGGGCCGGCGGCCGATGGCTGGGCCGCGAGGCGCTCGATTGTAACCCCGCGGTGATCGATCCGCAACGAAACGCCTGCCAGATTGGACGGCGGCATCTCGCGTCGCGTTTCACGGGTGGCACAAATCGACGCGAGTCTGCAATAATGAACGTGCATGCCCGACTTCGCTCCTTCCGTCACACGATTAATCGACGAGCTCAAGCGCCTGCCCGGCATCGGGCAGAAAACGGCGCAGAGGCTCGCGTTTTACCTGCTGCGCGTGGACCGCGAGCAGGCGTTCGCGCTTTCCGACGCCATCCGCGACGCGAAGGAGAAAGTCCGCGAGTGCTCGATCTGCAACAACATCACGGACGCCGATCCCTGCCTCTTCTGCGCGAGCGCGACGCGCAACCGCACACAGATCTGCGTCGTGGAAGAGGCGACGAATATTCAGGCGGTCGAGAAGACCCGGCAGTTCAACGGGCTGTACCACGTTCTCGGCGGCTCTCTTTCTCCGCTGCAAGGCATCGGGCCCGACCAATTGAAGATCAAGAGCCTCATCGAACGCCTCAAAGGCGGCACCGTGGAAGAGATTATCGTGGCGACGAATCCGACGGCCGAAGGTGAGGCGACCTCCGTTTACCTCTCGAAGCTGATCAAGCCGCTCGGTGTCCGCGTGACCCGCATCGCCATGGGAATTCCCGTGGGCTCCGATCTCGAGTACGCCGACGAAATCACCATGCTCAAGGCCATGGAAGGCCGCCGCGACGTGTAGTCCCCCGCCTTGCCACGCTGTTCGTCTTCTATTGACGGTGAGTGAATACGCATTTACAGTCGCGGCATGCCACGAAAGGTCATCCTGGGATACGGAATGAGCATCGACGGCTATATCGCGCGGCGGAACGGTGCTTTGGATTATCTCGTCATCGACAAAGAAGGTGAATCGGTGATGGCGGACTTCTTTGCCAGGATCGATACCACCATCATGGGCCGCAAGACCGCGGTAGGCATGGTGAAGATGCGCAAGAGCGGCGAGATGCCCGAGATGCCGGGCATGGCCTACTACGTGGTCTCTCGCCGGTGGGAGCCCGGCAAACACGACGGCTTCGAGGTGGTGCGTGGATCTCTGACAAACTTCGTGAGGAAGCTACAACGGCGCCCGGGAAAAGACATCTATCTCGGAGGCGGGGGCGAATTGACCCGCAGTTTCCTGCGGGAGGACCTGGTGGACGAACTCTTCATCGGCCTGAGTCCCGTTCTGTTAGGCGATGGCATCCCCGGCTTCCCAGGAAAGTTCCCGCAGCGCGACTTCCGTCTGACGGAGTGCAAAGGATACTCGAATGGATCGGTCGCGCTCCGCTACGAACGGATGAGGACTAAGAACGCGTAGCCCCCTGCGCTCGCTTCGCGAGCTTCGGCGGGTGGAGGAGGGACAAGTGGCGTCCTTTGATGAGTACATGCGGCAATATGATGGAGAGCATGCGAATGTATGGAACAAGGTTCTCCACGGCGTCGGGATTCCGATCATCATCGCGGGAATCGTTCTGCTGGTTCTGACATTCTGGCGGACGGGGCTGGCGCTTTTCGTTGGAGGATGGATTCTGCTGTTTGCCGGCCATCGCATTGAAGGCAACAAGCCGGCGTTTTTTCAAGGCGTAATCTACTTCCTCGTTGGCCCCGTCTGGATCGCGAAGGAAATCAAGGACGCGTTGTTTGGCGGCTCTCACCGATCGAGCACGGCGGAGTAACGCCACTCGGCTCATCGGCGGCGGCGGGCGAGCGCGACGACAGCCCTAGACATTCTGCCTTTACCTTTTCGCACAAGCTTTTCACGCCGTTCGCCCTGCTAAACACGCGGTGCTAATCTTGAAATTCAGCCTTCGGGGGCC
>Ga0335077_10012545_pt1 | contig 10597 bp, 9 predicted proteins | sample Lox_Sample_31_FD_207151 | JGI IMG/M metagenome (GOLD analysis project Ga0335077, IMG submission 207151) | Soil microbial communities from Loxahatchee National Wildlife Refuge, Florida, United States - Lox_Sample_3.1 | ecosystem: Environmental > Terrestrial > Soil > Wetlands | place: USA: Florida...
CGAAAACAAAGAGGCCCACACCCCCGAAATACGCGTAGACCCGTTCCCCATCGGTCACCGGCGTTTCCGAAGCGTACGTGTTCTTCAGGTGGTGAGAGCTTTGAGGGGAGCCGCGGTGGACCTCACGCTCCCAAATGATCTTGCCGCCGGCGAAATCCACGGCATAGAGCACCCACCGGTGCTCGTCCGCCGGAATGTTCTCCCGGTTTCCGCCAAAATACAGGCCTTTCTTCGGCGTCTCCGGCGCGACCGTGCTGATGACCGAAGTGACGAAAATGCGGTCGCCCCATACGATAGGCGACGACCAGCCAGAGCCCGGGATCTCGGTCTTCCAGACGACGTTCCGTGTGGCGCTCCAGCTTTCGGGAAGATTTCCGTCCGCGGCAACTCCGTTCGACTCGGGACCGCGGAACTGCGGCCAATGATCGCCGGCTGTAGCCAAAACGGCGAAGACAACCAGAAACAACGGCAAGCAAACGCGCATTTGATGACTTTACTACCAGGGCGGCCGGCGAGGCATGCCTCTTTGTGTCCACCGCCGCCATTGCAGGGACCCGGCAAGCCGGTGTCCCCTACTTACCGCGTTTTCTTGAGGAACTCCTCGATCCCGCGCTTGCAGTCTTCCGTAAGCCGGGCGAGGGCATTGGTCTGGACGCCAGCCGCCAGCGCTGCCTCGAACGCGGCGGCATCCGTCTGGTGAAACAACGACTTTGTCAGCGCCAGCGCCGAGGCCGAGCGGCCGGCAAGCTGCGTAACATACGCCTCCGTTTCCCTTTCGAAGACATCGTCGGCGAACACTCGGGTGATCATGCCGATCTCCAGTGCCGTCCGTGCGGAGATGATTTCTCCGGTAGCCAGCAACTCGAAGGCCCGCTTCTCACTGACCGCTCTCCGCAAGATCGCCATCACCATCGCCGGCACGAACCCGATCCGGATTTCCGGGTAACCGAATTGCGCCGATTCCGCCGCCAGGATGATGTCGGCGCCGGTCGCAACCCCACACCCTCCGGCGAGAGCGCGGCCACGAACCGCCGCGACGACCGGCCGTGGATGACGTCGCATGGCAAGAAATACATCGCCGAGATGGCGGGCGTCGGCGGCATTTTCCATCACGCCTGCCTCCGCTATCCGGCGAATCGCATCAAGATCGGCGCCAGAGCAAAAGTCCGGACCCGCTCCAGCCAATACCACAACGCGAACCGCCTGATCCTCGGCCGACTGCTCCAGCGCACAAGCCAGATCCGAAACCAGCTCGCCATCGAGCGCATTTCGCTTCTCCGGGCGGTTTAACGTAACGCGCGCGATGCCTTGCTCGACGGAATAGGTGATCTTGCGGTAGTCACTCATAGTTTCAGGCGACGCGCCACTACGGCAGCGCGAATGTCAGGACCGCGGATCCCGAGGGCATCGTAATGTATTGCCGTCCGTTGACCATAAAAGTCATGGGTGAATTCGACAGAGGATTGCCGGTGTTGAATCTCCACAGATTCCGCCCCGTCTTGGCATCGAACGCCATCAGGTAGCCGTCCTGATCGCCCGCAAAAATCAATCCGCCCGCCGTCGAAAGCGTGCCCGCCCAGGGTGCGTGCGTGTACCGGAAATCCCAAGTGGTTTCGCCGGTGAGAGGATCGAGAGCTTTGAGCATTCCCCATTCCGGCTCGTCGGAGGCCGCGCGCTGCATGCTGCCCCAGTATTGGCGGCCTTCAACATACACCGGCGGAGATGAATAATAGACGTCACATCCTTCCCGCACCGCAAAGTAGAATAGCCTGGTTTCCGGATTGTACGACGGCGCCATCCAGTTCGTGCCGCCGGCCAGCCCGGGACAAAGACGCGTGCCTTCGGGCGATGGCTCGGTGTTGGGCATGAGAATCGGACGTCCTTTCGCGTCTAGTTCCTTCGCCCAATTCTGGCGCGCGAACGGCTTGCCCATCAGAAATTCACCCGTTTCGCGATCGAGCACATAGAAGAACGCGTTGCGATTGGCCTGAACCACTAGCTTGCGGTTCCGGCCTTTCCAGTTCAGATCCAGCAGCATGGGCGTCTCCGCGGCATCCCAGTCGTGGGTGTCGTGCGGCGTGAACTGGAAATGCCACTTCAGTTTTCCGGTGTCCGGATCCACAGCTACCAGCGAGCAGGTATAAAGATTGTCGCCTTTGCGTGATTCCCCGTAGAGGTCCGGGCCCGGATTGCCCACGCCCCAGTACAGCGTGTTCAACTGCGGGTCGTAGGTCCCCGTCATCCACGTGGAGCCGCCGCCGCGTTTCCATGAATCCGCCGCCCAGGTGTCGCCGCCAGGCTCGTCTTTGGCCGGAATCGTCCAAAACCGCCAGGCCCGCTTGCCGGTGGCTGCTTCATATGCATCGATGAAGCCGCGGATGCCCCACTCGGCGCTGGATATTCCAACGATCACTTTGTCCTTGATGACCAGCGGCGCCAGCGTCGCCTGATGCTGGCCGCCGTTGAACGGCGCCATTTCCGTTTGCCAAACAAGGCGTCCGGTGCGCGCGTCGAGGGCGACAACGTTCGCATCGGGCGTGGCCATAAACAGGCGGTTGCCTAGAATTGCCAGGCCGCGATTGACAAAATCTGCTTTGCGCCCCGGCGGAAAAGCGTGTTTATACATCCAGAGCTGGCGGCCGCTGCGAGCGTCGAGCGCATACGCATATCCGCCGGCTGCCGTGAAGTACATAACGCCGTCCACCACCAGTGGCACGGCTTCGAAAGAACCCGGTTGTCCGGTCTGGAAAATCCAATCCACACGCAGGTCTTTTACGTTCGATGTGTTGATCTGCTTCAGGTCGCGATGCCGGATGGCGCTGTAATCGCCCCAATAGGTGAGCCAGTTCTGTTGCTCGTCGAGGGCGTGAACCAGCCGCTCGTAGGTGACATTCTGCGCGCAAACGAGCGGGGACAATACCAGCCAGCACCAGGCAGCCTGGCGCTTCATCGAATGCCCCCGGCCTTCTTGACTTCCGCGCCCGTATTCAAGTCGCCTCGAAGGGTGTTGAGATATGCCAACAAATCCTGTAAGTCCTCCTGCGAAAGCGAACCGTAGGCAGGCATGAGCGACTTTTTTTCGGGTATCACCTGCTGCACTTCGTCTTTCTGGAACATCCGAAAATTCTGTGACGCATCACGCATTTGCAGCGTGAATGTGTCTTCGTTGATTCGCACCCCGGTAATGCGCCGGCCGTCACGCGTGATCACCGTTACTCCCGCGTACTCGTCCGGGATGTCCGCCGACGGGTCCACAATCGACTCGCGGATATAATCCGGCGAGCGCGCCGCGCCGATTCGGCTCAGCTCCGGCCCGAACACGCTGCCTTCCGCGCCGATCTGATGACATCCTCTACAGCCCGTGCGGTCGTAAATTTTGCGCCCTTTCACCGCATCGCCCGGCAGTGTAACAGCGACCGTCGCCGAACCGGACAGGCTCTTCACATAAGCCGCTAAAGCATCCAGCTCCTCTTTTTCGAAATCGAACGCCGGCATGGTCGAGCCGGGAACGCCGTTGCGGACGACGTTCTTGATGTCTTCTTCGGTGGAGCCGTGTTGGAGCCGCCCCGAACTCAGCGCCGGCCCCCGTCCGCCGCCGCCCGCGAGCCCGTGGCAGAACGCGCAATTGCTGCGGAAACTGGCCTTGCCGCCTGCCAGGTCGCGCGCCGTCTGGCCCCAAGCCGCAAACGAACAGACCAAGGCAATGCCAACACCAGCCATTCTCATAAGGAGGAAATCAGTTATTGTATCCGATCGGTGCGGAATGGCCGCCGGACGGTGTGCCATGCTGAGAATTGCAGCGCGGGTGATGGAACCGAGAGAACTGGCACGAAAAATCGTAAGCAGGCTGAGATCCGGCGGCCATCAGGCGTACTTGGTCGGAGGCTGCGTGCGCGATCTCCTGCTGGGGGAGAATCCCAAGGATTACGACGTTGCGACCGACGCGCGGCCGGAACAAATAACCGCCTTGTTCCCGAAATCGGACCTTGTCGGGGCCCACTTCGGCGTGGTCCTGGTTCACGAGTCAGATGCGAGGGTGGAAGTGGCCACGTTCCGCAGCGATCACGCCTATGCGGATGGCCGGCATCCCGTGGCGGTGAACTTTGAGACGGATCCGCGTCAGGACGTGTTGCGCCGGGATTTCACCGTCAATGCGCTGCTGCTCGATCCGGAGACGAATCGGGTGCTGGACTACGTCGGCGGGCGCGATGACCTTCGGGATCATATCGTGCGCGCCATCGGGGATCCCGAAAGACGGTTTCGCGAAGACCATCTGCGTATGCTGCGAGCCGTCCGCTTTGCCGCGCGGCTCGGCTATCGCATCGAGCCGGCAACCATGCAGGCCGTCCAGCGGCTGCACAGCCTCATTCTGAAGGTGTCGGCCGAGCGGATTCGCGATGAGCTGATTCGCATTCTGACCGACGGCCAGGCGCGCCGGGGATTCGAGCTGCTGGACGAAACCGGCCTGCTGGAAGACATTTTGCCGGAAGTCGCGGCCATGAAGGGCGTGGCGCAGCCGCCCGAATACCATCCCGAAGGCGACGTGTGGATTCACACGCTGCTGCTTCTGGAGAAGATGGACAAGCCCGGCATCACGCTGGCGCTCGGCGCCCTGCTGCACGATGTGGGCAAACCGCCGGCGTTCCGCGTGGCCGAGCGCATTCGGTTCGATGGCCACGTCGAGAAGGGTGTGGAGATGGCCGAATCCATTCTCACCCGTTTGCGCTTTCCCCATGACCAGGTCCGGCAGGTAGCAGAGCTCGTAGCCCATCACATGCGTTTTAAAGATGTGCCGCAAATGAAGGAGAGCACCTTGAAACGCTTTTTGCGCCTGGAAAATTTTGCGGAGCACCTGGAGTTGCACCGGCTGGATTGTCTCTCGAGCCACGGGAATCTCGACAACTATGCGCTCGTGAAACACAAAGTCGAGGAGTTTCCGGCCAATGAATTGAAGCCCAAGCCGCTGATCACCGGCGCCGACCTGATAAGCGCGGGTTACAAGCCGGGCCTGGCATTCTCCCGCATCCTGGCTACAGTGGAGGATGCCCAGCTCGAGTCCGGAATTCGCACACGTGAAGATGCCATGCTGCTGGTACGTTCGAAATTTCAAATCCCGGATGGCCTCGAGATGTAGCCCCCGGGCATGCCCGGCGTAAATGTCCAAGCCCCTGCGTGTGACTCGTCTTGGCGGCGCACCCGCCTACATGCTTCGCCCGCCCATGCTCACAACATCTTCGATCAGCATGGTCTCTTTCACCACGAACGGCTCCGCGTATTTGACGCCCACCAGGTTCCCGTAGAAGCGGGCCACCGCGCCCAGCCTCTCGCGAATCTCCGCCTCCTCCGGAAAGAGATCGCCCCCTTCTGGAGCAGTGGCGTATTGCGACCGGTAGCTCAACAACGCCGACATCCGCCGTTCAAACTGTGCCGTGATGTCCACCACAAACGACGGCGTCACGTTGGCATAAAGCGAAGAGTAAATGATCCTCTGCGGCCGATGCGGCTCCGAGTATTCATCGAGCTTTTGCAAACCTGCCAGGAAACAGGCTTCATATCCGAGTTCTGCCGTGTGGTAATGGTCCGGATGGCGGCCCTCCCAGTAAGGCAGAATCACCAGCCGCGGGCGCATCTCACGGATTTTCAGCGCCAGGGACATGCGCGCCGAAATCGTGTTCTCGAGCCGCGCATCGGGGAAGCGCATATTCTCCCGCTGGCCGGCGAGCATGATCTGGGCCGCTCTGCCCGCCTCCACCAGCCTCTGCTCCGGCGTCCCGCGCGTGCCCATATCGCCCGCCGTGAGATCCAGGATGCCCGTGCGATAGCCTTTCTCGGCCATCTTGATCAGCGTGCCGCCGCAAGTCTGCTCCACATCATCCGGATGAGCCGCGATTGCGAGTACGTCCAGGCTCATCGGCGCGCTGCCAGTTTTCTCAGGAGCTCGTCCGCGGTGACGCGATATTTGAACGCTTTGGCGCCGTTGATGGCAATGACCGGAACCTCGTCGTTGTACATCCTTTGCAGCGCGGGATCGCCGTCGATATCCACCTGATGCAGCTCGAAGCTGGCGCGGTTCCGGACCGCGTCCAGCACCTGCTTGGCCTCTTCGCAGAGGCAGCAGCCCTTGCGCGTGTAGAGCGTGACGTTGGGAATTTGCTCCATTACCAGTTCAGATCGCTGCGGCGCATGTACTTCGGCCGTGTACCCATCAGGTTAACGAGAATCATGCCGGCGATGAAACCACCCACGTGTGCAAAGAACGCCGTGCCGCCCTGAGAAACCTGAGAATATTCAAGCGAGCCGACGCCGCTGAAGAACTGGATGAAAAACCAGTAGAGCAGCATCAGCACAGCGGGTACTTCGATTGTGGTGACGAAGAGGAAGATGAATACGAGCGTGACAATGCGCGAATGTGGGAATTTGACCAGGTACGCCCCCATCACGCCCGCGATCGCGCCGCTCGCGCCGACCATGGGCACGCGCGACCCGAACGAGAAGAACACCTGTGTCATTCCGGCCGCCAGCCCGCAAAGCAGATAAAACGCCAAATACTTGCCGTGTCCCAGCACGTCTTCTATGTTGTCGCCAAAAATCCACAGGAACCACATGTTGCCGATGATGTGCATCCAGCCGCCGTGCAAGAACATCGATGTGAGGACCGCCGAGAAATGAAAATGCCTGGGAACGAGTCCATAGACCTGGATGAAGCTATTCCGCGAGAAAGGGTCGAGGGTGATCTCGTAAAGAAACACTACCGCGTTGAGCACGATGATGAGAATCGTGACGATAGGGCGCGAGTAACTGGGCTGCGTGTCCCGGAGTGGAAACATCTAGCGAGGTTTCACCTCAGACCAAAATCGATTCAACGCGGAGACGCGGGGAGGAGTCGCGAAGTGCCGCGCACGAAATGCTTTCTCGGCGCCTGCGCGTCTCGGCGGTAGATGGCAAACTTGACTCATCCGCATCAAGTGCAAGGCATCCTGCATGTTAGGTGGCTCGGACTGCGCCGGCGCTGCGGGTCTTGAATTCGGGATGCGCACGCCGCTCGGCACGGCCCATGAGCGCGCGGACTTCGTCGATGCCGCGTATGCCCCCGCGAGCGCCTAGCGCCATGCAGTTGAGCGCCGCCATGGCGTTTGAGAACTCGAGAGCGTCGCGCATACTCATATCTTGCAACACAGCATAGCAAAAGGCCCCATGGAAAACGTCGCCGGCTCCTGTTGTATCGGCGCAATTCACCACGAAAGCCGGCGAGTATACGAAGTGTCCTTCGGTGTATGCCAGCGCGCCATGCGCCCCAAGGGTCATGGCCGCCACACGCATTTTGTATTCTCTTTGAATGGTTTCGAGTGCCTTGAACGGGTCGCTCTCGTTGGTCCATTGCACCGGGAACTCCGAACTCGCCACCAGGTAATCGACGTAAGGCAGCACGCGATCGAAGCCGTGGTAAATGGTATCCACATCCACCGTCACCGGCATCCCGGCTTTCTTTGCGATGCGCGCCGCATGCTCAACGGCCGCCGTGTCGTGGCCGTCGATATGCAGCAGCCGCGCGCAGGTGATCTGCTCGGGTGTGATTTCGGAAGGCGTGATGCGCAGGCATTCGGGCCGCCGCCAGAGAACCGTCCGCTCTCCCGTGGAACGGTCGATGATGATGTACGCGGATTGGTTGGAACAGCCGTGCCTGAGTTGCACGTGGTCCAGATTGATGTTCGAAGCGCGCAAGCTCTCCATCTGGATGCGGCCGCGCTCGTCGTCGCCCACCGTGCCGATGTACTTCGTGCGCAGCCCAAGGCGCGCGCAGGTCACCATGGCGCTGGCCACCTGCCCGCCCGGGCTGAGCATTTCCTCTTGAAAGGGAACCTTGCCCGCATACGCTGGAAAGTGCGGCACTAGCAGCAAGGTATCGGTGGCGTTCAGGCCGACACCCACTACATCAAATTCGGGCATCAATTTGATTGTAAGGGTACGACAGGCGTTCTCGCCGGCCGCTTGGTCAGGGCCTGCAAAATCCGCACGGCCGCTTGCTTGCCGCGCTCCCCGGTTTCCCCCACGGGTCCCACGCAGGAAGGGCAGCCGTCCGTGCACGGGCAGCGCGCCAGCAGATCCGCGGTATCGCTCAACAGTTCGGCGGCCATCTCATATAGCGGCGCGCTCTGCCCGACGCCGCCCGGGTAATTGTCATAGAGGTAGAGGTTCGGTTCAAAACTGTTGGAAGGCGTTGACGATCCGATTGCGACACCGAGGTCGCGCGGGTCACACATCAGCCGCAGTGCTGCCATGCTGCGGAGGGCGTTGCCCAGACCGGTCAGACCATTCTGTTTTTCGGTCGGCGTCAGGTCCTCGAACTGATCTAAGAACGACGCCGGGAAGTGCAGCCAGAAGGAAGTCGTGTGCATCTCCTGCTCCGGCATGGAGAGTTTGCCGGCTCCGACGTTTTCGAGAGTGTAGAATTTGATCTTCTTGAACCCCACAATTTGCCGGTTAATGCGAACATCTCCATGCAGCCGTTGCGCGCCCTGAATATCCGCTGAGGCAAATTCGTTCAGCACCTTTACTTGCGTGTAGTCGATGGCATCGGTGAAGTAATCGCACTCTACCTGCCGGACATAGGCTTTGCGCTCCGCATAGTCGAATCGCTCGACGTGATATTGCCGCGCTTCGTGCAGGTAGATGGCTTTCTCGTGCAACGTGGTCAGTGCCGCGGAAAACGAGACCTCGGCGATGACAACCGGCTCGCCCGTGATATCGACCACGACGACATTATCGGAGGTCACCGCGCGCAGGCTGACGGCGTCCGCGGGATAACTCTCCGACGTCCAGTGCCAGGCTTGGGCCGAGTGGTGGAGAAAGCCGGCCTCTTCGAGGAAGCGGCACAAATCGGAGAGATCATGAGGGCCGAACTTTTCACCTTCGGCAAGCGGCAGCTCGAACGCCGCGCATTTCAGGTGAGCGAGCAGGATTTCGAGATTGTCGGCGTTGACGCAGGCGTGCTCCGGCGCCTGTCCGAAGAAATACTCAGGGTGTTCGATGATGAACTGATCGAGCGGCGCGCTGGAAGCCACCAGCACCGCTGCCGACACACCCTGCCGCCGTCCGGCGCGGCCCGCGCGCTGCCACGTGGAAGCAACGGTGCCGGGATACCCGGCCATGACAACGGCGTCCAGCGAGCCGATGTCCACACCCAGCTCGAGTGCGTTTGTAGCCACAACGGCTCGAATGTCCCCGTCGCGCAGCCGGCGCTCGATCTCCCGCCGTTCGCGCGGAAGATAGCCGCCACGATACCCGCGGATGTGGTCGCCGGGCAGCGAGCCCCGCTCGCAGGCATCCTTGAGATAGGTGATCAGGATCTCGGTGGCCAGCCGGTTGTTGGCAAATACCAGCGTTTGCTGCCCGCGCTCGATCAGCTGCACGGCGACGCGGCGCGCCTCGTGAATATAGCTGCGCCGGATTCCCAGATGCCGGTTGATCACCGGCGGATTGTAGAAGACGAAATATTTCTCGCCGGCCGGTGATCCGCTTCGATCGATCAGTGAAAAAGGCGCCTCGGTCAACGTTTCCGCAAGCTCGCGGGGGTTGGCAATCGTGGCGGACGAGCAGATGAACTGCGGAGCCGAGCCGTAGAAAGAACAGATCCTCTGCAACCGGCGCAGAATGTTCGCCAGGTGGCTTCCGTATACGCCGCGATAGTAGTGCAGCTCGTCGATGACGATGAAGCGCAGATTCTCGAAGAGCTTGGCCCAGCGCGTGTGGTGCGGCAGGATGCCGGTGTGCAGCATATCCGGATTCGTAAACACGGCGTGCGCGCGGCTGCGAACCGCCTTGCGCGCATCCTGCGGGGTGTCGCCGTCATACGTGAATGCGCGGATCTCCGAGCCCAGCTCGTCCGCGGTCGCCTGGAATGCGTGGAGCTGATCTTCCGCCAGCGCTTTGGTCGGAAACAAATACATCGCCCGGGCTTCCGGCTGGCGCAGCAACAGATTCAGTACCGGAAGGTTGTAGCACAACGTCTTCCCGCTCGCGGTCGGCGTCACAATCACCGCGTTTTTTCCGGCTTCGATCTGCGCGAATGCTTCCGCCTGATGCGTGTAGAGCCGCTCGACGCCGCGGCGCTTCAGGGCTTCTCGAAGCCTGAGATCGACGGATTCGGGGAACTCCTGAAACTCGCCGGCAGTGGCCGCCTGCCGCCGGATCGCTCGCACGGGCGAGTCCGGTTGATCAATGAGGCGTTCGAATTCCAGCAGAACGGAAGTGAGATCAGTGGGTTTAGCGGCCGCGATCTGGAGCATGGATTCGCTTTTTCTTTGCCAGAATACACGAAAACGGCCAGGAGAACAAGAGGCGAAGAATGAAGGGCTCTAGACGGCGTGTCCGGCCGCCTGCTCGGCAATCGGCGCTGATTGCCCGCGGACGAACTGATAGCGATCGAGCGTTGCCGCGATCAGGTAGCTGGAATCAGCGGCTTCGGACGAAAATCTCTCTAATCGCACGACTTTACCTATGCAGCGCAGATCAACCTGCACGCCATGCGCACTGGTGAGGGTTACTGTGTACTCGATGATGCCGCCGACCGGCACCTCAGCCTCTGAGCTGAAGAGAA
>Ga0335077_10012548_pt1 | contig 10596 bp, 7 predicted proteins | sample Lox_Sample_31_FD_207151 | JGI IMG/M metagenome (GOLD analysis project Ga0335077, IMG submission 207151) | Soil microbial communities from Loxahatchee National Wildlife Refuge, Florida, United States - Lox_Sample_3.1 | ecosystem: Environmental > Terrestrial > Soil > Wetlands | place: USA: Florida...
TGCGCGTTCGGCTTGGTCGCCGGGAACGCGCCGGACGGGTTCTTGGTGGGCCTGGCAGCCTTGACGCTTCTGGCCAACACGGCAACCCAGCAGCCATTGCTCTGCGTGATCGACGACGTACAGTGGCTGGATCACGCGTCCGCGACCGTGCTCGCTTTCGTGGCGCGCCGCCTGTTTGCCGACCGGATCGGCATGCTCTTCGCGGTGTGCGAACCGGCCGAGCGTCGAGTGCCCTTGGATGGTCTGCACGAGCTGACGCTCGCGGGCCTGCCCCCGCGGGAAGCCCGCGAACTGCTTGCCTCCGTTTCCGGTGCGCCGGTGAACCAAGGGGTCGGGGAGCGGATCGTCGTCCAAACAGGCGGAAATCCCTTGGCCCTAGTGGAGCTCGGTGGCGAGCTGACGCGGGACGAGCTCTCAGGTACGTCGCCGCTGCCGGAGCCACTGCCGGTCGGTCGCCGGCTGGAGGAGGGGGTCAGACGGCGCGTCCGAGGGTTCCCAGCCGACCTCCAGACGCTGCTGTTGCTCGCCGCCGCCGAACCCTCCGGCGACCCGGACCTGCTCTGGCGAGCATGCACGGTTCTCGGGCTCGAGCCCGAGGTGGCGGACCTGCCCGGCGTCGACCGGCTGCTGACGTTCACGCCGCGGATCGAGTTCCGCCATCCGTTAATTCGTTCGGCGGTATACCACGGCGCGGCGGGGCTATCCCGGCAACGGGCACACGAGGCGCTGGCGGCCGCCAGCGATCAGGAGCGTGACCCCGACCGGCGGGCCTGGCATCTGGCCGCCGCGGCAGTCGGTCCCGACGAGAACGTGGCTGCCGAGCTTGAGCGCTCAGCCGATCGCGCGCGCGACCGCGGCGGCTGGTCCGCCGCGGCGGCATCGCTTCGCCGCGCGGCCGCGCTCACGCCCGACGAGCAGCGCCGCGCTGTCCGCCAGCTTCACGCCGCCCACGCCGAGCTGGTCGCGGGGAGCCCGGCCGTCGCGGCCGAGTTGCTCGAACAAGCGACGCCGGCGCTCGCCGATCCCGCCAGTCGCGCCGAGGCGATGCGGCTGCAGGCGTGGACGCGCTTTGCGCTGGGCGAGCGCGACGCCACCTCGACCTTGCTGCTCGATGCCGGCAAGGCGATGAAGCCTCTGGACCCCGGTCGCGCGCGGCAAATCCTGCTCGAGGCCTGGGGAACGGTGATGTATACCGGTGAGGCGGGAGTGCGTGACTTGGCGCGGGTCTCGCGTGAGACGCCGCGACCGACGCAAACGGGGCAGTCGCCGGGAGACATGCTCCTCGACGGCTTTGCCCTGCTAGACACCGACTACCCAGCCGGGGCGGGTCTGCTGCGCCGCGCGATCGGCGCGCTCAAGGAGAGCGACGCCGCCGATGAGGAGGACCTACATTGGATGAGCCTCGGGTGCTTGGCCGCGCACGCGCTGTGGGACCACGAGGCAATGCAGGTCCTCTCCGCCCGCGCAGTGAGAAGTGCTCGCGCCCGGGGCGCACTATCTGCGCTGCTCACGCGGCTGGGTTACCAGGCGCTCGCCCAGCTGGTGTGCGGCCAGGTCCCTCTCGCCGGCGCGACCCTTGACGAGCGGCGAACGATCTCGGCGGCGACCGGAAACGGCGGCGGATTTGGCTGCTGTGCGGTGCTGGACCTGGCGATCCTGGCCCATCGTGGCCACGCCGGGCCTGCTCAAGAGTTGGCCACGACCGCGCTGCAGCAGGCGCAGGAGCGAGGTCAGGCCGGCGTGGCTATGTTCGTCCGCAGCGCACTGGCTCTTCTCCAGCTCTCGCTCGGGGACTCGGGCGCTGCGCTGGATCACGCGCAGCCCGTATTCGAGACGGACTCGTTCTTCCACGGCACGCTGATTCTCCCGGACCTGATCGAGGCCGCGACAGACTCCGGCAAGCGGAAGACGGCGGCCGCAGCGCTTGCGCGACTGACGGCGCGAGCCACGGCTAGCGGGACCCCACTCGCAATGGGACTGCTTGCCCGCTCGCGTGCGCTGCTGGCGCCGGACTGCGACGCCGAGCGCCTCTACGACGAGGCGATCGAGCGTCTCGAGCAATGCCAGGCGGCCGGCGAGCTGGCCAGGACGCACTTGCTTTACGGCGAGTGGCTCCGCGCCCGGCGACGCCGGCGCCACGCTCGCGAGCACCTCCGCACCGCCCACGGGATGTTCGATGCGATGGGCGCGGAGACGTTCGCCGAGCGTGCGCGGATAGGGCTGCTCGCCAGCGGTGAACAGGCGGGGGCACACGCACCCCATCGGCGCGACGCGCTCACCGCTCACGAGAGCAACGTCGCTCTGCTCGCCAGCCAAGGCGCGTCGAACCAGGAGATCGCCGAGGAGCTGTTCATCAGCTCAAGCACGGTCGCGTACCACCTGCGGAAGGTGTTCGTCAAGCTCAACATCACGAGTCGTGCGCAGCTAGCGCACGCGCTTGACGCTCAGGCCGCCGACGAAGCAGAGCCGGAAGTCCTGCTCGGGTCAGCTGCCTGATCGGGTCACCTCGGCGATCAGTCCGACCTCCCTCGCCAGCCGGTCAAGCCTGGCCTGGAGCAACGCGATCCACAGCGACGAGCCGACGTTCCACTGGCGCAGCTCGACCCGAATCCTCGCCGCCTCGATCGAGAACGCTCGAACGCGCAGCCGGAGGTGTTCGGCGAGCGAGTCGCGCTCGGCCGCGCGCGTAACTGCAGCCAGCCGTTCGATGTCCCGGCTGCAGTCGCGCAGGCGCCCAAGGGCCGTGCGTGCCGCGACCTCGCGGGCGGCCAGCGTGGCGCGGGTGGCGTTCCTATCGCTCATCGGTGTAAGCATTCGGCGGCCCGGGCGGCGGCCGCATACCGATTGCGGATCGACGGGATATCCACGTCGAACGGCCATAGCGATCAGCGAGAGTGATGTTGGAGCGGGGCGATTCGTCTCGCCCACTTGTCGGCCGTCCTTAGCTTGGCAGCAGTCGCTGGGAGCAGTTCGGCGCGCGGTGAGGCGCCGGGCAACTCGCGGCCGCGCGGAGATCCTCAATCAATCCGGCTGGTGTGTACGGTGGTCGAGGCTTGATCCTGAAGGCCAGCACTTTGTGATCGCGGACCGATAATAGGATCGGAAGACTCGTGCCGCGATGACGATCGGGCTGTTCATTGTCCGGCGGCTCGCCGCCCTGACTGCACTGCTACTGCTGGTGAGCTTGCTGGTCTTCAGCCTCCTGTGGCTGAGCCCGGGCTCCACCCTGGCCACGCTGATCGGGACCAGGCCGGCGACGCCCCAGACGATCGCGGCGATCACCGCGGAGTACCACCTCCACGAGGGGTTTGTCGCGCAGTACCTGCACTGGCTCGCCGGGGCGATCCACCTCGACTTCGGACGCTCGATCCAGTCCGGCGCCTCGGTCACGAGCGTCATCGCCGCGCACGCGCCGGTCACGCTCGAGCTGGGGGCCTACACGCTCGTACTGACCGTGCTGGTGGGGGTGCCCGCTGGCATGCTGGCCGGGATTCATCGTGACAGCGCGATCGACCGCAGCGTGTCGGGCCTGCTCGTGGTCGGCTTCGCAGCCCCCGGATTCGCTGTCGGGATCGTCCTGCTCTACGTGTTCGGAGTGGCGCTCGGCTGGTTCCCCGTCTACGGAGCCGGAAACGGGTTCCTGGGTCGCATTTACCACTTGACGCTTCCGGCCGTCGCGTTCTCGATCTTTCTCACGGCGATCGTCGGGCGTCAGACCCGAGCCGCGACGCTCGACGTGATGGAGCGCGACTACATCGCGTTCGCGCGCGCCCGCGGGCTGAGCGAACACCGAATCCTGACCCGCTACGCGCTGCGCAATATCGCGGTCCCGGTGGTCAACGCCATCGGGGTGGTGGTGATCGTGGCCGTATCGGGCGCTCTGTTCATCGAGGAGGTGTTCTCCCTCCAGGGGGACGGCTACCTGATGTACCAGTCGGTGACGTCGCGCGACATCCCGGTTGTGCAGGGGCTCGCGATCTTCGTCGCGGTGCTCGTGGTCATCGTCAATCTGGGGGTCGATGCGCTCACTTTGGCGGTCGACGCGCGCACGCGTTATCCGGCGAGGGCCGACCGGTGAGCGCGACCTTCGAGCTGTATGACGCGAAAGCCAGCCCCGGCCTTCGGCGACGCCGGCGTCCGCCAGCGCTGACAACCGGCGCACTTGGGTTCCTCGCGCTCGTGGTCCTTTGCCTGGTCGCGGGACCGTTGATCGCCCCCCAGGACCCCGACAAGCAGAACTTGCTGCTCGGCGCCGTTCCGCCGAGTTCGGCCCACTGGCTCGGCACGGACCAGCTGGGCCGTGACGTCCTCTCGCGGCTCATCGTCGGGACACGCCCGACGCTGATCGGTCCGATTTGCGTGGCGGTCGGGGCCACGCTGATCGGATCCTCGCTCGGGCTCCTCGCCGGTTACCGCGGCGGGCCCGCGGAAGCCGTGGTCAGCCGGCTGGCAGACCTGATCTTCGCGCTGCCCGGGCTGCTCGTCGCGGTGGTCGTGATCGGCGTGCTCGGTGGCGGCTACCTGCTTGCGGTCGCGATCCTGATCTTCCTCTCGATTGCCTGGCAGATCCGTGTTGTCCGCGGTGCCGCCCTGGTGCAGGCGCGACTTCCGTATGTAGACGCCGCCCGAACCCTCGACCTCTCGGATTTGCGGATCATGGGCAGGCACATCCTCCCGAACATCCTCGCCGTCGTCCTCACCTCGTTTCTGCTCGACCTGGTGGCAGCGCTGATCAGCTTCTCGGGGCTTGCGTTCCTGGGCCTCGGCATCCCAGCCGGAAGCGCCGCGTGGGGATCGATGCTGTCCGACGGGCAGGCGCTGATCACTACGAACGCATCGCTGTCGCTCGCTCCGGCAGTATTGATCGTGCTGACCGCGGCGAGCATGACGCTCATCGGCGACTGGGTTTACGAGGTCCTCTCGAGCGCGCACGAGCAGACATGAGCGCACCACTTTCCGACGTGGGCACGGAATGCCGCCTCAGGCCGCAGCTCGTCGTGCGGGGACTGCGGGTGACCGCAGCGCGCGAGCGACAGCGCGAGCTGGTCCGCGAGGTGAGCTTCGATCTATCAGCCGGCGAAACGATGGCGATCGTCGGCGAATCGGGGAGCGGGAAGTCGATGACGGCGAGGTCGATCGTCGGGCTCCTGCCCTCAGGAGTCAGCGCGCACGGAAGCGTCACCTTCGCCGGGGAGTCATTGCTCGGCGCCCGCCCGCGGGTGCTGCGGAGCATCCGGGGAGCGCGCATCGCGCTCCTGCTCCAGGACCCGTTCGCGGTGCTCAACCCGGTCCAGACGGTTCGCGAGCACATCCTGGAGTCACTCCCGACCCAAGTTCGCCGGAACCGCGCCCTTGCCCGCGAACAGGTCGAGGACCGGCTGCAGGAGGTGGGGCTGAGCTACGACCGGGTGGGCGCCAGCTATCCGTTTCAGCTCTCCGGCGGGATGCGCCAGCGCGTGGCCCTCGCCGCGGCGCTTGCGCGCGATCCGGAGCTGCTGATCGCGGACGAGCCGACGACCGCGCTTGATGTCAGCGCCCAGGCGGACGTGCTCGGCCTGCTCAGGAGCCTCACGCAGCGGCGGGGCATGGCGCTGTTGCTGATCACGCATGACCTGCGCGTCGCCCTGTCGGCGTCGGACCGGGTGCTGGTGATGTATGCGGGGACGATCCTCGAGCGAGGACCGGCACCCGCGCTGATGCGCGCCCCGAGGCACCCTTACACGCTCGGCCTGCTCCTCGCCGAGCCACCGGTCTCCCATTTCGTTGAACGACTGAGGTCGGCCCCTGGTGATGCGACCTCGACCGCCGAGCCCCTTGCCGGATGCGCCTTCGCCGCGCGGTGCCGGTGGCGCGCGTCCGAGTGTGTGGCGACGCGGCCCTCGCTGCGTGCGGTTGGCGAGGGCCGAGAGTCAGCCTGCTTGCGGATCGGCCGGATCGCGGGGGAGATGCAAGCGGAGCTCGCAGCTCCGAGTGGTGGCTCGCCCCCCATTGCCCCCGGCAACGCGCCGCCGATCTGCCGCTTTGAGGCCGTCTCGAAGCGCTACCGCACACGAGAGCTGTTTGGACGAGCACGTGAGGCGCAGGCCGTGCGGGAGGTCTCTTTCGAGGTCGGCGCCGATGAGTCGGTCGGACTCGTAGGCGAGACCGGCTCGGGCAAGACGACGCTCGCGCGCTGTCTCCTTGGGCTGACCCGTCCTGATTCGGGAAGGATCACCCTCGGGGCACACGACGTCACCGATTACCGACGGCTCAGCAGCGGCGAGCGGACGCGCGTCCGCCAACTCGTCCAGGTGGTCTTTCAGGATCCCTACGGCTCACTGAATCCGGCATTGACGACCCGGGCTACGCTCGGCGAGGCGATCCGGCACCGTCGTGACGGGACCGGCGGCGCGGATGTGGAGCAACTGCTCTCGCTGGTCGGCCTTCCCGCTTGGAGTGCAACACGGCGCCCCGTCGCACTCTCCGGTGGCGAGCGCCAACGGGTGGCGATCGCGCGGGCCGTGGCGGTAGCGCCCCAGTTGCTCGTGTGCGATGAGCCGGTCGCGTCCCTCGACGTCTCCGTGCAGGCGCAGATCCTCGAGCTCCTGCGCGATATCCGCCGACGCTTGGGCACGAGCTTGCTGTTCATCACGCACGACCTGTCGGTCGTGCGTCAGATGACAGACCGTATCGTCGTCCTCCACCGCGGACAGGTCGTCGAGTCGGGAGCTACCGCACGCGTGCTTGACGCCCCGACCCATCCCTACACGGTCCAGCTGATCCACGCCGCCACCCAGCTGGCGGGATAATCCGTCGCGGACCGGGTATGCATCCCTCCCATTTGTCGCGCGCGGACCCACTTGACGCCGCACCGCCCCCCAGAGCGCGCGCGCGCCGGACGGTGGGCTCCGCGTTGGCGCTCGCCTGCGCGTTCGCGCTGGCCGCGTGCGGCGGGGAGCATAGGGTCGGCTCCACGAGCACGAGCGTGAGCAACCGGGCGATCTCCTCGTTCGCATGGGCTTTCGCGGCGGCACCGAACTCGCTCGATCTCGCAAAGGATGGGCTCGTCGCCCAGGACGCGAAGATCATGTCGCTGGTGACCGAGCCACTCGTCCGGCAAACGCTGACCGCTGGCTCGAGCCCGAACCTGGCCGTCGGAGTGCTGCAACCGACGCCGACGACCCTCGTATACGAGATCCGGCCGGGCGTGCACTTCTCCGACGGCAGGCCGCTCACTGCGGCGGACGTCGCCTGGAGCTTGAAGCACGTCACCGGGCCGACCTCTGCGACCGCGTCTCCCCTAAGCGGCACCCCGATCGTGACGGTAACAGGCCCGCGTCAGGTGACGGTTAAGTTCGCCGCCTACGAGCCCAGCGACCGGGTTGAGCTGAACGGAATCAGCTACATCCAAGAGGCGTCGTTCGCAACGGCGCACGCGGCCAACCTCGGCAGCCCCGGCGCGCTGCCGATCGGCACTGGGCCGTACATGTATCAGTCGGTGACGCCGCAGAGCATCACCCTGGTGCGCAACCCCCATTACTGGGGAGCCAAACCGCTGGTCGGGAAGCTCGTCTTCCCCGTCATCCCGGAGGAAACCAGCGCTCAGCTGGCCATGCGGCAGGGCTCGCTCCAGGCGGCTACCGTCGGGGATCTCAGAACCACCAAGTCGTGGCAGGGCATCGCCGGCGCGACCCTCCACACGGTGGAAGACCTGACGTCCAACCTGCTGTCGTTCGACACCTCCCGGCCGCCGTTCAACGACCTCCACCTGCGCCTCGCTATCGCCTATTCATTCGACCGCGCGGGGATCGCTGCGAGCGCGTTCGGCAACCGGGCGACGCTCCTTCAGGCGCTGATCCCGCCCTCCGAGCTTGTCGACGTAGCGCCATCAGCGTCCGCGCTTGCGCAGTTCCTGTCTGGCCTCCCCACCTACGGCTTGGATCCCGCCCGGGCCAAGGCGGAGTTGAAGCAGTCGCGCTATTCCCATGGTCTGGCGGTCACGATCCCCTACCGAACGGATGTGGGCTGGGAGCCGCTTGCGCTCCTCAATCTCGCCCAGAACATGAAACCGCTGGGCGTCAAGATCGCCCCTCATCCGGAGAGCCTGAACCAGTGGGGCCAGCAGCTCTTCGAGCACCAGATGAGGGGGATCCAGGTGCTCCCGAACTTCGGCGCGGCGGCACCCGATCCCAACGACGTCCTCGGGGCGCTGACCGACCCGGTTCTACAACCCGGGCATATCAACGCGGCCAACTGGGCGCCGCCCGCCATGGTCGCGGCGAGGAAGTCCATGCTGACATCTCCCGATCGCGCCACGCGGTGGCGGGCCGCCAAGACGATCCTTTCCACGATCGCCACCCAGGTGCCCTATCTGCCGCTGTTCACCGCGCCGGTCGTCTATGCGTTGGCTCCCAGCTACACCTTCACCAAGCCGCTCACGATCTTTGACCTGATCAACGGTGACTGGGTCGACTATCTCCGCACAACGGCGCGTTCCTGAGAGCCAGGGGGGACCGGCGGGTGACGGACCTGGACGGCCGTCACCCGCCGCTACGTTGGTCTAGTTCTGGAGCGCTTCGTGCAGCTCGCTGGCGATCTCGTCAGTAGTCGCGTCCAACGATCGCTTGACGACCTTGTCGGCCTTGGTCACCGCCTTGTCGAATCCCTTTTCGAGGGTGGGCTCGCCGACCACGATCAGACCCACCTGGCCGGCACCGAGCTCCCCAGCGGCTTCCTTGAGCTCCTTGCCAGGCAGTGCGCCAGAGCCGAACTCTTCGGGAATGACCCGGATCCGTGGACGATCCATTCGCTTGGCGATGTGGGGCTGACCATTCTGCTGGTCGATCACCGCCGCGTCGAACTTTCCGATCATCGAGTCCTCATGCAGCATTTCGAGGCCATTCAGGTCGTGCAGTGCGTTATCCAGATTGTCGTACACCGCGGTGTAGAGCAGCGTGTTGTCTGCCATTGGTCCTCCCTCTGTCAAGGGGTGTCGGGACGGTTAGAGTTGGCTCCACCGAACACCAGCGCCCGGTGAGGCTATGCCAGGTAGTTTCGTGTCGGAAGGCAGAATTTCCGAGTCGGGCCCGTTATGGCATCGTCCTGGCTTGGTTATAGCGCGGTGATCGCACTCGGCGAGTGGATCCGTTCGCAGCTCAAACGCCGTTGACGAACAGGTCGACCTGCGGCTCGGCTCCGAGCATGTACACCGACCACGACGGGCGCCGGTGATGAACAACGTCTTGTCCCTGAGGGTCATGTCCCAAACTCCCAGGGAGTCACGCACAGCGGATTGCGACAACCTCGGGCAGCAGCGTAAACCGGCCCTGCCCGCCCGAGGAGTGCCGCTGCCTGCGGGAGCCCCGGCGGTCGGCGCGCCGTCCGGCCCGGCGGTAACGTCGGCGGTGCCAGTTCACCTCGCGGGCCTCCGCGTCGGACCTGCGCCCGCTGGGCGGCGGGCGCGATTCGATCCGGCGACGCAGCTGCGTGACACTCCAGCCGTGCCTATCGGCGGTGATGCCTGGGCGCACCGCGCCGGTGCCGCCGCAGCCACCTCAGCGTCAGCAATCCTGCTGCTGCCTTCTTCGTCTCTCGCTTCATCTGACTGGCCTCCATTTGTGTTGACGGTACGGTGTGAGGCTAGGAGCAGATCGCGGGCCGCCTGAGACGTCTGCGCTTTCCTCCGATACGCCCGACGTCTAGTAGCGTGGCTTACGGCCGAACCCCCGCCACTGCGGGCTCACCTCCGCCATCCTCGACCACCCCTCTGCCGGCGAGGAGCGCGGTCACCAGAAGCCCGAACAGGAAGCCGCCAACGTGCGCGAAGAATGCCGTTCCCCCGCCGTTCGCGCTGGCGGAGAAAAAGCCGAAGTTGGCCTCGACCAGCTGGTATAGGAACCACAGGCCCAGGAACACCCACGCGGGGATCCGCACCGGGAACACCAACACGAGCGTCAAGATCCGGGAGTCCGGATAAAGGACGAAGTAGGCACCGAGCACCGCTGCGATCGCGCCGCTAGCGCCGAGCATGGGCACAGCGGCCTCCGCCGCCGTTCCACCGATCAGCGTCATCAGCGCCTGGGTCATCGCTGCGACGAAGCCACCGATGATGTACAGGGCGAGGTAGCGCACATGGCCGAGCGAATCCTCGACGTTCTTGCCGAAGATCACGAGGAACAGCATGTTGCCGAGGATGTGATCCCAGCTGCCGTGCATGAACATGGCCGTGAACCAGCTCACCCCCCACGGTTCGGGACCGTGACAGGCGCCGTCGACGGTGCATGGATAGAACGAGGCGTGGAACACCGCCGAACCGAGGTGCGGGAGCTCATAGAAGATCCACACCGCGAAGTTGGCGATGATCAGTAGGGCGTTGACGAACGGGAAGCGTCGGGCATGTATGCCGTCGGAAAGCGGAAGCATCGCCGACCGACTCTGGCTCCGGCCGGCGGCCGGGCCTAGAACAGCGGCGGCGCCGTCGGATAGCTCCCGCTTACCCGGCAACGCGTAAGCACCTACGCGTATAGCGCCCGGCCAATAATCATCTGGGAGGCCCGGGAGGAGACCTTACGGTGGCGCCATGGGTTTCAATCGAGTGACCTGGTCGCCCGGGCACGA
>Ga0335077_10012551_pt1 | contig 10594 bp, 10 predicted proteins | sample Lox_Sample_31_FD_207151 | JGI IMG/M metagenome (GOLD analysis project Ga0335077, IMG submission 207151) | Soil microbial communities from Loxahatchee National Wildlife Refuge, Florida, United States - Lox_Sample_3.1 | ecosystem: Environmental > Terrestrial > Soil > Wetlands | place: USA...
GCCATGGCATCGGACAGCAGCGCCAAATCCAGCACGGCTTCCAGTTCGCCGGGTGCCGGCACGCCGTCCAACAAGGCAAGTACCTGTTGGCGCAGTTCCGCCACGAACCAGCGCTCCGGGGCCGGGTCGTGAGATTGAAACAACGATGATTCCGGGTGACGGAGTTTCTCTACCAGCTCTTCAATCGACCTGTCTTCGGAACGCTCGGGACCATAGTGCGCCACGATTCTTCGGATCACCGGTACGTAGTTTGAGGCAAAGAACCGCCATCCTTCCGCGCGCCCCTCGCGGCAGTCCCGGATCATGTCATAACACGTGTAAATCATGGAGGAATGAATCCACTTATTTTCGCTCGAAGCGCCCCATGTAGCGAGCTTCCACGAGCACCTTGCCGTGAATTGCCTGGTCTAACTGCTTGCGTGTGGTGTCCTCCCGAAGGCCAACCGAGTCGACATCGAGCGCTGCCAGTTTGAAATAGTAGCGATGCGGCCCGTGCCCTTTGGGAGGGCAGGGCCCCCCGTATCCGCGTTTTCCGAAATCATTCTTCCCGCTCACGGCGAGGCTACCCGGTTTCCACCCCTGTGGCAGGTTATGAACGGTGGCGGGAATATCATATAGAAGCCAGTGATTCCAGGTACCTCCGGGTGCGTCGGGGTCGTCCACGATGAGGACAAAGCTGCGCGTTTCGGCCGGCTCTCCTTTCCATTCGAGAGCCGGAGAGATGTCGGCCCCCTGGCAGGAGTACAGCTCCGGTATCCACCCGCCATCGGTGAATGCGGTCGAAAAAAACTGGAAAGGCATGGGGATTAGTCTCCGGCTAATAGTACCGCAAGGCCTGTTGTTCGGCGTTAATCAAGTTGCGAGCAACGTGGAAGCGGGGTTAAGCTCGACAATAGAGAAAGGTACACCTTATGAAATTGCTGCTGCAAATTTCGATGTGCTGTCTGCTGGCCGGAAGCGCCGCGGCCCAGCGGCACGGTGGAGGCGGAGGTGGTGGGTTTCGCGGTGGTTCGGTGAGTTTCGGAGCGGGCCGCAGCGTCTTTAGCGGTTCCGGTGGAAACTTCTTGCATCCGACAACCGGGCCGGGTATCAGCTTCCGCGGCGGAAATTTTTTCGGCGGACGCGGATTTGGAGGCCGGGGCTTTTTCGGCCGCGGCAACGGCTACGGATCACTCTTCTATCCCTATGGGGGCGGGCTCGGATGGTGGCCGGACTACTACTATGACAGCTACTACGTCCCTGATTACTACGGCCCCAACGGATACGGCGGCGGTTATGCGAGCTACCAAACCTCGCCCAACGTCACCGTGATCTATCCGCAACCGGCGGAAGCTCCTCCTCCGCCGCCCGAACGCGCACATCCGGTGACGCGCGAATACGATCAAAACGGGCAGGAGATCAGGCCGGGCGCATCAAGTGGATCTTCGCCCATCTACCTCATCGCGTTCAACGATCACGTGATCCATGCAGCCGCGGCCTACTGGGTGGATGGAAAAACGCTGCATTACGTGACGCTGCAGCACGAGGAGAAAACGGCGGGCCTCGACACCGTAGACCGCTCGCTTACCCTGCAATTGAACCGCGAACGGCAGGTGCCGTTTCAGCTGCCGCCGCAATAACTGACCCCCGAGTCTTGGCGCGGCTTCCCGGCGGCTTTCGGCGGCGATATAATCTTTGGTTCTGGCATGAGGTGGTTATGAAACAATTCGCGCTAAGTGTGGCTTTCGTTCTGGCTGCCGCGCCGCTTGCCGTCCGAGCGGATGATCTCGATGACGCGCTGGCGGCAGTGAAAGCGGCCGAGCCTTCCAAGGACATCGCCAAGATCAAACAGGCGGCTGCGGCCGCCCATGAGGCTGCTAAGAAATGGGAAACCGCCACCGCACCCTCCGACGCCGACAAAGAGAACTACGAGGCCAGGGCTCGTTACGCAAAGGAAGTCGATACGTATAGCGAGTATTCCCTGTACGCACTTGCCATCCAATCCGATTCCAAAACCGCGGCCGATTTGGCAACGACCATCGAACAACAGAATCCCAAGAGCAAATATCTCGAGATGCCGGATCTGCTAGTCCTCCAAGCCGATAATGCCCTGAACCGCAAACAGACGGACCGTGCTCTTTCCTATGCCAATCGGATCATAGCCGATGCGGGCCGGAAAGCCCCGGAGGGCGTCACCGAAGCCGACTGGGAGCGTGCCAAGAATGCGGGGCTGGGACGGGGTTATTGGACTGCGGGCGTGATCCTCGCCGAACAACAGAAATTCGCTGCCGCCGACAAAGATTTGCGCGCGGCGCTTCCGCTCATCAAAGGTGACAACCGTTTGATGGGCCCCGCGCTGTTTTACCTCGGAGTCGCCAACTATAACTTGTCGAATATGACGAACAGCAAGGCCAAGATGCTGGAAGCGGCTAAGTTCAGCGAGCAGTCGGCGCAGATCCAGGGACCGTATCAGGATCAAGCCAATAGGAACGCCAACGCGATGAAGGATCAGGCAAATAAGATGCGCTAACGCCCGCTTTGGGCGCCGAAGCTCGGTTCCCCCAGTACCGCGCGGTCCGGGTGCGATCCGGTACTTTGTGAATCGTCCAGTCACGTTTTTACATCCTCTTGATTGCGTTCCGAGTACTGTCTGAATTAGAATCGCCACACCGTGCTGGACGTGCTACAGTGATTCCGCGAGCACCAGGAGTTCCCTCAATGAAGGCCATTCCCCCCGTTGCTTTAGGCGCCCTTATTCTTTTCGGCGCCCTCCACGCGCAGAACCTTGACGAAATCAGAAAGTTAGAAGCCTCGGGCGACCTTGCCGGGGCCCGTTCGAGTCTGGCTGCGGCGGTAGCGCGTAGCCGAAACGATGTTTCCACCTTGACTTACTACGGCGAGTTTCTGGAGCGCTACGGCGATCCAGCCAGCCGCCAGGTGTACAACCAACTCATCACCGCCCTGCGGCAAAAGGGAGACTCGCCTTCGGCCGCCGCGATCGCGCGTCGTCTAGCTGCGATCGAGTTGCTGACGGGAGATCGCGAAGCAGCTTCCCGTGACCTGGAGCTATACCGGACCCTCGGCGGCAGAAGTGCCGCCCTAGGGACAACGCTCTCGCGAGACAACCGGCCGTCTGCGATGATGCCTGGCCCTCTGCGGTCTTTTGCCCGTATGGCCGCCATGCCGGCAGATATCAACCCCCAAGATATCCTGCCGGCCCTGGCACGGAACGTCGTTACCAACGGTTATCAGGCCGCGCACAGCAATGAGGAGTTGGAGCAGACCGAATACCTGAAGCTGGTGCATCGGTATCTTTCGCAGGCACACGAATTAGACAAACTGGCCGGCGACAAAAAGGTGATCGAGGTTGCCAGTTGCGACGCGGCCAACGGGGCAGAACTCCTGCGCATCCTCGGCTTCCGCATGCGCGGCGGTTGCGGTTCCGACGTGGTGTTGGAAACCGTCAATGCTACCCGTGCGTTTATCACCACCGATTCCGGATTCCCGATCAACGATTTGGAACAGGCTCTGCGCACCAACCGCCCCTTTACCTACGACTACCATCCCACCGCGATACCCGTTTTGTTTGGCCCGGAGTATTGGACACCCAAAGAGAAAGACAAAGAACCGGCTGACTTTCTGGAGACCTTCATCAGCGATCCATCCATTTGCCGCTTGTACCTCGGCATGTCCAAGCTCGATAGCGAAACGGCTGAGGTTCTGCGGAAGGCCGTTCCGTTCCAGCGGCTGCGCGTCTATTCGCACGTGCTCGACTTTTTTGGCGGCATGTTTGAGATTCGCGGCGGCAAGGCGGTAGTGCCCGGCGGCCAGCGCTCTGCCTCAGCGTGGGGTGATCTGGTCGGTGCATCGCCCGATCAGGGTGGTGCTTTCTTTGACAAGTTGCTCGCCAAGGACGATGGCTGGCTAGCCAGCCTGTACGACGCCCTGGCCCGCATACGGGGGCCGGTGCGGGATTATCTGGTCGAACCGGCTCATATGAAGCGTTTCTACGCGGCGATCCGCGGAAAAGTCACCAGCCCCGGCCCGGCGCGCCCGGTATTCCGGTCCAACACGGATATGATGCTGTTGACCACTCGCCTGCGCCTCGATCCCGACGGCAAGCCGCACATCCCCGGCAGCCTGGAAGTTTGGAGGAATCTATTCACGAACAATCCGCAGGCTAAATATGACGGCAAGCTCACCCGCCTGGCAACCACGTGGAAAGAGCCCGAAGACGTGCTGGAAGCTCTGTTTGGCCTGTCGCGCAAGATTGCGGAGAATGAGCCTCTGAAGATTTTCATGGCGCTCAGCGATCTGGACCGCAATCGGTCGAAACCCCTGGACGCGGCTACGGTGGATCGCCTGGCGCGCGCCTTTCGTATCTACGGCAGTCAATATCCCATCTTCAGCGAATCGCGCGAGCTGAGCGACAAATCCATCAATCAATTTCTCGACACCGCCGAGGCCCTGAACCGAATTCGAGATCAGGAACTGCGGGCTGACGTCGTGGGGACGTTTGACTCGATGATCAGCTTGTGGCAAATCCTCGTGCGCCAGCAGAGCCTGCCGGAAACGAAAGCCGATGCGGTTTTTTCGGGCATCACCACGGCATTTGCCCAAGTCAAGAACGATCGGGAGCTGTTTGATGCGGGCCGGGAGGGTGTGAAGCTGCTGCTGGCAGGGGCCCCAGCCGGACAAAGTTCCGCCGCGGCATCTGAACCGCAGGAACGAATGCTCGATCTATTGGCCGGCGCCGCTTCTTCGGACGACCTGGAGGCGCGCACCGAGGTCAATCAGGAACTTCTGCGAATTCTGGAAGCGCAGCGCATCATCTCTCTGGACACCCTGTTTCAGCTCGCGGACCACTTCGAAAGTATCGCCCGTGGTGGGAAACCCAATACAGCGCTGATTGCCAGGCTCGCCGGGCGGATCGCGGAGATCCAGCTCCCCCGCGCTTCGCTCTCGACAGCTGAAAAAACAACCATCGCGTTCGGGTATTGGACCGACCGGCATGTCGAGACGGAGCGGCGGCTCAACCTGCGATCGGTAGTCGAGAAGGCCTCCGGTGACCCGGAAAAACTGAAGGACGCGCGCGGGTTGATGGCTCCTCTGCTGCGCGATACGCTCCTGGCCTTCAACTACGCGTTCTATGCGCCGCCGGGTTCGCAAATTTTGTACACCAATCCGTTATTTGTGCGTAGTCACGATTTCCTCGGAAGCCAGGGGACCAATCACACCTGGCATGCTACGGAAATGCTGGGATCGGGTTGGCCATCAAGCGCGGGAGGGCGGCTGGTAGGTTCGCTTTCCGCTTTGCCGTATGCCTTGGCGGAAGCCGAGCAGAATTTTCTGATACCGGCGCAAACGCAGGCCTTGATCTGGGCCGATCTGGTGCCGCAAATGATCCTCAGCGCGAAGATTCCGCGCTGGTGGAGTGTGACGCAGTCGCAACAGCATTGGGTGGCGTTACACGTTCGGTACGGCCGCGAGCTGCTGGGTGAGGCGGCGTTCGATCCGGCACTCCGCACGCAGGTAGTCGAAGCGCTCTCTGATATGGCTGCTCCGGTTCGCACGCGCGAAGTCGCAGCGCTGCTCGAGCAAGGCGACGCCAGAGACGCCGCCGACCGTGTCACACCCTCGGAGCTTTTCTGGTTCGCTCGCGTCCTGGTGGAGAGGCGCCGCGAAGATGTATCACCGCTCGCCACCGAAATACGCCAACTGGCGCAAGCCTCGCCGAAGGACATCAACTACTCGGTCATCTCGCGCGCGTTCGGTTCCCCCAAACCCACACTGGCGAACTCCTATGAACCGGAACTGCTGAACCTGCGCACGTTCCCCACACTGATGGGCTACTCCAGCCGCATCCTCGCGGAGAGCTGGGAATCGAACACGCTCTACTGGGCAACGCTGGCGGACGAGCTGGCGGTGCGCCCGGCGGAGCTCAACGTGAAGATTCCCGAGTGGACACGAAGCCTGGTGGAGAACATCTTTGCCTCTCATTTAGAGGACTGGCCCGCTGTGCTAAAATCACTCCGGCTGGTAGGGGATGACGTACGGGCGAAGGCCCGCCTGGTTGCATCGACGGAACAGAAAGCTGCCTTGTAGATTTTCCTGGTCGGTAACGGAAACATGATCATTTCGCGAAGAGAACTCCTTGGTTTGACAGCAGGCGGAGTGTTGCTCCGTGCCCAAGAAGGCGGCCAGAGACCCGTGTTTCGGGTGAAGGTCGACATGGTGGTGTTGTCGTTTACCGTAACGGACAATCGTAACCACTACATCAACGGGTTGAAGCCGGCCGATTTTCGGATTTACGAAGACGGCATCCTGCAAAAGATGAACACTTTCGCGGAGGGCGCGCGGCCGCCGCTTTCCGTTTCCGAAGACGGCAAGACGCAGCCGCTGATCGAGGGCCAACAAGCTTCGGGCACGGGTCTGGATCGGCCGGACGCCTTTGTCGGCACCAACGTGTTTCTCCTGTTCGATACCAGCAATTTCATGTACCGCGGCTTCGTGTATGCCGAAGACGCGATCGCCGATTTCGTGCGCGGCTTGGATCGCGCCGATTCGGTGGCGGTCTATACCTTCAGCCGCAATCTCTCCCGCGCCGCCCCGCTGACGCGCGACCGCAACGACGCCATCGCCGGGCTGCGCAAGTCGGTGGCCGGCGACGACACCGCGCTCTATAACGCGCTACTCCTCACTCTGCGCGATGCAGCCAAAATTCCCGGGCGCAAGGTGGTGATTGTCTTTTCGAACGGGCCCGATAACGCCAGCATGGTCGCCCCTGATGACGTCCGCGCCGTGGCCGAAGACGAAGGGATCGCCATTTACACTATTTCCACGAACGAAGTGAACAAAGACCAGATTTCGAGCGGTGTGCTGCGGCGCATCTCGCAACGCACCGGCGGCAAAGCCTACTGGGCCCGCACCTGGCAGAAGCAAGTGGAAGCGTTCGAGGACATCCGCGAGGACCTGGGCAATTCGTACACGGTAACCTACTATCCCGCTCCCAATCCTAACGAGGGCTTTCGCAAAATCGCCGTCGAGATCACCAGCGATCCGGGCAAGAAATTCCGTGTGCACACACGACCTGGGTACCGCCCCAGCCGGACCCTATAGTTTGTGGGGCAGACGATCGGGTTGTGTCGTCTGTCCGCAGTCTACGGTGTAGTTCTCAACTTCCGCGCCGAATGGAACCGCTGGGAATCGCGGATGCGCAGTGAGCCCTACCGGCGGCCACCCGTTGCACCCATCCTTTACCTCAAACCCAAGAACACCTGGATCGCCAACGGGGACCCTATTCCGCTGCCGTCGGGTGTGGAGCGGGTCAAAGTCTCGGGCACGCTCGGCGTGGTCTTTGGCCGCGCGGCATGCCGCGTTTCGGCAAACGACGCCCTGGCTTATGTCGACGGTTACACGATCGTCCACGACGTGAGCATTCCACACGATTCGTATTACCGCCCGGCTCTGCGGGAACGGTGCCGCGACGGATTCTGTGCGATCGGTCCTGCCGTCGCCAATCGCGATGCGATCCCCGATCCGAATCGCGTCGAGGTCGGAGTCAGCGTGAATGGCGAGGTTCGCGCATCTGTGAACACAGCCGAACTGGTTCGTTCCGTCGAACGCTTGATCGCGGATGTGACCGAATTCCTGACGCTAGGACCAGGCGAGATCCTGCTGGTAGGCGAACTGCCCGATGCCCCCCTGGTTCACGCCGGCGACCGCGTCCAAACCGAGATTACGGGTCTCGCTTCACTCGAAAACCCAGTGGTTGGGCCGTGAAGCACGCACGGGTGGCGTGGGCCGGGGCGATTCATGACGCAACGCCGGTGGACGGGGGCGTGCGGTTAGCCGATGGCCGGATCGTCGCGGAAGAGGCAGTTGTTTGGCTGCCGCCCCTCGAGCCGCGAACCATCTTTGCCGTGGGTCTCAACTACGCCAGCCACGCCACTGAACTCGCCTTCCAACCGCCCAAAGAGCCTCTGATCTTCCTGAAGGGCCCGCGCAGTCTCTGCGGCCATCGCGGACAGACGCGCCGGCCCGCGGACGTAACGTACATGCATTACGAATGCGAGCTGGCGGTGGTGATCGGCCAGGCCGCACGAAACGTGCCGCGTGATGATGCCTATCGATATGTGTGCGGTTACACGATTGCCAACGATTATGCCATCCGTGACTACCTGGAAAACTACTGCCGGCCGAATCTTCGCGTGAAGAGCCGTGACTGCGCGACGCCGCTCGGTCCGTGGCTCGTGGATGCCGCGGACGTGCCCGATCCGATGAACTTGCGTCTCCGGACTCTGGTGAACGGACACGTCACCCAGGAAGGCTCAACCTGTGACATGATCTTTGACATCCCCGCGCTGATTGCGTACCTCAGTGAATTCATCACGCTGGATGCCGGCGATTTGATTTTGACCGGCACGCCTGAGGGGTTGTCCGACGTGAAGGCCGGTGACGAAGTCATTACGGAGATCGAAGGAATCGGACGATTGCAAAACACCATCGTCGGAGGGGATGCGTTTCACATAGCCGGGTAAGGAGGAGCGAGTGCCACATTTCTTTTTGGAGTACACCGACAACATCAAGGCAGAGGCGCGCATCCCGGAATTGTTGCGAAAAGTGAACGCGGTCCTGATGGCGCAGGGCGGCGTATTCCCCACCGGCGGGATACGCTCACGCGCCGTCGAGCTGAAGGACTATGCAATCGCCGATTCGGCCGCCGACTACGCTTTTGTTCACGCCACGCTTAAGATCGGCGCCGGCCGCACCGACGCCGAGAAAAAGAAAGCTTGCGACGAGTTATTTGCCATGATGCGCGAGCACTTCGCGCCGGTCTTCGCCACGCGCTACCTGGCACTATCCATGGATTTCGGCGAATTCAGCGAGAGCGGGACCTACAAGCAGAATAATCTGCACGCGCGATTCAAGAAAGAGCCCACGCATGTTGGATAGGCGCACGATCCAGGACGCGGCCCAGCGTTTGGATGAGTGTGAACGAACGCGCACCCAGATGCGGCAATTGTCGCTGGAACACCCGGGCATGACCATAGAAGATGCCTATGCGGTGCAAAAGGCATGGGTCGAGCGCAAGACCGCGGCCGGACGCGTGATCCAAGGCCACAAAATCGGCCTCACTTCGAAGGCCATGCAATCCTCTTCCAACATCAACGAGCCGGACTACGGCGCGCTTCTGGACGATATGTTTTTCTCCGATGGTTCCGAACTCCCCACCGACCGTTTCATCCTGCCGCGCCTGGAAGTGGAACTGGCGTTCGTGCTTGCCAAGCCGCTTGACGGACCCACGTGCACGATCTTCGATGTTCTGAATGCCGTCGAGTATGTGACGCCGGCGGTCGAGATCATCGATGCCCGTATCCATCAGCTGGATCCCGAAACCAAGGTGACGCGGAAGGTAGTCGACACCATCTCCGATAATGCCGCCGGTGCCGCGCTGGTCACGGGCGGCCGTCCGTTTCGTCCGCTCGATGCCGACCTGCGCTGGGTCTCCGCAATCTGTCATCGCAACGGTGTGATTGAAGAATCCGGAGTGGCGGCCGCCGTGCTCAACCATCCGGCCAACGGCGTCGCCTGGCTCGCCAACAAGCTGTACACACACGGAGTAGGCCTGAAGGCCGGTGAGCTGATACTGGGTGGTTCGTTCACGCGGCCCGTGGCGGCACGGCGGGGCGACACCTTCCACATCGACTACGGCTCCTTCGGGTCCATTTCCTGCTACTTCGCGTGAAGTGCCATGCTCGTTCCTCGGAACTTGTTCAAAGCTGCTTTGCAGGACCGAACCCGGCCGCAGATTGGCCTCTGGCTTGGTTTGGCCGACGCCTACTGCGCGCAGATTTGCGCCGGCGCGGGTTTCGATTGGCTGCTGATCGATGGTGAGCACGCCCCTAACGACGTCCGCTCGATCTTGGCCCAGTTGCAAGCGCTGGCGGCGTATCCTGTGCATCCCATAGTGCGCCCGGTCGCCGGGGACGTGAACCTCATCAAGCAACTGCTGGATATCGGCGCGCAAACGCTGCTGATTCCGATGGTCGAGAGCGCCGCCCAAGCCCGGCAGTTGGTGGCTGCCATGCGGTACCCTCCCGACGGCATCCGCGGAGTGGGCAGCGCTTTGGCGCGTGCTTCGGCTTGGAATCGGCTCGCGGGTTACCTGCAGGAGGCGGACGGGCAGATGTGCCTGCTGGTGCAGATCGAAACCCGCACGGGATTAGAGAACCTTGATGCGATTGCCGGCGTGGAGGGAGTGGACGGCATCTTTATTGGACCGGCGGATTTATCGGCTGCCCTCGGCCATCTGGGAGAGCCGGATCATCCGGATGTGCGGGCGGCTATCGAGGATGCGCTCGGCCGGATTCAAGCCCATGGGCGAGCGGCCGGAATTCTGACCACCAGCGAACCGCTCGCGCGGCGCTATCTGTCGCTGGGAGTCTCGTTCCTTGCGGTTGGCCTGGATACGTCGCTGCTGGCGCGGGCTACAGAGGAACTCGCCCGTAAGTTTCGGCCGTGAAGCTAGTGTCCTGTCCGCTATAAACATTGACAGTCAGCCTGATTCATTATGTGATGAGGCATGTTCACCCCGGCGACTGCTCTTTCACTT
>Ga0335077_10012553_pt1 | contig 10594 bp, 8 predicted proteins | sample Lox_Sample_31_FD_207151 | JGI IMG/M metagenome (GOLD analysis project Ga0335077, IMG submission 207151) | Soil microbial communities from Loxahatchee National Wildlife Refuge, Florida, United States - Lox_Sample_3.1 | ecosystem: Environmental > Terrestrial > Soil > Wetlands | place: USA: Florida...
TCAAGGCGGAAACGCCATCCAGTCGGACTGCACGGAGAGTGGCACGGTCTCGATCCGGAACGTGACTGTAGCGGGCAACGGGATCGGGAAGGGAGGGTTTCAGGCCGGAGTCTACCACTCCGGCGGGTGCGACCTCGACCTCGAGTCTTCGACCATCAGCGGCGTGAACGACTCCGCCGTCCTCCTCGCCACGACCTCGACGAGCAACGTCACCTTGCTCAACAACGTGCTCACGCGAAACGGAGCCACGACTACGTATCAACCCCTCAGTCAAAAAGGTGGGGGGCTGGTGCTGAGCGAGCAGGTACCGGCGACGCTTGTCGCGAGCGGGAACCAGTTCTACGGGAACGCCGGAGACCAGGTGCTCGTGGCCCTGGCCAGTCCGGCGGTCACGGTGAGCCTCGTCGGCGGTGGCGATAGCAGCGCCTGCGGGACGACCTCGAACCTCATCGCCTGCTACGACACCGGCTTCGTGGGCATCTTCTCTAACGCCACTTCTCTCCTTGCGGAATACAACCAGTGGGACGTGGCAAGCCCGAGTGCCCAGAATAACCCGCCGGACTTCTTCGGTACGGTGGACGCCTCCCCCGCCTGTCCCCCCGAGACGGGCCTCACCTGCCCCCCTCCGCCCTGAGTCGCGGCACCTCCGCCGACAGGCCCTCCGCCCGCTGCGTATTGTCGCGGATCCGGTAGAGGCTCACCCCTACGATCTTCCACTGGTGGTGGGCAGCACGGCGGGAGAAGTCATCGAGGGGCTCGTCGCGGACGCGCATCACCCCCGGGACGTCGCTCGCGTGTCGCAGCACCCGGGAGCCGTCCGGTCGCCGGACGACGATCCCCATATGCGAGACCTGGGACGGCCGGGTGGGCCTCTCCTCGCGGAGGACGATGAGCACGGTCCCGTCCGGGATCCGCGGCGCGAGCCCTGGAAGGAGCTCGAGGGGCAGGAGGTCGAGGGCGAAGTCCCCCTTGGGCACGTCGTCTAGCGTGAGTCCCGGAAGGAGGTGGCCGGAGCGCGCGGCCCGTTCCCACGCCGCCTCGTCGAGGTGCCTCTCGACGCGAACCGTCCGCTCTCCCGCGAGCTCCCGGGTGACGGGCTCGAGCCAGCCCTTCTTCTCGAGGGAGGGGATCCACTGGGACTCGACGTAGTGGTTCCGGCTCCGGTAGGCGGGCGGCCCGTCGTAGCGGACGTCGTCGAGGAGCCGCTCCGCCTCCCCCACGCTGCGGGCGCTGCCGAGCGCGATGGCGGTCTCGACGAAGGTCACGCAGTCGAAGGCGTCGAGGCGGAAGCGCGGGTCCGGGTCGAACCCGGAGCCCTCGCCGAGCGGCGAGGGGCGGTAGGGCGCGCCGAGGAGGAGGGCACTCGCCCGGGAGGCGCGCTCGGCGCCGGCCGCGTATCGGGGGAGCGCCTCTTCCAGTCGTGCGCGGGTCGGAGCGCCGTCGGGAGGCGCGGCCGCGAGGAGGAGGGGAAGCGAGGCTGCGATAAAGGAGAGCACCGGTCTCGATTCAGTATAGCCTCGGGCGTTTCTTGACTCGCCTTTACCCCGCGGGTAGCGTCCCGGGGAAGGCGCAGGCGACCGGGCGCGCTCTTTCCTCACCTCCGCCGAAGCCGCGCCCCTCTCCCGCACGCCGGAGTGATTCCATGCCCAGGTTCGAGGTCTACGTCCCGGCATCGCCCCCGCAGCTCCCGGTGGCCGTCACGCTGCGAGTCGAGTCGGAGAACTGGCTCGCGGCCCTCAAGGTCGGCCTCCAGAAGGTGGGCGGCGGCGAGCTCGCCGCGAACATCCTCTGCGACATCCAGGGCGACGGGTCGATCCACGTCACCGATCCCGGCGGCCAGCGGGTGTTCCGCATCCGCGAGATGTTCGAGCCGTCCTCGACGCCGGCCCAAGCCCCGACGTTGGACCTCAACCGGACCGCGGTGATGCACGCGCCGGCGCCTCCCGCCGCGGCGCCTTCCCCCGCTCCCGTTGCGGCGAAGCCGAGCCCGGGCCAACCCGCCCGGGCAGCGGCCCCAGCGCCCCGACCCCAGGCGACTCCCCAGGCTCCTGCGCCGGCCCGCGCCCCGGCTCCCGCGGCGCCGGCGCGAGCGCCCCAGAGGCCGGCGCCGTCCCCGCGGCTCACCCCCGACTCGGTGGCCTCCCTCGTCGAGGAGGTGACGGGGCCGGGGGAGCCCGTCGCGAACCCCATCGGACGGATCACCCGCGCGGAGCCGGGGAGCGAGGTCCTCGCCGACGTCTTCTTCCGCACCGCCGAGCTCAACCAGAAGACCAACCGGGACGAGGGGCTGCGCTTCATCCTCGACCTCGCCATGGAGAAGGTCCGCTGCGACGCCGGCTCCGTGCTCCTCGGCCGATTCCAGGCGGGAGACCTCGCGTTCGTGGTGGTCCGTGGACCCAAGGCGGAGGAGATCCTGCGGCTCCGCCTCACCGTCCCCTTCGGGAAGGGCCTCGTCGGCTTCAGCGCCCAAGAGAACGTGTGCCTTGCGGTGTCGGACGCGCAGAAGGACCCGCGCTTCTACCGGGCGGTGTCCGAGGCGGTGGGGTACGCCACCCGCTCCGCGCTGTGCGCCCCCATCGTCGCCGGAGGGCGGGTCCACGGCGCGCTGGAGCTCCTGAACAAGGGGAGCGGGGCCTTCACCGCTGCGGACCTGGCGGTGCTCTCTTACCTGGGGTCGAAGGCCGGCGAGTTCTTGGAGCGGCTCTAGCGACGGCTTCCCCGCGCGTCCCCGCGCTTCGCTGGCGGCTCACCGGCGCGGCCGCCGACGGGGCACTACTCCTCGCCGGCCGTCCCGAGGTCGGCGTCGCCCTTCATGAGCTCCCCCATCGCCACCGTCGCATAGGAGCCTCGCGGCAGCTCGAACGCGGCCCGGTACCCCTCGGGGATGGGCTCGAGCTCGATGCGGAGAGGGATCCGCGCGGCCCGCCGCGTGCCCTCGCCCTCGCCACGCCCGCGCGCCAGGTCGGCGGGGCCGACCCCGTCGGAGGCGAGCAAGCGCTCCTCCCGGGCCGCCGCCTCGCCCTCGGCGGGGCGGAGCTTGTGGCCGAACATCGGCCCCGCCGGCGAGATCTCGAACCGGAGGAGCCGGGGGAGGTCGGCCTCCGGGTCGGTGCAGTTGAAGACGCCGCCCGTCTCGAGCTTCTTCATCACCTCGCCGGCGATGGCCCTCGCGAAGAGGCCGTCGGCGATGCGCTCCTCGAGCCAGCGGTTGAACAGGAGCGACTGCCAGGCCGAGATGCACAGGCGGCGAAGGAACCGGTCCCGCCCCGAGCGGCGGACCTCCGGGTCGTCGAGGCGTCCCTGGAGGAGGGCCCGGCCCACCTCGGCGTTCTTCCCGGCGGCGCCGAAGCGCTGGGGGCCGAAGAAGTTCGGGAGTCCCCGCTCGGCGAGCGCCGCCGCCGAGGCCCGCGCTGCCCCCAGGTCGCCCCCGTGAACGGCGATCCGGAAGTGGTTGCCCCGGGAGTGGCCCGTCCGCAGCTTGTTCTCGTGGCGGGAGGCGGAGAGCACGCGGAACCCGTCGCCGGAGAGGGAGGCTGCGTCCGGGCTGGCGGCGGTGGGGAACGAGAGCCACTGGGTGGTGAGCGCCTGCCGGTCCTTCAGGCCCGCCACTCCCGCGTCCCGGTCCTCCACCCCGAGCGTGCGCGCCAGGGCCCGGACCACGTCGCGGGTGGTCCGCCCCCGCTTCTCGACGAGGAGGTAGAGGTGGGTTCCGCTCCCGCACGGCAGGTAGGCGGGGATCTCGTCGACCTGGAAGTCCTCCGGGGAGACCTTGATCTGGCCCCCGGAGCCAGGGACGTCCGCGGTGATGAACGGCACGCGTCCCGCCGCCGTCAAGCGAGCAGTCCCTCGATGGCCTCGAGCTTCTGCTTCACCGAGCGGCTCACGGCCTCGTCCGCGTCCCGAGGGAGCCGCTCGCCCGCCTGGAACAGGTAGAAGAACATGAGCTCGCGCATGGCGTCGAGCAGGAGCCGCGGCCGCTCGCCGCTCGGCTCGATCCGCCGCACCACGGCGGGGTCGAGCGCTGCCAGAGCCGCCAGGAGCTCGTCCTCGTTCACCGAGCCGTCCGGGCGGGCGGTGGTGTTCCGCCATAGAGGCCCGAAGCGGGAGGCGGGGTCGGAGAGGAAGGCGCGGGCGCCGACCAGGAAGGCCTCGGTGCCGCGGAAGGCGACCACCGCCCCGGCGATGTCGCGGAGGATCCCGTTCATCCCGGTGGCGATGGCCAGGGCCTGGTCGATGGGCGCGGCGACCTTTGCCGCTGGCGCCTCCGACACCTCGACGTAGCCCACCTCGGCGAGCCGGTAGACGATCTTCGTGGCCTCGAACTCGGAGAGGTGGGCGTCGCGGGCGAGGTCGACGAGGCGGCGCCGGCCGTCCACCATCTCCAGGAGCCGCTGCTCCTCCGGCTCGAGCTGGACCGGGCGCCGCGGCTCCTTGCGCCGGAGGAACACCTGCCCGTTCGGGATGCGCCCCTGGAACATCCCCATCTCGTCGATGCGCCGGATGGCGTCCATGAGCAGGCCCTGGGTGTCGACCGAGAGGGCGGCACCCGGGAACACGTCCTCGCCGCCCTGCAGGAGGTAGAAGGTCCCCTCCCGCGCCAGGAGCACGGAGTGAAAGACGGTGGCCACCTGCTCGTGGACCACCTTCCACAGGTCGTTCGAGGTCATGTGGCCCCGCTCGACGAAGATGCGCCCCACCGGGCGACCGCTCGCCACCGCCGCCGAGAGCTGCCGGTCGTCGAGGAAGCCCAGGCGGACCGCCACCTCGCCGATCCGCTCGCCGGGCGCCTCGGACGAGGCGCCGCGCACCTGGCCGTCCCGGAAGAAGATGGAGCGGGCGAAGGCTCCGGTGAGGACCTTCAGGGTTCCGGACATCCGGGCCTGGTGGACGAAGCCCACGAAGTCCGGGAGCGGGAAGGCGACGAGGTCCCCGGCCAGGATGGCCCGCGCCGGCGGAGGCGACCCACCCCCCGACGGGGAGCGCACGGCGAGGAACAGGTCGGGGGCGGCGGGCACGAGCTCGAAGCGCCCGGCGCGGTCGGCGAGGACGCGGCGGACGTCGTCCGACTCCGGGACCACCCGCCCGTGGGCGTCGATGTCGAGGACGAGCCGGCCCACTAGTCCTTCCACCCCTTCGCCTTCATCCACTCCTCCTCGTCCTCGAGGACGAATTCCAGGATGGTGTCGGAGAAGTCGGGGAGGAGGTGCCGGCGGCCGTTGATGAAGAGGGTGGGGGTGCCCTGGATCCCGCCGCGGCGCGCCTCGACCTGCGCGTCTGCCACCCGGCCCCGGTACTGGTGGCTCTCGAGGGCCTTCTTGAGGGACTCCGCGTCCTTCCCCAGCCGCTCGGCCTGCTCCTCCAGCGAGGCGTCGTCGAGCGTCTTGTTGTTCTCGAAGAGCGCGTCGTAGAAGGGCCAGAGGATCCCCTGGTCGCGGGCCCACTCCGCAGCCTCGGCGGCCTCCTCGGCGCGGGGGTGCATGCCGAGGGGGAAGGGCTTGTAGATGAGTTTCACCCGGCCCGCGTGCGTCTCCAGAAACTCCTCCAGCTTCGGCCGGAGCTGCGCGCAGAACGGGCAGACGAAGTCGGAGAACTCGACGATGGTGACCGGCGCCTTGGGGTCGCCGAGCGGAGGGCCGAAGCTCTCCACCTCGAGCTGGGCGCGCCGCTTGCGGTCGAAGGACGCGTAGTACTCCGTGAGCAGGCGGTGGATCTCGCCGGCGGGCAGGTTCATGCCAGCGAGCCGGGCGGCGAGCGCGGCCATGCGCGGGGCGTGGTGGCAGGAGGTGTGTTCGGTGAGGCAGGTGGCGAGGGTGTGAGGACAGCCGCAGTAGCAGAACTCCTCCTGCAGCACCTGGGCGAGGGTGGTCTTCTGCTGCGCGGTGAGCGCGTCGGCGCCGACCGCGGCCGGGATGCGGGTCCAGTCGACGGCCGCGCCGGCGGTGGTCGCGGGTCCCTGGGAGAGGGCGGTGAGGAGGAGAGCAATGGCGCAGTTCATCGGCACCCGAGGGTGGAAGGGGGAGGGATTCTAGCACCGGGCCGTGCCGCAGACGGTGCTGCTCGTGCGGGCGAGGTGCGCCCGGAGCCCTTTCCATATAGGTATGACCCGATGGAACGCCCCCGTCTCGAGCCCGGCGCGGTGCGCAAGGAGCCGGGCGGACGCCTGCGCATGGCGCTCGTGTACCCGAACGCGTACAGGCTGGGGATGGCGAACCTCGGCCTCCACGCCGTCTACCGGCTGGCGAACGCGCCGCGGGACGTCCTGTGCGAGCGGGCTTTCCTGCCGGACGAGGAGGGTGCCCCGGTCCGAACCGAGGAGTCGGGGAGGGGTCTCTCCGAGTTCGACGTCGTCGCCTTCTCCCTCTCCTTCGAGGACGACTACGTCCACGTGCTCGAGATCCTGTCGCGGTCGGGACTGCCGCTCCGGGCGAGGGATCGGGACGACCGCTTCCCGCTCGTGATCGCCGGCGGCATCGCCATGCAGATCAACCCGGAGCCGGTGGCTCCCTTCTTCGATCTCGTCCTCGTGGGCGAGGCGGAGGAGCTCCTCCCGACCTTCTTCGAGGCGCTGCGCAGGGTGCCGCCGGGGCGTCCGCGGAGGGCGCTCCTCGCCGACCTCTCGCGGCTCCCCGGGAGCTACGTCCCGGGTCTCTACGAGGTGGAGTACGCCGACACCCGAGAGGCCGGGGGGCGGTGGGTAACCCGCTTCGAGCCCCGGGAGGGCGCGCCGGATCGGGTGCGCCGCCAGTACGTGGCCGCCCTGGGGGCGGTGCCGACGAGCCGAGTGGTGGACTCGCCCGAGGCCCAGTTCGGGGACCTCCACCTCACCGAGGTGGCGCGCGGCTGTCTCTGGGGCTGCCGCTTCTGCGCTGCTGGATTCGTGCAGCGCCCCTACCGGGAGGTGGACCTCGAGGTGCTCCGCGCCGAGGTGCGGCGCGGCCTCGAGAAGGGGATGCGCATCGGGCTCGTGGGCCCGGACACGAGCGACTACACCGGGCTCGACCCGCTCACCTGCTTCATCGGCGAGCAGGGAGGCACCTTCAGCCCATCTTCGCTGCGGGTGGACGCCATCACCCCGGAGCTGTCCCGGCGCATGGCCGCCGGCGGGGAGCGGTCCATCACCATCGCCCCCGAGGCCGGCACCGACCGGATGCGCCGGGTGGTGAACAAGGACTTCTCCGACGACCGCATCGTCGAGGCGGCGGAGAATGCTCTCTCGGCGGGAATGCGCCACGTGAAGCTCTACTTCATGTGCGGCCTCCCCACCGAGACGGAGGACGACGTCCTGGGGATGGCCCGCATCGCGCTGCGCATCCGCAAGGAGGTGATGGTGCCCCGGGCCGCCGCGAGCGGGCGCATGGGTCGCATCTCCCTCTCAGTGAACCCGTTCGTGCCGAAGCCCTGGACCCCCTTCCAGTGGGTTCCCATGCACGACCAGAAGTGCCTGGCCGGGAAGCGCAGGCTCCTCGAGCGCGAGCTCCGGCCCCACGGCATCGACGTCGACTTCATGAGCCCGCGCGAGGCCTATCTCCAGACGCTTCTCTCGCGCGGCGACCGCCGCGCTGCCGACCTCCTCGAGACGGCGTTCCGGGAGACCCGCGGCAACCTTCACGCCGCGCTCCCCCGCTGGCCGCACGACCCGGACTTCTTCGTGACCCGGGAGGCGGGGGTCGGCGAGCGGCTGCCTTGGGACTTCATCGACCACGGGCTCGAGAAGTCGTTCCTCGCCCGGGAGCTCCGGCGAGGCGTGGGGGGGAAGATCACCCCGAAGTGCGCGGTGGAGACCTGCCGGGCATGCGGCCTCGACTGCGCGGACCACCCCGAGCTCCGCCCCCCCTCGGCGCTGCCGATCTCCCGCGCGCTCCCGTGACCCTCGAAGAGGCCATGGGGGAGGCGCTCGCCCTGGCGAGGCGCGCCGGAGAAGCCGGGGAGGTCCCCGTGGGCGCGGTGGCGCTCTTCGAGGGCGAGGTGGTCGGGCGGGGCCACAACCGCCGCGAGGGGGAGCGGGACCCGACGGCCCACGCCGAGCTCTTCGCCATCCAGGAGGCCGCCCGCTCCCTGGGCCGCTGGCGCCTCACCGGCGTCTCCCTGGTCGTGACCCTCGAGCCCTGCCCCATGTGTGCCGGAGCCATGGTGCTCGCGCGCATCGACCGGCTCGTGGTCGGGGCCATGGACCCGAAGGCCGGGGCCGCGGGCTCGGTCCTCGACCTCACGAGCGATCCCCGCCTCAACCACCGCTTCCCCGTGGAGCGGGGGCTCCGGGCGGAGGAATGCGGGGCACTCCTCCGCGACTTCTTCCGCTCGAGGCGCTGAACGGAGCCGCGGGCCGGCGCGCTCCCCTCGCCCGCCTACGGGGCGGGCGGAGGAGCGAGGGCGACGAGGAAGGCGGCCCCCGACTTCGCGAGCGAGCTCAGGAGGGCGCCCGTGTAGGAGCCGGGCCCGCCAGCGAGCTCCCAAGCGTCTGCGCCCCCCAGGGAGTCGGAGCCGTTCGTCTGGTCGTCGATGAGGGTGAATCCCGCCGACGGCGTGTACCGGTCGGGCGACCCGTAGGATGCGGCGAGGACGCAGGCGAGGAGCATGTCCCCGCTCGCCGAGGTGTCGACCGCGAGCCCGGTGGCGAGCGAGGACAGGTTCGCCTCGGCGAAGGTGTCGAGCGTAGGGGCGCCGAGCACCTCGACCGCGAAGAGGACGGCCTCCCAGTTGGAGAGCGAGCTCACCTTGTGCAGGCTGAAGGTGTGGCCCGTTCCGCCGACGCAGTTCGCGCAGTAGTAGGCGCGGAGCTCCCCCTGGTTCGAGGCGTAGGGCTGTGCCACCCCGATCTCCGTGTAGGAGTTCCCCATGTTGTCGGTGAGCGACTGGAACGCGTCCGTCCCGAGGATCCCCGCCCCCACGAAGACGACGAAGGTGCTGCCCGAGGGCTCCGTGTTCACCGGTGGGGTCGTCATCGGGTTCGTGCCGCGGCCGGCGACGTCGTTCTTGTAGGTGGTGGCGCCGAGGGCGAGGCCCGTCACGCAGGCGCCGGCGACGCAAACCGTTCCGGTGGAGCAGGCGTTCCCGCAGGCCCCGCAGTTGCCCGGGTTCGAGGCAGTCGAGACGCAGGCGCTCCCGCAGAGGGTCTGTCCGGCGGGGCAGGCGCAGGTGCCGGCGGAGCAGGTCTCGCCGGCGAGGCAGGCCGCGCCGCAGCTCCCGCAGTTGGCGGCGCTCGTCTGCAGGTTCGCGCAGGCGGTGCCGCAGAGGGTCTGTCCGGCGGGGCAGGCGCAGGTGCCGGCGGAGCAGGTCTCGCCGGCGAGGCAGGCCGCGCCGCAGCTCCCGCAGTTCGCGGCGCTCGTCTGCAGGTTCACGCAAGTGCCGCTGCAGCCCGTCTCCCCGGTGGGGCACCCCGTGCACGCCCCGCGGGTGCAGACCTCGGCCGCCACACAGGCGTTGCCGCAGCTCCCGCAGTCCGCGGCGCTCGTCCGGAGATTCACGCAGGCACCGTCGCAGTTCGTGAGGCCCCGGGCGCAGCGAACGGCAGCCCCCTCCGCGGAGCCGCCCGAGCCTCCAGGGGAGACCACTCCGCCGCAGGCCCAGGTACCGGCCGCGACCGCAAGAAGGAGGAAGACCGACGTCGCGAAAGCCGTCCCGCGCCTCTTCTCGTGGACCATGAATCCTCCCGGAATGCCGGCCCGGCCCTCGCCCGGGCCGCCGTCGCGAGCATCATCCTAGTACTCGGGGTGCGAGGGCGCATGGTGAGAGGCCCGGGTGCGCGCGAGTCACTTGGGTCCGCCCGGAAGGAGGGAAACGTTCGCTTATGGACCTTCGAGAGAGCGACGAGGAAGCGGGTGAGCGAGCTCCTCCTCCTTCGTCTGCGCGACAGCTCCTCCTCGTGGTGGTGCGCCGCGGCGCAGCACCCTCGCTCATTTCTGCGCGCCTCGCGCCGCCGGATTCGACGGTGACCGGCCCGCAGGAGTCACGTCCGCGGCCTGCCGCAGGGTTAGGTTCCGTCGGCACTCTGGCGCGGGGCTACAGACCCGCGGGTTGGATTGGCGCGCCCCGCGCTCGGGCTCGCTGGCCGGCGGTGGATCGCGCCTCTCCTGCCGCCTACTGCACCCGCTCCACCTCGACCCTTCGATTCCTGGCATGGCAAGCTCGCGTGAGTTCAGGGCAAAGAGGCCGAGACTTGCCGGCCGAGGTGACCTGTATGGAGCTTGGGGCCACGCCGAGTGACTCGAGGTAGCGCGCGGCAGCGCGCGCTCGCTGCTCGCCGAGCCGGAGGTTGTATTCTACGGATCCGCGAACGTCGCAGTGGCCTACGATCCGGATCGACTGGTTTGCCTCTGCGAGGCAGGACGCCAGCGCGCGCAGCGAGGCCTTCGTATCCGAGTTCAGGTCCGCTTTACTGAACGCGAATCGGGTTGAACCGAGCTTGCAAGTGGCCACCTCGAAAACCGGCGGCGGGGGCGGTGCTGCAGCGGCTGGCGGCGCCGGCTCGTGGACCTCGGGGGCTGCCGGCGGGGGCGCACGGAGCGAGGCGGCCCTCAGAGTGTAGTGAAAGCGGTCCTCCCAGCGGGTGGTGGGGTCGCGGCGATCGAGTACCCCTCCCTGAACGCCCACGCGG
>Ga0335077_10012556_pt1 | contig 10593 bp, 4 predicted proteins | sample Lox_Sample_31_FD_207151 | JGI IMG/M metagenome (GOLD analysis project Ga0335077, IMG submission 207151) | Soil microbial communities from Loxahatchee National Wildlife Refuge, Florida, United States - Lox_Sample_3.1 | ecosystem: Environmental > Terrestrial > Soil > Wetlands | place: USA: Florida...
GCCACCAGCTTGTCGAAGCCTGCATTCTTGGGCGGCATGGTTCTCGCGGGCGCAGGATTGGCTGCGGTGTTTCCCACCACGGTGGCGGTGTTCTCACCGCAAGCGACGACCTCAGCGAAGCGGGCAACTGGAATGGTGTTCGCCGCTGCGGGCCTGGGAGGAGCCGCCCTACCCTCATTCATCGGATGGATGTCTTCGCGTGGCTACAGCCTGCGTCTGGGGCTGTGGCTGATGGCGTTCGTCACGATGGTCATGCTCGCGATAGAGCAAAGTATCGGCGCCGACCATCCGCAAACGATGGTTTGAACCAATAATTTCGAATGCAGAGCGCAGGCAGGATACCGCGAGTTGCCTAACTTGTGCCGGCGGGGCCAGAAATGACGCCGGAGGCAGGCGCTTGGGCCGTATCGCGCGTCGGGCGCGAAGAACAAAGTGAAAAACGCAGGCACCTGAAGGGGGACAATCCCCAGGTGCCTGCCCGCTCTAGAAATGGTGAGGTGACTGGAGCGGAAACCTGGCTGCCGTGGCCGCATTGGCGGCCACCCAGCTTCAAGAGAATCGAGGCCGGGCCGGGGGAAACCAGGCGTGATCTCGGGGGCCACGAACCGCCAGGATATTAATAGAAAATCGTTATTCTTACAACATAAATCGACCGGTTACCGCTAAAGAATGAGCCGCCCAACCTAGGGTCGGCTGGGCGCGACGTTCCCGGGCTTGAAGCCCGGGCTTCCACCCGGGCAAGGCACAGGGGAGGAAAAAAAGCCGGACTAGGGCCGCTTGGCCGCGGACGGCCGGATACGGTCGGCTGGGACGATTCCCTCCCCTTCCAGCAGCGAGTAGAACTGGTCGGCGGCAAGATCGGTGAGGGTCTCGATTTTGCCCGATGGCCAGCGAATTTCCACCCGGTCGACTTTGGTGGCCGGGCCCAGCCCGAAGTGCAGCCGCAGATCGTTTTGCGATAGATAGCTTCCACCGCTATGAATTTCGTCAGTCTGGGTCACGCCTCCGGCAACGACTTTGACACGGGCGTTCAGCGCCAGGCGGTTGCTCTTCGTGCCCGCGAGTTCGAAGCTCACCCAATGGCGTCCTGGTACGCCGAGGTTTTTCAGAATCATCGGGCCGCCGTCCAGGTCGCTGACCACAATGTCGATGTTGCCATCATTGAACAGGTCGCCGGCCGCCAGTCCGCGAGAGGCGCGATTCTCCTTCAGCGCTGGACCCGACTGGTCGCTGGCATCGCAGAAGGTTCCGTCCTTTTGGTTCAGCTGGACCAGCTTCGGCTCACGATAGCGCGCGCCGGACGGAATTGTATCGACTTGCGGATAAACATGGCCGCTGACAGTGATCAGGTCAACCCAGCCGTCGTTGTCGAGATCGACGAAGGCCGTTCCCCACTTCACGTAAGGCAGGGAAGGCAGTGCAATTCCCGAGGCGTAGGAGACGTCGGTGAAGTTCCAGGCACCGTCGTTGCGGTAGAGCAGGTCGTTCTCGTCGGAGAAATTGGTAACGTAGATCGAGGGGCGGCCGTTGTGAAGATAGTCGCCGAGCGCAATGCCCATGGAGGCTTGTTCGGAGCCGTCTTCGCTCACTGCTGTGCCGGATTCAAGACCGATCTCCTTGAACTTGCCGTTGCCTTCGTTCCTGTAGAGGAACTTGGGAGTGGAATCGTTGGCGACATAGATGTCGGGACGGCCGGTATTGTTGAAGTCGGCCCAGACCACACCGAGACCGTAATAGCCATGCGGATCGTCGACTCCTGCGGCTCTCGAGACGTCGGTAAAGGTTCCATCCCCATTGTTGTGAAACAGCGAGTCGCCGGCGCCCTTCAGTCCTCGCGGCCCACACTGCACATCGATGCCGCGATACTTGCAGTTAGGGGCGTTGCCAAAACCGGGCAAATCGTTGAGGCGAAAATCGACGTAGTTGGTCACCATCAGATCGACGAAGCCGTCGGCGTCATAGTCGCCAAAGGCCGCGCCGGTCGACCAGCGGCCGTCGGCGACCCCCGCTTTGGCGGTCACGTCAGTGAAACTCCCGTCACCGTTATTTCGATAGAGGATGTTCCCGCCGAGACAAGTGATGTAGAGATCAGGCCAGCCATCGTTGTCGTAGTCCCCCACGGCCCCGCCCATGGCGAAGCAGTCTTTCGTGAGTCCGGACTTGGCGGTCACGTCAGTGAAAGTTCCATCGTGATTGTTGTGATAAAGAATTCCCGGACTCTTCCGGCCCTTGATGGCCATTTCGACGGTGGGAGCGTTAGTGAAGTAAATGTCGGGCCAGCCGTCTCGATCGTAATCAATGAGCACAACGCCGCCGCTCATCGACTCCACGATGTACTTCTTCGAGGGATCTGAAGTGTGTTTGAAGTTGATGCCGGTTTTCACCGTGATGTCTTCGAGCTGCGGAACGGGGCGCCCACTGCACTTGGCGGACTTCGCGCCCGGCGGTGGCGGCGCGGGCACCGGATGTCCACCTTGCGCGCTAGCAAAGCTGGCGCAGAGGAGGATAAATAGCGATGACCGGAGAAAGTTGTTCGTAGGATGAAGGCTCAATCTTTTTCCATTCGGCCGAAGCTCACGGAGCCTTCGACTGCGGGGTCGTGGCCTGCTCCCGCGACTTGGACTTCAGCGACTTGTAAATCTCCAGCTCACGATCAGCGTCGGCCGTGCGCGAGTCTTTGCGGTACGCGGCCTGTAACTGGTAGTGGACGTAATCGGTCTGCGGACTGAGCCGGGCTGCGATTTCCAGGTGGGCGGTTCCTTCTTTGATCTGGCCTTTGTCGAGCAGGAGCTTTCCCAGTTGGTACTGTGCGTTCGCGTGTTCAGGGTGATCTGACACAACCTGCTGGAAGAGGACCATCGCCGCGTCCGATCTGCTCTGCTGGAGATAGACAAATCCCAGGTCGTACTTCGCCTCAGCGTCACTCGGACGCACCGCCAACTCGGCCTTGAATTCATCTGCAGCTTCGTTCCAGTGCTCCCATCGCAAGTTGGCCAACCCGGCGTAGAAGTGCGCCTTGGGCAGCGACGGATCGGATTGCAGGGCGCGGTCCAGGGCAGCGATGGAGCGAGAGTAGTCGCCGATCTCGATCCAGAGCTGTCCAATCAGCAGCAGGGAGTCGTTGGACTGGTTGCCGCCTTCGAATTGCTTGAGAACGTCGGAAGCTTGCTTCAGGTCGCCGATACGAGTCAGCGAAGCCGCCCATGCATAGCCGACGGCGGGATCCTGCATTCCCCGGCTGCCCAGGGGCGCGAAGGTCTTGGCGGCATCGGCATAGTTGTCGGTGGCGAAGTAGGCCATACCCAACATGGCACGCACGGCGGGAGCATTGGGAGTCCCGGCCAGCGCTCGCGAGAGGCCACGAATCGCTTCGGGATAATTGTTAGCCTTGAAGGCGCACAGCCCAAGATTCTTGGCGAGTCCCGGCACATTGGGATCCCAGCGCTCCGCTTCCTGATAGTGCCCAAGAGCGGTCATGTAGGCCGCACGAATCGCTTCGGAGGTAGCCAAGTCGTTGTAGGCCAGGCCCAGCACGGAGCGCAGGCTCTTTTCCTGCTCCTCTGCGGCCTTCCACTGTTTGTCGTTAAGGTTGGCGCGCTCGACTACGGATGCATCCACGCGAGCGAACGGATCGGCGCTCGGCTGCAGCAGGGGAGCGGCTTCGTTCTCGCTCTGCCGGTTGAGCGGCACGATCGCCGCCGCCGCTCCTGCGCCTCCTGCAACTGCCATGGCAGAGACACTCTGCTGCGTCTGCTCCATGGTTTTGTTCTGGAGCTCGCGCGCCTTGGCCAGGTACTTCTCGGCCTCGTCTTTGCGGCCAGAGTTAGTCAGAATTCGTCCCAGATCGACGTAAGCGCGGCGGATCTGGTAATTGGAGCGCGACTCATCCTGGCCGGTCAGCTCGATCGCTTTGCGCAACGCGTTCTCCGCGTCCTTCATGTCGCTCCGGGCATAGGCGTTCAGGCCCAAATACAGCCACGGCTCTGGCCAGTTGGGATTGATCTCGGCCGCGACCTTCAGATACTTGTCCGAGACATCGTATTGGCGCACACTTGCAGCCAGGAAGCCGACCATGTAGTTGGCCAGAAAGTCCCGCGGATAGTATTCGAGTTCCTTCTTGATCTCGGTGGTAGCCTCCGGAGTCGGCTTCCACTCATTCAAAGTTAGGAGCGCAAGCCCAAGGAAGTAATGAGCATGCGGCGTGCGCGGATCGAGCGCAATGGCGCGCTGAAACTCACGGATTGCATCGGGCATGTATTCCGCATCGCGATAAGCTCTTCCGAACAGGACATGCAACGAACCGGTGTCGCCGGCCATGGCGATCATCTGCTGAAAGACGAGCGCAGCGCGCTCCTTGTTTTTTGGGTCTTTGGTTGCGAGCAGCGCAATCGCGAGAGAATAACAGGTCTCGATGTTGGGATTCAGCGCCGCCGCCTGCGACAACGATGCCGCGGCCTCTGCATACTCCTGTTTACGCATCAGAGCAAGGCCGCGCACGCTGTAGGCGCGGTCGTTCTTCGCATCGGCAGCGAGGGCATTTCCGGCCTCGCCGATTGCGTCTTCAAGCCGATTCGCCTGTAGCGAAGCGATGGCAAGATCGACGTGCGCATCGGGCGTGTCTTCGAACTCCAGCGACCTACGGTACAACTCAATTGCCTGCGGATAAGACGACTCTATAAGCCGCAACTGCGCCATCTCGCGTAGCGCCAGGCTGATCACACGCTTGTTTGCCAGCGCCACTGCCGCAGGGTCGCTCGAATTCCGCACCGTATTCGCTTCTGCAATTCGTGTGCTCAGTTCGGCTTGGGCCTGGGTTGTGTGCTTCTCACCAGGCTTGGCAGAGGAATGGGTGGTGGCGTTGGACTGCGCCGACGTGGTGCCAACCGCTAGGCACGACAGAAGCCCTCCGATAAGCGAAACCAAGGCGGAAAAGATCAAGCGGTCCGGATGGCGCCGACAGCGGCTTGGGAAGGGGCCCGACTGAAGTTTCAAAACCACAGCACCTGACAGTAAGCGGCGGGACCTGAAATTTCAAGTCCCGCCACTGGGGGGTTGGGATTTACCGTATCGCAATCACTCAAAAGAGGAACTTCAGGCCATACTGCCATGTGCGCCCTGGTTGCACCTGGGTGGCCTGGCCAAAATTGGCGAGCCCTCCGGTGTTGCCAGTGACGAGGTTGTTGGTCGGGCTGCAGGGTGCATTGCCGCAGACCAGGTTTCCGGCGGAATAGCCGTTCGCCAGCCCATTGCCGCTGAAGTTAGCACGGTTGAAGATGTTAAACGCATCCATGCTGAACTTGACCCGCAGGCGCTCTTTGATCTGCCAGCTCTTGGCAAACTGGACAGCGACGGTGTAGGTAGGCGGACCCCAACACACCCCGCGCGGCGCCATTCCCGGGTCAATGGTACCGAGCCTCTCGCCCACAAAAGTAAAGTAGTTGGGGTTAAAAATCTGGTCACCGCCAAGCATAGAACCGGAATTACAGCCCTGCCCCGGTACGGTCAGCGGCCGGTTGTTGTTGTTGAAGCCAGAGCCTAGCAATGAGCTCAAGCTGCTGCCTGCGGCGCCGCTAGCGCCATTGGTGAAGACGCTGGTTGAGGTGCCGTGCAGAAACGAGCCGATGCTGTTCAGTTGCCATCCGCCGATTGTCTGCTGCACGATCGATTTGTGCCCTGTGAATTTCGGCAGGAAGAGCACTTCATTGAAGACGAACATGTTGGGGCGGTTGATGTTGGTGCTACCTTTGTCCAGGTTGGGATCGGAATTGAGCGTCCAGGCTTCCTGGTTGACCGAGCCCGATGAGTTATCGAGTTCTACGTTGCCGATGGAGTGCGACCAGGTGTAGGCAGCCTGGAAGGTTGAGTAATTACCGGTCTGCGCCTTAAACAAGACCTGCAGCGAGTTGTAGCTGGCATGTCCCTGGCGGGCGAATTCGCCGATGCTGCCGAAGTTTCCGGCAGGCCGGAACGCATTCAAGGCTTGTCCGCTGAGAAATGCGGTTTGCGTCCAGTCGGAATAGGGCACCTGGTTAAGGTCTTCCATCGAGGTCAGGTGAATTCCCGCGTTTCCGACATATCCAATCTGCAGGGTCATGTTGCGTTTCAGTTCCTGCTCGATCGAGACGTTCCACTGCCAGGCGTTCGGGGTTACGCCACGCGGATCTTTGGCGGCGTTCGGCGAAACCGCAGGACCGGCCAACGGTACCGTTGAGTTCAGCGGCCGGGCCACAGTGGCGTTGATCACGAATGGCGCATTGTGGGCGAGTTGCTCGTCGATACCCACCAGCTCACGCTGGAAGAACTGACCGGCTCCCACACGGAGAGCAGTCTTGCCATCGCCGAAGATGTCCCAGGCAATGCCCACGCGCGGAGCGATGTCATGGTTATTCTGGTTCACCAGAGCGTTGTTCACGCCCGGCGTACCCCCTGAGAGCGGAAGGATGACACCTAAGCCCGCCAGGAACTTGGCCTGGGTCACGCAGGGCGTTGTGCCCGGGACAATAACCACGCCGTTACAGGCGTCCTGCGGCGGCCGAGACGGATCGTAGTCTGCCAGGCTGAAAGAAGAGATCGCGTTGTTGCTGGCATATGGCTCACGGTAGAACGACCAACGGAAGCCATAGTTGATGGTCACGTTCCGTCGAATCCTCCACGAATCCCCCACATACCATTCAAAGTCGTGCCAGTGGAGGTAAGCGGTGGCATTGACGCTGTTCTCGGAGATGTTAAAGAGCTGCGGAGTCGGACCGGTACCGGGGATAAGCAGGTTAGCGAGTTGGTTGCCAGTCTTGACTCCAGCCGCGCCAGGACCAACGAAGACCTGGCCGTCGGCTGGATTGATGACCGGCTGGTCAACGCCTCCGTTGCTGTCTTCTATCTTGTCGTTCCAGCTATAGAAGACGCCCACCTTGAACGTATGGTTTCCGTGAACCTTGGAAAGGTTGTCCTGAATGGTATAGAGATCCTCGTGGTTACCGTAGGGAGCGATGTTCCAGATGGTTTGAGACGAGCCGTAGGGCTGCAAGCCTCCCCAGGCTGATTGAGGCAGGGCCCCAGCCTGCTTCAACGAAGCGGGCCACTCAGTCGGGATGGCGGCGTTGATTTGCGCCACCAGGCCGGGGTTACTCCCGCCCAGGGAGGTGATGATCGCGTTGTAACCATAGCCAAACTCGATATCGTTAACCAGAGAGTTGGTAATGGTGGAGGTCAATTTTCCCATCACGCTCTTCGACGGCTGGCTCCAATTGGCGGCCACGGTCGGAAAGATCGAGTCGCCCCAGAAGGTTCCGGGATTGGGCGCGGGGTTGCTCCACGAATCTTGGGTCCAGCGAATAGTGAAGAGTTCCCTTTGAGTTATGTTCCAGTCTCCGCGCACATTCCACTCGCTCCAGTTCTGTTTGTTTGGAATACTCGCCGCCCAGTTGTTACCGTTGGCTTGCGTAGCTATGTTGGGAAGCGGATAGAACTGTGAATATAGCGTACCCACGGGATTCGGATTGGCAATCTGCAGAGGATGGCCCGGTACCTGGTAAGCCACGGGAATCGTTGGGACCGTGGCACCGCAGCTCACCCCCTGACTGAAGTCGCCGTCGCGCTCGGCCTGAGTCGGAACGCATGCCGCCTGTGAGCTTCCGGCGGTCTGCTTGTCCCACTCCTGGTTCCACCAGATGAAAAGCTTGTTTTTTACGATCGGACCACTAACGTTGTAGCCCCAGTCGTTGCGGCGCAGCTCAGCCTTGCCCGTCCCGTTGTGATTAGAAAACCAGTCATTGGCATCGAGAGCGTCGTTACGTCCGGCGTAAAACACGCCTCCGTGCCACTGGTTTGTACCCGACTTGGTGGTGATGCTGATGATCGCGCCACTGGCCTGCCCGTACTCGGGACCGTAGGAGTTTCGGATCATTTTGAATTCAGAAATCGTGTCTATTGAGGGATACACCAGGATGGTTCGGTTCGAACCGACGTCGTTGTTGTTCACGCCGTCGACCAGAAAAAGGTTATTCGTGTAGGGATTTCCGTTGACGGAGAAGTCCACGCCGCCCGCCAGTCCTTTGTCAACTCCGTCGAAGCTGTTGGCCGGGTTTACCCCCGGAGACAGTTGGGTCAGCTGCACGAAGTTCTCACCGTTCAACGGCAGCTCGCGCACCTGGGTTCCGCTCACGATCTCGCCTACCGCGGCCGAGCTGGTTTGCACCTCGACAGCATCGGCCTCTACCGTCACCTTCTCGGTCACAGCTCCGATCTGGAGTTTGGCGTCCACGGTGGTCACGCTGGAGACGTGGACCTCAGCCAGTTGCGCCACGAACTCTTTGAAACCTTGCTTCTGCACGTTGACCGTGTAGGTACCCACAGGCAACTGCGGCACCGTGTATACGCCCGAGCTGCTCGTAGTCGCCTTAGAAGTAGCGTTCGTGGCGTTGTTGACCACGGTAACTGTGGCATCCACGACCGATGCGCCGGTGTTGTCGGTTACCGTGCCCGTGATGGTGCCCGAATATTGCTGCGCTTGCATGGCAAGGGGAATCGCCGTCAGCAATACCAGTAGAAGTACGCAACTCAGCGGCTGAGTTTCAAGGTGAAACGCGCTCGCAACTTCTCCTGCCCGCCTGTGTCTCATATGCAACCCCACGAAAAGAATTGATTTGTCGCGTTCAGTTCAAAGCTTGACTGAACCCTGCAACCACCCCAACTGAGTTGCCGAATCCGACCCCACTGCCCCATCTGGCCTCGCGTCGCGGAGGTCTTAGCATGTTTTGACTAAACGTATGTAAGACGTGGAAAGGAGGAATGTCAACAGAATAATGTTATTCTACTGGAAAAAATTTGTGCCTCTGGGGGTCCCCCAAGAACCGGATGGGGCCAGCTGACTCATCCAAGGAGCTACGCTCCACTTAGGTGCTACACTTCGGGGTTCGGTACAGGTACTCGGAGGCTGTGATACATGAGATATTCGCAGTTGCGAAGCTCGTGCAGTATTTTGAGTCGTTGGCAGAGTTTCTCGGGATAATTCATGGCTAGAAAAAAAGCTGCGACTCCGAAAGAAACGCGAGTAACTCTCAACACCATTGCTCAGCATCTTGGTTTGACCCCCGGCACCGTCTCCGCTGCGCTCAATAACTCCGCTGCTTCCCGTTCCATTCCCGAGCACACGAAAGCCCGCATCCTGAGGGCGGCCCGTGATCTGAACTACCGTCCGAACTATTTCGCGCGCTCGTTGCGTCTGCAACGCACGTACACCATCGGCATCATCACGGAAGAGATCGGCGATCCTTACGGCGCCATGGTCATCAGCGGCGTTGAAGAATATCTGCGGAAGCACAATTACTTCTTCCTGACTGTGGCGCACCGTCACGACCAAAAGGTCCTGCAAACCTATTCACAGATGCTGCTTGCGCGAGGCGTAGAGGGGTTCATCACCATCGACACTTCTATCAAGGACCAGCCCGCGCGCCCCACTGTTGCTGTCGCTGGACACCAGCGGGTCAAGGGCGTAACAAATATTACGTTGGACGAGAAGCTGGCTGCGCGCCTGGGCCTCTCCTACCTTCATGAGTTGGGACATGAAGACATTGCCTTCTTCAAGGGATCTCCGCTCAGCTCCGACTCATCCGCAAGGTGGACTGCAATCTGTGAAGTTGCCGCCGACCTGGGCGTTCGCATCCGGCCAGAGCTTACCGTTCAGATCGACAGTATTGATCCGAGTCCCAACCTGGGCTATCCGTTCGGCAGGGAGTTGCTGACCCGCAACAAACGCTTTACCGCCCTGTATGCTTACAACGATATCTCCGCAATGGGGGCGATGTTGGCCTTTCGCGAAGCTTGCTTACGAGTGCCAGGCGATGTCTCTGTTGTCGGATTGGACGATATCCCGATGGCGGCGTTCGCCGACCCCGGCCTGACCACCATCCGTCAGCCTCTGCAACGGATGGGACAGATCGCGGCTAAAACGGTCATCGACCGGATTGAGGGCAACGCCCACTATTTGCAGGAGATCGTTGTAGAACCAGAGTTGGTGATTCGCGCCTCCACCGGTCCCGTCGGCTCGCCGATCAAGGATTAGGGTGGACGCGACCGTTCAGACGGAAGACCCTCGACGCTCCTACGCGTCGACGTCCAAGACTTAAGTTGGGCTAATCATGGTTGAAGGCAGTGGACGATTTTTCCGGGTCGCGGTATTGGTCGGTTTCGTTCTCCTGCTTCCGAGCGCGAATGTTCTGCCTCTGTGGGCCCAGCTCTCGACCGCCGATCATCTGACTGAAGCCGGATTCTGGCCCACACAGCCGGGATCGTCGCGTAGCGATTTCGTGGGTCCTGCGGTCTGCGCCACGTGCCACGCAGCCAAAGCCGCATCCCAGCAGACCACTCCCATGGCCAACACGGTGATGCAGGCGGACAACTCCGAGGTCTTGCGCTCCCATGCCAGGATGAACTTCGCCGTCGGCCGTTACCGCTACGAGATTCGAACGGGTGCGAACGGTAGCACCTATTCGGTTACCGATGGAGACCGAACTTCCGCGGCAACGCTCCTTTGGGCCTTCGGAACGGGCAAGGTTGGACAGTCGTACCTCTTCAAGAAAGGCGGTGGGAGCTTTT
>Ga0335077_10012558_pt1 | contig 10592 bp, 7 predicted proteins | sample Lox_Sample_31_FD_207151 | JGI IMG/M metagenome (GOLD analysis project Ga0335077, IMG submission 207151) | Soil microbial communities from Loxahatchee National Wildlife Refuge, Florida, United States - Lox_Sample_3.1 | ecosystem: Environmental > Terrestrial > Soil > Wetlands | place: USA: Florida...
TGACGCGCTCCCCTTCAGCTTCAGCCGTAGGTTGAAGTTGAATACAGGCGGTATGCAAACCGCAGCAGCGGTTTGTTTAAGAGCCTGAGGAACGAAGGAAAGGAAAGGAAAAGAATTTTGGGAGGTCGTTTGGGGGGGGGGGTCGACTGCTGGGCCCCGGGCCGCCGCCCGGCATCTGGCAAAGCTGGCTTGTATGAGCCCTGGTGTGTTTGTGATGGATTAGACATGCAAGTGGAGAAGGCGGCTGAGAACGTGATATATTGTGGTTATGGTTGTAAATACATTAAGATGTAAGCAGTAACGCCCCATATATCCGTCAAAGTGATGTCGCCGAGATGTTTGCTAAGAGATGTTTGTGTCTCGATGTTTCCGATCTCCATGCCTCCAGGCCTCCAACCTCTATGTCTCCGCCTCCATGCCTGCATGTGGGCATACACATCTACATGCCTCTATACCTTGGGTCCGTTTTCTAAATACTTCTTGGGAAGTTGTCGGTTACGATGTGGTCTGGTGTCATCCAGGGATTGCAAAGTACCAGGGCCGATGGAAGATGGGTCAAGTTTTGTAGTTGGAGGGGAGGATGCTTGGATAGGTGCAGGTTCTACGGCCGTTCCCATTTGCAGCGAGTCAATTCTAGTCGTGTTGTCCAACGTAATGGCCGAGGAATGATTCGAATCGTATTTTCTCTCTTGCGCAGGTTGCATTGTGCGGGGTTTCTTCGAGGAAGTGGAGAGGTCCGTCGTGCCATAGCTCTGATTCGATCGTTTGGAAGGTGGTGTCACACTTGTGTCTGATATAGTGCCTGCAGAGATGGGTTTAGGTGAGTAGGCTAGATTAAAGGTACAGAGTGCAAGACGATTATAGCATATTGAGTAATAAAGGGTGGATTGGTGATGGCAGGATTTGCATCAGAGTACAGGAGATAAGAACGTACAAGAAGAGAAAGCGGAATGAGTAGTGGGCGTCGGTGCTAGAAAAACGAGTTAGCTCAGGGAAAAAAATTGAAGAGAGAGATTAGCACTGACAGGAAGGTGTGGAACTGGCTGGTTCTGGGTGTGGTGGTTGTCTGGTGAATGATGCCGTGGCCATTGTAGAGTTTGTAGTTTGCTGAATTACTGGTTTTGATGGAGACATGAATCTAGCCGGATCAAAGGGATCTGCGGGTGGTTGCTTATCAGTTTTAGCTGGAGTTGTCTCCGGGGATGAGCTCGCCTTGTCGTGAAACGTCCAAGTGTCCGGCACGACGATGAAGACATGATCCTCCGTAAGCTGTGGTGGGTTGACCATGATGCGGTGGTCAAGGAAACCTGCCACCTTTCCTGTACAGGACAATACGACATCTGATTGGAAGGGGCTTTCCTTTCTCTCAATCATTTTCCTGCAGAGCGAAGTCCAGGGGTCCGCGTGGATGGGAAAGATGACAAAGACTTGAAACGGGTGGAAGCCTTTGAAGGGGGTCCTGGATGGGTTTCCAGGGGCAAGATAAGTTGAAAGTTGTACGAATCCACAACACTTCAATTGGATGTCTCCTAGGCCTGGCACAGCTTTGACGTCGAGGAGAGTAGATCCAGGGCCGAGGACAAGCCCAGTGAAACTGACTATCGGAGGGGTGATTGGGAAAGTATCGGTCCTCTTGAACATTTGACCGGGAACACTGTTGAGTTTGTTAGAGGCAGTCATCTTGTATGATAAATGAGGGTATAATGAACTTACGGTTGATAGCCATTGTCACGGACGATCAGTGCTGGAATGGTGTAATATTTTTCTGGATCGACCTCCCAAGTCAGTGCATAAGGGTGAACGCGGCCGTACATGAAGAACCACGTATCGTTCAGTTCAGACGGATCGAGATTCTGGTTATACATTGATATGTTGAGACTGAAGTAGGTGCAGTTTGAATTATCCTTCACAGAATACGCCAGGAGGTCGCTGTACTTCGACATGCTTATCCAGGTTGGTGGAGGAAAAAGGATTCCGGTAACGGCCTCGACATTTAGGCCCTTAACGTGGTGCTCCTCGGGAGAGTTAAACTTCTTCGAGAATCGTGAACGCGCAAAGAACATCATGGACATATCTCCGCCAATATTCTTTTGGTTGTCGAGGGGCTTGCGGGGATGGACATTGTCCTCGTTGTTTGGGGTGGGAACAGACATTGCGATTATACGTGAAAAGGGACAAATAAGGGTGTCTGACTGCAGGGAGATTGGAGATTGGAAACTAAGGTCTGTGGAAGGAGGATAGACCATAATGTAAATGCGTGGACGATTGTGAGAATTTATAGATTGTGGACTGATATGAAGTGGAGGTTGTGTGACATTGGATGATCGTGATGATCACAGAATTGATTAGGAGAGATAAGTTAGCTTTCTCAAAAAAGCAGGGGATGGAAGGTCTACTCTGGTCTGTAGGGTTGTGGAAGTCGCCAAAATATCCGTGTGACAGGTGGTGTTGAAGCCGGAAGGAGTACATATGCGTACGTGATGTGTGATGAAAAGGAATGTGGCTTTGAAGTCGTGATCAGAGAGATATGTTCAGGCACCTGAGTGGGTTGTAAGGTTACAGGTAACAGAACTCGCCAAAAGGTCCTTGTGACATTGTAGGATCGTGATGACCGGAAAGTTGATTATGGACTATGGTAGCTGTGAAGATTTTTTTAGTGTATCGGACGTTTCGAAATGCAGGGGTATTAATAGTATGATGGCATAAGCACTAGAATGCGTATGGCATGAGCGGGATAATTGACTAGGCATCAATGAAGGTCATGAGTGGACTCGTTTTTGGCGACCATGATCTTGCTGTCGCTCGTATTCCAAAGCAATCGTAAGATCTTTCCATCGTTCTGGTAAAGCTTAAAAGTTAAACCGAACAATGGACTTGATGGCGCTCTGACATTGGTCCAAATCTCTGCCCTTGGGATGTTATTAGTTGGCGTGACCTAGCTGAAAGTCAACTTGAGTACTAAATTAGTAGCGGTGGACCGTGGGCTGGGTACCCCGCCGATTGGTTGCCAAGCACGAATCGGAAGACAGCCCGGGAATTTTGGTACACATTCTCTCGCTTCGTTAGCACTTCTTTCCGATGTATCCGATTTTGCTTACGGTGGCTAACACTGATATGCTAAGATTTCAGCTCAGCCAAAGCAGTTCCTGTGACGCTGGGTCACCACAGAAAGGATTGACTGAACTGTAAGGTTGTGGAAGAAGCACACGTGCTCTGAGTGATGTGTGATGAAAAGGATAGTGGCTTCAAAGTTGTGATCAGGAAGATATGTTCAGGCATCTGAGTGGATTGTAAGGTCGCCGAACTCGCCAAAAGGATGTTGTGACAAGTGGTATGGAAGGAATGTGGCTTTGAAGTCGTGATCGAGGAGATATTTCTGGTATCTGAGTGCGGCAAGTCCAATCGAGTATGAAGTCATATGGCATTGTGGATAGAATCTGATCGTGATGATTGAATGCGAAGTATGAGTGGAAAGAATCGTATTGGTAAAATGGAATTGAAGCCAAGGAGTGAATGACTCTGATGCACCAATTGAGGGGAGCAAAGATCATAAGGGCCAAGGAGAGATACTCTGCTGTAGACACTTTAATCTGAGATTTGATATCGTGCTTTATACAACGTGGTAGTGATACAGAAATAGAGAAACACAAACATTGAGAGCACAACTGAATCAATATGAATAGAAATAATCAGGGTTTTCTGTCTCAGCTTCGTTTGCAGAACGTGCTTGGGGGTTTAGGGATACGCACATCGGCGGACATATTTGAAGCTGCGCAAAAGCAGTATGAAGAAGCTAGAAATAATAGGCAGTTTGGCAGACAGCGGAGTGGAAGGCAGGGAGGTGTGCCATGTCGTGCAGTGACTGCAGTCGTTGCCACTACGGAAGAGGACGTGTCAAAGGTTCGTTCGCAGAACGGGCTTGCGGGTTTGGGGATACGCACATGGGCGGACGTATTTGAAGATATGCAAAAGCAGCATGAAGAAGCTAGAAATGATAGGCGGGTTGACAGACAGTGGAGTCGAAGGAAAGGAGGTGTGCCATCTCGTGCAGTCGTTGCCGCTACTCAGGAGGACGCGGCACAAGGAGGCCAGAAGAGAAAGTATGTCAGCAGAACTGATAGGGGACAGCCAAAACGTGCTAGAACCGTTGACACAACCGAACCACAACGGCCACAATGTGCTAGAACCGTCGGCACAACTGACCAGGGACTCGGAGGGCCACATAGCGCTGGAACAGTCGGCACAACTGACCAGGGAGGGCCACAAAGTGCTGGAACAGTCGGCAGAGCCAACCAGGAGTGGTCAAAACATGCCAGAACGGTGGTCTGCAGGGAGAGGAGTGATGCTGAACAGATTGATGAGCTTGCTCGAGTTCTGCAGCACTTGGAGGAGGAATTTGCGGAGAAAGAGCGTCTGTCTCACGAACAGACATGGTGTGCACCAATCCCTTCTGCCAGGAAGGTATCCACCGTCCAAAAATTTTACAAAGCCTTCCACGACAAAAACACCTTGCCAACACATACCTGCAAGATTTGTTATCTCAAGTTCTGTCAGGCAGAGTTGCAGGAGGTTGGTTGGGAGAGGTGGATGGCGAGTCATGTTGAGAAACGGAACGACTCACCCTTCAAGTGCGGGAGCTGTTTTCCTGTGGGGCAAGGCATTCTTGCCTGTGTAGATTGTGTGAAGCATCTACGGCGAGGGACTTTGTCCCGTGCAGCTCAGCTGCACACCCAGCTGGGTTGCGAGCATATGTTTCCTGACGAGCTGAAGGGACTTACACCGGTCGAGGAGAAGCTTATTGCGCTGAATTCTTGTTATGGATTCATGACCAAGTATAGCGTCCCAAAGGGCCAAAGGCAGAATGTGACATATCCGAAACATGTCAAAGGGCATATCACAGTCTTCCCCAACAATGTGCAGGAGCTCGTGACAAACATCCTACCTCATCCGCTCTTGAAGGTTATGGATGAGATCCACGTGTCATGGCAAGGGAAGGAGAAGCCAGCACCAAGCGATCTCTCAGCACTCCTATCGGTGCGACGCCGTGTGGTGGAGAGAGCGCTGGTGTGGCTAAAGAGGCATAATCCTCTGTACGCCAACATTACCATCGACACAGCGGAAATGGATAGCTGGGAAGCGCCAGGCTCAGCACAGGATGTACCTTTTCAAGTGTATGAGCGTTTGGAACGGAATGAGCCATCTGCATGGGAAAAGGTACAGACAGGCCAGGTTGTCCCACCCACAGAGCGTGGTCTGGAGGAGGATGGACCAACAGACATCCGAGAAATCATGGCGGCGCTAGAGCAGGAGCGTGATAAGGCAGAGGAGGAGGGTTGTGAAGATGGTGAGGAGAGTGAAGGTGTTATACTTATGGACCTTGAGGAGTCTGACAATGCCACGGAGACGATTCATGAGATCAGCTCGTCTGGGATGTTTGCCCTTGATGCACGGCCAGATGTTGCAGATACGGAGAAGCTGCAGTATGTATGCGACGCTCTTGGGCAAGATAGTTCCAGTAGCCGAACTATGGGAAGTTCCTGGTCGGCTCAAGTGCGGCATCATCAGCATGGACATGGTGCCTCCGAGCCCTTTATTGTTGTGTCCCGGGGTGAGGAGTTTGCTGATTCCTCGGTTTCGCGGTTTTTCGCAAAGACGTTTCCAACACTGTTCCCGGTTGCAAATGGTGGTCCACGTCAAGCAGAGGAAAGCAATGTGGATGTGGCCATTGAGTCAAATGCTATGGCACGAAAATTTGTGTCATCCAGGAACATGAGTCTGGAGACATGGGCACGGTTGGTGCTGCAACGACATGGCGGCCGTTTTGCAAATCATCACGTTTTCGCATTTCTCGTCTTCAACATGATGGTCAAGTCGAGAAATCGTCGTGTCAGCATGCTAAGTGTGACACGGAAGAATTTTGCAGATGTGGAGCGCATCGTACGGTCGCTGAGCGTCGAGCGGTTGGAAAGGGCTAAGAAGGAACTGAAGGATTTGCCAAAGAGCACTGATGAGGCCGTCAACAAGTTGTTAAGCTGCCTGTCGCTCTATGGCCTTCGTCAACCAATGTCCAGAGAGGATCGCCTAAGTATGCGTCGAAAGCTCAAGTCCCTCATAATTCGGTATGGCTTCCCAGCCATATGGTTCACCCTGAACCCAAACGATATCACAAATCCGGTGAAGCTGAGGCTGGCTGCGTACAGAAGCCGTGAACCGGAAGAAGCTGAAGAGTTTCTAAGGAGTCTCGATTTGGCATACAAGCGGGCGAGGCTAGCCATATCGGATCCCGTCGGTTCAGCGATATTCTTCCACAGGGAGATCTCCATGTTCTTCGAACACTACGTGCAGACAGGACAGGACTCGGTATTTGGGCGCATCAGCCAATATTTTGGCGCAGTGGAGACCAACGAGCGCGGTGCGCTTCACGTCCACGGACTTCTCTGGCTTCAGGGAAATATGAACCTGGGTACCATCCTGAAAGACGTAGTAAAGGAAGGCCAAGAGGCATATCGGGAGGCAATCATCCAGTACGTGGACAGTGTCTTTACGGAAGTTAGTTTTGTGATATTGTCACTCCGCTGAAAATGATGTTGACTAACCTGAAGTTCAAAATGCAGGATCTCGATCAAGAAGCTTTCTCAGAAGTGCATAAAGAAAGGCCAGTGACATCTGACATATCGTCACTGCTAGAAAATGACCAACAGTTTGCTTCTACGTTCGATGAGGAAGCAAATTTCTGCGCCGGTGCCACCCAGATACACACCCATAGCCCAACATGCGTTAAATACTCCATGAATGGAGGTAGCGGGAGAAAGCATGACCTCTGCCGGTTCAAGGCCCCTTGGAAATTGGTAGAGAGGACCGCGTTTACGGAAGATGGAGTGTTGCAGATTCGGCGCAATCACAACATGGTGAATCGGTGGAACAAGGCCATTGCAGTAGGGCTACGGCATAACCATGACATCTCGTTCATCGCAACGCAGCGCAGGGCCATGGCCATCGTGTACTATGTGACGAATTATGCGACAAAAGTCGAAGATCCCACGTGGAAACGGGTGGCCGCGGCAGCAGAATTATTCCATACGCTCAACAAGTCCAAACTGGAGAACCCAGCACAGACGACAGGTATCCGACATGAGGATGATGGTATCCAGAATAAAACGCGACAGTTCTTGATGAAGGTGGCAAACCGGGTTTTCACCGAAAGGCCGTTGTCACAAGTAGAGGTTGTCGCTCACCTGCTGGGTTACAAAATGGAATTTACAAACAACGATGCATGGACATTTTTGAACGTATCTTCTCTGTACTGGCATATTTTCCGACGATGGCGCCATTTGCGGTGTGCGGGTGGTGTGGAGTGTCCTGAGGAGACAGCGGAGGAGACAGTGATGCTGGAAGAGGCTGGACAGAAGATCTCTTTTCCGCAGGCATACCCACATCGCGGCAGGCTCCTACAGGGGCTATCGCTGTATGACTACATGTCTGTGGTCAAATTGAAACGTAAAGGCAAGGCGGCACCCCATCAGGGGGACGTGGAGTTTGATAGCACCTGGCCACACTCACAGACGTGGGTGCAGTCGTTGCGAGATCCGGGTAAGCACGCAATCGTCTGTCTGGATGGTTACTTGAGTATGGACTTCAATGAGGATGATGTGCATTATAGAAGGTACGTACCGTGAACATTTGGTTTCCGATAGACCTATGTAAACTTGTAAAGGTAGCGGAGAAGAGTAACTTTGTTCATATAGGGCAGCTGTACAACACCTCGCTCTCTTCGTTCCATGGGAATCATTCTTGTCAGACACATCGGGCGATATCAACGCCATTTGGGAGAGGGAAAAGCAGGCTCTGCCTCGGAGGATATTGTTCCTCATAGATAATATCCAGCTGCTGCGCCAATCCGCCGAAGATGCGAAATCCGATGCGAAGCAATGGGCTGCCATGTCAGGAGAGACAGATCCTTCAAGAGAGGTTGCAGACGGTGATGAGGAATCGAGAACAATGTACCGGTCAGACAGTATCGGCAATGCGACTCGCCTGATCGACGTACTCAGGAGTACGGTAGCAAGTCAGCAGATTACAGCCGGCTCAAAGGAAATATCGGCTATGATACAGAAATTGTATCGATTCCAAGCAACGGCCTTATGCTCAACTGACGACCTCCGTGCCGTGGTAGTTCCTGAGAATGGAGAAAGGACACTGAGTGTTCCAGGGCAACCATTTTCGGGAGCAGTGATCCCAAGCCAGGAACATCTAAGGCATATCAAGTCGCAGCAAAAGAGTCTCTCCAAAGAGCGTGAAAAGATGATCCAGGGAATACAGGGGGCCCAGGGGCTGTCAGATGTCAACACAACCGGCCATAGCGCTGCCGTGTACAGTGTGCTGAATGGTTCCGGAGACCAAAATGTCGATATCACAGCTACAGACTCAGAGACCCTTGTACAGGGCACACAACCGTCGATGGACATTCGGTTTGGCCCATCCACGTCGTTCTCTGAGGCAGGGAGGCAGGTGGCCGAGTCATTCACGCTCAACCACAGACAGAGCATCGCCCTTCGACTGATATGCCGCCAACTGGATCGCATACGCCGTGACGAGCAAGGAATTCCTCAGCTCTGCCAATTTATTGGTGGCGAGGGTGGCACTGGCAAATCTCGGATCATCGAGGCAATTATGGAGTTGTTCGTAAGCAAGGGGATACCGCATCGTTTGCTGGTAACGGCGACTTCAGGGACCGCAGCTGCAAAGATTAACGGGATCACTATCCACTCGGCATGCCATTTCTCAAAGGACAGTTCCCGCGTACATTCCTACAAGGATGTGGATGGGTTCGCTGCATCAAGCTCTGCAAATCTCCGTGTTGATGGCCAGACCAAGATGGACTGGCAGGAGAAATACTTGTTGATCATTGATGAGGTGAGCATGCTCGGTGCGCGGACGCTATATGCCGTAAATGAACATATCTGCGCACTTCGGGGGTCAAAACAAGACTTTGGCGGCATCCCTATTGTGCTGTTCTGTGGGGACTTCCATCAGTTTCGGCCAGTGCAAGAGAGGACGATTATTCTTCCCAGTACAGCCAGGTCGTGGGATGAAGGGAAGACCTTCAGAATAGAACAGAAGCACCAGCATGACAAAGCCCATGCTCTGTGGAAAAAATTCACCACGGTAATCATGCTGAACGAACAAGTCCGTGCGGCGGGAGACCCGCGATTGCAGCGGTTGCTGAAGCGAATACGGCAAGGTACACAAAATCTGTCCGATTTGGAAATGCTGAACAACGAATGCTACCGTGAGGGTAGATGGATCCCATGGGAGTCGGGCATAACAGTCGTGTCGCCGTTGAACAAGAACCGCTGGAACTTGAATTTTGAGGCCACACTCTCTTTCCAGAACAAAGAGCAAGCACCTCTTCGAATCTTCATTTCCGAACATAAGTGGAAAGATGGAGAACCCACGGAGGAGGAGGCCGTCATGATCTTGAACCACGGTGACAACAGTGCGATACCTGTACCGGCCATTTTCATGTTTGTTCCTGGCATGCCCGTAGTCGTGAACGAAAACACCCATCAAGGTCTGAAGCTGGTCAACGGCGCTTCTTACATGGCGTTGGATGTTATTGTCGACAAGGCGTACCCAGGTCATCGCATCTCAGATGATACCATCTTGCATTTTGGCCCACCGGCAGGAATTCTCCTTGCAAGCAAGACAACAAAAGACTTGCATTTCGTTGGCATGCCGCCCGGCACAATCCTCTTGACGCCCATAAGCACCAAGATGGAGCGCAAAAGGACGCGGCCATGGCAACAAAGTGACGTCACCCGCAGGGGATTACCGTGCGTGGCAGCGTTTGCCTGCACGGATTACAAAGTGCAAGGCGGAACCTTTGACAAGATAGCGCTGGAATTGCGAGGGACCTGGACAACGAACATTAACGGCGTAATGATTCCCAGTAAGTGCGACCCGTACAGTTTGTATGTGCAGTTGTCACGGGGCCAATGGTTGAATGGCATCATGCTCATGTCGAAGGTCCGAGAAATAGATTTTATCGGCAACAAAGTGCCAGAGGATATGATGGCTGCAGAGGAGGGGTTGGAGTTGCTGAGTGATGCAACGATCGCGGAGGCCGAAACCTGGGGCTGGTCGGTCGGAGATTAGAAGGTAGACACGTGATATAGAAGCTAGATGTCACTAAGTAGAGATAGACTAGACCATTTTTAGCAAATAAAACTTCGACCCGATAAAACTCAGCATCTTTCCTCAATTTTCGAAAAAATTGTACATCTACGGCAGGTTAAAGTTAGGACGCGCAAAAGTCACGCCAAAAATCGCGAAATGATCGCGAAATGGACGCGAAAAGGCGTGAAAATCACGGGAAACAAAATCACGGGAATTGTGGCGCAGAACTCACCCCCCGAGTGGCGCAGGGAGGCGGCATAGAACCTTCGTTCCTCAGGCATCTTTGAGGAATGTGGTCAGCATGTATCGTGTGCTGGGCTTTGTCAAGATATCTGCCAGTTGCTCCTTTGTGTTGACGTATTCAACCTTGATGTTGCCCTCATTGATCTGTTCATGAAGCCAATAATATTTGGTAA
>Ga0335077_10012559_pt1 | contig 10592 bp, 9 predicted proteins | sample Lox_Sample_31_FD_207151 | JGI IMG/M metagenome (GOLD analysis project Ga0335077, IMG submission 207151) | Soil microbial communities from Loxahatchee National Wildlife Refuge, Florida, United States - Lox_Sample_3.1 | ecosystem: Environmental > Terrestrial > Soil > Wetlands | place: USA: Florida...
TGGAGAAGAACGGGGAAAGGAGAAGGAGAGAAAGAGCAAGGGAAATGGCTAAAGACGACCGAGCCTCATAAGGAATCCTTAATCCGGACCTACAATCCGGGACAATCGAGACATGAGAGGGAAACCAGAGATTACGGTAGCGTGAAGTTGCAGGTTAGTTAATAAAAAGAGAATGAGAAAGGGTTGAGAAAGCGGGAATCATTCCAATTTGAAACACTGCGGTGTAGGAATTGGAGCGAAGGGGTCTATGTTAATGACTGTTAATGTCAGCGCAATTGACACTACGCTATGGTAGCTAGCTTATGCCACCGTTCCATTTAGATTTGGAAAAGAATGCCAGCAGTAACGAATCAACAACAATTTACCACGCGAAAGGGAAATTAAGCCTGGAGACCGTGAGCAGCTTTATCCAGCAATTAAGGCCGGACGAGTCACCGAAGCTGGTGCTGGATATGAGCGGCGTGAGTTTTCTGGACTCCGCGGGAGTGGGCGCGCTGGTGTCGTTGTTTGTAAACCGGCGCAATCAGGGAAAAGTGCTGGCGCTGGCGGCACTGGCGCCGCAATCGAAGGCGGTGGTGATGGTGGCGGGCCTGCATAATATGCTGCCGATCTATGCGTCGGTGGAAGAAGCGATGAACGGGAAGAAGGGTTAAAGCAATTCGTGCGCTATCAGTGAGGCGACCAGTTGGGATGGCTGGTGAAGAGGCCGTCAACGAAGCCGATCTGATAGGCGAGAAAAAGTCCAAAGCAGAGACTAACGATGCCTGAGCCAGTGACGAGCCCGCGAGTGAGCCAGGAAAAGCGCGTACCCGCGTAGGAGAATGGCAGGGCCAAAGCGCAGGTGATCAGCATCATTCCGGCGATTGTTCCCAAACCAAAAATCAGAAGAAAAAAGGCGGCCCAGCGCGGGTTGTGAATGGTGGCGAGAACCAGGAGCGCGGCGGCAGCCGAGCCGGCGAGACCGTGCACGATGCCGACGAAGAGCGGGCGGAGCGTGTGGAATAGACCAAGCTCAGTGAGGGGTTTTTCCACGGCGACGGGGACGGGAAGCGATTCGGCGTGATGTTCTTTCGCGGGTTGGTGGGCGTGCCAGTGGTAGTGGACGTGGTGATTGTGCTCGTGGAGATGGGCGTGTTCGCCGACCACCTTGGGATGGGCAGGCGAAAATTTCTCGCTGAGCCATTGGGAAACGCCGGTCAGATTGAGGACACCAAGCAAGATGAGCATGAGGCTCACGGCAAATTCCATGGTCAGGCCGACACGGCGCGGGATGACAAGATTGAAGAGGATGATAGGGACGCCGACGAGCACGATGGTGATGGTGTGGCCGAGCCCCCAGAAAGCGCCGATGAGGGAGGCTTTCGAGAGGGAACGTTCGCGGCTGACGATGGTGGAAACGGCGATGACATGGTCGGGATCGGTGGCATGCCGCATGCCAAGCAGGAAACCGATGGCGAGAATGGCAAGACCAGTAATCATCCGGAGCCGCTTCCTTCAGCAGCAGAGGCTAACAGGATAATCGAGAATGGGGCGCGGAGCGAGTGAGCCGCGTCACGTGATCTTGGCGCCGCTCTGGGGCATGCGAGCGGCCCGTCTCAGAAGGCGGGCCCTACAAGAGCGAAGAGTCCGGCTCGATTATTCGACTTTGAGGACACGCATGAATTCGGCGGCGGCGTGGGGGAGGCGGGCGCCACGGCGGGAAATGATGTAGAGGTGGCGGGGGATATTGAGCTGGCGGATTTTGAGCTCTTTGAGCCAGCCGTGTTCGACTTCCCAGGTGACGCACATGCGCGGAACAATGGCAACGCCCATGCCCATCTGCACGAAGCGCTTGATGCTTTCGATGGTGGGCATTTCCATGGGCATGTTGAGGGGCGTGCGATGGCGCGCGAAGAGCTCGATCACTCGGCGGCGGAAGGGCGATTCGACGATATGAGCGATAAAATTTTCTTTGCCGAGTTCCTCGATCTCGACTTCGCGTTTCTTGGCAAGCGGATGCTTGGGAGGAACAACCAGGGTGAGTTCGTCTTTGAGGATTTCGGTGGCTTGGAGCTGCGCATCGCGCGGCACAAAGGAAACGGCGCCGAGATCGAGTCGATAGTTGACGACTTCGTGAGGAATATCGCGAGAGAACATGCGATGGAGACGTACCTGGACGCCGGGATGGGCTTCGCGGAAGCGGGAGAGGGCGGGGAGGAGGGCGTGGATGGAGCTTTCGTTGACGCCAAGAGAGAGTTCGCCGCGCTTGAGTCCTTCGAGCTCCATGAGGCCCTTTTTGACCTCGTCGCGGAGGTTAAGGAGGCGCTCGGCGTATTCGCGGAGGAGGGTGCCGGCGTCGGTAAGGCGGACGGGGCGGGCGCCGCGGACAAACAGGGGCTGGGCAAGGGAATCCTCGAGTTTGCGGATAGCCAGGCTGACGGCGGGCTGGGTGCGGTAGAGGCGTTCAGCCGCGCGGGAGAAACTGCCTTCGCGTGCAACAGTCAGGAAAACCTGCAATTCACCTAGATCCATAGAATTCACCCTCGGGATTCCGGAACCAAGAGAGATTCCTCACTCCGCAGACTTCGCACGGAATGACGGGCAGCCATTGAGCCTGGCCCCAAGCCGCGCAGTCTCCCAGGTTTAGCCGATGCGTCCCGGAGACCGTGAACCGGCGGAAACCAGGACACCCCTAGTATAAGACAGAATTATCAAATACAGAATCAAGATAAATTGGACTAGAAGGGCCGGATCGTGAGTAACTGAGAGAATCCAGTGGAGGCACTCTATGAGCCATGTACGCATCTTCGACACCACGCTCCGGGACGGCGAGCAGTCTCCCGGATTTTCCATGAACACCAGCGAGAAGATCCGGATGGCGAAACAGCTTGCCGAGCTGGGCGTGGACATTATTGAGGCGGGATTTCCGATTGCGTCGAAGGGCGACCTGGAAGCGGTGATGGCGGTGGCCAAGGAGGTTCGCGACGTGCCGATCGCGGCGCTGGCGCGCGCGCGGAAGGACGACATTCTGGCGGCGGCGGAAGCGTTGAAGTCGGCAAAAGAGCCACGCATGCATGTATTCCTGGCAACATCGGATCTGCACCTGCAGGTGAAACTGCACATGACGCGGCAGCAGGCACTGGAGGCGATTTCAAACTCCATCAAATTGGCGCGGAATTACGTCGGAGAGGTGGAGTTTTCGGCGGAGGACGCCGGCCGGACGGATATCGAATTCTTGTGCCAGGCATGCCAGGCGGCCGTGGATGCGGGCGCGGATGTGTTGAACCTGCCGGACACGGTGGGGTATGCGGTGCCGGAAGAGTACGGGCAAATGTTTCTGAAGGTGCGGGAACATATTGGCGATCCGGAGCACATCACGCTGAGCGCCCATTGCCACGACGATCTGGGATTGGCGGTGGCCAATTCGCTGGCGGCGGTGCGCGCGGGCGTGCGTCAGATTGAATGCACGGTGAATGGAATCGGTGAGCGCGCGGGAAATGCGGCGCTTGAGGAAGTAGCGGTGGCTTTGGCGGTGCGCAAAGAAAGCTTTGGTGTGGCGACTAAGCTGAAGCTGGAAGAACTGTACAAATCGAGCCGGCTGCTGACGGAGATCACCGGAGCGCAAGTGGCGCCGAACAAGGCGGTAGTGGGGGCGAACGCGTTCGCGCACGAAGCGGGGATTCATCAGGATGGCATCATAAAGAACCCGCTCACGTATGAGATTATTTCGCCGGAGGCGGTGGGCGTGCCTTCGCGGTCGCTGGTGCTGGGAAAGCATTCCGGGCGGCACGCGCTGCGCGAGTCGCTGAAGGAACTGGGGTATGAACCGAGTGACAGCGAACTGGCGGAGTGCTACCGGCGCGTGACGGCATTTGCGGACAGCGCGAAGCAGGTGAAGGCGCGGGACCTGATGACCATTGCGCACGAAGTGATCCGGCGCAAAGTGGTGGCGAGCGCGTCGACGATCAATTGAACTCGCCGGAGTCCGGCGCAGGGACGACGCTACAGAAGCGGGATTCGAGGGACTGCGGATGAAGCTGAAAAAGAAGATTGTGCTGCTGCCCGGCGACGGCATCGGGCCGGAAGTAACGCGGGCGGCGGCGGGCGTGCTGCAGGAATGCGCGCGGGAATTCCAGCACCAGTTCGAGATGGTGGAGATGCCGATTGGCGGCGCGGCGATCGACAAGACCGGGAATCCTCTGCCGAATGAGACGCTCGATGCTTGCCGAAAAGCCGATGCGGTGTTTTTGGGTGCGGTGGGCGGGCCGAAGTGGGATGGCCTGCCGGTGGGGAAGAGATGCGAGACCGGATTGCTGGGCTTGCGCAAAGGGCTGGGGCTGTATGTGAATTTGCGGCCGGTGAAATTGATTGAGCCGCTGCGTGGCATTTCGCCGCTGCGGCCGGAGCGGCTGGGCGAGCTGGATATTGAAATTGTGCGGGAGCTGGCCGGCGGGATGTACTTCGGCGAGCGCGGGAACGTGGTGGAAGGCGGGGTGGAGCGCGCGTTCGACACCGAAAGCTACTCGACGCCGGAGATCGAGCGGATTGCGACGTTTGCGTTCACGCGGGCGGAAGCGCGTTCGCGGAGACTGTGCTCGGTGGACAAGCACAACGTGCTGACGAGTTCGCAGTTGTGGCGGCACACGGTGACGGCGATGGGCGCGGTGTATCCGGCGGTGAATCTGGAGCACATGTACGTGGACAACGCGTCGATGCAATTGATGCTGCGGCCGACACAGTTTGACGTGATCCTGACATCGAATATGTTTGGCGATATTCTGAGCGACGAGGCGGCGGCGCTGGTGGGATCCATCGGATTGATTCCGTCAGCGAGTTTTGGCACGAGCGCGCCGCTGTTTGAGCCGATACACGGGTCGGCGCCAACGCTGGCGGGGAAAGATGTGGCCAACCCGATCGGATCGATTTTGAGCGCGACGATGATGTTGAGAGATACGTTCGGGCTGGGGCTGGAAGCGGATTGGGTGGAGCAGTCGGTGTCGCGCGTGCTGGGCGCGGGCTACCGGACGGAAGATATTGCCGAGCCGGGTACGAAGAAGGTGGGCACGTCGACGTTCCTGGAGATTTTGCATCAGGAGATGCAGAGGACGTTTGAGCACGCCGAGAAGTACGGTTGGGGCGTGTAGACGCTCTCGCTTCCTTCCTACGCGTTATTGGAAAGTTGAGTTAAAACTCGGAGCCTTGGCTTCAAAGAGTGGGGCACGCTGCCCTAAGACCCAGGTTCGGAACAGCGAACCCGGGGACACGGCACGACTTATCGGGGCTTGAAAAAGCCCACTTGTCAGTCGCGGATTTTCTAATAGAATTGGCTCACCTTGTCGAGTCAGGAAAAAGCAACCGTCCGTTTTCCATTTCGATGGGTGCTTCCGTCCGTTCAGTTCGTGGTCTGTCTTGCGCTCTTATGGCCCATTCGGGGTTTCTTACTCTTTGGAGTGGAAGAATCCATTTATTCGTACTCTCGCTCAACGCCGGAAACTAGTGTGGTTCCGGAGCCAGAGATCCACATCGTTCTTCCCCCACCATCTCCCGAGAAGCAGCGGCCGGATGATGTCGCGAAAAAAGTTGCGGACATACGAACAAAGATGCCGTTAGCGCTCAATTTTCCGGTACTCGTAGCCCAGTTGCCGTACATTCTAGTGAGCCCGGCGAAGCGAGAGTGGGTTCCGAGAGGAATGCCTGTCGACACTTGGCGGGCCCTGAGTTGGCCGTTCGTGGGCACTCTCTTCCGGTGGTTCTTGGGTAGAAGTGTTGAAGCGCTCCCCACAGCGCGTCGATCACTGGTGTATCCGCGAATCAGCTGGATCGAAACCGCATTCGCTGTAAGCCTGTTGTGTACGGGTCTTGTAGCCCTAATAGGAATACTGACCACCACGCCAGACGATCGGAGTGACTTACAGTTCATGGCCCTGCTTGCTGGGGGGCTCTTGTGGGGTGTTTTGGCGACCGTGATCATCGCGGCTCGCTTTCTGCAGTGGCGGGTTACAAAGCGGATGGCCGCAGCGCAAGCCACGACCAATCCATCTGCGGTATGAATGCGACGTCCTCGTGCCGGCCAAGCCCGTCAATCGACTGACAGCTTAAGTCTTGGCAAGTGGATCGATTCCCGCTCTCCTCACCGATCTTGAACGCTCCCACAAAACCTCCATCAAAGAGCTACGCCCAAGGCCAGTATCTGCTTCATCTAATAACGGGGGCCGGCCGAGCGGTGGAATAGTAGCGCGAAATTCCGGCCGATGTGACAAAGGTCACTTCTAAAACGTTTCAATAAGGAGTATAACGGCGGCAGCTTGTCTCCCCGAAGTGTATTCCCCTGCCGGGAGGAAGCGTCCTCGAGACAAGTGCGGAGTCCGGCCGCCTGAGCATGCTGGGGAACCCGCCAACGCTGCCGCCTCCGATGAACGCGAGGGAAGCCGAGAGCTTCGCCTGTTCGAGGAGGATTTATGCCAGCAACAGCAGCGTTGAAACTGAAAGTTCCGTTCTACGGCCACGCCCGTCAATATCACAGCATCAAGAAGGAAATCGACGACGCGTTCCACGCGGTTCTGGAAAGCGAAGCGTATGTGATGGGCCCCGCGCTGGGGCGCTTCGAAAAAGAACTGGCGCAATATTTTGCGATGAAGCATGCGGCTGGAGTGAACTCGGGCACCGATGCACTGTGGCTGGCGTTTTTCGCGCTGGGGCTGAAGCCCGGGGAAGAAGTCATCACCACGGCCAACACGTTTTTTGCGACCGCCGAAGCCATCTGGATCGCCGGCGGGAAGGCGGTGTTCGTCGATTCGGATCCGCTGACGAATAACATGGACCCGGCGAAGATTGAAGCCGCGATTACGCCGCGGACGGTGGGCATCGTGCCGGTGCACCTGTACGGGCACTGCGCGAACATGAAGGCGATCAGCGCGATCGCCAAGAAGCACAAGCTGTGGGTGGTGGAAGATAACGCGCAGTCCATCGACGCGCATGGGGACGGATTCAAGCAAGGGGAACTGAGCGATGCGGTGTGCACCAGCTTCATCATTCAGAAGAATTTGGGCACGTTCGGCGACGGCGGCGCGCTCATCACGAACCGGGACGACATTGAGCAAACCGTGCGGCGGTTACGGAATCACGGCTCAACGAAGCGGTCGGTGCACTCGTTCGGGTTCAATAGCCGGCTGGACGACCTGCATGCGGCGTTTCTGAGCGTGAAGCTGAAGCACATCACGCGGTGGACGGACCAGCGGCGCGCGTGGGCGCAGCGCTACACGGACGGACTGAAGGGCACCAGCTTCAAGCTGCCGAAAGAGATGCCGGGGTATCGGCATGTGTATCACCTGTACGTCATCGAACATCACAAGCGCGACCACCTGACCCAGTTCCTGCAGGACAGCGGGATTGATGCCAAGCAGCACTACCCGATCGCGATTCACCAGCAGGAAGGCTACCCGTGGGGCAAGCTGGCGGACCCACACCCGCAAGTTCCGAATGCCGAGACGAACGCGGCGCAGTGCGTGTCGTTGCCGATGTTCCCGGAACTGACGCGAGACGAAGTGGACTTCACGATCGAGAAGCTGAAGGAATGGGACGCGAAGTACGGCTGGTGAGCCGCAGAGCGGGAGAAAATCCATGAGCGACAAGAAGATTTATAGAGTGATGGTTGTGGGTGTGGGGAAACGCGGGAAACATCACGCGATGGCATTCAAGAATAACCCGCGGTTTGAAGTGGCGGGTATTGCGGACGTGAACGCCGCGCAATTGGCGAAGGCTGCCGCGGAGTTGGGCATCAGCAAGACTTCCGTGGATGTGGCCGGTTTGGCCCGGGAGATCCGGCCGGACGTATTCTGTTTTTGCACGCCACCGAGCATCCGGCTGGAGCTAATTCGGGCGGGCATTGCGTCGGGCGCGAAGTTGATCGCGTACGAAAAGCCGATGGCGCTTTCAATGAATGAGGCCATGGAGATTCGGAAAGTGGTGAATCGCGCCGGCGTGAAGACGGTGGTATCGCACCAGCACCGCTACGGGCAGCACTACGCGAAGGTGAAGGAGATAGTGGACAGCGGCGCGCTGGGCCGCATCCACACGATCCACGCTTATGCGGGCGGCTGGTTCCTGCACCTGATCACGCACCTGGTGGATTACGTGCGGTGGTACAACGGGAACGTGCCGGCCGAATGGGTGATGGCGCAGGCAGCGGGTCGCGGAAAGCTTGCGGACAATCATCCCTCGCCGGATTACCTTGGCGGGTTCATCCAGTTCGCGAATGGGGTCCGCGGGATCATCGAATGCGGCGCGGGAGCGCCAGATGTGCCGGAAGTGGATTACTGGTGGAGGAAGAACCGGATCTGCGTGTACGGCACGGAAGGGTTCGCGGAAGTTCTGACGGGCGGAGGTTGGCGAGCGGTGACGAGCAAGCAGACCGGAGTGAGCTCCGGGCCGGGTTGTATGAACTACGATCTGGACATGCCACCGTATGTGGAAGACATGGCGCGGTGGCTCGACGACAGCAGGTGTGTCCACCCATGTGACGGCGAGTCGGCGTACCACGGGTTCGAAATCACGATGGGGATGCTGCGCTCGGTGGCGGAACGGGGACAAATCCGGCTGCCATTGACCGCGGGAGAGCCGGAGATCGAAGCGCTTAAGCGACTGTTGCCGGTGAAGGCGGTGTTGCTGTCGAGCGAAGTTCACGGCAAGGAATATCCCGGCGGGGTCGTGGTGACGCCGCAAATGCTGGAGACCGTAGAGACGTAAGCGGTCAAGTGCGGAAAACCAGGCGCTCGAAGATAGGGCCGAGGGCCAGGGCAGGGAGGTAGCTGAGTGCGATCATGATGATCAGGCAGGCAGTGAGTAAGAGGCCAAACGTCAGGGAATGAGTCGGAAGAGTTCCGGACGACGGCGGAGTATTTCACTGTCGAGCAAAGAGAGCGGCGAACAAGAGCGCGGGAATGGCCAAGGCGAACCGGCCAGCCATCATCGCCAGGGAAGTAGTGAGGTTGTAGAAGGGCGTGTTTGCGCTTAGGCCGGCCACGGTCTGGCCATTGTTGGCAAAGCAGGAGGCGAAGGCAAAAAAAATCTCCGTAAAGCCATGCGAACCGGTATTGGTGGTCAAGCCAGATAGGCCGGCGCGGGTGCTGACGGCAATGGCAGTGAGGGTAAGGACAAACAAGGGCCCAGCCAACGCAAAAAGCATGATCATTTTATTTTCGGCCGGCCCGATCTTCTTCCCTAGAAACTCCGGCGTGCGGCCGACCATGAGGCCCGCGAGAAACACGGAGATCGCCGCCATGACCATTCCGTAAAGGCGCGTTCCGAGACCGCCAAAAATTACCTCTCCCAGCAGCATGTTCACCAACAACGTCAGGCCACTGAGCGATGCGTAACTATCGTGCGCGGAATTGTAGGAACCCGTGGCCGTGTTTGAGGTAACGACAGCGGCAAGCGACGAGCCGCTGATTCCGAAACGTACCTCCTTGCCTTCCATATTGCCGCCGGGCTGCAGGGAGCTGCTCCGAGCATCCACGCCGGTAAAGAGTGGATTTCCTATTTGCTCAAAGTGATGAACGAAGGCCAACCCACAACAGAAGAGAAAGATCGTGACCCAGTAGAAGAGCCAGCCCTGGAGTGGCTGAAGAACCATACGCCCGAAGGTATTGGTGAGAGCGGCGGGCAGCAGCACGATAGCCAGCAGTTCGATGAAGTTGGTAAGTGGGGTGGGATTTTCAAAGGGATGGGCGCCATTGGCGTTGAAGAAGCCGCCGCCATTGGTTCCGAGATTCTTGATGATCTCGAGTGCGGCAACCGGGCCTTGCGGTATGACCTGCGCGGCATGCTCCATGGTCGAGGCGTTTGCGTAAGTGTGAAAGTTCATGGGGGTGCCTTGCCAGGCGAGAAGCGAGGCGCCGATGATAGCGCCCGGCAGGAGAATCCAGAGCAAGGCCCGCGTCACGTCAACCCAGAAGTTGCCAAGGGAATTGGAGAGTTGGCGGGTAAGACCTCGGATGAATGCGATACCAACCGCCAATCCAGCGGCGCCAGCGAGGAAATTCTGTGCACAGAGGCCGACCATCTGGCTGAAGTAGCTCATTGTATTTTCGCCGGCGTAGGCCTGCCAGGTAGTGGTGGTCGAAAAGCTGATCGCCGTGTTCATGGCCAGATCGGGAGTCATCGGGGTGGTGTGGAACTGTGGAAGGAACCAGGGAAGAAATTGCTGAATTCGGAGAAGACCATACAGGAGCAAGGTACCGAGAAGGCCGAAGATGAGGAAAGAGGTAGCGTATTCCTTGCCGGTCATCTCGGCGTCGGGATCGATCGCGCAGAGATGATAAATGAGGCGTTCGACGGGAAGGCATAATCGGTCGAGAAGAGTCTTCTTTCTGGAAAAAACCCTGTCCATGTATCCGCCTAAAGGCTTCACGATGGCGGTGACAATCGCCAGAAAGAGTAAGTATTGAATTAGGCTAAAGCGATCCAAAGATGCCGCGCCCTGGGGAGGTTGATCACGGCCGCATTCGTTCCCCGAACGTCTGTAACGATACCGGGACGAGTGTGGGAAAGTCCTCAGAGTGCTATAAGATCTTCGTAAGTGATTCCGGTGGTGCGCAAGCTGGTTGCGGGAAGGG
>Ga0335077_10012560_pt1 | contig 10592 bp, 9 predicted proteins | sample Lox_Sample_31_FD_207151 | JGI IMG/M metagenome (GOLD analysis project Ga0335077, IMG submission 207151) | Soil microbial communities from Loxahatchee National Wildlife Refuge, Florida, United States - Lox_Sample_3.1 | ecosystem: Environmental > Terrestrial > Soil > Wetlands | place: USA: Florida...
CAGTTCTTCGTGACGGTTGCCGCTGTTATCTTTGGTCTCATAATGAGACCCGCGCTTGGGACGATCGCAACGCCTCTCTTTTCGACCCCAAACCGAATCATCGCAATGGAGCTCGGCTTTTTGGGGTTGGCTGCGCTGGCCGCTATTAACGTTGCGTTGCTGATTCATTCTGATAGCCAAGTGCACGCGAAATCCGTTGCAGGAGCTTTAAAGGAGATATCAGACAGCCTTGGGCTCCGGGCTGAATTCCTGAGCGAGGTCAGGGAGCTACCAGGAAGGGATGCGTACACAATTGTGAGAGATCTTGTGGCAGAAGCGCAGCAGGAACTCCTTATTCTGGACCACCGTCCGAGCTTTACTGCGAGTCGCTTTTATGATCAGACCCCTCCTGTAAATCAGTCGCGGGTGAATTATTATAACGAATTGACGGCGAAGGCATTGTCGAAAACCTTAGGTGGTGCGTACTTCCGTTACAAACGCATAGTCCAACTGGAAGAAGGTCCTCTTGAGACTTGGAACAGTGCTGTAAACAACGATGCATGCTTTGCTGAGCACTGTAGGAGGATTGTCGCATTCCGGCAGCAGACCCCGAAGGCGATTAGTACCATAAAAACTTCGCGGGTCTTCTTTCCCAAGTCCTCAATACTGATTGTCGATAAACGGCGGGTTCTTATTGAGCTTGCCATTGTTGGACCTGACGGGCAAGCGCGGGTGGAGGGTGATCTCGTATTTACAGACCCAGACGGGAGGCTCGCTGAACCATTGCGAAGGATGTTTGAGCATATAGACGGTCAGTCTACTCTCGTAACCAATGTCGTTTAGTGAGAAATATGAAGGCTGAAGCAGCACACCGCATTTCCAGGACGGCGCTGGAGCGGTCGATGAGCAGCATTAAGGGATTTTTTCTTTCTTGGGTTATTTTTCATGTGTTCAGATGTGGTATTTTTGAGCATTTTCGGGTTGGTATCACAGTAAGCGAGCTGTGCAAGTCCCTTGGCCTTGATGCTGAAGTGATGAGGGGGATTGCTCGCTTTTTGCTAACGGAGGGAATAATTGAGAATCGGGGGCAGAAGTTAACATTGACGGCGTACGGGAAGAACCTGCGACATCACGTGGGTTGGTTTACGTTGTTCGTTGGAGGATACGGACCCACGATGCAGGCGCTTCCCGCAATATTGGATGGCGGAAAGAGCCGATCCGTGAGGAACGAAGCAGACGTCGCTTTTGGCAGTGGAGAGATAGACTGCTTCGACCTCATTCCTCTAATCATCCGGATTATCCGCAAGTGGTCGATCCCGACTGGTTATATTGTGGATCTGGGATGCGGTTCAGGGAGCTGCCTGATCGAACTTTGCACGCTGTTTCCACTGCTAAGGGCAACTGGAGTCGCCATGGATGCTCCGACCGTTAGCCTAGTTACTGATCGAGTGCGGGCTCGAGGCCTTCTGGAGCGGATTTCGATTGTCCAGTGTAACATGAGGGATTTCAAGTGCATTGCTACTCCTGACCTAGTGCTGTGCGCCTTTGTGTTGCAGGAAGTTGCATACCAAGAGGGGGTGCCGGCTGTGAAAGCCTTCCTTACAGAGCTTGGGAGAACCCATCCAGGGGCTCTGGTACTCGTCGTAGAAGTTCCGAAGCGGGAGAGCGCTCACGCAGTGCGGAAGCTGGAGTTCGGCCCATATTATAGTTGTTACTCGCTGATCCATTCACTCACTCGACAACGGCTGTTGTCAGCGAGTGAATGGAGGGCTATTTTCTGTCACGCGGGTTACCGTATCGTTGACGAGGCGAGGGTTGAGGAATCAGTTGACCCTTTTGGCGTGGAGGTGGGATACCTGCTTCGTTACCGTGCCGCAGGAGGTCGGCGATCCGGAATTCGCAGGGCATAATTGGGGTGCGCTGTTCGCCTCGCTGCCGGTCGCGAGTTTCCGCGAGGTTTTAGGTGTAATGACGGCCTACCCCGTGAACAAGGCTTCGTTGTACTTGAGGGCCTCGTCGCGGTTGGACTGCTTGATGCTGATGACGACGAAGTTTAGGTTGTGGTAAGGGTCGTTCCAGAGGACAGTCTTAGGTCGTGGAGGCCCGCATAACGCCGTATAACAGACACCGCAGTATCCGTCTGTCTGGGTGAACGATAATCCACGTACCGCGCTGGTCGTGGAATGGGGGAGCACCGCAAGCGCGGAAGAAGGCGCGACTTCCAATTCCCGGCCATACTCGCAAGCCGCCAGCGCCGGCGGTCTCGAAGTCGGCCCGTTGCTCCGGTGGTAAGAGCGAGAGTGGCTCGAACTCAATGGTTTCAGGCTGATCAAGCTGGGGAACGCCGAGTTCGTATGCAGCGTGCGCACGTGCCAGCTTCAACCCGACGCTTCGAAGGCACTTCAGGGGTCCAAACTAACCGGGTGTTGGTGTTCTGGGCGGTCGAAAGCACCCGAGAGGCGAGTAGTGGTTTCTCCGACAGTTTGCTTTTGATGTTTTCACGACGGCAATCGGCTGGGGAGGTCGCTCCGGTGAGGACACATTACAGGGAGCAGGCAAAGTATTCTTGGTCGGCGGAGAAAGCGTTTTTGCCGCTTGTCGCACGCATGGACAACAGGTCATTGTGGGGTAGTTGGTCGTCAAGCAGCACCCTTGATGGGACGTGGTCGGGTGTGTTCGGCGCGCCCCCACAGTACACGCACCCGTGACGGAGGTGTTCGTCGGCGAAAAGATGCTTCGGATCCACATTGAGGACCGCGGCAATGCTGGCGTGGAAAGGCCGCAGGGAGTAATCTGACGGGCAGCATGGCAGATGACGTAACAAAGAACGCGGCCGCGGTGGCGCTGGGCAGGCTCGGCGGGTTGAAGGGCGGGAAGGCCCGGGCGGAGAGGCTGACGGCGCGGCAGAGGGCCGAGAGCGCGCGAAAGGCGGCGCGGGCTCGGTGGTCGAAGAAGAAAGCCGAAAAAGTTTTTGACTATGCGTGAGCGGTCACGCATGCTGGGGTATGAAATACAGCAAAGGCGACATCCTGGTGCCAAAGGGGAAGCAATTCCCGGATAGCGCGATCGTCGTGGACGGTTACGACAGGAGAGGGCTGTTGCTGATGCACCCGATGGGCGGCGGGTTGCAGGCGCGCCTGGATGCGGTGAGCGCCTCCGTGTTCCGCCTGGTGGACGAGGCGGAGCGGTCGGGGACGCTATACAGGCGCGCGCGGTTCGCGCTGGCGGAGTCGGACGAGGCATTCGGGGGGTGGACGGATGGGAGGCACTGGAACGGGTGGGAGATGCCGCGTTTCGAGAGAAGCGAGGCCGAGCGGCTCATCAAGTGGCTGAAGGACGAGCGGGCGCGGTTCGATGCGGAGCGCACTGCGTTCATCACATTTTCACAGGACGGCGAGGAGGAGGTGTGGCCGGCCGAGAGCGTGGTGATTTCGGATGGCAGCAAGCTGACGGTTTACGGAGTCGGCGCCGGTGCCTGGATTTGGGACGAGGTTGAACCGAGAGAATCGAGCATTGGCGGGCGGATCAGGAAGGGGGGCAGGATCGTTTACAACGATGGCCGGCCAGGACACACTGGCGTGGTGGCGGTCGTGCTGGAGGTGGATGCCGAGGGGATGACGGTGCAGTTCGAGGACCGGGCCGACACGACCTATATCCGGTTTTCGGACCGGCGGTGGAGGGACTTCATCAGCGTGGCCGAGTGAGGGGGGGCTGTGACCGTTCACCACCTCTTTCGCTCGTTTTGGGGCACGGCCGAGTAGTGAGTGTAGTCGATTTCGGTGATTTCAAAGTTCCCTTGATGCCGCTCTCGGGCGAGGGTTCGGAATTTCCGTGGCTCGAACCAGGACTCGTAATGGAAGGAATGTCGGCGTGACGCGACTCGCCAGTAGCGAACTGCCTTGGGGTTCAGGCAGAGCATGGGCGCAAGGTGGCCCCTTACCGTCGGGTTAAGTGCGACTGGGTTCAGTTCGGCACAAGCGGGGCCATATAAGCTTATGAGAAGGTTGAATGGCAGTGAGACAGCGTCCGTCGCATCGATGGGAAATGTAGGGTGAGTATTGGGAAACCAGGGTGGGCATGTGGTGGGCGGGACTCCGGTCGTTCCAAATAGGGTTCGGATTGGCTGAATGTGATAGAAGTTGTGCCTGCCAGGTCCCTCCGGCGTCTCAAATCGGTATCCCAGGGATTGCAGGTTGCCGCTCTCATCAAGGAGGAACAGCAAGAGTTGGACGCGGACCTCTGGCAGCGAGCGGCCGAAATCACACATGGCGGAGATGACTGGGACAGTTCGCGAGGCCCTTTCGGGCGGGCGCAGATACAAAAAGACTCCCAAGTCGGCGAAGCTGGCCTGTTCCCTTCCCTTGTTTGGAAGGCACTTCTCAAGCGTCGCGCGATCGGTTATGGGCCGATGGGTTCTGTAGGTGTCGTTGACGATGGCCTCAATGTCCCCCTGCGGGTCGGCGTAGCTGCGGTGGCTCTGATCGTAGAGCCAGAGAAAAAGCTCTCTGAAGAAGTTGAGTTCCTTGTCCATCGAGGTCAGAGGGAGAACCGAACGTCGGGACGGTAGTCAACCCCGGAGACCCTCGCCGCGTAACGGCGGGCGAATGGCGAGGGCAGGTCCGCCACGAACTCGTGGCAGGCGGCCTTGGGTTTGAACCGGGAGATGTCCTCGCAGAAGGCTAGGTCCGGCTGTTTTGACTTCCACGGTTCCTTGACTTCTTCAATGGAATCCAAGGAGGAGAGGGTTGGCCAAAACCAGGCCGGGCGCGAGATCCAGTTGGGCTTCGGGAAGGCGGCCTTTGCAATCTTGGGGTAGTGGATACCCAGTGTATCGATCTTGCCGAAGGAAGCGGTGCGATCGAAGGTTGCGGCGGTCCGGCTGGATGCCTTCAAGAGGCTGGGGTACCTGGCGCATAGGTGTGGAGCGTCCACCAGGATGTCCTGCCCAGCGAGGACCAATCTTTCCAGCCACTTCGAAATCCGAGCCGCGGCGATGCGGATTTTGCCTTCACGGCTCGTCCTGTCGCGCCTGCCTCGGAGCCCGTTGCCGGATTCTTCCACGAATTGGGCGAACGTGGTTTGGGCCGGCGGGGTGCTCTTGGCGATGAATTGGGTGGTATCCCTCGGAAGCAGTTGTGCGGCTACCGGGGGAAACTGCAGCCAGGAGAGGATTGGCTGGTCCATAGCCGGAGCCAGCTCCTCAATGCGGCGCTCGAAGCTTTCGACGGCTTGAGGAAGAAGCGGCCAGTGCCACGGGCGGAACTCTTTCCAGGCGTCTTGCCATAGACCGGGGCAATGGAGGTGTTTGCTGCCGATATTGAGGTCGGCAAAAGATTCCGGATGCCCCCTGAGAGTTAGATCGAAAGTGTTATCGCCGAACTGGTTGACCCCCACTATGATCCCGCATCGGCTGAAGCATCGCGCGAGGTAAGCCACGTTTTCGCCCGTAATGAAGGCGGCGTCTTTGATGGCGAGGAGATCGTAGTCAACGATCAGGACGGCGGCGTCGTCGAGGTCGCATTCGTCGTCGAACCGTTCGTATTCTCTCTCTCTTGCCGCGGTGCGTCGACCTTCGAGGATCTGCAGCATGTCCTTGAACCGGTCTGGGGTAACCTCACTGAGGTCAAAGAACTTGGTGACAGCTCCGCTTTTTGAGAGGCGCGCCAGGTGGTCGCGACGGAATTCCTCGGCGTCGTCCAGTATCAGGAGTTTGCGTTTCTTCATTGTGTTTCCTTCCAAGTGAGCTGAAAAGCGGTATTGAAGTGTTCGTCAGGTTCAACAAAGGAGACGTTGCAGCCAAGGTTATTGGCCATCATGCGTACTATTGTCAGCCCCAGGCCCATCCCGCCGAAGCCGAGGGCGCGGCGCGCCGGGGAGATGTCCAGTTTACGGATGAAGGGCTCGAAGAGTTCTTCGGCGGTTTCGAGGTCAACACCGGCCCCTGTGTCTTGGACGAGAATGGAGGTGCTTCGGCCATGCGCTCGGGAGGAAACGGAGATCCGGCGCTCCTCCGAGTCGAGCATCGCGTTCGTGGCGTTGATGAAGACGTTTTGAAAAATCGCGCTCCATTCGGCGAAGGAACCTTTTGGGAAGCGGAGGTTGGGGTCTATGCCTTCCAAGGAGATTTCGGCGCCGCGAGTTAGGACAGTGGTTTGCCCCTTGATGGTGGCGAGAGTCTGGAGGACCTTCAGTCTTGCTCGCATTTCGCGGTTTTCCGGCTCGGCCAAATGCAAGAAAAGTTGTCGTGTTGACCTAGTATGAGCGATCCAGCTCCGCAGCCTGGCCGAGATTTCCACCAACTTGCTTCGGGCCTGACTCGGGCGGGTGGCGAGGGTGGCTAGCTCGGTAGCGATGGTGCCCAGCGTGTTAAGCTGTTTGGTTATCTCGTGATTGTAGGCAAGAGCTGAGATTCCGGCTGTGGCCAGCGGCCCCAGCAGGCCGAGCTGTTTCACGGCGGCCTCGGCTTCGGTATCAACAGCGGATATGGTTTCCTGAACGTCGTCCTTCAGGCGCGAGTAAACGTCGGCCGGAATCTGGTCTTTGTAGTCGTCAAGGACCTGGTCGACTCGCTCGACTTTTTCCCGCACCGGCTCAGTAGCTTTTTGCGCTTCGGCTTCGGCAAAGGCCCGGGCCGCTTCCTTCATGGCGTAGAAGTCAATGCTGGTGCGGACTATCTCGACCAGATTGTCGAGCGCTTCGTTGTCGACGAGGCGATCACGCGTTATCTGGACCTTCAGGTACTCGTCGTCGGTCAGCCTCCGCTCTTTTTCGGCGAAGTGGCGCTCCAGGGACGAATCCACGTGGACGACGCCGAGAATTCGGGACTGGGTGGGCAGGAAGTTGAGGCCGCGTGGGACTTGGAGTTCTTTCGGGAGAAGCTCCGACACGGTCTTGCGGTGGGAGTGGTCCATCTCAATGCGGAGCCAGTCTATGCCAATTCCGTAGTAAGGGAGGTGAAAACCGGCATCGTAGATGTGAACGCCGCCGAATTGTTGCAGGTACTCGTGGGCTTCGACCTTCTTGACGCCAAGCGGTTGTCGGCCTTTTAGCTTATAGATGAGAATCTCGAACTCGCAGAAATGCAGGCTGCAGTTGTGGACTGGATAGGTCGACGTTTCGGGCGTGCTATCTGCGAACTCGAATGAAAGGTGAACGTGCTTTGTGCCCCCATCTTTTGACGTTGCGCCGGGCGCTTCCTCCAGCCTGCCGACAATCTTGGCATTCCAGAGGCTGTGAATGGCGTCCATTTGCTGGGTGAAAGTTCTTACCAGTTCCGGATCGCTCGTATCAAACTCGACGTCGAAAGCTTTTTGACGGTCGTTCTTCAGTCTTGGGTTTGGACGGAAGGGGGGTTTCAGCCACCTGAGTTCACGTGCAAGGTCCTTGATGCTGTCGGTGTCCCATTCTTGGTGAAGCCCCCTCAGGATGACCGCCGTACCGGTTGGAGAGTCTTCAGGGAAGGTGTCGGTGGGGGAGCCCTCGGTGTATTCGGCCGTGGCTTCGGTGAGTTCGCCAGCGCGGGAGGCTTTGTCCCAGTCCACGTTGCCAAGGAACTCTGTCTTCGGCGTTTTTTCGGAGACCGTCCGGATCTCCAGTTCTGAGGCGAGGAATTGGACTGCCAATCGGCCGACGCCTTTCGAGCCTGTCAGGGGTCGCTTCAGGTTGCGTGAGACGCGCTCGGTGATTTTGTGCGTAGTGCCGATCCGCATCCAAAAGTTCTTGAATTCGGGCTTCGCCATACCGTGACCGTTGTCCACGATCTCAATGCGGTCGGGCAGGAGACGGATGATAACCTTGGTGGCGTCTGCGTCGTAGCTGTTCTTCACCAGTTCAGCCAGGGCGATGTGGGGCTTGCCCACTAGGCGTTCGCCCAGCTCGCGCAGGAGCGCGGAGTCAACAGTGAAGTTCAGTGACGGCATAACGCGAGGAGGGTATAGAAGGAGGTTCGATAATTCAATCTCGAGGGTTGCGGCGGGGACGGGTGGCGAGGCCGGAATGGGCGGATAGGGAGCCGGGAATGTCGAGACACTTGCGGGGACCGGCAAGCCAGCGCGCGATTCTGCCGGCGATGGCGGAGGGAATCCGCTTGGGTGGCCTGAGGGCGCACTGCCAAACGGTGGCTACGCGCCAGCCGGCGGCGGCCAGCGCGGCGACGTTCCGCCGGTCTCGGCGGCGGTTGGCGAGAAACTTTTGGCGCCAGAACTGTTTTCGGGACGTGGGTTTCGTGGACAGGCGGCAGCCGTGGGCGTGCCAGAAGCAGCCATGCACGAAAATGACGGCCTTGAATTTCGGAAGCACGATGTCCGGAGAGCCGGGCAGGCCACGCGCGTGGAGGCGGAAGCGCAGGCCGAGATGGTGGAGAGCCTGGCGGAGAAGCAACTCGGGGCCGGTGTTCTTTGTGTGAACACTGGCCATGATGCGCGAGCGGACTGCACGGGATACCGTGTCCATCAGAGCGGGGTGAGTTGCCGGGTGGTGATGAGCGCCTCCAGGTGCATGTCGAGTTGCCTTGGCACCACACCGCCGCGCAGGAGAATTCCAAGCTCGATGTTCCGTTCCATAGCGGCGTCGCTCAAGTTGGCGCTGGTGACGAAGGCGATGGAGCCGTCGGCCACGGCGCACTTGGCGTGGACGGATGCGGTCGGGGGAACGCCGCTGGCCGCTTTATCCCATTCATAGAAGCGGGCACGCGGGAGCTTCAGTTTGAGCATCGAGGGCGAGTCAACGGTGACGTTGCCGCCCTGTTCCTTCGACGATTCAAGCAGCAGGCTGACGCGGACACCACGTTCGGTGGCGCGTTGCAGCGCGCCTATGACGACGTGGACATTATAGGCGACGAAGCTGACGAGAAAGAGGCGTTCGCCAGCTTCGTCTATCAGGCCGGTGAGGACCTGGGCGGTGTGCCGGATGGGAACCAGGCCGGTGGCTGGGCCGGTCCAGACCCATTCGACGGAGGACGCGCCAGCGGCCAGCGAGGCGGTGGCGGATGCCGCACGGAAGAGGGCGGAGAGTTCGGCGGGGGTAATTTGGGGCCGCTTCGCCAGCGCGGATTCGAGGGCTTTGACCAAGCGGGGCGGGAAGGAGGCGCCCAACGCGCCGATGACGGTGGCGAAGATGTTCGCAGGCCGGGTCGAGCCGAGAGCGGAACAGAGTGCGTCAATCCGGTCGGGATGGACCTCCAGAGCGATACGGGCGACCGCCTCGTTCAGGTCATTCATTGCCATAGGTCGGTGGGGAAGATGCCGGCATCGGGGCAATCGAAGGTTGGGACAAGGAGAGAGCGGTCCAGGTAGCGGTTTCCGCGTTCGCACGACGTTTCCGATACGAAAGCGCAGGCGTGACAGGATGCGCCGTGCAAGCTGCGGTCGGTAGCGGGGTTGTGCTCGGAGCAAAGCGGGTCCGAGGAACAAACCGTGGCACGGCGCAGTGCTTGCCGGATCAAACGGGCGAGGTTTTCGGGTTTGCCCAGTTCGACCAAGCCGCCGAGGGTGCCGTCGGAGTCCGCCGCCGCCGTGTAGAGCAGGACCCCGGCCATAGGGTCGTCGGCGGTGGAATCGGAGTAGATGCGTTCGCGGATGCTGGCGGCGTTGTAGCCGCATTCGAGGGCTAGTTCGCGCACGAGCAAGTGTGCGAAGGTGTGAAGCATGGCGTAGCGGATGCCGGGAAAGCCTTTGTCGGGATCGAGCTGGCGAGCGTTACGCCAGCCGCGGTGCCCGAGCAGCAGCGCGTCGTTCCGTTTGCGGACGGAAGGGAGGGCTTCCCAGGGGCGAATGACCGCTTCTTTGAAACGAATGAAGATTCCTTCGCCGTGGACATCGGAGGCGGGAACCCAAGTTGGCTTCGACCGGCAGAGGGCGGCCATTGGCGGCCGGTCTTCCGGGTCATCGGATTCCTCCGGGGCCTCGACGCGGGTGAAGCCGATGAGGGCATTGACTTCGCGAAGCCGCTGGAGCAAAAGCACATCGTCGATGATGCCCGCAAGTTCGATGGGGACGCCGGCCTTCGAGGTCAGGAAGAAGGGCCAGTCGTTCGGGGCGGACGGGTCGGTCAAGACGCGCCACTCGGGGCGTTTAATGTCGGTTTCCTTTGGGGTTTCAACCGCTCCGCTGCGCTTGGCTTCGATGGCGGCCCAAACCTGCTCGGACGTGAAGGCGTCAATGCCCGGCAGGGCGCCGGACTTGGCAAGCGTCTTGAGGACGGTTTTCGTCTCGGCTTCGGATTCGACATCAGAGAAATAGGTCCACCCGTCCTCGATCAACTGACTCAGTCGGTCTTTGCCCTGGGGGATGGCGAGCACGGACAAGCTGATGGAGAACCAGCTATTGGTGGAGCCAAGCAGGACAGCTCGGGGTCGTTCTTCGCAGTTCTCGTCGAAGGTGTTGAGGTGCGGGTGGCGTCCGCGACAGGCGGGGAGATTTTTTTCGGCTTCGCGGCCGAAGGCATGGACGAGGCTGCGGGCGGGCGCGGCACAGCCATCGCATTTGACCCAGAGGTTTTCGGTTTGGAGCGAAGCGCCTTGCTCGAAAAACCGGAGCGTGCCGTTGCAGTCGGGCAGGCCCTGGCCTTCATGGAGGTAGTAGCGCCACGGGAAATCGTCCAGGTGGCCTTCGCGG
>Ga0335077_10012564_pt1 | contig 10591 bp, 9 predicted proteins | sample Lox_Sample_31_FD_207151 | JGI IMG/M metagenome (GOLD analysis project Ga0335077, IMG submission 207151) | Soil microbial communities from Loxahatchee National Wildlife Refuge, Florida, United States - Lox_Sample_3.1 | ecosystem: Environmental > Terrestrial > Soil > Wetlands | place: USA: Florida...
CGGCCGCGGCCACCTGGTCCAGGACCGCGATCCCGTCGGGCACGTCGGGGTCGTGGCCGACGGTCAGCTCGAAGGCCCCGTAGCTGACCGGGGCGTTCGCCACCGCGATCTCCCTGCTCATCCGCCTGTCCCTCCCGTCTCGTCTCAGCCTCCTCGGGTCGCGATAGCTGATACTCACCCGTGCAGTTATGACCTGTCAAGAGTCTGTGAGTATGTCAAGACAAAATAGAAAAGGCGTTTCCGCCCGCCCCGCCGCCCCGCCCTGGCTGCTCACGGCCCATTAACACTGCGGTAGTTATAATGTTCAAACAAACATGCCTAGTTGCCTGTGCGGATGACCATGATGCCTCAACGCGAGACCGGCGCGAGCGGCCCGATCACCATCGACCGCACCAGCCCGGTGCCGCTGTACTTCCAGCTGGCCCAGCACTTCGAGTCCGCCATCAGGTCCGGCACGCTCAAGGTGGGCGCCCGGCTGGAGAACGAGGTGCAGCTGGCGGAGATGCTCGGCCTGTCCCGGCCGACGGTGCGGGCCGCCTTCCTCTACCTGGCCAACAAGGGCCTGGTCGTCCGCAAGCGCGGCGCGGGCACGCTGGTGGCGAACGAGCGGATCGACCGTAACGTCGAGCTGACCAGCCTCTACGACGACCTGGCGGCCAGCGGCCGCAAGCCTGCGACCCGGGTGCTGAAGGCAGCGGTCAGCCACGCCACCGACCGGGTGGCCGAGGCGCTGCAACTGCCCGAGCGGGCGCTGGTCATGTCGCTGGAGCGGGTCCGGCTGGCCGACGGCGAGCCGATGGCCCTGATGCACAACTACCTGCCCCCCGCGCTGGTCCAGCTGAACGTCGAGATGCTCGAGCAGCACGGCCTGTACGAGCTGCTGCGCGCCTCGGGCATCGGGCTGTACTCGGCCACTCAGCGCATGGGCGCGAAGAACGCCTCGGCCGCCGAGGCCCGCACGCTGGACGAGGCCCGCGGCACCGCGCTGCTTACCATGGAACGCATCGCCTACGACCAGGCGGGCAGGCCCGTCGAGTTCGCCCGGCACCTGTACCGGGCCTCCCGGTACGCCTTCACCACCAGCTTCCCGAGGCCGGAGCCGGTCAACGGCTGAAGAGCCGGTTTCGACCCGCCCTGATCTGGCAGTATGTGAGCCTATGCCCGCTCGGCAGAGGTTCCGCATCACGGTGGCCGTAGTCACCGTGTGCTGCCTGCTGCCGCTGGCCTACTCGGTCTCCCGCGTGGCCGCTCACCGGCCGCCGTCCACCACGCGCGGGGCAGCACCCGGGGCCCACGGCTCGCCTGCCTCCCGCCTGGTCCTGCAGATCAGGCCGGCCCCCTACCAGCTGCCGACCCCGCTGTCCCGCGAGGTGGCGCTGCCCACCGCGGGGGGGCTGCTGCTCGCGGGCGGGCTGACCGCCCAGGGAACGTCCACGGACGCGGTGACCAGCCTGGACCCGGTGACCGGCGGCACCCGCCTGGCCGGGCACCTGGCCGCCGCGACCCATGATGCCGCGGGCGCCATCTTCGGCGGCCGGACGTACCTGTTCGGTGGCGGCACGCCGGCCAGCGTGCCCACTGTCCAGGCGTTCGCGCCCGGGGCGGGGGGCGCGGTCGTGGGCCAGCTGCCCGCCCCCCGGTCGGACGCCAGCGGCGTCACGGCCGGGCCGGTCGCCTACGTGATCGGCGGCTACGACGGAACCAGCTGGGATCCCCGGGTGCTTGCCACCCGGGACGGCCGGCACTTCCGGGTGGTCGCGCGGCTGCCGGTACCGGTGCGGTACGCGGCGGTGGCCGCGGGCGCGGGGGAGATCTGGGTGTTCGGCGGCCAGACGCCGTCCGGTGCCACCAGCGCCATCCAGCGGATTAGCCCGGCCACCGGCCAGGCCAGCGTGGCCGGGCACCTGCCCGCCCCGCTCCAGGGCGCGGCCGCGGTCGTCCTGGACGGGCAGGTCTACCTGGCGGGCGGGGCCGCCGCCGGCCAGACCAGCCCGAGGGTGTACCGGTTCGACCCAGCCACGTCCGGCGTGAGCGTCGACGGCCAGCTGCCGGTGCCGGTCGCCTATGCGGCCGGGGCAGTGTGGGGGGCAGGCGAGGTGGGTGGGGGCGTCGGTTACCTGATCGGCGGAGAGGACGGGCCGCGTGCGGTGCCCACGGTGACGACCCTCCGCCTGGCCCCGGCGGGGCAGGCCGTACCGGCGCCGTGGCTGGCGCCGGCTACCGGGCCCGGCCTGCTCGCGCCCGGCTCCGACCCGTCGGTGCTGCCCGCGGACGTTCTCATCGCCGACCACCACAACAACCGCCTGCTGATCGTCGACCCGCAGGGGCGCATCAGGTGGGAGTTCCCGCGTCCCGGGGATCTCGCGCCCGGCCAGACGTTTCTCCAGCCAGACGACGCGTTCTTCTCACCCGACGGCCGATATATCATCGTGACGCAGGAAGACGACTTCATCATCTCGGTGATATCCGTCGCCACCAGCAAGATCGTTTACCGGTACGGCGTGCCCGGCGTCCCCGGCGCCGGGCCCAACCACCTGTTCAACCCGGACGACGCGATGCTGACCCCCACCGGCGTCATCGTCTCGGCCGACATCAAGAACTGCCGCCTGGTGATCATCACCCCGCCCGCGCATGTCCTGACCCGCGTCATCGGCCAGACCACGAACGCCTGCATGCACGATCCGCCGCGCCGGTTCGGCAGCCCGAACGGCGCGTTCCCCATGACCGACGGGAATTACCTGATCACCGAGATCAACGGCGACTGGGCCGACGAGATGTCCCTGGCCGGCGCCGTGTCCTGGTCCGCGAACCCGCCGGGCGTGCTGTACCCGTCCGACACCAACGAGGTGTACCCGGGCCGGTACCTGACCGTGGACTACTCCGATCCCGGCCAGATCGTCGAGTTCACCTCGTCCGGCCGCCTGCTGTGGCGGATGGGCGGGTTCAACCAGCCCTCGCTGGCCCTCCCGCTGCCCAACGGCGACATCCTGCTCAACGACGACTTCAACCACCGCGTCTGCGTGGTCGACCCGGCCACCCACCGCATCGCCTGGCAGTATGGCCACACCGGCAAGTCCGGGAGCGCCCCCGGCTACCTCAACGACCCGGATGGAGTGGACCTCGTCCCGCCCGACTCGCTCCTGGTCACCCACGCCGCCACCATGGGCGAGCCCTGACGCGGCCGTCGCGATCGGGCCGAAAGCGCAGCTTCGGGCCGAAAGGCCCTGGCGGCATCGCCGAGCCACCGCACAGGGTAGGTCGAACGGCGGCCGCCCATGCGGTCAGGGCGTCCGAGAACCGCCGGGAGATGAGGCAGGCCCGTGGATGTGATCCATGAACGAGCCGCACCTGAAGCACCTGGAGTACTCAGAGAACCTGAAGCGTCGAAGACGTTGCCGGACACCAGTGCCGGCCGGACGCAGGATGCCGATGTTCCTCCGCGTGAGTCACGAGGGGGGCCCGCTGCCGAGATTCCTGCGCCCCGGTCCAGGCCCATGCCGCCCGATTACTATCTGGGCTGATCACCGGAAACGTCAGGCGGGTTCCTCCCTGCCCTCAGCACGGTGATCCGCGATAATTTCCGGGTGATCGAAGAGCTGATCGGCCGGATGGCGGCCCTGCTCGAATCGCTGCGGGCCGCGGGCGACCCACGGCGGTACTTCCACGCGACCTACCAGCGCACCACCATCGCGGTGGCCGAGGAACTCCAGCGTGGCGGTTTCGCCGACCCGCAGTGGGTGGAGCGCTGGGACGTCGCGTTCGCCGACCTGTACCTGGACGCCCTCCAGGCCGCGCTGTCCGGCCGCGAGCCGACCAGGCCCTGGGCGATCGCGTTCGGTGCCCCCGCCGATATGCCCGCGCTCCGGCATGTGCTGCTCGGCATGAACGCCCACATCAACTACGACCTGCCGCAGGCCCTGCTCGCCGTGATCACCGACGAGCAGTTCGACGATCCAGTCCTCCTGGCCCGTCGGGAAGCCGATCACCGGGCCATCGACACCGTGCTCGCGTCCCGGGTCGCCGCCGAGGACGACGAGCTGACCGTGATCTCCGGGCCGGGCAGCCTGCTGGACCGGCTACTTCGGCCGTTCAACCGGCTCGGCACCCAGCGCTTCCTGCGCGAGGCCCGCGAGAAGGTGTGGGCCAACGCGATCGCCTTGAGCCGGGCGCGCCGTCAGGGACCGGAAGCCTACGCAAAGGTCCTGGCCCAGCTGGAGGAGCTGAGCGCGGCCAAGGTCGCGGCGCTGATGGCGCCCGGTCCGGTGCTGCTGAAGCTGGCCGCCACCGGCTTCGGCGTCCGGCTGCCCGCCGGTCCAGTTGCTGGTCCTTGACCCACCGGACCAGGATCACAGCAGGCTGAGGTCCTCCAGGACGTCGGCGGAGCCGAGCACGCCGTCCACGCCGGGCCGGGCCAGCGCCACGCAGAGCCGTTCGAGCAGGCCGGTCCGGTCGGCCATGGGCGAGATTACTGGTCAGGTCGGCCACGGGGGAGAAGGTGACAAAGTCGCCGTAACGATGCGGCAACGCCCGTTCCGTAACGTGACCTTCACCTACAAACGGCACGTATCACCGCCGCCGTCCCGCCCTCCGGATCGGCAAGGGGATAACCAACAACCGAACGGGAACGGGGGGTTTCCGATGGATGCCAACGTGATGTTTCTCGACTGCCCGGCCTACATGGACAAGACCGGTGCGGCCCGGTGCGGGCTCCCGGCCGCGGTGGAGTACCGGTACGCGATCCGGTCCACCGACGGGCCGCTGGAGAGCGCCCGGATCCGGTGCCCGCGCGGTCACTGCTTCAACGGGCCGATCGAGTCCCTGCTCTGGGACAAGGCTCCCACCGGCGCGCAGTCCCGCGCGTCCTCCAGCCGACGGCGGTGACCAGGGTCATATACCGAACGGGCCGTGGTGCGCCGGTTCGTTACAGGTAGGGCCGCTGCCGCTTCTTGGTCTTCTCGTACCCGGTCCGCGCGTCCCGGGTACTGGCCAGCGTGGCCACCTCGGGCACCGGTACGTCCCACCACGCGTCGCTGGACGGCGTGCCCGCCATCGGGTCGGTCTCGATGTACACCAGCGTGGTGCGGTCCGCGGCCCGCGCCTTGACCAGCGCCTGGCGGAACTCCTCGATCGTCCGCGTGCGCAGCACATAAACGCCGAGGCTGGCAGCGTTGGCCGCCAGGTCGACGGGCAGGTACCCGCCGTCGAGCCGACCGCCCGGGCCCCGGTACCGGTAGCTGGTGCCGAAGCGCTGTGAGCCGACCGACTCCGACAGGTTCCCGATCGAGGCGAACCCGTGGTTGTCCACGCAGACCACGACGAGCTTGACCCCCTCCTGCACGGCGGTGACCAGCTCGCCGGCCATCATCAGGTACGAGCCGTCGCCGACCATGACGAACACCTCGCGGTCCGGGGCGGCCAGCTTGGCCCCGAGCCCGCCCGCGATCTCATAGCCCATGCACGAGTAGCCGTACTCGACGTGATAGCCGCCCACGTCGCGGGTGCGCCAGAGCTTGTGCAGGTCACCGGGCATCGACCCCGCCGCGGACAGGACGATGTCGGTGTCCGCCGACACTTCGTTGACCACCCCGATGACCTCGGCCTGCCCGGGCCGCGGCTGGTGCCGGGTGGTGTACGCGGCCTCGACCGCCTCCTGCCATCGGGCCGAAAGCTCCGCCGCCCGAACCCGGTGGGCGGGCTCCGTCGTCCACCCGGCCAGGGCCAAGGCCAGGGCGTCGAGCGCGGCCCGGGCGTCGGCCACCACCGCCATCCCGGACTGCTTGGCCGCGTCGAACGACGCCACGTTGACGTTGACGAACCGCACTCCCGGCTCGGCGAACAGGCTGCGGGAGGCGGTGGTGAAGTCGCTCCACCTGGTGCCGATGCCGATCACCACGTCGGCGCGGGCGGCCAGTTCGTTGGCTGCGGTGGTCCCGGTGGCGCCGATCGCGCCCGCGCACAGCGGGTCGCCGGAACGCATGGTGCCCTTGCCCGCCTGGGTCTGGCCGACCGGGATGCCGAAGGTACGGGCGAACGACTCGAGCGCGTGCGTGGCCCCGGAATAGATGACCCCGCCGCCGGCCACGATGAGCGGCCGCCGCGCGGACCGGATCACCTCGGCTGCTCGGGCCACGGCCGCGTGGTCCGGCGGTGTCCGGGGAATGGGCCAGACCCGCTCGCGGAACAGCTCGGCGGGCCAGTCGTACGCCTCCGCCTGCACGTCCTGCGGCAGGGCCAGGGTTACCGCCCCGGTCTCGGCCGGGTCGGTCAGCACCCGCATCGCGGACAGCAGCGCCGACGGCAGCTGCTCCGGCCGCCAGACGCGGTCGAAGAACCGGGACACCGGCCGGAACGCGTCGTTGACGCTGATGTCCAGGGCGTTCGGCAGCTCGAGCTGCTGCAGCACCGGGTCGGCCACCCGGGTGGCGAACACGTCTCCCGGCAACAGCAGCACCGGCAGCCGGTTGATGGTCGCCAGCGCGGCCCCGGTCACCATGTTCGTGGCGCCGGGCCCGATCGACGACGTGCAGGCCAGCGTCGACATCCGGTTCCGGGTCCGGGCGAACGCCGCGGCGGCGTGCACCATGGCCTGCTCGTTGCGTCCCTGCATATACCGCAGGCCGGGAAAGCGGCCCAGCTCCGACTCGAGCAGCCCCTGACCGAGGCCGGCCACGTTGCCGTGCCCGAAGATGCCGAAGCAGCCCTCGATGAGCCGGTGCCGCGTGCCGTCGCGCTCGCTGTACTGCGCGGCCAGGAAGCGCACCACCGCCTGGCCCACGGTCAGCCGTACCGTTGTCAAGGCGTGCTCCAGGTCGTCACTCGGGGATAGGCCGGCTGGTCCTTCCACTGCTCGCGCACCCACGAGTGCGCCGGATCGTCGCAGATCAGCCATTCCCGCCTTCCGGGTCCGGCCATCACGTTCAGGTAGTACAGGTCATAGCCGGGCACCGCCATCGACGGCCCGTGCCAGCCGTGCGGGATGATCACCACGTCCCCGCTGTGCACCTCGGTCAGGACGTCGGCGGGACGCTCCGGCGTTCCGTACACCCGCTGGTAGGCCAGGCCCGGCTCTGAAGGGCCGTCGGCCACCTCGAAGTAGTAGATCTCCTCCAGGACCGATTCACCCGGGCGTTCGGTGTCGTGCTTGTGCGGCGGGTACGACGACCAGTTCCCGGCCGGGGTGAACACCTCGCAGGCGATCAGCCGGTCGGCCTCCAGTACGTCCGGGGTGCCGAAGTTGGCCACCCGCCGCGAGCAGGCCCCGGCGCCGCGCAGCTCGACCCGGACCTCGTCCGCCTTCACGTGCCGGAACGGGAGTCTCTCGGCCTGGGCCCGGGCGCAGGCCAGCGCGAACCGGCCGCCGTCCCCGGTGTTGATCTCGTAGGCGGTGTCCCGGGGCACATAGGCGCAGTCGGTGACCGCGGAGAACACGCCGGGGCGGCCGGCCAGGTCCGCGCCGCCCGCGTCGGTGTCCACCGAGCAGGATCCCGCCAGCGGCAGCACGACCATCTCGTCGCCGCCCGTGTTCCCGAGGTAGGTGTCCGCCCTGGCCAGATCCAGCACCCGCAGCCCGCTGTACCCCCAGCGCGCGAGCTCGGGGGTGATGCGCACGATCTCCCGCCCCTCGCTCGTGCTCCCGGCCGGGAAATGCCAGTTAACCGTCTCATCGTGGGCACTCATGGGCGAACGCTAGCACCGCGGGCCAAGAAGGCCTCGACCTCGTCCGTCGTGGGCATGGCCGAGGAGCACTCCAGCCTGGTGGTGACGATCGCCCCGGCCGCGTTGGCGGAGCGGATGATCCGCTCCAGCGGCCAGCCGGCCAGCAGCCCGTGGCACAGCGAACTCGTGCAGGGCCCGGTGCACGTACCGGCCGAACGGGTCCGCGCCGGTCCGCGTGATGACCGCCGAGCGGTGGCCGTGCCTGGTCGCGGCGACCGCGACGTTCGTCGCGCTGCCGCCCAGGAACTTCCCAAACGTCTCCACGTCCTCCAGCCCGACCCCGGTCTGCAGCGGGTAGATGTCCACCCCGACCCGGCCCATGGTGAGGACGTCATAGCTCACCGCTCCTCCTTCACCGGCGCGCCCGGCGGCCAGCACCGGCGGTACGCCCGATTATGTCCTACCCGCCCTGGCGCACCGCCGTTTCCGGCCTCTCCCGCGGCGGCGGTACGCTGCTTCCGGCCTTGAAACTCACGTCATGACACGGAGCCGCGCGCTCATGCTGAGCCAGCACCTCATCGATTCGCTGTTCCCGCCGGACCTCCCCTGGCCGGAGCACTGGGAGCGCCGCTATCCGCCGCGCGACCTGCCCGAGGGGGCCGAGGTCACCCGGTTCTCGCCCAGCCCGACCGGCTTCCTGCACATCGGCGGCGTGTACGTGGCCACCATCGACGTGGACGTCGCCCGGCATTCCGGCGGCCGCTACCTGGTCCGCCTGGAGGACACCGACCAGGCCCGCGTCACCGAGGGCGCGGCCGAGCAGTTCGCCGAGGCGTTCGCCTACTTCTCGATCGGCCCGGACGAGGACGAGCAGACCGGCCGCTACGGGCCCTACGCCCAGTCGGCCCGGGCCGGCACCTACCTGACCTACGTCCGCGAGCTGCTCCGCCAGGGCCGGGCGTACCCGTGCTTCGCGACCAGGCAGGACCTGGAGGAGATCGCCGCCCGGCAGCGGGCCGCCGGCGCCCTGCCCGGCTACTACGGGAAGTGGGCCATCTGGCGCGACGCCCCGGAGGAGCAGGTGACCCAGCGGCTGGCCGCCGGGGACCCGTACGTGGTCAGGTTCCGTGCGCCGGGTGCCGCCGGGGCCAGGGTGAGTTTCACCGACGCGATCCGCGGCGAGCTGAACCTGGACGACAACCGGAACGACGCGGTGATCCTGAAGAGCAGCGACACCGAGCCGAGGCTGCCGACCTACCATTTCGCGCACGCCGTCGACGACCACCTGATGCGGGTCACCCTGGTCATCCGCGGCGAGGAGTGGATCTCCTCGGTGCCGCTGCACCTGCAGCTGTTCGACGCGCTCGGCTTCCCCCGCGTCCGCTACGCGCACGTCGCCCTGCTGATGAAGCAGGACGGGGGAAGCCGCCGCAAGCTGTCCAAGCGGAGGGACCCCGAGGCCAGCGTCAGCTTCTACATCGAGCAGGGCTTCCCGGCCCCGGCCGTTCAGTACTACCTGCGCGGCCTGGCCAACGGCCGGCTGGCCGAGATGCCACTGGAGGCGGCGCTGGTCGAGCCGATCAGGCTGCCCGAGATGGGCACCGCGGGCCCGCTGGTCGACATGGTCAAGCTCGACGACATCTGCGCCGACTACATCGCCACCGTGCCCGGCGAGCAGATCCTGGCCGACGTCATCACTTGGGCCCGCCGTTACGACCCCGATCTCGTGCCGGTCCTGGAGGCCCACCGGCCGCTGGCCCTGCAGGCCCTGGACATCGAGCGGGTGGACACCGAAAAACCGCGTAAGGACCTGCGCAAGTGGGCGGACTTCCGGTCCGTCTACGGGTACTTCTTCACCGAGCTCTTCACCCTGGTCACCGATCCCGCCGACCCGCGGTTCGGCGGCCTGGACCCGGACCTGGTCCGGGCCGTCGCCGATGTCTTCGCCCGCGACTACGTCGCGCCCGGCGAAGGTAGCGACTGGTTCGGCCAGGTCCGCCGGCTCGCGGCCGACCTGGGTTTCGCGCCCAACCAGAAGGCCTACAAGAAGGATCCCGAGGCCTATCCGGGCTCGATTGCCGAGGCCTCCCAGGTCATCAGGGTCCTGCTCACCGGAAGCCGAGGCAGCCCCAACCTGCCCGAAGTGGCCGCCGTACTCGGCGCCGAGGAGGTGCTCCGCCGGGTCCGCGCACTGCGGTAACGTTCCCGGAACGATCCGGGTGTACCGTGACCTTTCGTGCAGCACTAATGGCCCAGCGACACGCATCCGCCACGCCAGGCTGGCGCACGTGTGCGAAAAAATGTTCCTGGTGATGCGGTAGGTGAGGGTGGGGTCAGCCCATCGCCATCGGGGGCGCGGCGTGCAGGCCCGGAGCCAGCCAGGGCAGCCAGATGACGGCCACCGCGAGACCCAGCGCGGCCACGCCGAACGCCCGGCCTGCCACCGGGCCGCGGCTGAAGGTTTTCTCGGTCAGTACCACCACCGCCAGGCCGGCCATGGCCGCGACGTTCATCACGCCGACCGCGACCAGGATCACCATCAGCCCCCAGCAGCAGCCGAGGCAGTACGCCCCGTGCCGGGCGCCGGCCGCCAGGTCGCCGCGCCATCCGGTCAGGTCGCCGCGCCATCCGGTCAAGTCGCCGCGCCATCCGCCGCGCGGCGCCAGCGGCCCACGGCAGTGCGCCAGGCAGCGGTCCTTGGGACCGCTCAGCTGGTACACGCCGCAGGCCGCGAAGACCGCCACGGCCAGGAGGTGCGCCGCACCGGGATGCCTCCCGGCGACCCAGCCGGCCAGCCAGGCCAGCCCGAATGCGGGTACGCCCGCCGCGACCCAGATCGCGAGGTAGCCGGCCGTCAGCCCGGCGGTCCTGGCCGTCCGGCTCCCGGGCGCGCTCCGGGCGTAGCGGGAGGCGGTCGGCGCCACGGACGGCAGCA
>Ga0335077_10012565_pt1 | contig 10591 bp, 8 predicted proteins | sample Lox_Sample_31_FD_207151 | JGI IMG/M metagenome (GOLD analysis project Ga0335077, IMG submission 207151) | Soil microbial communities from Loxahatchee National Wildlife Refuge, Florida, United States - Lox_Sample_3.1 | ecosystem: Environmental > Terrestrial > Soil > Wetlands | place: USA: Florida...
AAGAAAGGAATCGCCAAGGTTGAAATTCCAGTTTCCGGCGACGCTCACATTACGGTTGCGTCCGGGGTAGTCACAGGTAATGAGCTCAATGTGGCGGGTCGACGATGAGCAAAATATTCCTGCGAATGATCGTAGCCTTAGGAATCACAATGACCAGTGTAAGTGCAGGTCTGCTGTCCGCGGTTTCTGCCGACGATGATGTGCTGCCAAGGGTGCAACTAAATGCTGACAACATCGCTCCGCGGCCGATTGAGGATCGTACCAGCGAAGTGGTTCCGCGTGACTACGCACATGCCTGGCAAAACATGGTGCAGGCACTCGATCAGAACCGCACGGACTTACTGGAGGGCTACTTTACGGGATTCGCCAAAGACAATTTGTCGAAATTGATTGCTGACCAGAAGCGAACGGGCATTCGTGTGCGCTACGTGGATCATGGTCACAGGCTGGATGCACTGTTCTACGCTCCGGCCGGAGACGCGATGCAGCTTCGCGACCAGGCACAAGTGGAGGTCCAAATTCTAGATGGCGGCAAGCTCATCCACAGCGAACAGCTGATTCAGACTTATCTTGTGTTGATGACGCCCGGTGCTGATAGGTGGCTGGTACGCGATCTGGAAAGCACCGAAGCGCTGCGATGAATATTCCGGCGGCCCCTCAGGCATCCCGATTCCCGGCTGGTCGAATCTCCTCTGCAGAGCTTGCTACTTCGCCAAATCGGCTATGAAACGGTCCAGCACATTGGTTTTGCTCGCATTGGCGATTTTCGTCCTGGCCAGCGGCTGCTCTCGCACGAACGTTCAACAGTCGCTTAATCAGACGGTGCACGAGGTGGATAATTCCACGAAGGTGCTGGCAGATTATCAGCCGTGGTTTGGAGATCCTGACCACATCAATGTCGGCTACAACAGCGATGATCCCAACGTGCTACGCAAACAGATTGAGCGCGCTAAAGACATGGGGATTTACGGGTTTGCGGTTGACTGGTACGGACGCCGGCGCCCGTTTCTGGATCACAGCTATGCAGTCTTGCAGCAGGTGGCCAGCCAAAATCATTTTCGCGTTTGCCTAATGTATGACGAAACCCAAGAGGACACCGGCAGCGCGACTGAAGACGCTCTCGAAGCCATGGATGAGGCATACAAGAACTACATAGGGCCGCAAGCGCCTGGGCGAGAGGCTTACGTTCTGTACGACGATCGGCCGCTGATTTTCATTTTCCCGAAGAAAGGCAAGACCGACTGGGATCGCGTGCGGGAAGCTGTCAATGCCTGGGAAACACCGCCGCTGCTAATTTACGCCAATGATCCGCCCTCTCAGTACATGAAGGACTTCGACGGCGAATACGCATGGGTTCATCCCAGCAAAGGCTGGAGTCCGGACGGAAGTGACTGGGGCAAACAATATCTGGAAGGCTTCTACAAGAAAATGGAGGACCAGAGCGGCAAGATCACCGTGGGCGGTGTTTGGCCGGGATTTAACGACGTGAAAGCCTCCTGGGGCCTGAACCGCCACATGGATCGGCGCTGCGGAAGAACGTTCGAGGACACCCTGCAGCTTTTCCGGCAATACGATAGTGTCCATGCGATGCCCTTCATCATGCTCGCCACCTGGAATGACTATGAGGAAGGAACGGAAATTGAAGATGGCATTTCCGACTGCAATCGCCAGCAACAGCGGGCATCAGCCGCCTCACCTAGCCGTTGACGACTGTCAATTTTGCCATCATGACAACGAAAATTTGGTTTCCCCCCATCCAAGTTGCTGATTTGGGAGCCCCAGATGATTGGCGAAACAGAAACCGACGGCGCAGGGAAGCTTCAGCATCCGATCGATCTTCTCTCGAAGGTCCTATTTCAAGCCTATTTCGGCGGGTTCCAAAAAGGCCGTTCTGAGCTGAAACCGATCCAGCCGGAGCTCGACACCATCGCCACTCTCGACGGCAACGCCCGTACCGAATTCATCAATCTGGCAAATACGCATCATGTGACGGTCCGAACGCTCTCGCTCTTAGAGGGAAAACATTTCGAGTCCGCATGGTACGAAATGCCCCTGGCGGTCGAGCGCGCCCGAACAGCTCACGCGTTAACGTTCCTGGATGAGATTTGCCACGCTCTGGAATCGCACGGCTGCAAAGTCGCGGTGACCAAATCTCTAGATCATTGGCCGGACCTCGGATCCGACTTGGATTTGTACACGAGCGCTGCTGAACAGACGGTTGAAGCGGTGATGTGGCACCAATTCCATGCCACTCCTGCGCGACGGAGCTGGGGAGACCGCCTGGCACACAAGTGGAACTTTCATGTGCCCGGACTGCCTGAGCTGGTGGAAATTCACGTTCGTTATCTCGGCCAAACGGGCGAACACAACAAAATGGCGCACCGGGTGATTGAGCGCCGCGTGATGAAAGCGCTTGCGGGTCGAAGTTTCTTGGTGCCCGGCCCGGAGGAACGAGTTGTAATTTCGACTTTGCAGCGCATGTACCGGCACTTCTATTTTCGACTCTGCGACATGGCTGATATCGCGGCGTTGCTCCAACGAAACGAAGTGGATTTTGCAGAACTACGCAGAGCTGCGGATGTTGGTGGTGTCTGGCCGGGCGTGGCGACATTTCTTTCTTTGGTCGCCAACTATGTCTGCGCGCATGGGGGAGCCGTCGAACTTCCCGAGGAAGTTTTGGGATCTGCTTACTCGCGAAATTTGCAAGTCCACTTCGAAGACGGATTTCTTCGAGTGCCGAAGCTGCCCGCCGCCAGCCTTTACGGTGCTCAGCTGTTGACCGCCGGCCGGAACTTTGACGTGCGCGCGATGGTTCGTCTGCCGCTCCTCCCACCCCTCGCCGTCTCGGCGCTGGTCGCGATGCATTTGACAGGTAGCGATAAAGGAGTGTGGTAGCGTTGCTTCTACACGCACCCGCGAGATACATAAACTACCCGATAGTAAGCGAAAGCAGGCAGCGATAGACTTTACGCGGGGGGGACGTTCACCGGTTTTCCAAGACGTGCTGGACGTACGGGTAAACCTTCCCGTTCCGTAAACCTGATCGAAAAACTTCATTGCTCGACTAAGGGTTTGGGGGCCCTGAGATCGAAGGTGTGTCGAAACGAGGAGCAAATGAGAATTGCACAGGTTGCGCCGCTTTTTGAGAGTGTGCCGCCGAAGCTTTATGGCGGGACGGAGCGCGTGGTTTCGTGGCTCACTGAGGAGTTAGTAAGGCTGGGCCATGAGGTCACTTTGTTCGCGAGTGGCGACTCGCTCACCACAGCTCGGCTGGTGCCGGTGTGCCCAAGATCCCTGCGACTGGATAAATCCTGCATCGATTATCTGGCTCACCACATCGCGCTGTTAGAACAGGTACTGGAGGAGAAGGACAATTTCGACATTATTCATTTTCATATCGACTATTTGCATTACCCGCTAAGCCGGCGTGAACAGTTGGCTCACGTAACAACTCTTCATGGACGTTTGGACCTTTCGGATCTCATACCGCTATATCGAATTTTTTCGGATATGCCGCTGATCTCCATCTCCGACGCGCAACGCGCACCGCTGCCTTGGGTGAACTGGGAAGGCACGGTGTATCACGGTATGCCGGAAACAGCTTTGCGGCCTCACAGCAATCGCGGAAATTATCTGGCATTCTTGGGCCGAACCTCCCCAGAGAAAGGATTGCAAGAGGCCATAGAGATTGCGAAGCGTGTCGATATGCCGTTAAGAATCGCGGCGAAGGTGGACAGAGCTGATCTGGACTATTTCAACGAGTGCATAAAACCCGCGCTCAACCATCCTTTGATTGAGTTTGTGGGAGAGATCGGATTTGGTGAGAAAAATGAATTTCTTGGGAACGCCGCTGCCCTGCTGTTTCCTATTGACTGGCCGGAACCCTTTGGCATTGTCCTGATCGAAGCGATGGCTTGCGGACTTCCTATAGTTGCGTACCCGTTTGGTTCAGTTCCTGAGTTGTTGGAAGATGGCGTCACCGGATTTGTAGTAAACAATATTAACGAAGCTGCGGGGGCAATCCGTAAGCTTCACACTATAGACAGAGGTATGTGCCGGCTTCGCTTCGAACAGCGCTTTACGGCGGAACGCATGGCGCAGGACTACCTGGCAATTTACGATCGCATACTGAAGCGGCCACCCACGGGTGTCGGACTCAGCGACGGAGATTTCAGTTGGATGAAATTAGCGTCTCCCAGCAGTACTACATAGCTACCCGATCCTCGCCCTCCGAGGACCGGACCCGCGTTTTGAAGTACGGCGAGATGTTTGCAGTGTTCGACCAACACGGCGACATTGAACCGCTTGGCCTTGGCGAACAAGGCATCTACTTCCAAGAGACGCGCTTCGTCTCAGAGCTGGCTCTCTCGCTTTGGGATTTGCGGCCCCTCCTGCTGAGTTCCACTGTCAAGTCGGACAATGCTGTGTTCACCGCGGACCTGGCCAATGTGGATGTGACCGAAGGCGAGGGAGTGATTGTGCCTCGCGGAACCGTTCACGTTTTGCGTTCCAGGTTCCTGTGGCAGGGAGTCTGTTACGAGGAGTTGAAGGTCGTTAATTACGGACTTTCAACGCTGGAGATTCCGCTGCGGCTTGCCATTGACGCGGACTTCGCTGACATCTTCGAGGTCCGGGGCACGCGGCGCGAGCGGCGGGGCCGTCGCCTAGAAGACAAACTGACAGGCGACTCGATTTTGCTTTCGTACGAAGGCCTCGATCACATAGTCCGGCAGACGCGAATCGAATGTCATCCCGCGCCCGTCCAAATGAGTTCCACAGAACTGCGCTTTCAGACCTCTCTTTGTCCAAAGAAATCCGCAGAGTTTTACGTCGTGCTCTCCTGTGATCCCAAGGCGTACAGTCGCGCCACGGGTTACAGTCGAGCGGCGTTGGCGAGGGAAAGCGAGCGGGCTGCGGTCTCATCTGGCATGTGCAAGATCTCCAGCTCCAACGATCGCTTCACCCGTTGGGTGCAGCGGTCCGCGGCGGATGTGCAAATGATGATGCTGGGAAACCCGGAGACCGATTACCCTTATGCGGGAGTTCCCTGGTTTAGTACGGTTTTTGGACGGGACGGAATTATTACGGCGCTCGAGCTGTTGTGGGTTTTGCCTCGGATCGCCAAGGGAGTTCTGCAATATCTGGCCTCGACGCAGGCCACAGAGGTGAACGAAGAACGTGAAGCGGAGCCGGGAAAAATTCTGCACGAGATGCGTCGGGGGGAGATGGCGAATCTTGGCGAGGTGCCGTTTGGGCGTTACTACGGGAGCGTGGATTCTACGCCCCTGTTCCTAATTCTTGCTGGCGCTTACTTTGAAACTACCCACGATCGCGACTTTCTGAAGGAACTGCTTCCACACGTCGATTTAGCGTTGCAGTGGATTGACAACTACGGAGACGTTGATGGCGACGGCTTGGTCGAGTATGCCCGCCGCGCCAGCAAAGGTTTAGTGCAGCAAGGCTGGAAAGATTCCAACGATTCCATCTTTCATGCCAATGGAAATATCGCGGAGCCGCCGATTGCCCTATGCGAGGTCCAGGGCTACGTTTACGCTGCCAAACGAGCTGCGGCAGCATTGTTCAACAGCTTTGGCGACCGGCAGCGGGCCGACGCACTCGAGCAGCAAGCGGCTGATCTGCAACGCAAATTTGAAGACGCGTTCTGGTGTGAGGATCTGTCAAGCTACGCGCTGGCTCTGGATGGACACAAGCAGCCTTGTCGCGTACGCACCTCGAATCCGGGACACTGCCTTTTTTCAGGCATCGCATCCCCACAGCGAGCACAACTTGTGGCGCACACCTTGCTGAGCCGGGATTTTTTCAGTGGCTGGGGTGTGCGCACGGTCGCTTCCGAAGAATCGCGATATAACCCGCTTTCTTACCACAACGGTTCGGTTTGGCCGCACGACAATGCAATCATCGCCGCCGGCATGGCCCGTTATGGCTGTCGCAATCTCGCGGGTCGCATTCTGATGGGACTGTTGGACGTGAGCAGTTTCGTTGACCTGCATCGGCTTCCCGAACTCTTCTGTGGGCTCGACCGTCGCCCCGGTCAGGGCCCCACATTGTATCCGGTCGCATGTTCACCCCAGGCATGGTCCGCTGGGGCCATCTTCATGTTGCTGCAGGCGTGCCTTGGCATCTCCATCCAGGCACAGCCATACAAGCTGACTTTCCACCATCCCCATCTGCCCGAAGGCATTCCCCAGCTCTGGATTCGAGACCTGCGAATCGGCGACAGCCGGGTAGATTTATTCCTCGAGCGCCAAGCAGGCAGGGTACGCTTCGAGATTCTCGAAAAGCAGGGGGATGTCGAAATAATCTTCACGTGATTCCAGCTTCTCACCAATAGTTTTGAAGGTCTGGTCCTGTAAATCTACATAGTGGACCGGATGGAAGCTTGGGCGCGTGAGCCGTACTATCCGACAGAACGCCATTTACGTGCTCATAAGAGCGCAGAAAAAGGTTCTGCTAATGAAACCATCGAGATTTTCTCTATCGAAACAGTTCTTACTATTTGGCACGATCGTGCTGTCTCTCTGCACCCTTGGATGGGCGCAGAATAGTGGTGACCAGAGCAATGCAAATACCAGCAGCACAAAGTCGAGTCATCAGAGTCGCAGTACCGTGACCGGCAGTGACGACGCCACCGTAGATCAACCGGACGTGGTGAAACGCATGGATAAGGCGGCGGGTGTCTTGACCGAAGTAATGGGCACCCCGGACAAGTCCATTCCGGACAAGGTATTGAGCGACGCACGCTGTATCGCGATTATTCCGTCTATGGTACGAATCGCGATTGGATTCGGAGGCAGCCACGGAAAGGGCATCGCTACTTGCCGAACACAACGTGGCTGGAGTGCCCCCGCCCCGATCAGCATCACGGGTGGAAGCTGGGGTCTACAACTTGGCGGCCAAGCGGTCGATTTAGTTCTGATGGTCATGAACCAAAAAGGTATGGACGACTTGCTGGGCTCGAAATTTAAGATCGGCGCGAACGCCTCTGCCGCTGCCGGCCCGGTTGGGCGTGATGCCGGAGCGGATACCGACTGGAAAATGAAATCGGAGGTGTTGAGTTATTCTCGAGCTCGAGGGTTGTTTGCCGGCATCGACCTGAATGGTGCTGCCATCACTCAGGACAAGGACGAAACCCGTTTGCTTTACGGCAAAATGGAACCGTTTAAAACCCTTCTGTACGGCGATGTACCCGCGCCGAAAGGTAGCCATGAATTCCTGGCTACGGTTGCCAAATATTTACCTAACACACCCACAAAGCAGGGCAATGCCGCACCCGGCCAAACCAGTACGACTGCTAGTGCTACGCGATAAACAACATTGTTATTTCCAAAACCGCACCTTGGCCAAGCCAACCAGCTTGGCCTTTTTTTTTGATGCGTGCGAACCACAGAGTACGCGCGGGGATGGACGACACCAACTCGGTCAGGAAAATGGTATTCACGCCTAAGCTGGTGGCTCATTGCAGCTTCGCGTATTCGGCCTTGGCTTGCTTCAGGATCGGGATGTCGGGGTCGGCATCCTTCCACATCGCGAAGAAATCCTGATATGCCGTGCGGGCGTTTGCGGTGTCGTGCTGTGCAGCTAAAGCGCGAGCCAGGCCGAGTTGCGCGAGGGGGTAATAAAACGAGAATGGCTGCAGATTGCGGCGGCTTGAGTATTTGCGGAACTCTTGAACAGCATTCGCGGGGTCGCCGCCGGAAAGGTCAGCGTCCCCCAGCAAAATGTGGGTAGCTAAATACTCGCCGTCATCATAGGGCTGGGCAACAGCAAGGGTTTGAACGGCAGCGGCGGCTTTACCGTGACGTATTTGTAATTGCGCTTCGACCTCGGGACCGAGCACATCCTGAACGAAGGTGTCGTCGGGGCGAGCGCGGCGGGCTTCGGCGATCAGCGATTCCGCTTTTTGATCCTGGCCGGCCATCGCGCAAACAATGGCAACACGGGCGATAAAAGATGGATCATGTGAGAGCGCCAGCGCGGCGTCAATCTCCTCGGTAGCCTTGGAAGAATACCCAAGTGCAGCCTCTATTTCTGCCTCATCCATCAGTTGATCGGCAGCCACATCTGCAATGCCCAGACTCTTGGCCCTTTCGACTAGACGCGCCCGCCACTCCCTCTCGTGCGACAACTGACCGAGTGCCGCGGCATGCGATGCTTCCAGTCCCAGCACCCGCACTTCCCCTTCCGGAGTGGCCCTGGCCGATTCCTCCATGCGTGCCGCAGTGGCAGCATCTCCGTGCAGAATCGCCGACTCAGCCAAACTGGCATAAAGGCCGTTACTCTTGATGTTGCGCTGCTGCGCCTGAGCCAACAGCGCGTCTGAATTATCCAAGCGTCCGAGCCCGCGGTAAGCGCCCGCCCCAACGAGGTAGCAGTTGACAGTGTCAGGCTGAAGACGGACCGCCTCCAGGCAATTGTCGACTGTTTTCTCGTAGCGTCCCAGCTGCAGATATGCCACCGCAACATTGATGCGGGAAACGTCATCGCGCGGATAGGTCTGCTTCATCAGCTCCCAAGCCTGAATTGTCTTTTCTATTTGCCCAATGTCGAAATAATAGTAAGCCGTGATGTAGAGCCGTTCGTACTCGCTGGTCTGGTCGCGCAATTCAAAGGCCCTGGCGACTTCTCTAGTCGCCAGAGAAAGTTGGCCGATATTTCCGCCCACGACACCGAGCCGCAAATGCGCCAACGCGAAGTTTGGATCGAGTTCGATTGCACGTTGATAGAACGGTATCGCTGCGAGGTCTTCCAGCTTGTTGTGCTGTTCGTCTCCGAGCGTGAACGCTTTTAATGCTTCAAGCGAAGAAGTGGTGGCTTGGTCCAGAGGCTTGTCGAATTTCTGCACCGAGGCGAGCGACTCGCCCAGTCTCCCGCGAAGTTTGGTGGCGGCCTCGCCCAGACTGCCCAGCACTGCATCTTTTCCACTTGCTTGCTGCTGAGCTTGGCCGAGCGAATCTCCGGTCGAAGCATTGACGGCTTCGAGGGTGATGAGATATTGGCTGCCCACTGCAGCAATGGATCCCGTAAGCATCGCCTTGATGCCGTCACGCTGGCAGATTTCGCGGCCGATGTCGCTGGTGACGATTTGATCCGCCGGGCGCCCCATATATTTCAATGTCTTCTGCACTTGCTGCTCGGGAACGACGTTAAGAAAAGGCGATTGCTGCAGATCGACGGCCAAGGCTTTTTTCAACGTGCCATCGAACACTGCGTCACCGGTGGTATTCACAAAATCAGTCACCAGAATCGAATCTTTTTCGGTGATGGCATGCGGGCGGTGCTGGTAAAGATAGAATCCAACTGCGCCTACGACACAGACCACAGCCGCCAATGCCGCATACTGCCATTTTGACCGCGAGGGCGTGCTAACAGTCGCTCCAGAACCTGACCTTACCGGTGCGGGAGCCGATGCAACTGCGGTACTGCCACTAGCTGCCACTGCGATCGACCCGCTTTTTGCGGCTGCTCGATTTCCAGAGCCGCTGCCAGATGCAGCGGCCGGTGCGGTCTCTCCAACCTCCAGCACCGGAGTCCGTCCAGAGTCCATTTCCTTTCGCACACGTTTCAAATCGGCGCGCGTATCGGCCGCGTTCTGATATCGCAGTTCACGATCTTTATCCAGAGCTTTGTTGATGATCTCTTCGAGCTTTGTTGGGATCCCAGGGTTTATGCGTACGGGTGGAACCGGGGTGCGTTCCAGGATCGCGTGGAAGATTACGGCCGATGTTTCGCCGCGGAAAGCAACCATCCCTGTTGCCATTTCATAAAGAACGCCGCCGAATGAGAAAAGATCGGTGCGACGGTCGAGGTCTTTCCCTTTCGCCTGCTCTGGCGACATATACGCCACGGTGCCCACGGTCGAGCCGGGGCTGGTAAGGTACTCTTCGTTTACGGCAGTCGGGGCGGCTGTCGCCTGGTCGGAGCGGGAGGCGGCTGGCGCTATCTTTGCAAGGCCGAAGTCGAGAATCTTGGCGTGACCTCGGTCCGTTACAAAGATGTTGGCAGGCTTGATATCGCGATGGATGATTCCTTTGGTATGAGCGGCGTCAAGCGCATCGGCAATCTCGATGGCAATCGCCAGCAGGAATTCCATTTCCAATGGCCGGCCCGTGATCTGATGTTTGAGCGTCGAACCTTCGAGATATTCCATGGCGATGAAGGCCTGACCGTTCTCTTCGCCAATGTCGTAGATCGTGCAGATATTCGGATGGTTGAGTGCCGACGCGGCCTGCGCTTCTCGCTGGAAACGGCTGAGCGCCTGGGGGTCTCGCGCAACTTCATCGGGCAGGAATTTGAGGGCAACAAAGCGATGTAGCCGGGTGTCCTCGGCCTTGTACACCACACCCATGCCGCCGCCGCCAAGCTTTTCGAGGATGCGGTAATGTGAGATCGTCTGCCCGAGCATAGGGTTGAAATCTTACGGCCCGCAGTAGGGCAAGTCAACGAAGAGCATCGGCAGGTGGTGGGTCAGTTTGGAATCAGGGAGCATTGAGCGGGGCGTTTCGATTCGCCTTGCGAATTGAAGGGTGCAGTCGAAAGATCAGCTTCCTGACAGAACTTAGAGATAGGATCG
>Ga0335077_10012566_pt1 | contig 10590 bp, 11 predicted proteins | sample Lox_Sample_31_FD_207151 | JGI IMG/M metagenome (GOLD analysis project Ga0335077, IMG submission 207151) | Soil microbial communities from Loxahatchee National Wildlife Refuge, Florida, United States - Lox_Sample_3.1 | ecosystem: Environmental > Terrestrial > Soil > Wetlands | place: USA...
CCTGGACTGGCGATCGGCCCAGGGGGCAAGCCGGCATTGCGGTACGTGTTGTACCGGTTGGTGCTGGCGAGATCGGATTGATGGATCGCGCCCTTGTAGCGGCCGTCCAGCAGCGCGGCGTAAATGGTGGTCGGGTCGCAATCCAGCTTCATGCCGATCTTCAGCCGGTTGTGGAAAACCGACGAGATCAGCGGCCGGTCCATCGCGAAACGCGCTTCCCGCTCGACGAGCGACGCCATGGTGACCACCTGGTGAACATTTTGCTGCGATCCCAGCTCCCTCCATACCTCGCGAAACCGGCCGGTCATCAAGCGGCACAGGCGATCCGGCGTCGTGTGGCGATCCAGGCGATAGCTGCTTGGAAATAAATAGCCTTCGAGGGATGGCGCGGCAGGATCCAGATCGCGGATAGACGACGGGTCGCGCGCGGCTCGCAGAAAATCGGCCGCCGGAAACAGCTTGAGTTTTTCTGTCTCGGCGGCAATATCGAACATGTTCTGGCCCTCGGGCACTACCAGCACGTAATAGAAAACGTCGCCGCGTGCGATCCGGCCGTAAATCTCCCATACCGAAGCCGGCCTGGTGAACCGGTATTCGCCGGCCTGCAGCGCACGCCGCGGGTGCAGCGCGCGGGCGGCCAGGAACTCCCAACTATGCTCGATGACACCCGCCTTTTCGAGCATGCCGGCGATCTGAAAAGTGCTTGTGCCTTTCGGGAACTCGACAAAAGTCTCCTCGCCGAAGGCTGAATAAGGGCGCGACAAACGGTAGGCCAAGTAGCCCGCAGCCAATGTCAAGACCAGCAGCAGCGCGGCCAGCCGCCGGAGAAACTTCACGTCCGCTCACCCGCCTGCGACTGCCCGGAATCCAGGTAGCTTTGCAGCAGGATCACGGCCGAGAGCCGGTCGATGGCCGCGGCGCGCTTCTCGATCCCGATGCCGCTTTGTCGCAAAACTCGCGACGCCTCCAGCGTAGTCAGGCGTTCGTCCCACATCTTGACGGGAACTCCGGTCTGTTTTTCGATCGCGCCGGCAAATTCCCTCGCCCACTCGGATTGGCGTCCCGCATCGCCGCTCATGTGCAGAGGATTGCCCATCAATATTTCAGTAACTTCGCGATTTTTGACCAGGGCGGCCAGCGCCGCCAGGTCCGCACGCTTATTGCGGCGCTGCAGTGTCGGGAGCCCCTGCGCTGTCAAGCCCAGCCCATCGCTAATGGCCAGTCCAATACGCTTTTTTCCCAGATCGAGCGCCAGAACGCGGCCGGGAGGGTTCATCCGTTGTCCCATGCAGCGCCGATTGTGAACATTCGCAATTTCATTATAGGCAGCCACATGGTAGATTCGAGGAAGAGTCGCACCTCGCCGTGGCCATCCTCTCGAGACCTTTGAAAGCCCACGAGCTGCTGAACGTTCAGGAGCTGCGGGTAGCCGCCAGCCCCGTGATTGCCTTTGGCGTGATCGTCGCCCTGCTTTATTGGGGACGCGTTTTCTTCATTACCTCGATTATCGCCGTCATTATTGCCTTCATCCTCGAGCCCTTCGTTGGGCTGTTGATGCGGGTTCGTTTTCCAAGGAGCGTCGCCAGTTTCGTCGTGTGCAGCATCGCCCTCATGCTGCTATACCTGGTGGGCCTCGGTGCTTTCACGCAGATCGCCGGGCTTTGGGAGGAGCTGCCGCGCTTTAGCCAGCGCATCGGCGAAATCGTCGAAGGAGGACGGCACAAGATCGACGAGGCGGAGGCCACGACTTACCGGATCCTCGTCCCCACCAAACCGCAGCAGCCGGCGCCCGTTGCTCCACCACAGCCGAAGCGTGGCAGGCGAAACCAGGAGGCGCAGCCGGTGGTGGTACTTCCCGGCGCCATCCCTGAGGTTCGCATTCACGAAGAACGCAAGCCTGTCACGGACCTGATTTACGAGCGCATGGGTTCCCTTTACCAGATGCTGCTGATGGCTTCTTTTATCCCATTCCTGGTCTATTTCATGCTCAGCTGGCGCGATCACATTCATCGCAGCTTTCTCCAGTTCTTCGAAGGCGAAGACCGTGCGGCCGCGTCGCGCAGCCTGCAGGGCATCGGCGATATGGTACGCGGTTTCGTGGTGGGCAACTTCGTGCTGGGCGTGCTGCTGGCGATTCTCAGTTCGCTGGCGTTTTGGATGATCAAGCTGCCCTATCCGCTGCTCGCGGGCCCGGTCAGCGGCTTCTTGAGTCTGGTGCCTTACATCGGGCTGCCGCTGGCGCTCATCCCTCCGGCCGCCGCGGCCATCGGGGGCGGCCAACCCCTCGCGAGTTTCTTGATCATCCTGTTCCTCATCGCGATGCTGCATCTCATCGCCATGAACCTGCTCTACCCCAAGATCGTGGGCTCGCGCGTGCACTTGAACCCCCTGGTGGTCACGGTCGCACTGATGTTTTGGGGCTTTCTCTGGGATGCGGCGGGTTTGCTACTGGCCATCCCCCTCACCGCGGCCCTCAAAGCGGTGTGCGACAACGTCAAGAGCTTGCGGCGTTTCGGAAAATTCCTGGGGGACTGATCCAAATAAGACGTGTGTCCATCCAATGGACACGCGGGCATGCCTGTCCTACCATTGAGATGCCATGCCGGTTCCCGAATCCGCCGCGGCCTTCATCTCCAGCCTGATCGCCCGGGCGCGGCCGCTCCAAAAGCGTATCGTCTTTCCCGAGGGCAGCGACCCCCGCGTGCAAACGGCTGCCGAACGCCTGGCGCGCGAAGGGATCGTCCAGCCCATTTTGATTGGTCCGAAGGCCGCCGTTCCAGGCGTGAAGTTTGTCGATCCGGCGGCATCCGGCAACGTGCGCAAATACGCAGGCTTGCTCTACGAGCGCCGGCGCGCGCGCGGCATGACGCTGGTCGAAGCCGAACAGTTCGCAGTCAAACCCCTGTACTTCGGCGCCCTCATGGTCTCCGCTGACGATGCCGACGGCAGCGTGGGCGGCGTGGCCCATACCACCGCCGATACCGTCCGGGCGGCGCTGCATGCGGTAGGCACTGCGTCCGGCATCCACCTGGTTTCGAGCGCTTACATCATGGCGGTGGCGGACCGCGATCTCGGCCACGGCGGCTTGATCGCCTTCGGGGATTGTTCCATCGTCATCAATCCGGGCGCCGTGGAGCTGGCGGAGATCGCCATCGCCACGGCGGACACCACGCGGCGTCTCATCGGGGCGGAACCGGTGGTGGCGATGCTGTCGTTCTCGACGAAACGCAAAGGACGGCATCCCCAAGTTGACAAAATCGTCGAAGCCCTCCGTGTAGTGCGGGAACGCGCTCCCGGGCTGAACATCGATGGTGAGCTGCAACTCGATGCCGCGATCGTGCCCGAGGTGGCGCGATCGAAAGCGCCCGGCTCGACGGTGGCGGGCCGTGCCAACACGTTGATCTTCCCCGACCTGAACTCCGGCAACATCGGATACAAGCTGGTGCAGCGCCTGGCCGGTGCCGCGGCCCTCGGGCCGGTTTTGCAGGGGCTGGCAAAGCCGCTGAATGATATTTCGCGAGGAGCCTCTGTCGACGACATCTTTCACGCCGCTATTCTGACTGCGGTTCAAGCGGCGGGCGTTCGATCGGCAGGTGCGTGAGATGCTGCCTTTTCACCTTGTCTATCACGAAGGCTACGATCTCAACCTCGGCCATCATGTCTTCCCGTCCCAGAAGTTTCGTTTGATTCACCAGCGCCTGCTAGACGACGGTTTTGCATCGGCGGAGGATTTCGTCACGCCCGAACCCGCATCGGACGAAGACCTCGAACTGGTTCACGAGCGCGGCTGGGTGGAGCGCCTCAAGACCGGCAAGCTCACCTATGAAGAGATCCTGCTGCTCGAGATCCCGTATTCGCCGGAGACGGTGCACGCGTTCTGGCTCGCTGCGGGTGGCACCACGCTTGCCGGCCGCCTGGCTCTCGCCGAGGGCGTGTCGTTTAACGTCGGCGGCGGTTTCCACCATGCCTTTCCGGATCACGGCGAAGGTTTTTGCGCCATCAACGACATCGCGGTGGCCATCCGCAAGCTGCAGCACGAAGGAAAAATCACGCGCGCCATGGTGGTGGACTGCGACGTTCACCACGGCAACGGGACGGCCGCCATTTTCGCCGGCGACAAATCCGTCTTTACGCTTTCGATTCACCAGCACAATAATTACCCCGCGCGAAAACCGCCATCCTCAGTGGATGTTCATCTCAGCGACAACGTGGGCGATGAGGAATACCTGGCGCGGCTGAGCGGAGCCTACCGGTTCCCGATTCATGGATTCCATCCGGAGCTGGTGATTTACGTGGCAGGAGCCGACCCCTACGTGGAAGACCAGCTCGGCGGCCTTTCTTTGACCGTGGAGGGTTTGAAGCTTCGCGACCGGCTGGTGATCGAAACCGCGCTTCGCGAGAAGGCCGCGGTAGCCGTCGTGCTGGCCGGTGGATATGCCGCCAACGTGGAAGATACCGTCACCATCCATAGCAACACCGCCAAGATAGCCAAGGAAGCCCTGGAGTGGGTGGGATGGAAAAAGGAAGACCACCCCCAACCTCTATGACCGATCGATTTCGTTACTACGTGCGCGTGCGTTATGGGGAGTGCGACGCCCAGAAAGTCGTCTTCAACGCGCGCTACGCCGATTACGTGGATCTTTCGACCACCGAGTTCTTGCGCGCCCTGGGGTTCGGCGAAGCGTTGATCAACGGGGCGTTCGACTACCAACTGGTGAAGTTGACCATAGAATGGAAAGCTCCCGCCCGCTTCGACCAGGTGCTCGAACTGACCTGTTACGCCAGGCAACTGGGCAACACCTCATTCACCGTCGCCACTGAATTTCGCATCGCCGGCGAGGAACCGGTCGTCGTGATGGCCGAGACCGTCTACGTACTGGTGGAGGCAGGAACGCTGCGCAAGATGCCGCTTCCCGCGGACCTGCGCGCGGCGCTCCAGGCGGGCGCGCCAGGCGCGATTACGGACCACGCAGGCTATGTGGCTACGCCCAATTCTCGCAACAGACACAACTACTGACAGAGCCGCGGCTGTGAGGAGCGGTTGTCGCTCTCACGCGCACACCGGATCTTCAGCCGGCGCTGGGAATTGCTCCGAAAACCAGAAGGAATAGGGCGTGGCGCCGTGCTCCTGAAAGTGGAGCAGCCGCTCCCGGCCCTCAGCCACCGTTGGGATATGGCCGGCAGGCACCCACCACAGGCAGTAATGCGGCTTGTCCATTTTCTCGAACCACTTCGCGCGGTCCCGGAGGGGCCCGGTGTGCCTCGAAGCATAGGTAAAGTCGCGCAGAGCCTCGATGGACTCCCACACCGACATGTTCACCATCACAGTAGGATCGTCGCTGAAAGGTATATCCGTCGCGTTTCCGGATTCCGACTGCAACCGCCACACAAATCCCGGGGCGCCATCCGCCAGCGCATTGATAGGCGCAAGTTGAGCCACAAATTCGGCGACTCTTGGATCGTCGATGGGAGCAACGAGACGGCCAATGTTGATTTGAGCCAGATGGTAGCGCATCTTCAAAATTGTAGCGGGTTATTCCAGAGCCCCGGGCGGCAGCGTAATCTGCACGGTCCTGTTCGCGGCAATCTCTATTTCTTGGGCATGGGAGCGCGATCGCAAGAGCTTGCCGATGCTTTCGGGAGTGGAATCGACTGGCGCCGAATTCGCCAGCACCAGGTATTTGCCCGGCGCCAGCATGTCGGAAGAGTATACTCCGTTCTGGTCGGTCTGGCCGGACGTCAAATTAGCCGCGAGGGCAGATTCCGAAGTGGCGCTGGACGGCACGATCAGCACGTAAGAGTCGGGAACGGGATTGCCGTCCTTGTCCGCCACCTTGGCGCTCACGTAACCACCGTCAGGCGCCACTATGACGCGCAGTGTGGCGTTCCCCATCGCGGTCCCCACGCCCAAGGGTTCATGCAAAATACTGACGCCGCCGTAGGTGATGTCTTTGAGATACAGATTGTGTGGAATGCCATGAACACGGAGTTCGTAGTCGTCGAGAAGCAGGCCAGGAAGGGAGAAGTTGCCCGGGATCGAAGACTTGACGTCTCCACTCGCGTCGCTCCCCCACCGGGCGCGCGTCAGCGGATCAACAAAGACGGAGATTTTCGATGACACCGGCTGCTCGGGCGGCGGGCCGTACCACACCACTTCGCCCGGGACTGCGAGGCGTGGGCGCGCTCCCACTTTGACGCCGCGGACATCACGATCCATAATGCCGAACGTTGTAGTCCCAAAAAACGGAACACTCTCATCAGCCTCTGAAAACAGAGCCGCCGTGAGCTGGTAATCTCCCGGATGCAGATCGCAGATGCGAATCTTGCCATCCGGGCCGCAGGTTCCACTCGGCGACCCAGTGTAAAACCCGCCGCCGCCGGAACGGCCGCTGGTGGGCTGCTGCTGGTGGATTTGAAAAAAAAGCGCGGCCGGGGCGCCATTCGCCTCCAGCACTCCTTCCATGCAGTAAGACGCCGACCGCGCCATGCGAATATCCAGTTCTTCGCGGTGCTCGCCCGCTCGCAGAGTTACCGGCTGGCCGCCGTCCAGGGATGTGGAATCCGGGTAATACGTTGGTGCTGGCACGCGTTTTCGCAACTTGGGATCGGCAGGGATGCTCGAAATAGCCTCCAGCTTGCGCGCACGCTTCTCCGCCATGATGAGATACGCGCGACCCGGCTCGACGCGCTGCAAGTGATATTCGCCCCGATCGTCGGTCTCCCCCGTGCCCGCAAAAACGTATCGCAACGCGCCCAAGCGGTACTCTCTGGCAACTAGAAACACTCGGATACCAGGTATCGGCTCCTTGTTTTCGTCGAGAACCTTGCCGGAAATCTGGCCCAATGCCCGAAGCTGAAGATCGATCGAAGCAAGGTCTTGGCCCGCCGCGAGTGTCACGTGCTTGACTGCAGTTGTTTGGCCATGCGCGGCAACTCGATAGGTGCCCGGCGCCAGGTCACGCAATATGTACCGGCCCTGGGAGTCGGTGGTCGTTTCGGTTTGGGTTGGATTAACTGAGACCTGAACTTCCGGCATCGGTGTCCCGGTGCCCTCGTCCTTTACGACGCCGCTGATAGATCCGGTGGCGGGCTTCGTTTGCGGAGCGTCTTGCGCAACAGCCGCCGTCACCGCGAGCGCGAATACCGCCACTACCTTGCGCATGTGCCTCCTTCCATCATGGACTGTTTTTCGCCGGTGGAACGGGGACCTCGATGTCCGTGGGTGCGCCGCCCGGCACCTCGATTTCGAACATCTGGTCCGCATTCCAACGCGATTTGGAAGTTTCTTCCGCCGGCTGCGCCGCGATGCGATATCGGCCCGGCCGAAGGTTCTCAAAACGGAATCGGGAATCCGCGTCGGGGAATGCAATCTGAATGGACTGCTTGGCATCGTCGGCATCCGCGGCCATCAGTACGATACTGAAGCCCGATGGGTGAGCGCTGCCATTCAGCCGCCCGCGAATCGATCCCGCGGGGACAATCGAAACCTCGATCGGGCCGGGAGGAGTTTCGCCCGATAGATCGACAACGGTATCGGAAAGCGTGTAGCATGCATCGCCAAGCTGGCTGACCGCAATGTGGTAGCGGGCAGGCGCCAGATTGCCTATAACCTGCGGTCGGCCGCAGCTTACTTCCACGCTGCGTTCGAGCATGGCTCCCGTGTCTTCGAGAGGCAAGAGCGTCAAGCTCGCCGTCTCCGGGCAGGCCTGCCGTGCCGGCGGCGTGCGCAGAACAAAAGCAGCCGACCTGCCTTTCTGAACCGCCACCGAAACGTCCTCGACGTTCTGCCCTCCCACTTCGACCTGCATCCGTCCAAAAAATGGTTCCGGCCCCAGCATCGCGCCGCTGCCTCGTCCCGCCGCAGGCCCCGAAGCGAAGAGATGATACGAACCCGGTGGAACGCCCTCGAAGCGAAACCACCCATCCCGCTCCGCGATGGCCACCGCAACCGCCAGCGCCGGCTGATCTGGCGGTGTGAGCGCCAGCCAAAACTCGGCTTTCGGTACGGGAAGCTCGACGCGTCCGCTCACGGAGTAAAGCGCCGCCGGGCCGATCACAAAATCCACGCCACGGACCTCTTCTCCTCCGGAGATCGTGAAGAACTGCGGCCGGGTGCTGTCGGGATAGAAGCGCAGGCCTGAACCTACGTTCGGGTTGATGGCCACGCTGCCGTGCGATCCCATCGCCATAGTGGACGCGCCGTAGGAAACCGCGATGGCGTACTGGCCGGGAGGCAGGTTGTAGAGCCGGTATTGCCCGCGCTCGTCGACTTGGGCGAACTGGTGTGTGAAGGGCCGGAACGGTTCGCCGGCAGCCGCCTTGACCATGGCGAAGATCGTCGCACCGCGAACGGGTTTCGCTTGCGAATCCGTCACTTGTCCCGAGATCACACCGCAGCGCACCAGGCGAATCAACAGAGCCGTTGAACCCGGCTCGCGAATCCTCAGAACCGTGCTCACATAATTAGGCTTCGAGATTTCGAGCCGGTACTCCGCCGGAGGCAGGTCAGGCGCGCGGAATCGGCCCGCGGTATCGGTTTCGAGATCAGCCGCCAGGCCACCCGCTCCTGCGCGGGAGATGCGAACTTCCACGGAAGCCAGCGGCGCGCCCGAGTCGTCTTGCACCACCTTGCCGGCGATGGTTTCGGTCGGAGCGGAACTGGCCGCCAGGATGCTCAAATAAACCGCAGCAAACCGGCAACAGCGGCACATCTTCTTTAGTGGGAGGGTATCACTTCCAACAGGTGAACTTCTCCCTTTCCCCAGACAGTCTGCCGTCCCACGCCGGTCCAGCGCGCGGCTCGCAGATAGGGAAGAAATTCCGCGAGATGCCCACGGTACTCGGCTTCGCCCGTGAAGCCCCCTAAAGGGTGCACCTGGCCGGTGCGGCTGGAACGCCGCCTGGTGTGTTCCTCATGCAACTCGCAACGCGTCATCTCCACGCGTGAAGCACGTTCGCCCATGGCGCGAAAATCGATGTCCAGCGGGGTGCGCCCGTAGAACGAGCTGAGCGCGCTGACGCGGTCGCGGATGCGCGCAAATAATACCGCGAACTCGGGCCGTGCAGCCGGCATGCTCTGAAACTTCAGCTCGGTGGGCGTCACGAAGCGTACGCGCGCGGTTGTTGCCGGAACGCCGCCATCAATGAAAGTGAGGGTGCACGGCTCGGGCATGCATTTGAGCGCGCCGCCGTCCCAGACACACCCTCGCCCATCCCCCGACAGCGTAATCTGCTCGACAGAACGAAGCCTGGCACGCTTCCGGCCTGCGCCGATCCCCTCGTCGGCAAGCCGGGATAAAGCCTGGATGAAGCACGACAGCACAGGATTGGTCAGATCGAACAGGTGGACGTCAAAGGAGAAGTTCTCTCCGGGATCGAGCGAACGGCCGTCCAGGTGATGGGTACGTAAGACAAAAGGACGCGGCCGCTCGGCAAAGCCGCTTGGCCCATTGCCGCGGGGCTCGAATATTCGGGCATAAACGCATTCGGCACCGTGCTGCGCGCCGCCGCAGCCAGGCGTGCAAGCCACCTCGCGAAGAAGGCTTCCGAGCGCGCCCCGCACCGTGTTGGCGGTGGCTCCGGGTGGAAACAGAATTCGATCGACCGCCTCAAAGTGAAACCGGAGACGGAAAAACTTCAGTTGCACGTGCCCTCAAGTATACCGGGCCGGGGGTTGCACGGGCTTGTTTTGGGTATAATGTTTATGCATTTTGACTCTTATATTTTTTCCGCCAGATTGAAGAGTGGGGGTCTGCGCGTGTGAGCAGCCGCGCCCCCCATTTTTTTTGCCGGCCGGTCGAAGAGCTCAGATTGCAATACCAAGTTGAAAAAGGAAGCACATGAAAGAAAAAGGCACAGTCAAATGGTTTAACGCAGCCAAGGGCTACGGATTCATTCAGCGGGAAAATGGCGAGGACGTTTTCGTCCACTTCTCCGCCATTCAGTCGGACGGCTATCGCAGCTTGGAAGAAGGCGCGCGAGTTGAGTTCGAGGTCACAAAAGGGCCCAAGGGGTTGCAGGCAGCCAACGTAACAATGGCAAGCTGAGCCGGCCGGCAGAAAACGTGTGAGCCGGCGGGCCGTTCGCTCGCCGGTTCGCCAGAAGGGATTGGATGAGCAAAGAAGACAATATTGAAGTGACAGGTGTCGTATTAGAAAAGTTTCCGAGTGGTCTATTCAGCGTCCAGCTTGAACATAACCGCGTTGTGCTGGCGCATCTGGCTGGCCGTCTCCGCCGAAACCGCATCCGCGTGTTGGCCGGTGACCGCGTCACGCTGGAGCTTTCCCCCTACGATCTGACCAAAGGCCGTATCACCTTCCGCCACAGATAGTTCATTCAGCCCCCAGAAATTCTGAGAGAGGTCTGGCATCCAACAGACTTACCTTCTCTTAGTCTTGTGCCCAAACTTCTATTTGTCTTCGGGACAAGGCCGGAAGCCGTCAAATTGTGCCCGGTCTTGTTGCACTTCCGGCGTGAAATGCAGAACTTCAGTGTCAAAGCCTGCGTGACAGGCCAACACCGTTCGATGCTGGACCAGGTGTTGGCGGTCTTCAAGGTGAAGCCCGATCATGATCTCAACGTCATGCAACC
>Ga0335077_10012567_pt1 | contig 10590 bp, 10 predicted proteins | sample Lox_Sample_31_FD_207151 | JGI IMG/M metagenome (GOLD analysis project Ga0335077, IMG submission 207151) | Soil microbial communities from Loxahatchee National Wildlife Refuge, Florida, United States - Lox_Sample_3.1 | ecosystem: Environmental > Terrestrial > Soil > Wetlands | place: USA...
AGACGCTGCGCCCGCAGGGGTTGGCCGGTTCGCGTGTTGCGAACGTGTGTTCCCGCCGGGGCTAGACTTCATGGCGTGTCATTCGTTGTCCAACCTTCGCTGTTTGGCTCCTCGGGCGACCTCGGCCTCGCCGACCTAGGCGCGGCCGTGGAGCGCCGGCTGCTCTCCGACGGCGCGTGGATTGACTTGCGGCCGGGCTTCGTCACCGCGGCCGACGAGCTGTTCGATGCGCTGGTCAGCAGCGTCCCGTGGCACGAGGAGAGGATGCACATGTACGACAGCACCGTGCGAGTCCCGCGGCTCCTCGCTCGGTATGCGCAGGGGGAGGCGTTGCCCCACCCGGTGCTCGACGAGGCTCGCTCGGCGCTGAACGCCCACTACATAGACGAGCTGGGCGAGCCGTTCGTCAGTGCCGGGCTCTGCCTCTACCGCGATGGCAATGACAGCGTCGCCTGGCACGGGGACCGCATCGCCCGGGAGAGCTCGAGCGACACTATGGTCGCGATCCTCTCGCTCGGCGCGACCCGACCGTTCGCGTTACGGCCGAAGTCGGGCGGCCCTGGTCTGCGTCTCCAGGTCGGGCACGGCGACCTGCTCGTCATGGGCGGAAGCTGCCAGCGAACCTGGCTACACGCGATCCCCAAGACAGCACGCTGCCTTGGCGCCCGGATCAGTATCCAGTTCCGCCCACACTGGGGCAACGACCTAGGCAAGCCCACGGAGACGCCGCCGCGACAAAGCTAACGTGACCGGGCGTCGTTCGCCTCGTCACGTGGAACCACGAGTACCGCCCCAGCTGACAGCGGCGCTCTGAGTCCAAAATAGGCACCGCGGGATCGCTAGATAGGCAGTCCTCCCGATGCGCGCGCCATGGGTTGCCCTTACGTTGGTCGCCCCTCACGCAGCCAACACACTAGGAGAACTGACATGCCGCGATACGTGGTGGAGCGCACCCTTCCGGAGGGGCTGCACATTCCGACTGAGAACGGGGGAGTGGAGTTCTGCTGCGGAGTCATCGAGCGCAACGCCGAAGCGGGCGTGACCTGGATCAGCTCGTTCGTTTCGGAGGACAAGACACACACCTTTTGCATCTACGACGCGCCCACTCCGGAGGCGATCCGTAAGACGTCCGCCCGCAATGATTTGCAGGTCGACCGGATCACCCAGGTGCGCGTACTCGACCCCTACTTCTACAAAGGGGAGGGGGCGTGATGCGCAGATGAGAAATCTTCGCGCCGGCTCTCGTCGGCGCACCAGTGCACCGTAATTCTGTCCGGGGGTGCCGATGCCGGCCTGGTCGCTCTGGCTTGGGCCAGCGGGCCCCTCCGGGAGACGATTGGAGGTCGTGATGACAACGCTGTTCCGCGGGCTCGGAAGACCCGTTGCAGTCCGTACCGCAGCCGCTGCGCTTATCCTGGGCCTCGTCGGGTTGGCTCTTCTGTTCAGCTCACCCGCGAGGGCGCAAAGCAGGCCTTGCTCCGACGATGTGATGAGCGCCCCGACCGGCCCCGCCACCGTGTCGGCGGCGTCGACGTCTTTCGGCAGAGTGCTGGTGGTCGGTTCGGGGCCCTACGCCGGTTGCTCCCTGTATCTGCTCACCTCGGACCAACTTCATGCGCTTACGGGCGCACAGTTCGCATGTAGCGACAACGCGAACGTCCTAAGTGAAGCCTGCGACACTGGCCTCTGGCCGGCGCTCCTGACCAAGGGTGCTCCGGTCGCAGGCCCGGGAGTCAAGGCCTCGCTGCTCGGGACGGTGACCCGGACCGACATGGGCCTGCCCGGCGTATCGTCGGTCAAGCAGGTGACCTATGCCGGTCAGCCCTTGTACCGGTTCTTTCTGGACCAAGCGCCGGGGGACACGCAAGGGGCCAAGCTGGATGATCCCGTGACCAGTGTCCCGGGCGTTTGGTACCTCGTCGATCCTAGTCGGGGCACTCCCGCGACGGGTCGGGCTCAACTGCAGCTCGAGACCGCTCCCGTCGACGGCGCTGGCCCGGACGAGACCGTGCTGGCCGCAACGATGGACAATGACTTCAGCGCCTTCCCCGAGGCGACCTTCCCCGTCTACACCTTAGGGCCGGGCCGCGGCCACGAGCGGGCCGACATGGGAAGCCGCGACGGACACTTTGGGAGTGGCCAATGTCGCGGGCTGTGCGCCGTCTACTGGCCACCGGTCCTCACCTCAGAGCGGCCCGAGGCGGGACCCGGCGTTGACCAGCGAGCCCTCGGGACCATCCTGAGACCCGACGGTACCCATCAGGTGACCTACAACGGCCGGCCCCTATACCTGTTCTACAACGATGCCTACATCGCCCCCATCCCAGGGGCCGGGAAGAAGAGCATCAACGGGGCGGATGCACACACCCCGTGGGGAACGTTCAACACGATCCCGCCGCTGCCCTGAGGACTCGCTAGTCCCCGAGCACATGCGAAGCCCCGGCCGAGTCGCTCGGCCGGGGCTTCTCTACCCGAGATGTTTGACGACGTCGTCGAGCGTCGGCATGGCTGCGATTTCGGCGGCGACCCGTCTGGCGGCGCGATGGTACGCCGGCGTGCTGAGGACTTGGTCGATGGCGGTGCGTAGCGCTGCAGCATCCTCCGGCCCGAGACTGCGCAGGCCACCCGCCGCGTCCTCGCCGCTCTCGATCATCACTCCGGCACCCGCGTCGCGCACTGCTCTACCGTTTCGTTTCTGGTCTGCGAACAGCGGGCACACCACCAGCGGGATCCCGGAGGCGAGCGCTCCGAAGGTCGTGCCCGAGCCGCCGTGGCAGACCACGAGCGCCGCTTGTCGCAGCACGGTCTCCTGCGGGATCCATTGCTCTACTCGTGTGTTTTCCGGGATCGCTCCGAGAGCGGCCACGTCCGTCGCGCGGCCGACGGTCACCAGAACGCGAGCTCGTAACCCGGCGACAGCCTGGAGGGCGGCCCGATACACGTCGATCGCCCCGGGCAGGTGGCCGAGCACGGTGCCAAAGGTGACGTAAACGAGCGGCTCGTCGCCGGCTGGCCGCTGCCCGTCGACGGGATCCGTCGCTGCTGACGCAGGCCTGAATCTCCGGGTGTCCGGCCACGGCGACTCATCCATCGACGGAGGGAAAGACGTCAGGTAGGGCGCGGCGGCGATCGCCGAGGCGACCCCGGAGGCGAAGGGCTCGATGATTGGCTCCACCATCGCACGCACGTTGAATTCGAGTCGCGACAGCGAGATCCCGACCTGCGCCTGGTTGATGGCGGCCTCGTACGCCACGATCGCCGACGCGTACTCACAGGGCTCGCGAACCACGAACTCCGGCCGCCACGTGTCCCGCACCTCGCGAGCCGCGATCAGCATCGCCTCGGTACATGCGCGTCCGAACAGCTCGCGATCGATGAGGCCCGCAACCGCGTCGGCCGGGCCGGCTCGAACGCGTCGCCAAATCTCATCCACGAACGCGCGCGGAGGCTCATCGCCCACGCGATAGGGCAATCCGTTCCGCTCGGCGCTGCCCGCCAACGCGGGAGGCACCAGAAGCAATACCTCGTGTCCGGCCCGCTCGATCGCCCGGCCGACCTCGGTCAGCGGGATAAGGTGGCCTTCCCCGCCCAGGGAGCAACCCAACAAGACACGCACGACGCCAACATATCCACCCGCTGCCGCCCGTCGCCGTGATCCCCTCATTCAGCGTCGAAGCGCGATCGCCATCGCGCACCGGCGTCTACGACGTCTTCGCTCCGCGCTTGCGCGCCGCCTTCTTGGCCGCCGCCTGCCGTTTCTGACCACTTCGAATGCGACTGGCGCCGGCCTTCTTGGCGGCCGTTTGCCGCTGCTTGCCACTTCCGATGCGAGCGGCGCCGACCTTCCTGGTCGAGACTTGCTTCCCGTCGGCCTTGCGCTCGCCTGATTGACCGAACAGCAGGTCCCCGGCGTCGGACACCAGCTGTTTGACGTCGTCGAATGCGCGCTCGACTCGACTGGTCGGCTTCTTACGCCGCCGGTCGGTCGCCCGGGCCATGCGCGCGCGCACTCCCTGCTTGGATCTCGCCATTGTCGTTCCTCTCATCCATTTCGGTACGGGTACCCGCGCCGAGCGAGATCTACCCGGCGCGATTAGCAGACGACACCGGCTGGCGCCCGGGTATGCAGGGAGGCATGGCCTATCGGCGCGACAGATTGACCTGGACGGCGTTTGGGGCCCTGTTTGCCTTCGGGTACGTCAATGCCGTGTTGGGTCCGTCGCTCCCGTACATCCGCTCTGCGGAGGGCATCTCCTACGTGGCCGGTGCAGCGCACCAGGTGGCGTTTGCCGCTGGCGGCGGCATAGCCGGGTTGCTGTCCACAAGGGGTCGGCTCCCGGTCGGCCGCCGGACCGCGATCGCCTGGGGGATCGGAGGAGCGGGATTGGCGGCACTTGTGGTCGGCTACGGCGAGACCGCGGCGATCACGATCACCGCCGCGCTGGCCATGGGACTGTTGGCAACGTTGGCGTTGATCCGCGTCTGGGCTGCGCTCGCTGACGCGCATGGTCCTCGGCGTGCGGTTGCCATGTCCGAGGGTGAGGTGGCGGTGAGCCTCGCAGGCATTGTCACGCCCTTGGTGATCGGGGCGCTTGCCGGCACCGCTGTGAGCTGGCGATTTGCGTTTGTGATTGGTGCGGTGACCGCGGTCTGTGCGGTTCTGCTGGTGCTGCAGGCCGATTTCCCTCAACCATCGCGCCGCGGGCAGGCGCGGCCGCGGCACAGCGGGGTTCGGCCGACGCTTGTCATCGTCCTGGCGATTGTCGCGCTCGAGTTCGCGCTCAGCTTCTGGCTGGCCAGCTATCTGAACCAGTCGGTTCGGATCGCGCGAGACACCGCCGTGGCGCTGGTCAGTGTCCTGTATGCCGCCAACCTGGGGGGCCGATTTGTGGCGAGCCGGTTGGCCCGAACTCAGTCCGCTGAACGCGTCCTGCTCGCTGCGCTCGGACTGGTATCGGTGGGGTTGCCTTTCGTACTAGCGGCGACGAATGTGATGAGCGCTGTCGTGGGGATCGTCCTCGCCGCTGCCGGGATCGGGACGTTATTCCCACTTACCTCCTCGCTTCACGTACATGTCAGTGGAGGCACCGCCGACAGCGCGCTGGGAGAGATCCTTAGCGTTGCCGCGATAGGACAGATGGGCGGGCCACTCCTCGCCGGTGCAATCGCCCAAGCGGTGACACTACGAGTCGGCTTGCTCGTGATCCTGCCAACTCTCACGATCGTCGCGGCAGTGGGCCTGGCAGCGCATCGGCATCGCGTCAAGGTGACGACACCCTCGGGGCGCATGTCACCACACGAGACCTAAGGTGGATCGTCACGTGGGGATCGCGCGCACGCGAATCCTGGGTCGGGCGTTGTTGACGTAGCCTTTGGGATTCCAGAGCGCGGCGTCGTCCTCGGGTTGAGTTGCCGCGGAAGAGTCCCAAGCACGGACGAGCAGCTCGTGCGCCCCGGGTTCCAGGTCCACGGTAATGCGCCAATGCCGCCAGGCCCACCGGCCGAGGTCCTCCAGCAGCTCAGCTTGCGTCCAGCTCGCACCGGCGTCGATCGAGACGTCGACCCGAGCCACGTATCGGTCTCCGCCTGCAAATGCATAGCCGCGAATCTCGGTGAGACCCGCGGGCAAGGTGTCTCCGTCGTGCGGAGTCAGGATGTCGGAGTTCAGCGCCACTAGGCCCAGCGGCATTCCCACACCGGGTCCGGGCGTCCCGTCGGCGGGAACGAGCCGGTAGACGACGTCCTGGAAATAGCCCATCCACGGCGCGGAGCGCAGCTCGATCCGCTCCAGCCACTTGACGCTTCGAGCGCCGATGTAGCCGGGCACCACGACCCGCAGCGGGGCACCATGCACCGGGGCGAGCGGCTCGCCATTCATTGCCCAGGCCAGGATCACCTCCGGCCGGGAGGCCTTATCGAGCGGGATCGAGCCACCGAACCGCTGGACGGGCTGAGCTTCTGGGCTCAGGTCCGCACCAGCAAAGCCGACGTCTGACGCGCCCGAGAGCGGGCCCGCGAGTGCGAGCACGTCAGCCAGCGCGACGCCGGTCCAGATCGCGGTGCCCGTGGCGCCCGGGCCCCACGGCGCCTCCCCTGGGATGTCGCGAATAGCCATCAGGCGCGATCGTCGATTGCCCGCGCATTGAAGCGTTGCGGTCACCGTCCGCTCGCGAAACGCCTCGCGCAACGTCTCCAACGAAAGGCTCAGCTCGCGTCCGACCATCCCGTCGACCCGCAGACGCCACGTTTCTGGGTCGATCTCCGGCACGGCACCGTGACCACGAACGTAGAAAGCGTCCGTGTCGGTCACGGGACTCTTGAGCGACTCCATGCCAGTCTCGGCGTTGAATGGCTCCTGCTGGTGGACCAAGAGATCGTCGCGCTTGCCGTAGCGTCCCATCATCGGCCAGCTTACGAAGCCCGGCGGGCGCATCGCTCGGCAACCGTGTGTGACCCGCCGTCGGTTCGGGTAAGCGATCGGAATGGACGAGCTCTATCAGGCCGAGTGGTGCCCATACTCGAGCCGTGTGCGACAGCGCTTCACCGAACTCGGCGTCTCATTCGTCGCGCGCCCAGTGCCGGCGGAGCGGGCGGATCGCGAGGAGCTGCGGCGCAAAACAGGAAGCGACGCCATCCCGGCGCTGCTCCTCGAGGACGGTACGGCGATCACCAAGGACGCCGACGAGATCATCGCCTACCTCGACCAACGCTACAGCGATCGAACCGACTCCGATCAGCACCGGGCCCTAGCCGACGAGCACGCCGGCACGTAACGCCCTCGCGCCCTCGGGCTGGCGCGCGCCAGCCACGCGATCCAACGTCGGTCATCGCGATCAGTCATACTGAAGCGGTTCACTGAATCGGTTCAGGGGGGCCATGCCAATCGCGAAAGAGTCGTTTATCCGGATCTACGCCTCGGTTCCTGCGCGGGTAGCAGCCCGTTGCGCCCGCGAGTTGGAGTGCCCGGCAGCATGACCGAGGACCTGGTGGTCATCGGGGGCGGGGTCATGGGTCTGTTCACCGCATATCACGCGTCCCGGCGCGTCGACCGGGTCGTAGTGGTCGAGCGCGGTCGGATCGGGGATCCGATGACCGCGTCGTTCGGGCGCACGCGGTCCTACCGCAGCGACTACCTGGATCCGGGCTATGCCCGGCTCGCGCGCGAAGCGTTCCGGCTGTGGGGGGAGTTCGAGAGCCGGACCGGGAAGGCGGTGCTCGTTCGGTGCGGCTGCATGAACATCGCGAAGCGCTCCGTGACGCCGGACTTGACCGACACCTACGGGCACCGCAGCCATCAGGTGCTGGAGGACCTGGGCATCCCGTCCGAGTCACTCGCCGGCAACGCCCTGAGGGCGCGGTTTCCGTACCTCGAGGCCGACGCCGGCTACATCGATCTCGATGGCGGGGTGGTGAACCTCCCCGCTGTCACGGCCGCTCTGCAGTGGGCGCTGGCCGAACGCGGGGTGGAGGTCGTGGAGGGTGCGACCACCAGCCGCGCCGCGCGTCGCGGTCGCGAGATCCGTGTGTTCACGGACGTCGGCGAGTGGGCATCGCGGTCGCTCGTCGTGACCGCCGGGCACGGAACGAACGACGTGCTCGCGCGCCTGGACGGTGCGGTCCTCCAGGTTCCGCTCACTCGCGATCGCCCGGTCGAAGCCAGGTACTTCGCTCCGCCGGCCGGCTCTCGCGAGCAGTTCGCCTCGGATGCCATGCCGGTCGTCGCGTACCTCGACGCGGGGATCTACTGCCATCCGATCGTCGACGGGCTGATCGACAAGGTCAAGATCGGTTACTACCACCCGCCCGACTTGCCGCGGGCGACGACCGCGATCAACAGCGTCATGTCGTTCGTCGAGCATTGCATGCCGACTCTGCTGGATGCGCAGATCGAGTCCGTCGATGACGTCGACGGGTGCGACTACGACATGGTCGCGGACGACGAGTTTGTCCTTGGCGCTGTGCCCGGCTTCGCGGGCGCCTACGTTGGCGTGGGCTGGCGCGGCACTGGTTACAAGTTCGCTCCGTGGGTCGGGCGAGTGCTGGCAGAGCTCGCGGTTGAGCGAGACACGGTGTACGACGTCAGCCGCTTCGACCCAGCGCGATTCACGAAAGGAAGCCTCCATGCCGGACCGGCCGTCATTGCGAACGCTTGAGCAACGGCTCGCTGAGGGCGTGGTCCTCGGGGCCGAGGGCTACGTCTTCGAACTGGAGCGCCGCGGATACATTAAGGCTGGGCCGTACGTTCCCGAGGTCATCCTCGACGCCCCGGAGGCGGTGATCGAGCTTCACCGCGAATTCCTGCGTGCCGGCGCCGAGGTCATGGTGGCGCTCACCTATTACGCCCACCGTGAGAAGCTGAAGATCGTCGGCCGCGAGGGGGACCTCGAGGCGATGAACCGGACCGCGGTGCGCATCGCCAACCAGGTCGCCCGCGAGGGCGGGGCGCTCGTGGCGGCCAACATCTCCAACACCTGGTCCTACGATCCCGCCGACGCTCGCCGCACCGGCGCCATCGTGCGCGCGCAATACGAGGAGCAGCTGACCTGGGCCGTGGACGAGGGCGTCGACTTCGTCATCGCCGAGACGAACGACTATCTCGGTGAAGCGCTGATTGGGCTCGAGGTGTGCCGTAAGCTCGATCTGCCGGCCATGGTCACGTTTGCCAGCGTTCACCCGAGTAGCACCTATGACGGCTACCCCTACATCGAGGCCTGCCGACGGGCGGCGGATGCGGGCGCGGCCATCGTTGGCCTCAACTGCTCGCGCGGTCCGGACACGATGAAGCCGCTGCTGGCCGAGATTTGCGCAGGTGTGGATGCACCCATCGCCGCACAGCCGGTTCCGTATCGCACCTCTGACGCGGCGCCGGCGTTCGAGTCGCTGACCACGGCCGAGGGCGGCCGAGCTTTCCCCATACAGCTCGAGCCCTACTCGTGTACACGCTTCGAGATGGCGGAATTCGCGGCCTGGGCTCAAGAGGCCGGCGTCCGTTACATCGGCATCTGCTGTGGGGGCGGCCCGCATCACGTTCGCGCCATGGCCGAGGCACTCGGTCGCGACACCCCGGCAAGCCGCTACTCACCGATGATCGATCTTCATCCAGTGCTCGGGACGAGCACCGCCGAACATGCCGAGATGGGGGGCTGGGCGGCAGCGACAACGAGCTCGTAATAGATCGGCTGGCCAGCAGTGGAGAGGCGGTGTTGGAAGCGCGACCGCTCGAGCAACCGCAGCTGGGCGGAGTCGACGAGGTGGGTCACGGCGGCTCGGAACCCGCCTGGGCCGTCACCCTGCATCCACTGTTCGTCGATCGTGAAAGCTACGGGGGCGCCGGCCGGCAGCAGCGCGAGCGCGTTGAGCAGCGAGGCGGGAGCAGCATGGGTGCCGCCGAAGGCGCCGGCGGAGATGAGTGCCGTGGGGCGATGCCGGCGGAGCCGCGCGAGCAGTTCGGGTGAGGGAGCCGCCAGATCGCCGACGAAATAGTCGCGATAGATGTGGGCGCGATCGCGCAGACAGGCGGAGCGGGCGGCTCCGAGCGAATCGATGCCGACGAGGGCGCGGACGCCGAGATCGTGTGCGAGCTCGCCGACGATCCCGGTGCCCGCCCCGAGGTCGAGTAGCACGATCGCCGCCGGGTCAATTCGTAGCCGGGTGAGCGCCCGCCCGAGCCCATCGACCGCAGTCTGTGGTGAGCGGCAGCCAAGGAGGTCCTGGACGACGTGTTCGTAAAGCCCGGGCACGGCGTAGATGCGCTCGTAGTCGTGGAGATGGACGATCTCCTCGTCCGACGCCCCCGTGCGTAAGGCGATGTACTCGCCGTCGGCCTCCGGCGGCCCGATCAGACGCTCGATAGTGCGTGATAACGACATTGCCGTCGAGAGTACGCGCCACGCGCTCGAGGCCCGGGGCTCCGCTTAACGCGATACCGTCGCATGCTCGGCTGCGGTGGAGGTGCTGATGCTCACGCGCGAGACGGTCACATTTCGGGACGGCGATGGATGGAGCTGGGAGTTCGACCTGACGTTCATGCTGTCCAACTACCAGTGCATCTGGGGACGCGGGTGCCGCGACACCAAGCGGGAGCACACCGCGCGAGGCTGCTGCGTGGAGGGCGTCGAGATCTACCAGGGGGAGGGCGACACGCCGGGTGCCGAGGACCTCGAGATGATCCGCGGACGGGTTCGGCAGCTCACCGACGAGGACTGGCAGAACCGGCAGGTGGCGCTGCGGCGCGGTGGCCGCGACCCCTGGGCCAAGGCGCGGTTCAGGAGCGATAGCGCCCACACGCGTCTATACCGCGGCGCGTGTATCTTCCACAACCGCGTCGACCATCCCGCCGGGGCCGGCTGTGCGTTTCACGTCGCGGCGCTCCGCCGCGGCGAAGACCCGTTGGATTGGAAGCCGCGGATCTGCTGGCAGGTCCCGCTGTTCTTCGATATCGACGACAAGACCAAGACCACCACAGTGCGCGCCGGCCGGACGGTCGACTGGGGTGGGGAGGGGATCCTTGACTGGTGGTGCACCGAGCATCAGGACGCATTCAGTGCCGATCAGCCGGTGTACGTGAGCATGGAGGTGGAGCTCCGGCGC
>Ga0335077_10012569_pt1 | contig 10589 bp, 9 predicted proteins | sample Lox_Sample_31_FD_207151 | JGI IMG/M metagenome (GOLD analysis project Ga0335077, IMG submission 207151) | Soil microbial communities from Loxahatchee National Wildlife Refuge, Florida, United States - Lox_Sample_3.1 | ecosystem: Environmental > Terrestrial > Soil > Wetlands | place: USA: Florida...
TCGGGTGTTCCTTGGGGACACCCCGCTTTGCTCGGGGGGACGGGGCAAGCCCCGTCCCTACACGAGTTGGGGAATTCTTATGAATTATCTGGCTCCATCGGATTATGAAGGTTATGGGTTGGAGGCTACCACGCCGGCGGCGTGGGTCACGGCAGCTTCCTCGGTGATTGACGGGCATTGCCGGCGGGCGACCCTTGGGGTGGCCCAGTATGAAGAGCGGCTGCGGACGACTGCGGGGCGGAACCGGGTGCGGGTGACTTATGTGCCCCTGGTAGCGGTGGCGCCGGCTGCCTCGGCGATTGTCACGGCGCGGGGGCGGTATGCCATGCCCCGGCGTGGCGAGTGGCCGGTGGATGAATTGAGCATCGATATCGCGCTGATGTTCGGGCTGCCGGGCACCTGGGTGGATTTGGATCCGGCGAGCGTGGATGTGTACAGCGATACCGGCGAGTTGACGCTCCCTTTGAATGCGGTGGGATTGGGATTCACCGAGGTCGATGTGGCGTACACGGCGGGGCTGGAGATGATCCCCGATAAGGTGAAAGTGGCGTGCGCGCAGATTGTGCGCAACCTGCAGGCCACGCCGGCGTTGAATGTGCGCTCGGGGAATCTGGACCGCATGCATCTGGAATATTTTTCCGACACGCTGGTGGATGACACGGTGCGCTCGCTGCTGGCGCCTTACGTGGCGCAGAAGGTGGGATGACGATGGCGAGCACGGGAGTACGGTTCGGGATTTGCGGTACGGCGGTGGTGCGGGCGGCGGATGCGATGCTGCGCTCGCTGGGCGGGGCGGAGGTGAGCGTGTTGTTTCCGCTTTCGGCTTTGCCGGGGGATTCGAGTGCGCAGCTCGGGTTGGTGGACCCGGGAGTGGAGGAAGTGAAGTTCTCTCCGGTGGTGGTGCTGAATCTGCCGACGGAGAATACGGGGCCGCGGCAGCGGGTGGAGTTTCTGCTGTCGGCATCGGCGGTGGCGGCGGAAGCGGCGGACCGGAGTCTGGCTTCGGGGTTGGCGTTACTCGAGGGCGCGCTGGGAGTGATGCATCAGGGAGATTTGTTTCATATCGAGGGGATTGTGACGGAGTGCTTTGGGGGGACGGAGTATTTGTACCGGGTGACGGGGGTGGAGTGAAGGAGCTTTTAGCTTTTAGCTATTAGCTTTTAGCCGTTAGCTAAACCCTGGGAGTTGCGCCGCGTGTTCTGCCCCTCTTGCGGGCGGTTCGCCTTAGCGGCTGATGCAGATCCCTCCGCTGCGCTCGGGATGACAGGGGGATTGGTCGGTGATCGTTTCGGGCGAGGGCTTGCCCGGGGTCTGGAGCTGGAAGACGGAGGCCAGGAGCCAGGAGCCAGAAGTTAGAAGCTAGAAGTTAGAGCGGAAGCCAGAGGCTAGAAGCCAGAGGCCAGAAAATGACAGCCAGAAGCTAAAAGCTAAGGGCTAAAAGCTAAAAAGCTGAGAGCTGATTTTATGCAATTCGCTAAAGACAGTTTTTATATGGCGCTGCGGCAGCGGTTGGCGGCAGTGAATCCGGGGCGGACGGTGACGGTGAATGGGATTACGTTTCCCGCGGTCATCGTGGCGGAGAATGAACTGGTGGTGCCGGTCGATCCTTTGCCGGATGCGTTCTACCTGGAATGGGGCGCGGCGTCTCCGGTCTCGCGGCAGGATGGCAGCCGACGGTTGATGGGGATGGAGTGCGTAATTTCTTACCACACATTCGGCACGGTGCAGAGCGGCGTGGACCGCGGGCGGACGCTGGCGGAGCTGGACATGGAATTGCTGAGCATCTGCCAGCCGCCGCATACCGAGAAGCAGGATTTCTCGCAGTCGCCAAGCGCCGACCTGGGGACAGCGCTGGCGTGGAGCGAACCGGTGTTCGGGGATGTGGCGGGGATCATCGCGCAGGAGAGTACGGCGCGGAGAATCCGGCTGGAACGGAAGACGGTGGTGAAAGTGTTCTTTTTTCCTGAGGTGAATTTTCTATGAGCGGGGCGAGCGGCGGGCCGGTGCGGGCGGCGATGGTTCCGGTAACGCGGCGGGTGCGGGCGTATTTTGCGCCCGTTGATCGGACGACGGAGCAGCCGGCGGTTTTTGATCCGGGGAAGCATGGCGCGTTTGCGCTGGCCTCGCCGCCGGCGCCCTGGCTGGATCTGGGATGGATCGACAACTTCCAAAGACTGTGCGGGACGAGCAGCGAGGCGCTGCGAGCCGGTTCAGTTGGGGCGGTGGCCGGGCAGTTTCGCGGGCCCTTAGATGCGCGGGTGGAGTTTGACTTCCGGGAGTGGGGCAAGTTGCAGATGGCACTGGCGGGCGGATCGCAGCATATGAACGTGCTGGCGCCAGACCCGAGTGCGGATGCGCGGCCTTCGGGCGGAGTGGCGTTGACAGCGCTGGCGCTATTGGCGGGATCGACGGCGACGCAGATTGTTTTGGGCGCGGGAGTGGTGGACACGTTTGCCGTGGGCGACCTGGTGGCGGTGGATGCGGACTATGAAGAGCAGACCGGCTACGTGGGAAGCGGCATTGCGGCGGCCTATGTGAATGATCCCCTGGACGTGAACCGGGACGCGAATTATGTGCGGCGGGTGACGTTCAACGTCGGCCGAGTGGCGGGAAAGACGGTGACTGCTTTGCTGCTGGCGCAGCCGCTGCTGGGCGGGGATCCGCCGACGGGGGCGAGCGCGCAGAAAGTGGTGGCGTTTGTGGACCGCGAGGGCGGATCGTTCTTTTCGGAGTGGTCGGGATTGTTTGTGGCGGAGGAGGAGTCGGGCGGGCGGGCTTGTTTTTACTATCCGCGGCTGCGTCCGAATGTGGTTGCAGGGTTTCAGAGGGAAGAGATGGTCGAGGTGGCGAAGCCGGTAGTGGCTTTGGGGCTGCGGGCTTCGTTTATCGCCTTGCCTTATCTGGATGTGAACGATGGGGAGATGGCGGTTTGTTATCGGAGTTATTTTCCGGCGGTGGCGGCGGGAGTGTATTAGGCGATTGCGGCGGCTTGATGCGCGAGGCATCGGGATTGATTGCGCCCTCGGCACTCATCGCATTATCCATCCTGTCGTGCATGTGCGGGTGCGGCGCGACTGCCTGACCCCCGACCGTATCCGGTAGTTGCGCCCGATGGGCGCCGGTCGAACACGCGTAGAGATACGGCGCGGCTGAAGTCGGCTTGTTTGGGTGAAAACCAGTTGTCAGTTCCCGGTTCTCAGTTCTCAGTTTGGGTTGGCGAAGATTAACGCTTTTCGCGGGTTGGAGTGCCGCGCCACCTAGTTTCGTTTGCGGAAACGTAACAAAGTTTGAAATCCGAGCGGCATTCGCGGAAGTTTCGCGATGCTTGTTGCTGGACATAGCAGGTTCTGCGTGAGTATCTCAAGGAAAAATGAAGCTGCAGATTGACAATCTCGATGGCGGAGGACCGCTCGACTACACGGCGGCGGTGGATGTTTCACAGTTGCCCAAGGTCCTGCGGAAGCTGAACCAGGCGGCGGAACTGCGCTTCAGCCTGGTGGCGGACAGCACGGATTTTGTAGTGCCGGTAAATGGCGCGCGCGTGACGCTGGGGCGGATGAACGGCCAGGATCTGTTCACCGGATACGTGAACGCGCCGCCGGGATTTGACTATCTGGGTTGGGGACAACGAGGGCCGGTTTACCGTTATCGCTTTGTGGCGCGAAGCGATGAATCGCTGTTCGACCGCAAGCGGCTTCCGGACCGATCCCCTTTTGTGGCCCGGAGCGCGGGTGACGCGCTCCGGCAGTTGAGCAACGATCTGCTGCCGGGGGTGCTGGACACCAGCGCCGTGCAGAACCTCGACCTGCTGCCTTGGTATGTGCCTGACCCGCAGAAGAAATGGTCGGTGCACGCGGCGCTGATCGGGCTGCTGGCGCGGGCGAACTACCGGGCGGCGGCGGGGGCGCTAAGCTTCGCGCCGGTGGGAGCGGCTGTACATACATTAAGCGAGGCGGACAGCAGCTTTTGTCCCGAGGGACTGAAGCTGGCTCCGGCGGATGCGGCGCTCAATGATGTGACCATCGCCGGGCTGATAGAGCCGCGGGCGTATGTGAAGGATTATTTTGTCGGCGACGGCACTTCGTTGCGGTTTTATCTCTCGCAACAGCCTTTTGTGAAGCTGAGCCAGACGATTGTGAACGAAGAGTACGACGGGGCGGCTCTGGATGCGACCTCGTGGAGCAAAACCGACCCGGCGAACGCGGTCTCGGTGAGCGGTGGGGCGCTGCAGGTTGCGGGGGGAACGGGCGCCGACGGGCAAACGACGGTGGTGTTCGCGGAGAAGATCGAACTGGGCGGGGCGTTCGTGCTGCAGCACGGGGACGTGTTGTTCAACGCACCGTCGAATGGGGTGCTGGGCGGACTCTACGCCGGGGGGATTACGGCAGGCGGGTGCCTGGCGGGGTTTTGGGTGACGCCGAACGGGAGCCAGTCGGATATTCAGGCGGTGATTCACGGGGTGCGCAGCGGGCCGGTGGTGGCGACGGTGAGCGGGCATCACTACGTGCTGAGCACGCGCTTTTATGCCTCGGCGATCTATCGGAAGCAGCAGGTGTTTCACTCTTCGGCGCATCCGGCGGGCAGCGGGCGGGGCGGAAGCGACATTGCGGCGGATGTGCGGGTGGTGCTGGAGGTGCATGACATTGATCCGGGGAATCCGGCGACGCTGGTGGCGGCGTCGGAGGTATTGTTCGATGGAGTGATCAGCGGCGCGCCGGGGTTTTGCACTTATGCGCTGGTGAATGCGGCGAGCATGAATTGTTCGCTGGCATTCACCCGGCTGATCAAGGCGGTGGACGCGGAGGTGCGCAGCGCGCTGCCGGGGCAGGGCTACCGGACGCGGCTGGTGGGGTCGCAGTCGGATGGGGCGGAGTGCGTGGTGACCTCGAGCGAGGCGTTGCAGTTCTTTGCGCAGTGGGCGCCGGCGGCGAATGAGCAGATCGTGGTGCGATACCGCGGAAATGGGCGGGCGCTGGCGCGGGTGACAAACCCGGCGGGCATCGCGGCGCTGGCTCACGGCAGCGACGACGGAGTGCGGGCGGCGCTGTTGCACCTGAAAGAGCCGCCGCCGCGAACCGCTGTGGATTGCGAGAACGCAGCGCTGGCGCTGCTGGATGACGGCGGCGGAAGCGGCTGGGCGGGAGAGTACGACGTCTGGAATGACTTCCTTCCCGGGGGACAGGATGTTTTTCCGGGCGATGCGGTGAGCGTGAGCGCGCCGTCGCGAGGGGCGGCGTTTCAGGCGGTGGTGCGGGAGGTGGACGTGGAGGTCGAGGACCTCGGCGGAGAGCATTGCCGTTATGCGATCCGGTTTGCGGATGACGCGTCGCAGCGTCTGGGGTTCGAGCTCGAATCGAGTGAGATTGCTGCGAGCCTGGGGGTCACCGCGGTGACCGCCGATTCGATCGGGACAAATTTTCTGGCGGAGCTTACCGAGGCTGAGATCACCGCGGTGACCTCAACCAGTGTGACGGTGGACGCGGGAGCGGCGGCGCCGGCGGGCGGGGGGATCGAAGTGCGGCGCAGCGACGTGGGCTGGGGGCCGGACAATGACCGGAACCTGGTCGGGCGGTTCACCTCCCAGACATTCTCCCTGCCGCGGCTGTCGCGGGTGCAGGACTACTTCCTGCGTCCGTTTGACGGCTCGGCGCCGCCGAAATATTCGCGCTACTCGGTGGCGCTGCACGTGGACTATCCGGCTTGAGCGAGCAGCGAATATGGGCGATCTGGAGAACGAGATTCTAGGCAGGCACGGGCATGGCGGCGGGAAGCAGCCGCTGGTGGTGCGCGTTACCGACAGCGATTTTCAGGCGGACGTGCTGGAGAAACTGGGGCGACTGGAAGCCAAGATGGACATGCTGATGGGCAGCGGCCAGCCGGGGCGAATGAAGCTGGCGGAGGACCGGCTGGTTGCGTTGGAGCGAAATGATATCCGCCGAAGCGTTTACGACCGGCTGGTGAATGCGGCTTTGACTACGGCGATCAGCGTGGCGATTGCGCTGCATGAGCGGTGGGGGATTCGTTAGCGCTCTTCATTTCTGACGGGCAGTGATCCGGGGCTTGTTTGGGTGAAAACCGGTTCTCGGTTCGCAGTTCCCAGTTCTCAGTTTCTGGTTCGCAGTTTCCGGTTCTCGGTTGTTCGAGATAGAACGCATGAGTTCAGTTGCCTTCCGGCTGCCGGTTTTGCGGGCAGCCATTTTTCGCAAAACACGTTTTCGGCTTCGATTTCACACAACACCGATTCATAGAGGAGAAATTACAGTGAACTTTCTATCCAAAGTCTTGCAGGGAATTGCTTTCGTTCCGGCAGTAGTCAATGGAATTGAGGGGTTGTTCGGCAGCCGCACCGGCACCGACAAAAAGGATGCGGCGATGTCATTCGTTCAGGCAGCGCTTTCGCTTACCGACGCAGTAGCGCAGAAGGACGTGGTGGACACATCGAAGTTTCAGGAGGGACTGGGAAAGATCATCGACGGCACGGTGGAATGCCTGAACGCTTCGGTATGGGCGAAGAAGGCGGCATCGTAAGCGCGAGGCGCCTGGCAGCACGCGCTCAGTGCACGACGGTGAGATAGGTGATCGAGGTAGCGGCAGAGAGCGCGAGCTGGGCCCCGCCCCTGGCGGCGTTGAAGATGCCGCTGCGCGAGGGGACAAAGAGAATGTCATTGGGTTGAAGGGAAATATCGGGCGCTTGAGCGCGCAGGATTTTCTTCAACGCCAGGGGAATCTCGTTGGTCCCTTTGGCATCTTTGCGGACGATGCGGGCTCCGTTCAGCTTGGCTTCATGGGTGGGGCCGCCGGCCATGGCCAGGGCCTGCAAGACGGTGATGTTGTCACGATCGATATAAATGCCGGCAGGGCGGGCAACATCACCGACCACATAGATGACTTCGGCTTTGTGCACGAAGACGGTATCGCCGGAGAAAACGGGCAGGTTATTCTCTCCCGATCCGACGACGTTGCGGGCCAACTCCACGGTGACCGGAGTGGAGGATTCATCGTGGCGAGTAATCGAGACGGAGCGGCCGGCGTCGATGGCAAAGCCGCCGGCAGCGGAAATCAGGTCAAGCAGGTGGCTCCCCCCGTTGGCGGGATAAACACCAGGCCGGGCCACCGAACCGAGGATGTTCACACCCTGCAAACCGGACTGGTCGAGCATCAGGGAAACGTGGGGATCACGCACGAAACCGCCTTTATCCAGGCGAGTCTCGATCACGCCCTGGGACTCCTGGGGAGTGAGGCCGGCGACGTGCACGTAGCCGATGAGAGGAAGATAAAGGTTGCCGTCGTCGGCGATGCGCAACTTGGCAGACAGATCCGGGGCGTTATAGACGTTGACCTCTACCATGTCTCCGGGGCCCAGGCGATAGGGGGTCGGGGCGGCAGCGGGAGTGGATTTGGCATTAACCTCAGGGGCTGGCTGTTCGACCTTGGCGGAGGAAGAAGAGGAATCGCCCTGGGGTTGCGCCGGCTGTTCCTGCCCCCAGGACGCAACCGCCAACAGCACGGCCAGGAGAGAGTATTTCAGAAACGGTGTATACACGCGGGCAAACAAATCCCCTGGTAGATGACGCACTACAAACTCCCCCTTAGATGGCTGATAACAGAGAGAGTAACACAGTCGAGGGGGGAGGGATAAGGGGAGAAAAGGGGTAGTGGCCTAGCAGTAAATGCGGGCTTCACAACATAATTGCCGAGTTATTGTTCTACTGCTATATTGGGCCGTGGCGCCAAGGATTCTGGAATAAGCCAGTTCCCCTATTCCAGTTGGCGGTCCTTCCCCGGGAGTTGGCGAGCGTTACCTGGAAGAGAACGACCGGCACGCCGCGTGCCTCTGGCCGTGGAGTACCAAATTGACAGCCGTTTACTTCGGAATATTCCTGGTTTCGGTCCTGGTTTCTTTTGTACTCACGCGCTATGTGAGGAACGTGGCCATGGCGCGGGGATGGGTGGCGGTTCCGGCTTCCGACCGGCACATGCACACCAGGCCGCTGCCCCGGCTGGGCGGCGTAGCCATCTTCTTTACGTTCTCCCTTAGTATCGGATTGGCCTCTCTCCTGAGCTGGTGGCGTCCGTCACTGATTGTCTTTCAGCCGCGCCAGATCGAAAGCATTCTTATCCCCGGGGTTCTCATATTCCTGCTGGGTGTGTATGACGACCTGCGTGGGGTCAATGCTTATGTGAAGTTTGCGGTGCAGGCGATTGCGGGATGCATCCTGTACGCCTTCGGTTTGCAGATTTTCGATCTGCCGGTGCTGTTCGGCACTCATCACGCGTTTCCCTGGTTTGTAAGCCTGCCGTTGACGGTGTTGTGGGTGCTGGCGATCACCAACGCCTTCAACCTGATCGATGGACTGGACGGGTTGGCGGCGGGTTCGGCGCTGTTCTCAACCCTGGTGGTTTTCGTGGTGGCGCTGCTCAGCCAATCGTCATTCATGACGATTTCCACGCTGGCGATGGCGGGAGCGATCCTGGGGTTCCTGCGCTTTAATTTCAATCCGGCAACCATCTTTCTGGGGGATTGCGGCAGCCTGTTCATCGGCTTCATGCTGAGCGCGCTGGCTCTGCGTGGGGCGCAGAAGGCGCCTACGGCAGTGGCGGTAGCGATTCCGGTGGTTTCCTTCGGACTTCCAATCCTGGAAACCACGTTGTCGGTAGTGCGGCGGTTCATCAGCGGGCGGCCGGTGTTTACCGCCGACCGCGAGCACATTCACCACAAACTGCTGCAGCTGGGATTTTCGCATCGGCAGGTGGTAGTGCTGCTGTATGCGGTTTCGGGAATTTTCGCGCTGTTGAGCCTGTTCCTGTTGTGGCCGACAGGCAGCACTTTGGGCCTGATTCTTGCCGTTTTGGGAACGGGGATCTGGGTGGGGGTGCAACACCTGGGCTACCTGGAGTTCGGCGAGTTGCGGCGGGTGGCGCAGCGCACCATGGATCAGCGGCTGATCTTCGTGAACAACCTGTCGATCCGGCGGGCAATGGAAGAACTTAAGGTGGTACACAGCTACGAGCAATTGTGCCGGGTGCTGGTGGCGGCGTTTCAAAACAACGATTTCGACGCGTTCGACCTGACCTCTGAATTGCTCCCGCGGGAGTGCCCGAAACTTGATGGCATGCAGGTGGACGCGTCGCAGGCCACACCCTGCCTGCGCTGGGTGAAACCGGGGACATTCTTTGGACGGCAGGAAGAGAGCGTGTGGCGCGTGACTCTCTCGCTGGTGACCAGCAACAACCACAACCGGGGCTCCATGGTTGTGTGCCGGCGGTACGTCAATCGTGATCTGCAATTGGACATCAACCTGCTGACTAAAGATTTTCCGGTGGTGCTGGCCCATGCGCTGGACCGCGTGCTCGCACCAATGCTGCCGGTAGTGAGCAGGCCGCAGGAAGGCCGGGAACTCAGCCCAGCTCAGGCGGGTTAGCGGGGGTTTCCTGCCTCGCCCTCGAACCTCAGAACCATCAGCAGAACTATCAGCGTTGCGGAGACTTGCGCCAGGCGCGCCATGCACATTATTCACGTGGTTGGGGCTCGTCCGAATTTCATGAAGGCGGCGCCGGTGCTGGCGGCGCTGGCGGGGCGCCCGCAGGTGCGGCAGACCCTGGTGCACACAGGGCAGCACTATGATGCCAACATGTCGGAGATATTCTTCCAGCAGTTGGGAATGCCGGTTCCCGACTTGAATCTGGAGGTAGGATCGGGCAGCCACGCCCAGCAAACGGCGGAGATCATGGCCCGGCTGGAGCCGGTGGTGTTGGAGCGCAAGCCCGACTTGCTGCTGGTGTACGGCGATGTGAATTCCACCATGGCGGCGGCGATGGTGTGTTCCAAGCTACTGGTGCCGGTGGGCCATGTGGAGGCGGGGTTGCGGTCGCGGGACCGCACCATGCCGGAGGAGATCAACCGGCTGATTACGGATCAGCTCTCTGATCTGCTGTTCACGCCATCGGCCGATGGCGACGAGAACCTGAAGGGCGAGGGCATTGATCCGAAGAAGATTCACCTGGTCGGGAACGTGATGATTGACACGCTGGTCCGGCTGCTGCCGCAGTGTGCTGCCCATGAGCCGCCAGGCATGCCGGAACGATATGCGCTCATTACGCTGCACCGGCCTGCCAATGTGGATGATCTGCCGTGGCTTGGCTCCATGCTGGCGGCGCTGGCGGGAGTGAGCCGGGAACTGGCGGTGGTTTTTCCGGTGCATCCACGGACGCGGCAGCGTATCGCGGCGTTGGGGCCGGGAGCATTGCCGGCTGGGATATGCCTGCTGGAGCCGCAACCTTATTTGAGCTTTCTGGCGATGCAGCGCGACGCGACGGTGGTGATTACGGACTCGGGGGGAATTCAGGAGGAATCCAGCTTTCTGGGGGTGCCTTGCCTGACGGTGCGGGAGAATACAGAGCGGCCGATCACGATTACGCTCGGGACCAACGTCCTGGTGGGGCGCGACATCGCGCGCATGCTGGGCGAAGTGCAGCGGATTCTGGCGGGGGAGAAGAAGACAGCCTCGGCGATTCCTTTGTGGGATGGGCGGGCGGCAGAGAGGATCGCGGGGGTGGTCGCGGGGATAGCTTGACTGGGAACCTCGTTG
>Ga0335077_10012570_pt1 | contig 10589 bp, 5 predicted proteins | sample Lox_Sample_31_FD_207151 | JGI IMG/M metagenome (GOLD analysis project Ga0335077, IMG submission 207151) | Soil microbial communities from Loxahatchee National Wildlife Refuge, Florida, United States - Lox_Sample_3.1 | ecosystem: Environmental > Terrestrial > Soil > Wetlands | place: USA: Florida...
AGGATGCATCGGATTTCAGAAACGCGCGCTCCATTTCCGCGCGCGGGGGTAACAAATCCATGCTCCGAGTGTACTGCCGGCCGGCGAACGCCGCCACCGAAAAACCGGCGTGGAAGTGAGGCGGGCTTAGGGCTTCTCGAGCGGAAGACCGGATTGCTGCAGAGCGCGCCAGCCGCCGTCGAGCGAGATCGCGCGCGTGTAACCCATGACTTGGAGGTTGTCGGCCACCAGGGCGGAGCGGTAACCGCCGCCGCAATACAGAATCAGGGTTGCGTTCTTGTCTGGAGCTTTGGTCTCGATATCGCGCTCGATGATTCCCTTGCTTAAGTGGATGGCGCCAGTGACGTGCCCGGCCGACCACTCACTCTCTTCGCGCGTATCGATCAGGATATGCGGCTCGCCGCTGGCGACCATTTTCTTGTAGCCTTCGATGTCGATTTCCTGGACGCGCGATTTGGCGTCATTCACGAGTTTCAGAAATCCGGGGTTGTGTGGCATGCGGCGCTTCCGATCGATTGTCGCACAGCGGGACTCGACCGACACGGACACAGGCCAGGAGGCCTGTGCTGGACATGCCCGGCCGGTCACATCGCTGACACACGACCGGTCGCGGCTTCGGAAACTGCTTGTGACGCGGGCATCTCAGCCCTGCTGCTAAGGCTCTAACGTCAGTTCCAACGCCGCAGCTTCCGGTTTCCCAAGATTGCTCAGGTGCTCCTGGAGTGCACGGATGTCCGGCGGGTTGGGCATCAGTTGGAGGTATTTCTCGATGTGCTCCTTGGCGGCCCCGGTATCGCCTTTGGCTTCCAGAATCCGGCCGAGCACATACTCTTCCCGCGGATGGTGGTGATACGGGTCGAGCTGGATGGCCTGTTGCACGCTGCTCTCCGCGCCGCTCAGGTCCTTGTGCTGGTACTCGACCACGGCTTGATGAATGTACAGTTCCGAGTACAAGTGTTTGGTATCCGCTTTAATTCCGTCGGCGGAGACCTTGGCCGCGCACTCCCAGTCCTTGGTCTTAATGCAGAGGGCCGCCAGCGTCACATAGGGCTGCAGGAACTTCGGGTTCGCTTTTAGCGCCTGTTCGTAGGCTTCGCGGGCATCAGCCGTTTTTTGGAGCCGCTCATCCACCACGCCCAGAGCGTGCCAGCCCTCGGCAAATTTAGGAGACGCTTTGACCGCCGCGCTGAGCTGGCTGGCGGCTTGTTCGAAGTTGGGCGCGTCGAGGGACTTCATGGCCGCATCGAATGAGGATTTCGCCCGGTCCGGAATGTTATTGGTGGGAACGCTGATCGAATGAGGGTCGGGAACATTCCTGGAAATGATCAGCGTTGGAACCGTGTAAGTCGGGTCGTGGGAGGTGGCGTTGATGGCCGAGATGTCCTGACGCGTCGATACATACCCCGGATGCGTGACCTGAATCCAGCACGTGCGGCTATTAAAGGTATCCAGTTCCATGTTCCAGGTGTACTCGCCCTTCTTATTCGTGATGGGGCCGGGGGCTGACCCCTGGATGTCCGTGCAGACTCGCTCAATTCCGACGGTAAAGGGAGGCGGCGCGCCGTCTTCCATCGTTACCTTGCCGCTAATAATCACATGATAGGTATCGGCCGCCACCGGCCTGGTGAAGGTGAAGAAGGCCGTCGCCACGGCGAAGCCCGAGAATAGCCGCACTGAGAGCATAACCCCTCCTCGGTGAAGATATACCACAATCGGGCCAGATGCGACCAACCGAGCAGGGACTTGGGAAGAACCGAAAGAGGCGGCGTAGGGTTGTTACGCTCTCGAGAAGTGTTCCGGCCTCGCCGCCTGTGTCGCGACGAGGCCGGAACAGCCTAGAAGGTCAGACGGATTACCGCTTGGCCGGTGCGCGGCCCGGGGCATCCCGCGTTGGTTCCAAATGCGGCCATAAACAGACCCCCTGCTCCGGCCCCTCCCGGTTGTTCGCATCCTCCGTTGACGTAGTTCACGTAGCCATAACCGCCCGACAGCCCGCCGTTGGGGTTGTTATGCACTGCCGGGGTGGTGGGGTTAGTCCCGCCGGCTAACGACGGCTCCGAGTAGAACAGGCGGTTGAAGATGTTCTGGAACTCGACGCGGAACTGCAAGTTGGCCCTTTCCTTGATACGGAAATTTCGGCCGAAGCTCATATTTTCCGCCGGGTACCGCTGCCAACGGCAATTATTGTAGAACGGCGCGGCGGTTCCAAAGTTCCCCCCGCCTGGATCCACCCAAGCGTTGGTATTCAGTGCCAGCGTCTTGGTCGGATCGAATCCCTTCTGATTCGGATTGATCGCCAGACAAGATTGACCAGCGATGGGGTTAAAGAAGGTATATCCCCCGCCCCAGAGGGCCGGGTTATTGGACGGTCCGCGATCCAACTGGGTGAGCAGGTTGTTGACGGACGAGGGACTTTGGATCAGCGCACCGTTCTGGTAGCGCAACAGGGTGGCGATCTGCCAGCCGCCCAATACGTTTTTCAGGAGCCTGCTCTGTCCCACTCGGGGCGTCACGTACTGACCGGAAATCACGAGCAAACTCGGCGCTGTATTTTGAGACAACTGCTTGTTTTGATCGCGGTTGTAGACGTCGTTGATGAGCGGCGTGCCGGGCGTGAAGTACTGCGTGGAGGCGCTGACGCCCAGAACGTCGTTCTTGCTGAAGGTATAGGAGCCCTGGATGCTCAAGCCGTGCGAAAACCTCTTCGTTACTTTCACCTGCAGCGCATCGTACCAGGTGTTGCCCAGCGGTGGACCCAGGAAAGGAGGCACGCCGAGAAACTCCGGAGCCAGCCGGAACACCTGGTTCAAGGGTTGACTCGCAGGGAACCCGGGGTACACGTTGTTGGGATTGGCGAGATACGGATAGCGCGCAATCACAGCAGGCGAGTTGATGGGCTGCAACAGGAGTGCCCGGTCCGCAGGGTTCTGGATGTTGATGCCGTCCGCGAGCAGTTGCTGGGGCGTAAGCGCATTATAATCGGTGGCATCGAGCTCCGGCGCCGTAAGCCAAACCCCACGATTGCCCACATAGGTGGCTTCCGCGACGAGATTCGGCGTAATTTCACGTTGTAAGCCGACACTCCAGTTCAGGATTCGCCCTGGCCGCGAACTCCGGTCTATGTTGATGAAGGGCGAATCCGGCGGCAATACTCCCCCAGTCGGGACTGGGAATATTCCCTCATCGAAGTTCGGATATTTGAGCGGCGGGTTCCCGAAGGGATTACCCGGCGCGTACGGGTTGGGACCCAGGGTCATGAACGGGAGGCCATAGGACGGCCCGCTTACGGCGTAGAACACGGTGTCGTTGTAGGACAAGAACGCGTTGTTCGGCGCCGGGGTGTACAGGAGCCCGGCACCGCCCCTGAGAACCGTCTTGGGGGCAATTTGATACGCGACCCCCAGGCGCGGGCCGAATCCATACGGATAGTTGTGGGAGAACTGGCAGTTGCAGCGGCCGCCACCATATCCTTCGAAGAGCGTGGCCCCTGGGGTGCCGGTTTCTGGATTGGTAACGTTAAAAACGGTGTTCGGCATGCGTCCGTATTGTTCCTTGAGGTAAGTTTGAAAGTCGTAACGCAGGCCGTAATCCACGGTCAGCTTTCTAGTAACCTTCCAACTATCCTGGGCATACAGCCCGAAGGAGTGATAGCCGAGCTTGGATTGGGTGGGAGGATTAATATTCAGGTTGTCCACCTGCCCCAAAAGGAAGCTGGCATAGCCAAAGCCCGTAAGCCCAGTGGTGAAAGGACTACTCAAGCCTACCGCCTGCTCATTGGGATTTCCGGTTTCGGTTTGGGAGATGCCGAAATTCCCATTAGCGCGGTTAACGCCGATATCGGGAAACCCTTCGGCCATGAACTCGCCGCCGAACTTGAAGGTATGGTTGCCCTTGACCCAGGTTACGTAGGTATTGCCGGTGGGCTTTTCATCCCAAAGATTCTGGAGGAAGCCAGCTGGGCCGAGACCGCCTCCGCCGAAAAGACCCCCGCCTATACCCACACCACCCGAAAAGAAATCGGACAAACCGGAGAAATTGGGGAAATAATTCTCAACGGGATATCCCGTCAGGCCCAGACTGGCTTCGTTGTAGTTTGGAGAGCCGGACGGAATATAGGTATACAGGTAGCCGATTCCCAAGTGCAGCAGCAACGTCGGCCGGATGGTCTGATCGTAGTTGACGCGGACCGTCGTCGAGCGGTTGTTCGTTTCCGACGGTTGTATCACGGGCCCCGGTATGCCGTTCTTGTTCGGATTGAACGTCAGGATGTGCGACACGTACGCGGATATCTTGATGGTCGGGCTGAACGAGTGATCCCCCTTTATGGACCAGTTAGTGGTGTGCTGATAGTTCTGATATTGCGGCAGATTATAGTTGTTCAGCACGCCGGGGGCGTTCGGCAGCGGAATGAGGTTCTGAAGTGCCATCGCAATCGGATTGAAGCGGGCTGCCGGAATGATACCGCCCGGAAATGGGTCACGCACAATTGCGCCGCTCGCCAGCGTCTTGGTGCTGTTGGGATCATAAACCTCGTCGTAGAACATGGGACGTCCGAGCGCATCCAGAGTCGGGGGACCAAAGAATCCCGCAGAGCTCAGAGCCAGGGGGAATCCGAAGGGATTTGTGGCGGCGGAAAAGTTTCCACTGCGATAGGCCAGCGTTGGAACAGTTTCCGTCTGGGTGAAAGCTTGGGTTTCCTGATACCGCTCGAAATTGAAGAAGAAGAAAGTCTTGTCCCGGCCGTCGTAAATTTTCGGGATTTTGACGGGGCCGCCCAAGGTACCTCCGAAATCGAACTTGCGGTCGGGGTCGCGGATGTGTTCCCCGTCCTTGAGGCTATTGGTAAGGCCTGCATTGGTGAAGGGCAAGCCCGCATTCAAGGCCTCGTTCACCCAGTACATGTAGGTGCTGCCATGGAGGGTGTTGGTACCCGACTTCATGGTGTAGTTGAAATAGCCGCCGCCAGCCTGCCCGTACTCCGCCGCGAAATTACTGGTTTGGATGGAGACCTCCTGGATGGCATCCATGCCGCTCTGATTAATCTGAGTCTTTTGATTCCACGCGCCATTGGTTGCGTCCTGACCCTCGACACGAATGGCTTCAGTGGAGGCGGGCAACCCGTTGACGCTGATTCCCCCATCCACTGCGTAGACCACGCCGGGGAGAAGCTGGGATACCGCCAGCGGATCGCGAATGTTACCGAAACCGTTGGAGCCGAAAGAGTTTCCCGCAGTCAGAGCCAGCACGGGCAGGTTGTCTGCGTCGTCGACTGTTACGTTGTGGCTCAACTCGCCGCTCTCGGTCTTCAGGAGCGGAGCTTCGGCATTGACAGTGACAGTCTCGGAATTCGCTCCTACTTCCAGGGCGACGTCCTGGCGCACGTCGGTCGCCACGGTGACCACCAGGTTCTCGCGAACAAACTTCTTGAAACCTGCTGAAGTAACCGTGAGTTCGTATTTGCCCACCGGCACCTGGATCACAAAATTACCCGTGGCGGAGGTGCCGCCCTGGTACACGGTATTGGTGTCAACGTTTTTGACTTGCACCATCGCGTTCGGCACGACCGCCCCAGCCGGATCGGAAACCGTGCCCGTAATCGTGCCGCCCGCGTTCTGGGCGAACGCAGCGAAGGCGGAAAGCATTAAACTGCCGGTAACAACCAACAGTAAGCGCATGGATAACCCCCCTCAGACGAGAACCTGCTACCAATGCTGACAACGAATTCCCCGTGGAGACAGGCCTCTGAAATCGGAGTGAGTATATCGAAAGATAATCACCGCGTCAATGGTTTTGATAGTTTTGGTGTTTTTTTTTGATTTGTTTCGTCAGTGCCGCGCGGCCCCAGGCTGACTCTTTACCGGCCAATGCCGCCTGCGAGACAGGGATGCCCGCTTCCCTCGCGCAGAGTCACGACGCGATCCTCACCAATCTGTTTCCAGGAGTCACACCCGCCCGCCGGCCAGCGGACCTGTATCCGGTCCACTGTGGCCGATTTGCCCAACCCGAAGTGGACTCGTGGGTCGTTGGCTGACAGGTAGCTGCCATCACCTCTGACCCAGCGCTGGATAGATGTCCCGTCTTTCCGAAACAACTCGACCACGCTGCCGTACCCGGATCGGTTGGAACGTACTCCTTCGAGACGAACCTGGATCCAGTGCCCGCGTTCCGGCACCGTATTCAGCAACAGGCGAGCCGGACCGTTATTGTTAGTCACCAGAATGTCGATTCCGCCGTCGTTGTTGACGTCGCCGAATACCGCCGCGCGGCTAACATCAAGGTGGTCGAAGGCTGGCCCGGCCAAAGCCGTCACATCCTCGAACCCCTTTCCCTTACCCAAATTGCGCAGCAGCAGATTGCGCTGCCGGTATGGGAAGAGGTCGCCTAGTTGCGTCGCCATGGCGAGTACCGCGCCATTGGCGGCGAACAGGTCCAGCAAGCCGCGATTTTCCATGTCCAGCAGACCGACTCCGAAGCCGGTGTACGGCAGGGAAAAGTGAAGCAACCCAGTCTGCGCCGTGGAATCGGTGTAATCGCCGCGCGGCTGCCGCTGGAACAGAGTGAATCCTTCATTGGGAAGATTGGTGATTACCACAGCCTCCCCGCCATCGCCGTACAAGTCGCCGGCCGCTACGCCCATTCCCGCCCGGGCGCGGCCGTCCGCAGCGAAGGCTAGCCCGCGCATGAGGCCCGCTTCCTTGAATACCCGGCCCTTTTGACTCCCTTCATTCAGCCAAAGATGATTGGCGGCGCCATCGTTAGCGACCACGAAGCTCGGCCAGCCATTCGAACCGAAATCGCCTGTCAGGATGCCAAGCCCGGGTCCACGCGCCGCGTTCAGGCCAACCGCGGAAGTGACGTCTTCAAACCGGCCGTTGCCCAGGTTGCGATAGAGCTGGGTGACGGTCCGGTCGAAGTTCTCGGGCCCGCAATAGTCTCGACGGCCCTCCGGCCCATAGCAGTTCCTGGGATAGAACTCCAGGTAGTGGACAACCACCAGATCGAGCCAGCCATCGCGATCGTAGTCAATGAACGCGGCGCTGGTGGACCATCCGGACGATTCCACCCCGGCGGTCTTAGTCACGTCAGTGAAGGTGCCGTTCCCGTTGTTGTGATAGAGAACGTTGTGGCCATAATTCGTTACGTACAGATCGGTGTAGCCGTCGTTGTCATAGTCTCCGGCAGCCACACCCATGCCAAAATCGCTGTGCCCAACACCCGCCGCTTCGGTGACATCGGTGAAGGAGAGTTTTCCGCTTTCGACCAGGTTATTCCGGAACAGCCGGTTCCCGGGCCTCCAGCCTGCCGGCAAAGGGACCAGCGGCTTGCCTTGCGGAATTGCCGGAGCGCCCTGGACCAGATAAACATCCAGGTCCCCGTCATTGTCATAGTCGATCAGGGCAGCGCCCGATCCCATGATTTCCGGTAAACGAAAGTCTCCCGTCGCGCCGGAAAACTGCCAGAAGTCGAGCCCGGTCTGCCTGGCGACGTCTGCGAAGAGGGGAGTTGGATGACGAGAAGATCTGCAGGAGAGCGAGAGCGCAGCAAACAGAAGCAGCACTGCTCCCGATTTCACGTGATCAGCATTACATGCGCATGATATGCTGTCAACAATTCATGAAACGGGGTGCGGCGTTCACGGTCACAACGTTGGCCGCGCTGCTGGCGTGGTCCTGCGCGGGTCCGGTTCCGCCTGTTCCCGCAGTAACGCTGGAAGGCATGGACACCGAGGTGCGCGCCGTTGTCCAGGCGGCTCATCAGCAAGCGGCGGCGCAACCCTCCAGCGGCCAGGCATCGGGGCGTCTGGGGATGGTGCTGCACGCGCACTCGCTGTATCAACCGGCGATGCTCTCCTATCAGCGCGCGATTCGTCTGGAGCCGAAGGAGTTCGCCTGGCGATATTACCTGGCGTTGGTGCTTCAGCAAATATCGCAGCCGGACAAGGCACTGGAGGCCTTTTCGGCCGCGCTGCGCATCCGTCCGGACTACCCTCCCGCAGTTCTGAGGCGTGGGGACCTGCTGTTCCAGATGGGGCGTTTCCAAGAGAGCGCTTCGGCATATGAATCGGTACTGGCGAAGGATCCAGCTTCGGCTGACGCACTCTACGGTTTGGGGCGGGTACGCTATGCACAGCAGGATATGTCCGCCGCTGAAGATCTTTACCGCCGCGCTTCGCAGGCTTATCCAAAATTCGGCGCCGCCTATTACGGACTAGCCATGGCGGGCCGGAGTCTGGGACATGACGCAGACTCGGCGAAGAACTTCGAGCTGTCCAAACGCTTCACGGGTGACCATCCTTCCACTTCGGACCCGCTGCTGAGCCAGATGGGGGCGCTGACCACGGGCGTTTTCCGCAGGTTCGAGCAAGCCAACTCACTGGCCAAGCAGGGAGACATGGAGGAGGCTGCGCGGCTGAATGAAGAAGTGCTGGCGCGGGATCCGGACAACCTCTCCGCGTTACTGAACCTTTTATACCTGGCGCGGTTTCTGAACCGCTTCGATAATCAGGTGGACACCCTCTATTCGCGGGCCCAGCGGATCGACCCGCGGGTTCCGCTCATTTACGACTACTACGGTGTCGTCATGGTTCGGGAAGGCAAGTACGAAGCGGCCATGGCCGCGCTCCGGAAAGCCCTCGATCTGCGGCCGAATTACGCCGAACCGCACAAGTGGATGGGGGAAGTTCTGGAACGGCAGAACCAGATCGCCGGCGCTATCGAGAATTATCAGCTGGCGCTGGCCGCGGAGCCTTCCGACCGCGCAACCCAAATGAAACTGTGGTGGGACCTCATCATCCAGGGCCGCGGCCGCGAGGCAATTCCACAATTGATCCCGGCGATCCAGATTGACGATATGTTTACGCCCATGCGACTGGTCCTGTTGGGCGAGGCTTATCGAACCACGGGCGAATTCGGAAAATCGCGGCAGTATCTGGAGCAAGCGCGAAGCCGCGTGCGCAACCAGGGTCCGCCGGATCTTTTGGCGCAGATTGAACACGAGTTGAAGGAGCTACCGCAACCTTGAGCCGACTGCTGTCGAGCTCCGCGAGGTGCGCGCACCTGACACTCGCCATGGCATTGCTGATGCTCGTGGCATGCACCCGGCGAATTGACGAAGATCGGTTAAGCGAGCGTCGCAACCTGGGCACCGCGTTCTACGAGAATCCCACCACCCACCAGGAAGCCGTCCGGGAGTTTCAACAAGCACTGCAACTGGCGCCGGACTCCGCCCGAGAGAAGTTGAACTATGCCCTGGCGTTGCTGCGGGCAGGCCGCGAAGAAGAAGGGGTATCGCGGCTTCAGGAGGTGCAGCGCCAGGATCCTTCGCTTCCGCACACCTGGTTCAATCTGGGAATCTATTACAAACGGCGGGGAGATGTCACTCGTGCCATCACACAATTCGAAGGCATGGTCGCGCGGGCGCCAGAGGAGCCCGTCGCACACTATCAGCTGGGTACTCTGTATCGGCAGGTGAAACGCAATGCGGAGGCGCGTACCGAGTTCGAGCGGGCTGCGGCATTGAACCCACTGCTGGCCGCCGCGCGGTATCAGCTTTACGATCTGAATCGGGTGGCTGGAAATGTCGAGCAAGCCAAGCTCTACCTGGCGGATTTTCAACGCATCCAGCAAGCGCAAAAAGGCTCGGTGATACCGGAGGACGTCGAGTGGTGCGCTTACGCGGAGATCTATAACCCGCCGGAGTATCGTAACGAAGCGGCGGCGTCGCCGGAACTCACTCTTACCGACAAACGGCTGCCCGGCAGTGTCGATCCTAAGACGGCCGGAATGACCCTGATCGACCTGGCGGGTGTCGGGCGAACCGATCTGCTGGTATGGTCGTCGCAGGGGATTCGAGTGTTTCGCGGCGGACAACAGATCGCCGAAGACATCGGCCTGGACGGATTGACCGGGATTCTGGACGTTGCTCCCGGCGATTTCGACAACGACGGCCTGATGGATCTGTGTGTGCTCACCGCCGCCGGCCCGACGCTGTACCGCAACGCTGGAGGCAAATTTGTGCGCCAGCAAGCGCCCCTTCCCGACCGGCGTTTCGACAAGGCGGTATGGCTCGATTACGATCACGATTACGATCTCGACCTGGTCTTGCTGGGAGAACAACCGGCACTGATGCGCAATCAAGGAACCGCCGGCTGGGCTGATCACACGGACGATTTCCCGTTTGTGAAGGGCGCGGCCACCAACGCCCAAAAAATGCGCACGGTACCCGATAGCAAAGCGTTCGATTTGGCGGTATTTTACCTGGATCGGATGCCGGTACTCTATCGCGATCAGCTTGGCGGCCGCTACACCGCCGAGGCATTTCCGGGAAAGCCCCCGGACGTAACACGCACCGAAGTGGATGCCGACTTCGATGCTGACGGCCGGATGGACCGCGCGAGGATCGATCCGGATGGCAGCCTTCACCTTTTGCTCAACCGGAGCGGAAATGATCGTCGCTGGATCGGTATTCAGCTTAAGGGCGTGCGCAGTCTAAAGCTGGCGCAAGATGCCCTGGTGGAGATCAAGGCCGGCACTCTTTACCGGCGCCGGTTCTATGCGGGCGTGCCGCTACTGTTTGACGCGGGAAACCAT
>Ga0335077_10012571_pt1 | contig 10589 bp, 8 predicted proteins | sample Lox_Sample_31_FD_207151 | JGI IMG/M metagenome (GOLD analysis project Ga0335077, IMG submission 207151) | Soil microbial communities from Loxahatchee National Wildlife Refuge, Florida, United States - Lox_Sample_3.1 | ecosystem: Environmental > Terrestrial > Soil > Wetlands | place: USA: Florida...
GGTCGCCACCCGCAAGGATAAGGCCGAGAAGAAAGGCAAGTCCACGGGCGGCATCGTGGCGGATCAACCGAAGTAGCGCGGCAATCTACTGTTTGCGATGCGGGCATTCCGGACATCTTCTGCCGGGTGCCCGTTTTGCATTTCTGGAGGCATCTCCGATGTTGCGTGATCCCAGCCTGATCCCGCTGTCTCACCAGCACCAGCATGCTCTGGCGCTGTGTGTCATGACGCGCCGCGCGTGGTCCCAGGACCCCTCCCCGGATAACCTCGCGAAACTGGCACGCCGCGCGGTTGACCGCTACGAACTGGAACTGGCCAACCATTTTGGAATCGAGGAGCAGGTGCTGTTCCCGGCCTGCGCCAATCTGTCGCTCGTCCAGGAGCTTCTCGCGCAGCACCGCACCCTGGAATCGCAAATCGAGCAGTTGCGCACAGCGCCGACAGCGGAATTGCTGGAGGAATTCTGCGAGCTGCTCTCGAAGCACGTCCGGCTTGAGGAAAACGAGTTGTTCCAGGAAGCCCAGCGCGAGATCCCGCGCGAGGACCTCGACCGCATCGGCTCGGAGATCGACCGCCGTGTGGTGCGCGTGTGTCTCTAGCCCGAATGGCATTGCGATCCATGAGCCGGAGCCGCCGGAGGTTATCTTGAGATTCAGCCAGCGGCAGTTTCCGCTGGCGGAAAGTCGGTCCTGCCGGGCACAGCCGTCGACAAGCCCTCGGAATTACCGGTTCTTTTTCTCGTGTCCGTATTTCAGCGTCACCGCCGGAGCAAGCTGGAGTCCGGCGGTGCCCTTCCCGTTTCGCAGATCCAACGAGCATGCCAGGCAGCCCGCGAAATTCAACGTCAACCACTCTTTGATATCCAGGCTCAGATTCACCGGGCACAGGTTGGCCGTCAGCGAGGGTTTAGGACCAACAAAGTTGTCATACTGGAATCCCACCTGCGCATAAGGCTGCCACCAATGAAATAGCCCTAGCTTGCCGAATCGGTCCACGTCCGTGATTTGCCAGAAGTAGTTCACGCCCCACCGTCCATGCGGATCCGGGAACGGAAACCCCCACTGCAGACCGTAATCGACCTCCTGGTGTGCGCGGTCGTCCCGCCCTAAGAGGAAAACATTTTGCCAGGTGAGTGCCCACAGATCGTCTCGAGACCACCCGGAAAACGAAAAGGTGTGCTGGGTCCCCGGCTGCAACTCAATGTGATCGAAATCCAAGTCGATGTGCCGGTGAGGAGGCCAGTCCATCCAAGGCGGAATATCCAGTTTCAGTTCCTGCGCTTTTGGAGCCATCAGTGGAGTCCGCACGCCGGGAAGCCGGATCGACTCGAACAGCGGGCGTCGCATATGGCTGATGATCTGCTCCCGAATCGCCGGGTCCAGGCCGGGCCCCTTACACACCGGCCTGCCGCTGTCGTTCACCGGCGGCGCGTCCCGCATCTTGAGCGACATGCCGCATACCGTGACCGTTCCGACACCCACCGGAAACAATGTCCGCCGCGTCTGTTTCCCGACGATCCCGTCGAACACCAGGCCCTTTTCCTCCTGAAACTCTCTCACCGCCTGATCTGTTTTCGGCCCGAACGCACCATCCGTCACCAACGGCGGATCGGCCCCCCAGGTATTCAGCCCTTCCTGGATAGCTTTAACGTCCTCGCCGTACATTCCTTTGCGAAGAATTCTGACCGCCATAGGACCCTCCTTCGAGGTCCCCGGGAATGCGTTTCTCTACGCGTCCCCGGTATTTATGGTACTGCTCTTCAGGCAGCAATTCCTCGACAAAACAGATAATAGAGTACCTTTATCGGGTTAGCAGAATGCGTACAAACCGCACGTCATCAATCGAATACAGTGAATCGTCACCTGGTACCCGGTGAGGGCTTTACATTATCCCTAACCCAGGCCCTTAACCTCGCGAGCGCAACGAACTCCCTAATACGGCATGCCGGGCAGCGGTGCGAGCACGGGCGTGAGCTTGCCCCAACCCTGGTCCTTCGCGGTCTTCATGTCCTTGACCAGTTGCTCCGGCAGATTGGCCTTCACCTGGGGGCGGCCCGCCTGCGTTGCGAGCACCCAGCCCACCGCGGCCATGGTCTTCGAGATCATCTGCATCTCTTTGTAGTCGATCTTCTCGGGAGTGTCGGTCGGGCGATGATAGTCCGGATGCAGTCCGGTCGTCAGGAACGCGATCGGAATCCCCATCTTCGCGAAGTTGTAATGATCGCTTCGGTAGAAGATCCGCTGGCCGTTGGGTTGGGGGCCGAGGTTGTCGTGCGTGGCATCGGGCGCCGTCACATCATAGAAGTGATTCAGCGTCATCTTCTGGTAGGAGTGGTTCACGGTTTCCAGGGTCTTCTCCAAATCGTCGCTGCTGACGTTCGGCCCTACCACCAGCACCTCGCCGGGATTGACGAGCACGTGCTGCGGATCGGAGTCGGTGAATCCGGGTCCCTTCGAGCGGCCGATCATGTCCATATTCAGGTTCGCCACCACCTTGCTGATATCCACCGGCGGATACTCGTTGAAGTATTGCGAACCCCAGAGTCCCTTCTCCTCGCCGGCATTCCACAGGAAGATGATGCTGCGCTTGGGACGCATGCCTTTCGACGCGCCCTCGGCATACGATCGCGCTACGGCCATCAGGCCGACCGAACCCGACCCATCGTCATCCGCTCCATTGTTGACGTTGTGTCCGTCCGGTAGCGGTGCGCTGAGGCCGATGTGATCGAGGTGCGCGCTCAGGACGACGAATTCATTCTTCAGCACCGGGTCTCCGCCTTCCAACATCGCCACCACATTCTCGGCGTGATTCTTCTCGCTGCGGACCGACACTTTGAGGTTGAGCTTTTTCTCCGCGGTCAGCTCAAACGAATCCTGTTTGGCGTTGGCGCCGGCCGCATAGAAGATCTCCTGCGCGCTCATCTTCTCGTTGGCGAAGATGGCATTGGTCATCGTCAGTCCGGCGGTGATCGCCGGCACGCTCGGACAGGCCGGCGGTTGCTGCAGTTTGGGCACCGTGTAGGGCGGCCCGTTCAATCCCCCGCGCCCGCCGCCACCGCCGCCGAATCCGCCAAATCCTGCGGCGTTCGGATTGGACATCGTCGTGAGCTGCTGAAAGTTGGCAATGCTCACCACCGCCAGCGCCCCGTTCTTCGCTCCGTACTCTTCGGGCGTCAGAAAGTCCTTGCAATTCTCGCCCAGCGGATTGGGCGGGGCATTGCGTCCGCCGCCGCCACCGCCGGCGGCGGGCTGGGCACCGCCTTCCGGGACATTTTCCGCGGAAGCGCCGCCTCGGCCTGCGCCACCCCGGCCGCCTCGCCCCCCTCGCCCGCCTTGCAGAGCAGCCAACTCCGGTGGCAGGCCGGCCACCACGATGATTTTGCCGCGGACGTCCAGGCCCTGGTATGGATTGATGTTCCCTTTATTGATGACGTAGCCGTTGCCGGCGAAGACCATGCTCCCGTTCGCTTCGAACGCCTCTATCGGCGGTGCGCCTCGTCCACCGGCGGCCACCGTCCAGTCCTTGGTATAAGCCAATTCCGTGGTCAGCGGCCCGGCGTTGGCGCCGCCCCGCGGTCCACCTCCGCCGCCCGGACCGCCGCGTCCGCCTCTACCGCCTCGCCCGGCCGGAGCGGTAATGGATGCCTTGCTCTCGTCTGCGTTCACCTGCCTGCTGAGCAGTTCCATCGGCATGAAATAGGGCTGCAGCGGCCCGTTCGTATTGCTCGTGCTGCCGAGGGGCTTCAGCCCCCATTCCGCCACGTGGCTGGCCACGTAGAGCGCCGCCGTATCGAACCCGCGCGACGGGAGGTTACGCCCTTCGAGTTGATCGGATGCCAAAAAGTAGAGGTAGATCTTGAGCTCCTCTTCGGTGATCGAATCGGCATTGCCGTACACCGGGGGCGCGTTGCCCACGACTTTGGCTGGTTTGCCTTTTGCAGTTGCCGGGGTATCGGCCGCGCGGACGCTCATGAACACGGTGAGCGAAAGGGCCACAAGTGAGGTGCTGAACAGGATTCGGCGCATAAGATTGCGGGGTAAGCCGTAGAATACAACAAGCCGGCCGAAAAGGCGTGGCTTTAGCTTGCTGGTTCTTTAATACAGACGGGCAAGCTGAAGCGTAAGTTACCGGAGGAGGGGAAGGGGATCGATGGGAGTTCCTTCCCACCACTTCTTCTCCGGGCCCAACTGGAACACGGCGAAGTGCAGGTGCGGCGTCGCTGGCGAGGCGTTCCCGGTCGATCCCACATATCCCAGCACGTCCCCGGCCCGCAGCAGGGTGCCTTCTGTGAGCCCGCTGGCGTAGCGGTCGAGATGGGCGTAGTAGTAGCACCAGGTGCGGGAGTCGTCGAACTGATAAACCGTGAGCCCGCCCTGCTTGCTGGTGAAAAGCTTGACGACGTTGCCTTCGGCCACCGCCCGGACCGGGGTGCCGCGCGGGGCAGGAATGTCGAGGGCCTCATGCGTGCGCCCGCCGCGCGCATCCGGGAATGTGTCGACCAGCTTCTTCGGATCGATCCCGGACAGTGGAAGCAGCAGGTGCGGCTGCGGAGTACGATCCGGTGCGGTCCGGTCCGCTTCCCCGTGCGGGGCTGGCGGGCGCGGACCGATCGGCACCGGTGCGGCTGCCGCGCCCGGTGCCGCGGAAGGCGCGGACGGCGGAGCCTCGAACGGCTCGGGCTCCGGGGGATTGGGCGGCGTGGCCGGCCGCTTCCCCGCTTCCGACATGAGATCGTGCAGATTATTTCCTGCTGATGGTGGCGGATAGGCCGCCTCGGGCGGCACCACCCGGTTCGCCTGAGACTGGTCAGGCAGGCCTCCCTCCAGCGCCGCTGAGGAGTCCCTGGATCTCGACGCGACGGCCGCTAACGATCCCGACCGCCACAGCGCCACCCCGAGAAACAGCACACCGAATGCGAAACCTATCGCAAAGACTGCGGCCATACGCGCTCGCATACGTTTTACTCCTTCAGGACCGCCGGGGTTCCGGGACGGACCATGCCGGCCAGTTCCATCGCATCCCAATTCGTCAGCCGGATGCACCCGTGAGACGTCGTGTGCCCGATCGTCGAAGGTTCCGGCGTCCCGTGAATGCCCCAATGCTCTTTGGAAAGATCCATCCACACCACGCCCACGGGATTGTTCGGGCCCGGTTGGATGACGGCCTTCTCATCGGGATTTTTCGCGTCCCAGAAGAGACTCGCCGAGTAATGAAACTGGGGATTGTGACTAATGCCCCGAATCTTCCAGGCACCCAGGGGCAGGGGATCGTGATCACTCCCGATGGTTGCCGCGTAGTACGCCAGCAGCTTGCCATCGGCGTCGTAAGCGCGCAACGAACTCTCGGATTTGGAAACGTCCACCCGGGCGGCTGCCGCGGTCAGCGGAAGCGTCAGAACGTTGGCCACCGTGATGGCGGAGCCCGCGGCCGTGAAGTCCCCCGCACCCGGATTGAGGGCACGGAGCAGTGCCGGGCTCGAGTGAAAACGCTCGGCCAGTTCTTCGAGTGGCGACGTGTAACCCAGCGCCGGCAGCTTGGCCTGTTCCATCAGGTCCGCGGGGATCGACACGAACGGACCTTTTTCGTCTTCCGCGGTGACCGTGTATTCGGTGAGCAGCGGTGCTGTGTCCGCATTCAGCGCGTTCCACACCGCAGCATCGATGATCCCGGTCGGCGGTAACTGGCGGTGCTGCTGGAAAGCGACCACAGCTCTCCGCAGATTGAGCCCGAAGTTGCCATCGATCTCCCCGCACGAAAAATGCGCGCGGCCCAGCAGTATCTGGGCGCGCACTACGGGGCCTCCGGTAGCGCCGGGAGACAGGTTGGGTTGAGCGGAATTCTCAATCGTGGCCGCATCGAAGCTCGGGCCCCCGGCGGTGTACGCCGGAATACCGAGAACCGCGATCAGCGCAAAAGTTGCCCAATCAAACCGCATCCCGCCGATGTACGTGCACGCCCGAAGCCCATGTGCCGATCCGCACTGTGAATTGCGCAGGCCATCAAGTGCTCTTCGCACACTAACCAGCCGCCACGGCCACTCGTCTACCTACACCGGAGGGCGCGCCTCATGCATATTTCTCCAGAACACCTCGCGCAAGATCTTCGCCAGGCGGCCCGGGCGCTGCGCCGGAGCCCCGGATTTACCGTCGTTTCGATCCTGACCCTCGCGGTGGGCATCGGGGCGGCCACGGCGCTCTTCAGCGCCATCGAAGCGGTGCTTCTGCGGCCTCTGCCCTACGCCAGCCCCGATCGGCTGGTGTGGATCACCCGCCCCTCGCCCCGCATGCCCGCGGGACAGCCGCTTACTCCCGAGTTCCAGGCATTTCGCCTGGAGAGCCACGCCTTCTCGGGCCTGGCTGCGTGGAACGATGCGCAGTTCAACCTGACGCGAGCCGGGGAGCCGGAACTCTTGGCTGCCGCCAGCGTGAATGCCGGGTTTCTGCGGGTCCTCGGCGTCCAGCCGTTGCTCGGGCGCGACTTCGAAGAATCCGAGGACCGGCCCGGTGACCTCCGCTACGCGCTGCTGAGCTACCTGCTCTGGCAGCGCCACTTCGCCGGCGACGCGGCGGTCGTCGGCCGCACTGTGGTGCTGAACGATCGTCCGTACCTCGTTACCGGCATCCTGCCGCCAGGCTTTCGCTTTCCCGGCAACTTCCAACCCGACCTGCTGATTCCCGGAGGCTATTCGACCCCGCCCGACTGGAACGCAAAGAACATGGGGCTGCTGCGCGTCATCGGGCGCTCGCGAGACGGCTGGAACCTCGCCCAAGTCGAGGCCGACCTTACGGACATCGAGCAGCGCCACCGGCAAGACATGCCGGCGTTTGCCAGACCCATGCTCGAATCGAGCCGGATCGAGTTGACCGCCTTGTCGCGTCAGCTTTCGGGCGCGGTGCGCCGGCCCTTGCTGATCCTGTGGGGAGCGGTCACGATGGTGCTGCTCCTGATTTGCGCCAACGTAGCTGGGCTGCATCTGGCCCGAACAGTGGCGCGGTCGGGCGAACTCTCCCTGCGGGCCGCGCTGGGGGCCGGGCAGGTCCGCCTGGTGCGCCTGCTGCTGGGTGAGAGCCTGATGGTGGCTCTCGCCGGCGGCGGACTCGGTGTGGCGGGCGCGTTCTGGCTGGTGCGCGCGGTACGCCTCATCCAATCGCTGCCACTGCCATTGCCCGACGCAGTCCGCGTGAACCCGGCGGTGCTGCTTTTTGCCGCCGGCATTACCCTGCTCACTGGCGTCCTCGCCGGAGTGGCGCCGGCTTTCGCGGCATCGCGGCCCAACCTGGTGCAGGCGATCAAAGGCAGCGGCGCCGGTACCGCCCGCGGTTGGAGCAGCGGAATGCGCTCCGTCCTGGTGGTGGCGGAAGTGGCCCTCGCACTGGTTCTGTTGCTGGGAGCCGGCCTGCTGTTGCGGAGCCTGCAGAGGCTCCTCTCGGTGCCAATGGGGTTCAACGCGGAGCGCGTCCTCACCCTGCGGCTGCGGCTCGAGAGCCAGCGTTACAGCCGCCCGGAACAACCTGCCGCATTTGTTGCGAATCTGTTGGAGCGGATGCAATCACTGCCCGGAATACGGCATTCGGCGGCCGTCAACTCGCTGCCCCTGACCAACTACAATCTCGGCACCGCCTTGTATTTCGAGGGCGAAGCGAGTGGCGGCAATCCCGCCTCCGCCAACGTTGCGGCAGCACAGCCCATGAGCAGTGTTCTCGCCGTGACCTCGGATTACTTCCCGACGCTGGAGATCCCGCTGCTGGCCGGACGGGGCTTCGACAGTTCGGACCAGCCGGCCAGTCCGCCGGTGGCGATCGTCAACCGCGCGTTTGCGGAGCGGTTTTACGCCGGCGGGAACCCTGTGGGACGGCATTTGCAAGTGGGGTGGACTTCCATTCCGCGCCCCTGGTTCACGATTGTGGGAATGGTGCCTGACACTCACCACCAGGGGCCTGATCAGGCAGCCGAGCCGGAGCTATACGTGCCATTTGCGCAACAGCCTGCCCGTGTGACCGGGCTCGCGATCCGGTCCACGGCGGAGCCGGAGCTGCTGATCGCAGCCGTGCGCCGTGAGATCCACCAGATTGACCCGGACCTGCCGATCTTCGACGTCTCCACGATGTCCGGCAGGCTTGCCAGAGCCACCGGCCCACAGCGGTTGGAGTTGGCCCTCGTGGGATTCTTCGCGCTGCTGGCAACCGTGCTGGCTGTGCTGGGGGTCTACGGCGTAATCGCCTATGCGGTGAGCCAGGGCACGCGCGAGATCGGCGTGCGGCTCGCATTGGGAGCTGCCCCGGCAAGAGTGCAGCGGACGGTCGTCGCTCGCGGGCTGAAGCTTGGTCTGACCGGGGTAGCCTTGGGGTTGGCGGCGGGATATGGACTGACTACTTTCCTGGCCTCCCTCCTGTATAACACCAGCGCTCATGATTTGGTGACCTTCGGAATCGCGGGGGGTGTGCTGCTGGCGATGGCGGTTCTGGCAAGTTACTGGCCCGCCCGCCGCGCCGCCCGGGTGGACCCCATGACGGCCCTGCGCTGCGAGTGAGTCGCGAACGCTCGCGACTCTGAAGGGAGGCCATTTACTTATGTGCGGATACGCAAGCGCCAGGAGATCAGTACCAGCACAAGTCCGATTGCCAGCAGAATGAGTGTTCCGGGCTCCGGGACCACCGTGAATCCGGTCACCAGGCCCTCGGTGTCGGAGAGTGAGGCCGTAGTATCGTTAATCCCGCCGAGAACCCGCGATACCGAATCCCCCACCAGATTCTCGGAGTCGAAGCCGCCGGCCGCGCCCGATGGCAAACCTGAAACGTTCCGGACGTCGAGAAGTAAGTTGCCCGCGGCCGGGTTATAGAGGAACGGAGTGGTCAGATGGATCACAATATCGAAATCTTTGGGGCCGCCCGCGGGTCCGGTGTCCTGACTGGAAAGAGTCAGAGCTCCGTTGTAGACAACGGTGTCATTCGCTCCGACATTGCTGGCGAATGTGGCACTGAGCGCATCGGGAGCCGCCGCGGTCGTGGACAAATCAATCTGGATATCATTAATGGTTACGTTGAAAGCCAGGCCGACCAGGCCATCGGGACGGAACGCGATCTGCGTAATCAGACCCTCACCCGGAAACTGAGAAGAAGCATAGACCTGCTGGTAACGCATCGGGGTCGTGCTGTCGAAAGGGAAGTTGTTGTTACCGTTTCCTTCCGTATTTGCCAATACATTTGGAACAATAATCTCCGCCCGCCCGACAGCACCAAAAGCGAACAATAATATCAATGTAACTCTGCCCATATTCTCTTCCAGCGGCAACGTGATTGACAGCCACTGAGAGAGTATCATGAGCCTCTCTCCCCCCACCGTTCAGAAGTGATCATTGTGCATGATCGGCCAGATTCGCGGTATGCTTACATGCAATTTCGTCAGAGTCGGCCGTCGGGATGGCAATTCCACAGGAGGCCCCTCTGTCCCGGCTCAGTGAAGCAACCGGTCTGCCAGCGGAAATACGTCGCGCTCTTCTTCGATGACATTGTGCTGCGCGATGGCGTGAAACCGCCGCGCCAGCGCTGGTAAATCGCGCGCCTGTCCCTCCCGCAGCGCCTCCTGAAAGCTGGCGGCGATCTCACAAGCTTCATCGTGCTGGGCAGTCAGCTTGGCGGCCAGTTCGGGCGCGACCGTGGCGAGGCTTTCGAGGAACGGCCGCTCCCGCTCGTAGTGGTCGCGTGCCCGTCCGGCGGCAGCCTCGAGGCATTCCGCGATCCGGTTGCCGCCGGCGATCGCCGTCTCGAGCGCATCCAGAAGTTCCTCCAGCAAACGATGCTCTTCGGCCAGACGTTCGGTGATGGTTCTCATTTCGAGACCCCCACCTGTTGCACGTAGATCTGGAAAGGCGCCCAATAATACGGCTTCCGCCGCGCGTCCTGGGCTCGCACGAACTGCAGCTTCACGTCCCGCAATGCTGCGGCGGGATCCGCTTCCTGGCGCACCCCGGCATACAGCGCCTGCATGAACGCCGCGGTGGACTGGTCGCTGACGTCCCATAGAGAGGCCACCACGTTGCGCGCGCCGGCGCTCAGAAACGCCCAGGCGAACCCGACCAATCCTTCGCCCGGATAGGTGCGCGCTCCCGCGCTCTGGCAGGCGGAAATCGTCACCAGGCTGGCGGACAGATGAATGTCCTGCACCTCGCGGGCGTACAGTTTGGACGAATCCCTGCCCTGCGACAACACCACCGCGGAATCCAGCGGGCTCTCGCGATTTGGCACGGCGTGCGCGGCAAAGTGGATCGCCCAGAAGCGCGACGGGTCGGCGGCTCGATACGATTCTGGACGGGCGTCCTCTTGGATCTTCACCACCGCACCGGGATACAGGCTCGCGATCCCGGTGATCTCGTTCCTGGCGTAAGGCAATTGAGCCATCGAGCTCACAATCGGATCGCCAATCAGGAGGATGGAATGGTTGCGTGCGGCCGCACGGCTGTTCAAGCGTAGCAGCCACAGCGACGGCGCAATCTCCACGGTGGCATCTTCGATCCAGAAGCGGCCCGTCGGCGCAATCAAGGTCTCGAGGTTCAACCCGTTCAGGCACCCATCCGGCGACACCGCGGCATG
>Ga0335077_10012572_pt1 | contig 10589 bp, 10 predicted proteins | sample Lox_Sample_31_FD_207151 | JGI IMG/M metagenome (GOLD analysis project Ga0335077, IMG submission 207151) | Soil microbial communities from Loxahatchee National Wildlife Refuge, Florida, United States - Lox_Sample_3.1 | ecosystem: Environmental > Terrestrial > Soil > Wetlands | place: USA...
CAACGGGGAATGGGAACAGCGACATTGGCGAAGTGAGCCGAGGTCCAAGAGTACTGGGTCGTGACGGCGCGACCTCGTAGAACGACGGGATCCATAGGCGTCGGTTGGCTGTTCGGCTGAGGCCAGGGCCATTTGGCACTAGTTCCAGCCGCGTTGGGCCAGTGATGCTGGGCGGGTGGCAGATGTATGGGACCCCCCGGCAAGGGTGGGGGCATCTGGTCTCGGACTGGCCCGGCCGATGCCGCCGCGCTGGCCGAGGTCGCCGTTCGCAGCGGTGCGGCTACGCACCCTCGATCGAAGCAGGGCCGGCCGCTCACCGTCCGTCGGATTGGCGTTTCGGATCGCCCTCGTGTTCGGCGCTGGCGCTCGACGGACCATTCCACTACTCAACTTCCCTGAGGTGACGACGTGAAGGCGATCGTTCAGGACGGGTACGGCTCGGCCGACGTCCTCCAGCTGCGTGACATCGGCCGGCCCTCGGTCGGTGACGGTGACGTGCTCGTCCAGGTGCGTGCCGCGGGTGTGGATCCGGGCGTGTGGCACCTGATGACCGGGGAGCCATACCTGGTGCGTGCCATGGGATTCGGGCTGCGCAAGCCCAAGGTGGCGGTGCGCGGCCGCGACGTGGCCGGAGTGGTGGAGGCGGTCGGCGGGCGCGTGACCCGGTTCCGTCCTGGGGACGAGGCGTACGGGACCTGTGAGAGCGGTTCGTTCGCCGAGTACGCGGCCGCTCCCGAGGCGCGGCTGGCCGCCAAGCCGGGCAACGTCTCCTTCGAGCAGGCCGCGACGGTACCCATCTCCGGGGTGACGGCGCTGCAGGCCGTCCGCGACTGCGGGCGCCTTCAGCCGGGCGAGCAGGTGATGGTCATCGGCGCGGCCGGAGGCGTGGGATCATTTGCCGTGCAGATCGCGAAGGCGTTCGGCGCGAGGGTGACCGGCGTGTGCAGCACATCGAAGGCCGACCTGGCGCGTTCCCTCGGCGCCGACGACGTCATCGATTACACCAACGACGAGATCGACCGCAACGGCGCGCGGTACGACGTCGTCATCGATACGGCCGGGAACCGTCCGCTGTCGCTGCTGCGGCGCGCCCTGACGCCGCACGGGAGGCTGGTCGTCGTGGGTGGTGAGCACGGTGGCGGCCGGGTACTCGGCGGCTTCGATCGGCAGCTGCGGGCGCCACTGGTCTCGATGTTCGTGGGCCAGCGGCTGCGCGGCCTGATCGCCAAGGAGCGTGCCGAGGACCTCGAGACCCTGACCCAGCTCATCGAGTCCGGCTCTCTCACGCCGGTCATCGACCGCACCTACGCCCTCGCCGACGCGCCCGATGCGATCCGTCATCTCGCCGAGGGCCACGCTGCCGGAAAGGCCGTCGTTATCGTTTGAGTTCTCACGGAGGCGGGACGACGTCAGACGGCCCAAGCGGGCGCCTGATCCCTCCATCGTGTGGAATGGTCCGGTGATCGATCCTCTCGTCGCCAAGCTGCAGGGCACTGACCGGCGCTCGATCGGGCGTTCCGAGGAGGTCGTCGGCGACGTCCTCGCCGACCCCGGCCAGTTCCGCTTGGTGTTCGACGCCATGCTGGGGCCCGATCCGGTGGTGCGCATGCGCGCGGCCGATGCTGTTGAGAAGATCACCCGCCGCCGCCCGGACCTGCTGCAGGGGCTGGAGGGCCGGGTGCTCACCGAGGTGGCGGCGATCGGCCAGCAGGAGGTCCGCTGGCACGTCGCCCAGTTGCTGCCGCGGCTTGCCCTGACCCCGCCGCAGCGGGCGCGGGCGATCACGATCCTCCGCGGCTTTCTTGACGATGACAGCCGGATCGTCCGGACCTTCGCCATGCAGGCGCTGGCCGACCTCGCCGAGCACGACGAGCAGATGCGCCGCTGGGTGCGGCCGCTGCTGGCGGAGCTGACCCGCACCGGCACGCCCGCGATGCGCAGCCGCGGCCGCACGCTCCTCGCCCGCCTCGAGGAGCCCGGCCTTAGCCGGCCACCGGCTGACGGACGCGGCGGTGGCATGACCCACGCTGGCGAGGATGCCGTGCAATGAGCAGGCTGACCGGATGAAACCGTTGCGGCGCGACCCCATTGGACCCCTTGTCGCCGCGGACGACGCGGCGTTGCGGTCGATGGCCCGGCGCGAGCTGCTCGGCGAGACCACGCCCGAGATCAACACGGGAGAGCTTGCCGGCGTGCGCCGGATCGTCGCCCGGCAGCAGCCCGATGGCCGGTGGACGTATCCGGGCGGGAACCCGGAGATCCGCTCCCGGGCGGCGTATGACCAGCTGGAGACCTACCGCCAGCTCGGCGTGCTGGTCTGCAAGTTCGGCCTGGACCGCCAGCACCCGTCGGTCGCGGCCGCGGCAGAGTTTCTGTCGTCGTGTCAGACCGAGGCCGGGGACTACCGCGGGATCTACGGCCACCAGTACACGCCGAACTACTCCGCGGCCATCACCGAGCTGCTCATCCGGGCCGGATACGAGCACAGCGCGCAGGTCGAGAAGGCCATGCGATGGCTGCTGGGCATGCGGCAGGACGATGGCGGCTGGGCGATCCCGGCCCGAACGCTCGGGCTGTCCCTCAACGTCATGTACACCGCCCGCGAGACCTTCGAACCCGACCGCAGCCGCCCGTCGTCCCACCTGATCACCGGGATCGTCGTGCGGGCACTGGCCGCGCATCCCGGCTACCGGCACTCGGCGGACACGCGCCGTGCCGCCGAGCTGCTCAAGTCCCGGTTCTTCCGCCGGGACGTCTACCCGGACCGGGCCGCGCCATCGAACTGGCTGGTCTTTTCCTATCCCTTCTGGTGGACCGACCTGCTGTCCGCGCTCGACTCCCTCGCCCGGATCAGCTTCCGGGCCGGCGACCCCGACATCGACCGCGGCGTGGCCTGGTTCACCGGCAACCAGGAACCCGGCGGGCTGTGGAATACCGGGCGCAACCGGCCCAAGGGCCCGCACAGCGATCTGTGGGTCGGGCTGGCCATCTGCCGGATGCTCAACGCGATCAGCGCGTGAGTGCCCGGCCATGTCCGCGCCGGGTACGCTTGCGCCGGGCTGAGCCCATCTGCGTTGACGGCGGATGACGCCGGCGGCGTAGTTGCAGGTTCTGGACGACAGCGGCGGCGCGACAGAGCAGAACAGCATCTGAGCCGTCGGCAGATGGCGGAGATTGTGGTGATCGCTCCATCGACCAGGGGCTCTGCTATCTGCCATTGCCCGAGCGGCCACGCCGTCCGCGATGAGCCCAACGCTGAGCTACTCCCTATTTTCGAAGCGATATGCGGAGATGATCACCCGTGTATCACTCGATCTGTAATCGTTCGGTCCCGGCCGCTCATCTGGGATGGCGGTCTACGCTGCGGAACATGGACCGGTACGGACAGCGCGAGGAGCGGTTCGGCGCGGCGGCGCAGGCCGCCGAGTGGGACACCAGGTACAACGAGCGCGACGGTGCCAGGTGGAGCGGACGCCCCAATGGGCGGCTGCTCGCCGAGGTCGCCGGCCTCACGCCGGGCCGGGCACTGGACGTCGGCTGCGGCGAGGGCGCTGATGCGATCTGGCTGGCTCGCGGTGGCTGGACGGTCACCGCGATCGACATCTCCGATGTGGCACTGAGCCGGGCGCGGCAGGCGGCAGAACTGGCCGGCGCCGTCGTGGAGTGGGTCCGCGGGGATGCCCTGCAGGCATCGTTCCCGGCCGGGTCGTTCGACCTGGTGTCGATGCAGTACCCGGCGCTGCCCAAAGCCGCCGGCGAGGCCGCCGTGCGGAAGCTGCTTGATACGGTGCGCCCGGGCGGGCTGCTCGTGGCCGTATACCACGATCTCAGCGAGGAGCACCGTGAGCACCTCAAGTCGCAGGGCACCGACCCGGCGGACTATGTCGATGCGGACGACCTGGCCCGGCTGCTAGGTGAGGAATTCACGATCGAGCAGCACGCGGTCGAGCCGCGCATCAACCCGCCGCCCGATAACCCGCATATCGCCGACGTCGTCCTGCGCGCCCGGCGTCGCTGAAACACGGCCCGGACTGGTGTTCGCGCATCGCGGCGTCCAGCTGAACGGGGTCGCTCACTACGGACTCTGCACTTCAGCTTGCCGCCAGGCGGCAGGCCGGCGGCTTATGCGGGCCTCATGCCGCCCAGAGCCGCATCGTTCGGCGCTCGCCGGCGCCGTCAAGCTTGTGCCTGCCCGTGCGCGCATAACCGGATGATCTGCGACATCGCAGCACAGCGGGACCACGGTTCTGGACATTGCCGGGTGAGCTGCATACGGCAAGCCTGGAGGCATAATCCGGCCAGGCATGGATACGAGACCGGTATGGACGGTCAGAGCGAGAATCCCCGGGAATCGCGCTCCGAACCCGTCGTAGTGGGGCTGGCCCCGCTGGGGGAGCTGGAAACCGGCCAGATCCCCGATTCGATGGTCTCGGACTTCTCCTCACTGACTACGCCCTACTGCTGGGTCATTACCGAAGATGCGGTGGCCGGCTACGACGGCGCCGAGCCGTCCGCAGTCGGCAAATCCGGGCCCGGCCAGGCAGTCGCCGGGGACGTCACCGAGGCCCTGACCGCCTGCCGCACGCCTACATTCCCGCCGGGCCGTTGAGGCTGCGCCGCATCTCGGGTACTGCCCGCCCGAGGTGAGGCAGGAGGCGCTCACCGCCGTCCTAGAGGGCGTCGAGATGGGCGCTTACGACCGCCGCATCATCGCGTGGCTGACGCAGTGGGACGACACCACCTGCAGGACGATCGCGTCGCTGATGTGGCGCTGCCGCCTTGCGCGAGAGGCCGAGGCAACAAGGCCACGATGACCGAGATAACGCCAAGGCCAGAACGGCGGCCAGGGCCATGGCCGCAGCGGCACGACATCCTGTATTGCGAGAACACCGCTAGCGTTATTCGGGAGACCTGCCAGCCCAGCGTGCCTGACGTGACGGCCAGGCCACAGGCCAGGCCCGAGACGCGCGCGGCGAGCCTCCGAAAGCGGACTGGCGGGCAAGGATTGTCGTACAGGAGAGGCTGACGCTCATTCAGCCAGTGTGACCTGGGTTCCGCAGAAGTGCCTCGGCCTAGTGACAAGAAAACGTGCTTCCACCTGCGGAAACACCAAAGCGCCCAGTGACGATGCGTGTCACTAGGCGCTGGAGTTATCCCAGGTCAGAAGCTTGCTCAGCGTCGACGGGCTTACATGCCGACCGCCGCGCAACTAGGCTACCGGGCCAGGGCTTGGCGTGTGCCGGTCCCATTGGGGCGTCTGCGGCTAGAACTTTATGACGTTTTGCCCCTTTTGCGAATCAGTGTTTCCGTGCTTTGTCGGAGAAATCAGGCTTCCGGGCCGACGCTCTGACCTGGGCTGTTGTCGGCGCCTAGTGACACGGACATAGCAGACATCTTTCTGGTCAGTGCTGATCAGAGCGGAGTCTGCGTCACTAGGCAAGGGGCTTTCTGCGGAACCCAGGTGTGAGGAGCGGCTTTCAGTTCTGCGCCGCGGCGTCCCGGTAGGGGGCCAGGAACGTGGTCAGCGCGGCCAGCAGCTGCTCGGGAGCCTGCTCAGCGACCCAGTGGCCGCTGCCGGTGAGGACCATGGTCTGCACGTCGTCCGCGACGAGCTTCATCGTGTTCCCGGGCCCTTCACCGGAACTTTCCGCTCCGCCGATGGCCAGGACGGGCAGGGTCAGCCGCCGTTCCTTGCGCTTTTCGTTCTGCGCGGTGGTGGTGGGGATCGCGCGGTAGAACTCGAAGCTGCCGCGCAGGTGGTCGGGGTCGGCGGCGAGGGTGTCGATGTAGTACGTGACCGCGTCGTCGGGCAGCTTGTGCGTCCCGGCCGAGGCGTCGAACTCCGCGCCGAAGAAGATCTCTTCCCGCCCGGTGACGAGCTGCTCGTTGATCTTGGGGAGCTGGTTGAAGGCGAGGTGCCAGAGCATGGCGTTGAGCGGCGGCGGGAGGAACAGGGGCGGTGAGGGAGACACGCCCGGCAGGGGGGCCTCGGAGACGACCAGGCGGTCGACCCGGTCTGGGTGATCGGCGGCCAGGGCGTAGGCGATCGGCATTCCGACGTCGGTCCCGTACAGGGCAAATCGCCGGTGGCCGAGCGCGTCCATCAGCGCGACCAGGTCGCGCGCGAGGGTGCCGGTGTCGTACCCGTCCCGGGGTTTGCCGGACAGCCCGATGCCACGCTGGTCGACCGCGATGACGGAGAAGTCCCGGGCCAGGGCCGGCATCAGCATGCGCCAGGCGTACCAGGTCTGGGGCCAGCCGTGGATCAGCAGCAGCGGCGGGCCGTCGCCGCCGGTGACCGCGTGCAGGCGCAGCTCGCCGGTGTCGACGTACCGGCTGGTGAAGGTGTCGGTGAACCCGGCCGGAAGGTTCGGCGCGCCGAAGACCGAGCCGGGGCCTTCGGGGGTAGACGGTGAGGTCATGAGGAGCCCCTTTCACGCGTGGTACTGCCTCACGATCGTCCCCCGCGCGGGCGCGTCGCGCCAGTAGGAATCCCTAGCCGCTACCCTGGTCACCTGCTGTTCACGTGCTAGGCATGCCGCCTTCCCGGCCAGTATCATCCCCACTTGTGGAAACCCTGATCCTGGCTGGTGACGTCAACGCCGGGGACGTGGTCATGCTGCCCAGTGCGCGGGATGAAGTCCTGGTCAAGCAGGTCCGCCTGGGACGAGGCGGGTTCATCCTGACGGTCGTACCAGTCCATGACGACAGACCCGAAGCAGAGCGGGTCGTGGTCTTGACAGCGGGGGCATGCCTGCGCAAGACGTGGCCATGACCAGCGCGGGTAAGCAGGACAAGGCCAGTTCCCAGGCTGATAATCCAGCGCCGCTGAACCTGCGGACCAGACGTGGACCAACCACCCATGCGGGCTATCACCCAGGCAGGTAGTGAGGCGGTCGGGTAACTGTCTCCGGAGCCGTGACGACGGCCAGCCGGATCTGCCCAGCGGCGGCCATGTCGAGCTGCCTGGTGGCGGCCAATGCGATTACTTAGTGTGACTTCGGTCCATGATGGAGGAGCGCACGTAACCGATCGGCGCGGCAACCTGATCGCCAGCCTGGCCGCGGATGCCACGCCCGAGCTGTGGGGTGCCAGAAGTCTGCGTACCCCGTGAGCTGCAGCGATGACCAGTTTCAGCCGTAGGGCATCATGATCATCTGTGTCCCTGCGCCTGCTCTACCTCATCTTCGTCCGGCTCTGCGGCCGGCTGGTCCTGCTCGGCCGGTCCTCCGCTTCCAAGAACGCCGAGCTGCTCGTGCTGCGGCACGAGATCGCCGTGCTGCGCCGCGCCAATCCCCGGCCCCGGCTCGACTGGGCCGACCGCGCCATCCTCGCCGCGCTGATCCGGCTCCTGCCAGCACCGATGCGTTTGCACCGGCTGGTCACCCCCGGTACAGTCCTGCGCTGGCACCGCCGCCTGAGCACCCGCAGGTGGACGTGCCCGAACCGGACGGGACGGCCGCCGGTCAGCGCCGAGATCGCCGCGCTGATCGAGCGGCTCGCCACCGAGAACGACGGCTGGGGGTACATGAGGATCCAAGGCGAGCTGCTCAAGCTCGGCCACCGGGTCGGCGCGTCCACCATCCGCCGGGTCCTCAAGGCGCTGAAGATCCCCCCGGCACCGGAACGGCGTACTGACACGACGTGGCGGAGGTTCCTGCGCGCCCAGGCATCGACCATGCTCGCCGCCGATTTCTTCCACGTGGACTGCGCGGTGTCGCTGCGACGGCTGTACTGCCTGTTCGTCATCGAGGTAGGCAGCCGTTACGTGCACATCCTCGGGGTCACCGCGAACCCGGACGGCCGGTGGACCGTGCAGCAGATCCGCAACCTGCTGATGGATCTGGGTGATCGCGCCGCGGGGTTCCGGTTCCTGGTCCGCGACCGGGCCGGGCAATTCACCGCATCGTTTGACGCAGTCCTGGCCGGCGCCGGTATCGAGGCCGTGAAGATCCCGCCGCGCAGCCCGCGAGCGAATGCTTCTTGCGGAACGCTTCGTGCTCACCGCCCGGGCCGAGGTCACCGACCGGATGCTGATCTTCGGCGAACGGCATCTGCGGCTGGTCCTAGCCCAGTACGCGGCCCACTACAACGGACGGCGGCCCCATCGCAGCCGGCAGCTCCGCCCGCCCCGGCCCGACTACCCCGTCGGCGGCTTCTCCCAGGAACGGATCCAGCGCCGGCCCGTCCTCGGCGGCCTCATCAACGAGTACGAGCGGGCCGCATAGAATCCCAGGTCAGGACCGGTGGCCGAGTTCTGGAACCCCACAGGGCGGACCGATCGGTCGAGAGGTAATCAAGCCGACCAGGCCGACACAATTGGCGGGTGATCTTCAGATACAGCGGCAACTCGGTCAGGCCCGCGGTCTCCACTATCCAGTCCAGCCAGCGCCTGTCGAGGCTGTTCTGGCCGGGATCGATGTGTTCGAGAGCAGCCTCCTCGCTCAGCGGCTCCAGCTTCATGATCGTGGCATCCGCGCCTCGCAGGGCGTCATGCGGGCGGGATGCGATGATCAACGGCAAGCGGAGTTCGTGCGCGCGCTCAATCGCGAGCCTGATGCGGGTGTCACGGTCTTCGTAGACACTGGTACGGCCCTCAGTGAAGGCCTCTTCCAGGCCGTCGGCGATGACGACGATTTTGTCTTCCTTGCTCAGCTGTTTCCAGGCTTTCTCGGCATTGTCCGCGGACACCATGCTGTCCTCCGCCATGTCGAAGAACCGGGTATGAGCCATTTGCTGGAAGTTCAGGTCATACGTGGCATCTCGCAACCGGATCGGCACCGGGACGGCGCCGCATTCGGCGAAGAGCCTGGTCAGCCAGACCAGGACCGCAGTCTTGCCCGCACCCGCGCCGGCGACCAGCAAGTGCGGCCGGCGGGTATCGGAGTGACGTAGATCCTCCATGATCACCCGGCACAGTTCGTCGCGGCCGACGATCTGACCGATATCCGGCGTGGCGGTCTCGACTAGGCGCTGTGGCACAGTTCTCGCCTTCTTGACGAGGCGGCGCCGGGAGAAGAGAAATATCGCCGAGGCCGTGGCCACCGAAAGGAGCGGTATAAGGATCCCGATGTCGACACCGCACGCCGCGCTGTACGTGGTGCAGCGCTCATTGAGGCGGGTCAGGATCCCCGGGCCGATGAGCATGACGACGAAAGACCACGCCACGACGGCGACAAACGCTATTGCGCCGAGGTAGGAAAAGATTTCGAGGATCGCACGCCTGCGGTGCCACCGTCTTGGCCTACCGATACTCCCCCTGGCCGACTGGCGCATCATGCGCGTGCGCTTGACACGCAAGAATGGCTCTTCGAGGAGGTACAGCAACCCCCTCACCCACCGACGTACAAGTTTGGATGCATGACCTGTTGCACTCATATGCCCCGCCCAGTTCGTTAAGTCAGGTGATACGCGCGTCAATGGCGCGTGTCAAACAAGTTGCGGTCGGCGGCGTGGGTTCAGGCCGGATCGAACCGAACGGGCAGGTCTGGGGCGACCGGAAGATCAGCCCGTGGATGTGCGGGTCATCGGCGTCCGGATCGAGCCGCAGCCCCGGCAGCCGGTCGAGCACCGCGTTCAGCAGCACCCGCATCTCCAGCCGGGCCAGGTGCATCCCCGGGCACTTGTGCGTCCCGTCGTCGAACGACATGTGCTGCGCCGGACCCGGAAGATGTCGAAGGCATCCGGGTCGGAGTACCGCCCTGGGTCCCGGTTCGCCGCGCCCAGCGAGACCGCCACGAAGCCGCCAGCAGGAATGCGCACGCCGCCCAGCTCCACCTCCTCGGTCGCCATCCGGGCCACGGTCAGCAGCGGGTTCTCCCACCGCAGCGCCTCCTCGATGGCCTGCGGCACCAGGTCCCGGTCGGCCCGGACCGCGTCCAGCTGGTCCGGGTGGGAGAGCAGGCCGAACAGCAGGTTGCTGGACGACCGGTAGGTGGTTTCCGCCCCGGCCGGCAACAGCAGGAACACGAACGGGTAGATCTCGTCGTCGCTGAGCCGCCGCCCGTCGACTTCAGCGGAGATCAGCTGGCTCACCAGGTCGTCGCGGGTGTGCTGCCGCCGGTCGGCGATGATCTCGGCGAAGTAGCCGCGCAGCTCCCGGCTCGCCGCGATGGCGCTCTCCAGTTCCGCGTGACCGCGATCAGCTGGGTCGACAGCCGCAGGAAGCGGGGCCAGTCGGCCTCGGGCAGGCCGAGGATCCGGGCGATGACCCGGACCGGGAACGGGAAGGTCAGCTGCGGGATGAGGTCGGCCTGGCCGTGGTCGGCGAAGGCGTCGATCAGCTGGCGGCGGGGCACGCGGAGCTCAACGTATGAAGGCCCGACTCGCGCTGGGACGGCGAAATCGTCTGGGTGCAGCTCGTTGACCAAGTCGACGAACGGGCGGCCAGGGCCTATCGGCGAGAGTTGGCGGGGATCGCCGACAAAGTCAACCTGGAGCCTCGCCAGATTTGCGCGTCCGACGCGGTCCCCTCCGTCCCAGGAGCCAGTGACGAGCCAAGTGACAACGGCTCCGGGCAGCGGCAGCCGTCGCCAGACGTCCTCAGACGGTCCCATCACCTTGATCTCTGCTGATCCGACCCGATGCGA
>Ga0335077_10012573_pt1 | contig 10588 bp, 6 predicted proteins | sample Lox_Sample_31_FD_207151 | JGI IMG/M metagenome (GOLD analysis project Ga0335077, IMG submission 207151) | Soil microbial communities from Loxahatchee National Wildlife Refuge, Florida, United States - Lox_Sample_3.1 | ecosystem: Environmental > Terrestrial > Soil > Wetlands | place: USA: Florida...
GGTTTCGGCCGGCGGGCGATGGCGGTTGATGAGGAAGGCGGCGAGAATCAGCGCGAAGGCAACCGTGACGCCAATGAACACGGCACGAAAAGACATGGGGGCTCCGGGGAAGACCGTGCGCGGCGGGCGCAGGAACGCCCGCCGTTGAACACTGTATCAGGTGAGGCGAGGGGCCTTCCGGTCTGAGGATGAGAGCGGATTTCTCCTCATTATTGTCTTGTCATCCTGAACGGGGTGAAGGATCTGCGGTTGCTTCTGTTGCGAAACGCCATCCAGTGTGGCGAATCGAAGTTGATTCCATGATCTGTCGCCCCAAATGCAGGTCCTTCGACTGCGTTTGGCTCGATCGCGCGCCAAACGCCGCTCAGGATGACAGCGACAGTTATGGTGCGAACATTGGACTCAGGATGCTAGGCGCCTTTCAACGCCTCCGTCAGCGCGGGCACCACTTCGAACAAATCGCCCACGATCCCGTAATCGGCGACCTCAAAGATCGGCGCCTCGGGGTCCTTGTTGATGGCCACGATGCACTGCGAGCCCTTCATGCCCACCAGGTGCTGGATGGCGCCCGAGATGCCGACCGCGATGTACAACTTGGGCGCGACCGTTTGCCCCGAACTGCCCACCTGGCGCTCCATGGGCAGCCAGCCGTTGTCGCAGATGGGCCGCGAAGCGGCCAGCTCCGCGCCGAGTGTCGACGCGAGGTCCTGGACCAGGGAGAGATTGTCCGCTTCCTTGATACCGCGGCCGACGGCAACGATGAGCGGCGCGGAGCCGAGGTCGACTGTCTGGGCGGATCCTCGAAAGGGCTCGCCGGGCCTGGTGCGGATGGAGGCGGGATCGATTTGAGGCTCGAAGGTGACGATTTCGGCGGTTCCGGTCTGCACGGCATCCGCGCGGAATGCGCCCGCCTGAACGGAGATCAGACAGGGTCCATTGCCTTGATGGCGATAGTTGCCGGTGAGGCGCCCTTGCATGAGCTGACGTGTGAAAACCGGTCCGTCGCCGATGGCGACCACGTCGCTGATGAGCACCTGCCCGAGCCGCGCGGCCAGCGCTGGAGCAAAGTCGCGGACCTGGTAGGTGTGCGGGAAGACCACTTGCGCGGGGCGCTCGCTGTGGATGAGTTGATGCAGTGCGGCGATGTATCCATCGGGCGTGTAGCGCGCGAGCAGTGGGTGCCCGATGCGGATCACCTTGGCGACGGCCTTTGTTGCGGATTCGGAGGCAGCGTCATCCGCATTCGCGCCGAGGACGACTGCGCTGACGGGTTCGTTTGTCTGGGCCGCAAGATGTTGTCCGGCGGCAAGAGCCTCCCAACTGGCCCGGCTTACCCTGCCATCGCGCTCTTCCAAAACTACAAAGATACCGCTCATAGGACCCGCACCTCGAATTTGAGTTTTTCAACCAGCGTAGCCGCGGCCTCTTTTGCCGTGCCGGGCAGGATTTGCGTGGAGCGCTGCTTCTGGGGCAGGGCGATGGATTCGAGCACCGCCAGCGACGCAGGCGGCGCGGCCAGCTCGGAGGCGGCAATGCGGCGCAACTCCTTGGTCTTGGCGCGCTTGATGCCCATCAGAGTTGCATAGCGCAGCTTGTTGCCGCCCGACTGGATGGTCAGCACCGCCGGCAGTGGCAGCTCGATGGTCTGGAACCAGCCGTTTTCGAGCTCGCGCTTCACGCTGAGGCCGGAGTCAGTCTTCTCCACGGTGAGGATGAGCGAAGCATGCGGCATGCCGAGCAGTTCCGCCAGGATCACGCCAGTCTGGCCGAGGCCGAGATCGTCAGACTGAAGGCCGGTCAGAACAAGATCGGGAGACTCGGGCTTGATGGCTTCGGCGAGGAGCCGTGCCACCGAGAGCGAGTCGAGTTCTTGCAGGTTGTCGGCGTCCACATGGATGGCGCGATCTGCGCCCTTGGCGAGCGCTTCGCGAATGGTGGTGCCTACTCTTTCAGGACCGGCGGAAAGAACGACGACTTCTCCGCCCTGTTTCTCCTTCAGTTGCAGGGCCTCTTCCAGCGCGTAGGCGTCCGATTCGTTCATAGCGAACTGGACGTCGGCTTCTTCCATCCATTTTCCGGTTGGGTCGATGCGTACCTGCGCATCACGCTCCGGGACTTGCTTGATGGCGACAATGATCTTCATTTTTTTCCTGGTTCTCCGGAATCGGTCGCTGGAAGTGATCGGGCGACTAGTTGAGCGATATCGAGCAGTTGCGGCGCTGGTTGATTGGATGCGCCCAGTGCGTCGCGGAACATTGAGTTGCAGAACGGGCACGCGGTTCCAATGGTGGAGGCGCCCGTGGCGATCAATTCCTGTGCACGGACGTGGCTGACGCGCTCGCCGGTTTCTTCGCCAAGAAAGGTCAGTCCGCCGCCTGCCCCACAACAGAAGCTGCGCTCGCGGGCGCGGGGCGGGTCGACTACCTCGCCCGCGGTCGCGGCGACTGCGCGAGGCTCATCGTAGACATTGCGATAGCGGCCCAGGTAGCAGGGGTCGTGGAAGACGATTTTTTCTTTGTCTTGGACTCGCTTCGGTAGCTGTTCGGCATATCGCGCCAGGAACTCGCTGTGGTGCTCGATGGGCGGGGGCGTTCCGTAGGCCTTCCAGTCTTCCTGGATGGTGCGCACGCAGTGGGGGCAGATCGTGACGATCCTCTTCACTTTCGATTGCGCGAGGATCTCGAGATTGGCTTCGGCGAGTTGCTGGAAGACGAGATCGTTGCCGAGACGGCGGACCGGGTCGCCGGTGCACTTCTCCTTGCGCAGGACGCCGAAGCTGGCGCCGAGATGCTTCATCACGCGCGCGAACGCGGCTACGATCTCGCGGCCTTTGGGATCATAGCCGCCCATGCAGCCTAACCATAAACAGTATTCTTGAGTCCCGTCAAAGATGGGGAGTTGTTCTCTCTGGATGAACTTGTCGCGTTCCGCCGCGCTGATGCCCAGCGCGTTGCTGCCGCGCTCCAGTTGGTTGAAGAGTTTCGCCCCGTAGTCGTCTTCCCACGCGCCGGTGTTCACCGCGCCGCGCCGCAGGCCGATCATGATGGGCAGGTGCTCGATGCCGACCGGACACTGGAATTCACACGAGCCGCAGGTGGTGCACTGGAAGACGGCTTCCTGCGAGTTGTATTTGCCCAGCAGTGGTTCGTCTGTGCGGGGGCCGATGTCGTTCAGGTAGGCGCGCACGCCCAGGATGATTTCCTTGGGGTTGAGGATCTTGCCGGTGTTGGTGGCAGGGCAGTGCTCGCTGCAGCGGCCGCATTCGACGCAGGAGTAGGCCTGCAGGGAGACGATCCGGGTGAGATCCTGCCCGGCGACCAGGCCGAAATCTTCATCGCCGGCAAGCGGAGGAATGTCGCTGAATCCGCCGCGGGACAGAAACACTGTCGCCGGGCTGAGCACGAGGTGCAGATGCTTGGTGTGGGGAATGATGGGCAGGAACACCAGCAGGCACAGGGTGTGGGCCCACCATAGGATGCGCGTGGCGGGTGCCGCGTCGGTGGTGAAGAAGGCGGCCAGGTAGGTGACCATCAGGGCGAAGATCAGAAACGCGATGAAGCCCGATTCGCAGGAGAGCTTTGCCCCCAGCCAGCGCGGCCGCACAAGAAAGCGGCGGATTAACAGACCGAGAATGCCGATTGCGCAGGCCAGCGCAAAGGCTGCCGCGAAGTAAAAGTAGAAGCGCCCGAATGCGCCCGATGGCGACAGAAAACTCGCACCGAAGCCGGCTGCGACATGGTTCAGAGTGACCAGCGCGAACGCGCAGAATCCCCAGAACACGAAGGCATGCGCAAGGCCCGGCAGGGGGCGCTGGCGGATGACCTTGGACTGCAGCAGCACCTCGGAGACGAAGTCCCACACCCGCCGGGCGAGGTTGCCGAGGTGGAAGCCGGGGTCCTTTTTCGATTGGAGAATGCGATCGAGGACGACACCGAAACGGCGCCAGAAAAGCCCCGCGGAAACGATGATGAGCGCGGCCAGGAGCAGCTTCTCCCAGAGCGCAAACGACTGCGGCTCAGCCAATGTAAACGTGAGCGAAAGCATCGTCGGACCTTCACAACGATACACGATGGGGACGCGGCGCGTCAGTGTGGAGCGGTTCGCCGCTCCATCTCTGTGGAGTGAAGCCTGTCAGTGTTCTCATGCTCGTCGAACGCCGCACTCTTGTCGATGCATGAGCGGGAGTGGCTCGCATACACTGGAGGAGTCCTTCCCGGATTATTACGCGCTGCCTGGTGCGCGCCTGGAGTGAGTTTTGGGAATCGTCGAGATGAGAAAGGCACTCCTTGCCCTGGTTTGCCTCGCATTGGGAACCGTGCCGGCATTGGCCGCAGCCCCTTATAACCCTGAAGCAGTGCGGTTGAACAACCGCGGGGTCGCGCTGATGGGGCAGCAGTTCACTGAAAAGGCCGCCCAGAGCTTTGCCGAGGCGTTCAAAAAAGACCCAAAGATGGCGCAGGCCCAAATTAACGAGGGCATCGCGCTGATGACTCTGCAGAAGCTCGACGAGGCGAAGCAGGCGCTGCAAACGGCCATCAAGCTCGATGCGAACGATCCCCAGGCGTGGTACAACCTCGGCCTGGCGCAGCACGCAGGCAACGAAGTGGAGGCCGCCCTCGACAGTTTTCAGCACGCGGTCAAACTCGATCCCCGCGACGTTGATTCGTGGTATTTCGTCGGCGTTTGCTACGGGGAGATGAAGCAGTTCGACAAGGCCATTGAGACGTTCCACAAGACGCTCGAGGTGAACGCGCTGCACGCCTCTGCCGAATTCCAACTGGCGCGAGCGCTGCAACGCTCCGGCAATACGGCGGAGGCCAAGGAACACTTCAAGAAGTTCCAGCACCTGACCAGCACGAAGATTTCCGCGGCAATCGGACTGGCGTACGGCGAGCAGGGGCACTACTCGACCGTGACGCCGATCGAAGAGCCTGAAGCCGGGCGCAAGCCGATGATCGCGATGAAGCTGGTGGCGGAGACCATGACTGCCGACTCCCCATCCCAGGTTTCAAAATCGAAGCCTGGGGCGCCCGGTTTAGCGGCAGGAACCGGTGGCGCGTGCATGCTGGACGTGACCGGCTCGGGGCAGATGGACCTCGTGCTGATGCAGTCGGGTGTGCTGGCCATCGGTGTGTTGCATCGCGGGGAGACGGGCGGTTTTGAGCCCATCGACGCGGCCTCTGCAGGCCTGAAGGCTTCCGGTCATGCCGTCGCCTGCGCCGTTGGCGACTACGACGGCGACGGATTGAACGACCTAGCTGTTGCGTTCGACGATAAGGTACTGCTGTTCCGCAACCTTGGGAAAGGGAAGTTCGAAGATGCAACGGCGGAAGCCGGGCTCGCGCAGCGCAACCGCCCCACAGGGCTCACGTTCATCGATTACGACCACGACGGCGATCTGGACTTGCTGATTGCTGGTGCGCCTCTGAAGGCGGGCGACGCGAGCAACGTTCTGTGGCGTAACAACGGCAGCAAGACCTTCACTGAGTGGACCGAGCCTGTGGGTCTGGGCGGCAGCGGGATCACCACGGCCGCCATACTCACCGACTTTAATAATGACCGCGCCGTCGATATCGCGATGACCGGCGATGGCGCCGCGCCGCTGCTTTACGTCAATCCGCGCGAGGGGAAGTATCCGACGCAGCCGCTCTACGACGAGAAGCTTTCTCCCACGGTGGGGATTGCGGTGCTCGACTTCAACAAGGACGGCTGGATGGATATCGCCGTCACGCATGCCGGTGCGCCCGGGCTGACGCTGTGGCGCAATGTCGAGGGTCCCAATCACATCGGCCGCCGCTTCGAGCGCGTGGATCTGCCTGTCACGGATGCGGTGCGCGGGTGGGGCGTGATACCTGTCGATATTGATAACGATGGCTGGATTGATCTGGCGGCCATCGTGGAAACCAAAGCCGGCCCGCAGGTGCGCGTGTTGCGCAATCGCGGCGACGGCAGCTTCGAGGATGTGAGCCGCACGCTAGGCCTCGACAAAGTCGCTCTAACCGCGCCGCGTGGCCTGATCGCAGCCGACGTCGAAGGCAAGGGCGCCGCCGACCTGATCGTGACGCAACTGAATGCGCCTCCGGTGCTGCTCAGCAACGAGGGAGGCAACAAGAACCACTCTGTGCGCCTCGACCTGACAGGTCTCGCCGACAACAAGACCGCCATCGGGTCGAAGGTGGAGATCTTCGCCAACGGCCACTGGCAGAAGTGGGAGATTGCGGGCGCTTCCGGCTACCAGACACAGGCGCCTCCGCAGATTCTCGTCGGTCTGGGCGATTCTCCGGGCATCGACCTGCTGCGCATTCTGTGGCCCACCGGAGTGCTGCAGGACGAAATCGACCTGCCCAAGACGCAGATCATTGCCATGAAAGAGGCAGACCGCCGCGGCAGCTCCTGCCCTGTGCTGTTCGCCTGGGACGGTCACAAGTACCGGCTCGTGACGGACGTGATCGGTGCCGCCGTCGTGGGTCACTGGTTTACGCCGCAGCGGCGCAACATCCCCAATCCCGGCGAGTGGATCAAGGTAGATGGCGCGCAGATCGCGCCTGTTAACGGCAAGCTGAGCCTGCGCTTCATCGAGCCCATGGAAGAGGTGAACTACATTGACCAGTTGAGGCTCATCGCCGTCGATCACCCCGATAATGTCGAGGTCAATCCCGACGAGCGATTTCTCGACGATCCGCCTTTTGCCTCCGGCCGCGTCATCGCGTCACAGGGCACGCGCCTGCCGTCGGGCGCATGGGACGGCGAAGGCCGGGACGTGCTTGAAGCGCTCCGCCGCCGCGACCACAAGTTTGCGAGCGGTTTCACGCCGACTCCCTATGATGGCTTCGCCAATCTTCATTCCTTGACACTCGATCTCGGTCCGCTGGACGCGCAGTCCCCGCTGCGTCTCCTGATGACCGGCTATGTGAACTACTTCAGCGCGACTTCGCTCTATGCGGCATGGCAGGCAGGCATCAAGCCGGTCTCGCCCTATGTGGAAGCGCAGTTGCCCGACGGCTCCTGGAAGACGATACCGGGCGAAGCCGGTTTCCCGGCGGGCCTGGAGCGCACCATCGTCGTCGACCTTACCGGCAAACTGCCGGCCGGCACGCACCGCATTCGTCTGCAAAGCAATCTCGAAATCTACTGGGACCAGGTGCTGATCGATCAGAGCAACGATGCCGCATCGCGCACTTCCGAAGTGCCGCTCGCCTCGGCCACGCTCCACTTCCGCGGTTATCCGAAGCAGATCGAAGGCTCAAGTCCCGGCGATCTTGACTACGACTACGATCGCGTAAGCCTCACCGGGCCATTCCAGCGCCAGCGCGGCAACTACACGCGCGTTGGCGACGTGACGGCCCTGGTAAGTGGCATCGACGACCGATTCGCGATCTTCGGCAGCGGCGAAGAAATCGCCGCCGAGTTCGACGCGACGAATTTGCCGGGCCTGCCGCCGCACTGGAAACGCGATTACTTCTTCTACGCCAACGGATTTGTGAAGGACATGGACTGGTGGGACGGCTCGCCGTACACGGTGGCCCAGCTTCCGTTCCACGGTATGTCCACATATCCGTACCCGGAGAGAGAAGAACGCCCGCTGGAGGAGAAGTCCCTCGATTACGAGTTGAACTGGAACGACCGGTTTGATTCCGGCGAGCCCGTGCGATCGTATCGGTTTGACTATCGCGAACTGCCGTCAACGCCTGCGGACGATACCAAAGCCCGAGCTCCGCACCCGTAACGAATTTTCTGCGCCCCATCCTTCTTACAGTCTCATCGTGAAAAGGATGGGAGATCACGAACCTCCGTCCAATTCATCATGACTGATCTCGTACTCCTTCCCGCATCCCGCCAACTCGAACTTCTGCGCAGTGGCGAATTCTCGGTTCTCGATCTGGCCGAAGCCCATATACGCCAGATCGAACGCCTGAATCCGACACTCAACGCGCTGGTCGATTTCGATCCGGAACGCGTGCGCGAGCAAGCCCGCCGGCTGGATTCGCAGCACGAAAAGAAAGGGCCGCTGCACGGCCTGCCCGTCACAATGAAGTCCTCCATCGCCACCGCCGGCTACCGCTGCGAAATCGGCAGCCTGCTCCACCAGGGCGATGTCCCGCGCGAGGACGCGGTGGCCGTCGCGCGGCTGCGCGCCGCCGGAGCACTCATTCTGGGTACGACGAATTGCCCGGAATTCCTGATGGCCTATGAGACCGATAACCTGTTGCACGGCGCAACGCACAACCCCTGGGATCTGGAACGTTCGCCGGGCGGCTCCAGCGGGGGCGAATCTGCGGCGATCGCGGCGGGGCTTTCGGCGGCCGGCCTGGGGAGCGACAGCGGCGGATCGGTGCGCGTTCCTGCCCACTTCACCGGCATCTGTTCGTTGAAACCCACCCCGGGCCGCGTTCCCGGGATAGGACACCTGCCACCGTGCGTCGGGCCGTTTTCGACCCTCGGAGCGATTGGCCCGATGGCGCGCACCATCGGCGACGTTACCCTCCTGTTCCGCGCTCTTGCCGGTCAGGATCCGCACGATCCGGTGAGCCCGCCGTTGCCATTCCGCGCGCCTGATGCGGACGCGCTTCGCTCCCACACCATTGGCTTTTTCGAAGACGACGGCCTGGTTCCGGTTACGCCCGAGACCCGCGCGGCGGTCAACTCCGCAGCGCAGGTCCTGCGGGCCGCCGGTTTCCGCGTGGAGCCGTTCCAGCCGCGGACCCTGGAGCAATTGCGCAAGCTGTGGTGGACGTTCTTCGTACAATGCGGGGCCATGTTTTACGAGCCGGAGATTCGCGGCAAGCGGGACCGGCTGAGCCCCATTTTTTTGGAGTTCCTCGAGATTGCCGAAGAAGCCGGGGAGTTGAGTGCCGCCGAACTGCTTAACGCCTGGGCCCAGTCTGACCTGCTGCGCGCCAAAACGCTCGAAGAGATGAGGGAGTACCCGGTGCTCCTTTGCCCCGTGGCAAGCATCCCGGCTTTCCGCCCGGGAGAGCGAACCTGGACCATCGACGGCAGGAGTGTTGCTTATCTTGATGCCGTCCGCCATACCCAGTGGTTCAACGTGCTGGGAGCGCCGGCGGCTGTTGTTCCGGTTAGCCGATCGCCGGAGGGGCTGCCGATCGGCGTGCAGATCGTGGCACGGCCGTTCGAAGACGAAGTCGCGTTGGGTGTTGCCGCCGTTGTCGATGCGGCATTCGGGTATCGGCCGCCTCCGCTGGCGATGGGCGGTTCAGTTTCCCGCCGACTCAGATAGAACCGCTGGACGGCTCATCTAACCGGACCATTCCGGTCCGAATCCGCCTGGTAATAAATGCCTTGCGCCTCAACCTTTGGGTGGAGGCGGGCTGGGGCCGCGCGGAGTAGCCTGATTCTTCCCCAGATGTAGATCAGGAGCGGAGGCCGGAAATGGAGCGGAGGCCGTGCATGGAGGCTGGCACGATCACTTTGCGGATTCACCAGACGTACTAAAGACCGAAAGACGCCAGCAGACCGTAGTTCGAGTGCTGGACGTTGAAATCGGCGGAAACGAATTCATCACGATGGCCGGGCCGTGCTCGGTGGAGACCGAGGCCCAACTCCTGGCCACAGCTCATCATGTTCGCCGCCGCGGCGCGCGCGTTCTTCGCGGAGGCGCCTTCAAGCCGCGCAGCTCCCCTTACGCATTCCAGGGATTGGGCCTCGCCGGGCTCAAACTGCTCGCCCGGGCCCGCCAGGAGACCGGGCTCGCCATCGTCACCGAGGTGATGTCGGAAGACGATGTGCCCATGGTGGCCGAGTACGCCGACATCCTGCAAATTGGCAGCCGCAACATGGAGAACTACACGCTGCTGGAGGCGGCGGCGCGCTCCGGCCGGCCCATTCTGCTCAAACGGGGCATGGTGGCAACAATTGCCGATTTTCTGCGATCGGCCCAGTGCGTCCTCTCCAACGGCAACCCCAACCTGATCCTCTGCGAGCGCGGCATTCGCACCTTCGAGACCGCCACGCGCAATACGTTCGACGTGGCCGCCATCGCGCTGCTGAAGCAGATCTCGCACCTGCCGGTCATCGCAGATCCCAGTCATGCCTCCGGTCGCCGCGAACTGGTTCCCGCACTGGCGCGCATCGCCGTGGCGGCCGAGGCCGACGGGCTAATCGTGGAAGTGCATCCCAACCCCGACAAAGCGTGGAGCGACGGCGATCAGACGCTCGATTTTGCCGCCTTCGATGCGATGATGACCTCCCTCGAGCCCTACCTGGCATTGCGCGCATCGCGGCTGGCTTTCTGCGAGCCGGCCGGAGACGAGTTGATGGAGGCTGTTGGATGATGCGGGCCACCCGGGCCGCGGTTGCGGCTCTCCCCCTTCTGCTGGTTGTGCTTCTCTGCGGCTTCTCGAGGGAAACGGCGAGCGTTTCCGGCGCTCCGATTCTTGTCACGTCAGCCCCGGCTTACGACCCCCTTGCCGCACTGCATGGCGCCGAACGGTTCCCAAAAGGGGCGCAACTGCTTCTCGTATGCGACGGCAAGGCGGAGCCGCTTGTGGAGGGTTTTGCGGCCAGCGCCGACGCGAGCGTGTCGTTCGATGCCAGGACAGTGCTTTTTTCGGGAAAGAAGAGCGCATCC
>Ga0335077_10012575_pt1 | contig 10587 bp, 6 predicted proteins | sample Lox_Sample_31_FD_207151 | JGI IMG/M metagenome (GOLD analysis project Ga0335077, IMG submission 207151) | Soil microbial communities from Loxahatchee National Wildlife Refuge, Florida, United States - Lox_Sample_3.1 | ecosystem: Environmental > Terrestrial > Soil > Wetlands | place: USA: Florida...
TCGATGGTGTAGGGTCCGGGCGCGCTGGCGAGCTCCGGATGGCCCACAAACCAGGCCGTGGTGTGACCCGGCATGTCGAATTCCGGGACGACGCGGATTCCGCGCTCGCGGGCAAACTCAATGACTTCCCGGATTTGCTGCTGCGTGTAGTAGTGGCCGTCGGAACCCATCTCTTGCAGTTTTGGGAAGCGCTTGCTCTCCACGCGGAAACCCTGGTCATCGGAAAGGTGCCAATGGAGCACGTTCAGCTTGAGCGCCGCCATGGCTTCGAGGTTGCGGCGGACGACATCGGCGGGCATCCAATGGCGGGAGGCATCCAGCATCAGACCGCGCCATCGGAAGCGCGGCTGATCGTCGATCTGGATGACGGGCGCGGCAAACGCGTCTTTATCAGCTTCGACAAGCTGAAGGAAAGTTTCCAAGCCGCGGAGAATGCCCAGCGGATTGGGAGCCGTGAGGCGGGCGCGCTCCGGGCCCACTTCGAGCCGGTAGGATTCGTCTTCGCCGAGTTTTTGCACTGGGGAAGATGCGGCGGTGGTTGAAATTTCGAGTGTGGCTCCGGCGGCATCCGAGCTTAAATTTCGGGTGAGGGGCATCCCGGTCTTCGATTCCAGATGTTCGATCAGACGCACGGCGGCGCGCTCGAGCCGAGGCTCGCGGTAACCGGTCAAGGCGATGCGGAACGACTGGTCAATCTTGAGCTTGCCCTGACCGGGCACAACGTGCGCGGGTTGCGGCATCAGGTTCCATTCGCCATATGCCATCGGAAGCAAGGTCAAAGCCATCAACCAGCCACCCAGGGTGAGGATTCTCATAAGAGGCCAACCCACAATGATAGGCTAAAAGCAGTGGAAGAAGAGGTTCTCGCCAAGGCGTACGACTCGCGCCTGATGCGGCGGCTGCTCAGTTACCTGCAGCCGTACGCAGGATACATCGCGCTGTCGCTGGTATTCCTGTTTGTGTATTCGGCGTTGCAGGTTTGCGGGCCGCTGTTAACCAAGCTGGCGGTGGACCGGTACCTGGTGCCGGGCGGCGCGAACATTGCAACGCCTGTTGACCGCTATCTGCCGGCCGACAAGTGGCAAGGCCTGACGCTGATTTCGCTGTATTACTTGTTTGTGCTCGTGGGCGGATTCTTATCGGCGTTCGGGCAAACTTACATCATGCAATACACGGGGCAGCGCGCGATGTTCGACTTAAGGCGCGAGCTGATGTCCCATTTGCAACGGCTGGATATCGCATTCTTCGACCGGAACCCGATTGGGCGCCTTGTAACGCGTGTAACCACCGACGTAGAGGTGCTGAACGAGCTGTTCGCTTCGGGACTGGTGACGATTCTGGGCGACGTGCTGACGCTAGGGTTTATCGTCGCCGTGATGTTTCGCCTGAGTCCGCCGCTAACGGCGATCATGCTGGGGGTGATGCCGCTGGTGGTTCTGACCACGATGCAATTCCGCCGCACGGTGACGCTCAGTTACCGGCGCATCCGCATCGCCATCGCCAGGATCAACGCGTATCTGCAGGAACACGTCGTGGGAATCGTGGTGCTTCAGTTATTCAACCGGGAGCGCAAGAGCGGCGAGGAGTTCGAGCGGATTAACCGCCAGCACATGGAGGCCTTCAAGGACACCATCACGGCCTACGGCTGGTTCTATCCGATCATCGAGTTCCTGTCTATGCTGGCTATCGCCTCGGTGATCGCGTACGGGGGCCGCAGCGTGGAAATGGGCGCGTTGAAGATCGGGACCATCGTGGCGTTCCTGCAATACGGGCTGCGCTTTTTCCGGCCGATTCAGGACCTGAGCGAAAAATACAACATTCTGCAATCCGCCATGGCGTCATCGGAACGGGTGTTCAAGCTGCTGGATACGCCGGCCGAGATTTTGCCGCCGGCCGAGCCGCGCTCGGTGTCCGCTGCCGCCGCCGGCATTGAATTCGACCACGTGTGGTTTGCTTACAAGGGCGAGGACTGGGTGCTGCGGGATGTGAGCTTCCGGATTGCGCCGGGAGAAACCATTGCCATCGTAGGCCACACCGGGGCGGGGAAGACCACCACGATCAGTCTGATGCTGCGCTTCTATGATGTGCAGCGCGGCGCAATTCGCATCGGCGGCGTGGACATTCGCGAGGTGGACCCGCTCGAGCTGCGGCGCCAATTTGGCGTGGTGTTGCAGGATCCATACCTGTTCACGGGAACCATCGAGGACAACATCCGGCTGGGCACCGACGGCATCGAGCGCGAAGACGTGGAAGCGGCCGCCGAGCAGGTGAATCTGATGGACTTCATTCGCGCGCTGCCGGACGGGTTCGAACAACCCATTCGCGAGCGGGGCAACTCGCTATCCACAGGGCAGAAACAACTCATCAGCTTCGCGCGCGCTCTGGCGCACCAGCCGCGATTTCTGATTCTGGATGAAGCCACGTCGAGCGTGGACACCGAGACCGAGTTTCGCGTGCGCGAGGCGCTGGCGCGGATGGTGGAAGGGCGGACATCGATCATCATCGCGCACCGGCTCTCGACGATTCAGCGCGCCAACCGCATTCTGGTGATGCACAAAGGCAAGCTGCGCGAAAGCGGAAGCCATCAGGAACTGCTGGCGCAGCGCGGCATTTACTGGAAGCTGTATCAGTTGCAGTACAAGGACCAGGAACGGGCGGGGGTAGCCGAGCGGCCGGCGGAAGAACAGGTTCCGAAGGTCTAAGGTCTAAAGTCCGACGCGGCGACACGGGGACGCGGCGACACGGCGAATACCACGGCGATACAATTTCCTGCATGTGGAACGATCTTTGCTTCGGGTTACGCACGCTGCGCCGAAGTCCGATATTTACCGCAGTTGCGGTCTTTTCTCTTGCGCTGGGCATTGGCGCCAACACCTCCATTTTTTCTTTGCTGAGCCAGGTGGTGTTCCGGATGCTGCCGGTTACAGACCCGGAGCGGTTAGTGCTCTTCCACACGGAAGGCGAGCGGGAGGGGACGAGTTCCAGCGATAGCCACGAGGCCGTCTTCTCCTACCCGATGTACAAAGATCTGCGCGACCGGAACCAGGTGTTTGACGGCGTGATCGCGCGGTCGAGCGCGCCGGTGAGCCTTTTTTCCGGCGGGCAAACGGAGCGGGCGCGCGCCGAGGTCGTTTCGGGAAATTTCTTCGAAGTGCTGGGTGTGCGAGCCGCGGTCGGCCGTGTGTTCACTCCGGATGACGATCGCGTGCCCGGCGGCCATCCGGTGGTTGTGCTCAGTCACGGTTACTGGAAGCGGCGATTTGGCGGGCGTGTCGAAATTCTCAATCAAAAGGTGAATCTGAACGGGCACCCGATGATGGTGATCGGGATTGCGCCGCCGGGCTTTCATGGTGTGCTCAGCGGCGACACGCCGGATCTGCTTGTGCCGATCATGATGAAACGCGAGGTGTCGCCGGATTGGAATGGCTTCGACGACCGGCAATACCGCTGGCTGAATATATTCGCGCGGCTCAAGCCCGGCGAGCCGAGCAAGCAGGCGGAAGCCGCGATGCAGGGCATCTACCGTGCCGCTTCGGAGGAGGACATCGCGCACATGAAGCATCACCGTTTTGACGAGCGCGAGCGCGAACGGTTCCTCAGCCAGAAACTGGAGTTGCGGCCCGCGGCGCAAGGCATTAATGCGCTGCGGGCGGATTGGGAGACTCCGCTGATGGCGCTGATGGCCATGGTGGGGCTGGTTCTGCTGATCGCCTGCGCCAACGTGGCCAACCTGATGCTGGCGCGCGCCACCGGGAGGCAGAAGGAAATCGCGATCCGGCTGGCTATCGGCGCGGGCCGCTTGGTCATTGTGCGGCAATTGGTAACGGAGAGCCTCATCATCGCCGTCGCGGGCGGGTTGGTGGGACTCCTGGTTGCTGACTGGACGACGGCGACGCTGCTGCACTTTCTGCCGGCGGATGCGACGGGCGGCTGGCTGGCCGCGAGCTTTGATTTGCGGACGCTGGGTTTCAGTGCGGCACTGGCGATCGGCACCGGCGTTCTGTTCGGGCTGGCACCGGCGGTCGCCTCCGCGCGCCCGGATTTAGCTCCGGCGCTCAAGGAGCAATCGGCCAACGCGGCCGCGGGTGGCGCGCAGGCTCGGTTTCGAAAGCTCTTTATCGTGGCGCAGGTGGCGCTGTCCTTGGTGCTTTTGGTGGGCGCGGGGTTATTCGCGCGGAGCCTGTTCAACCTCATGACCGAAGATCCCGGCCTCCGCGCCGCGAAGCTGCTGCGGTTTTCCGTGGATCCCAGCTTGAACGGTTATGACGCGCCGCGCGGATGGGCCTTCTATCGTGAACTGCAGCAGAGGCTGGTGGCGTTGCCCGGAGTGCATTCGGTGGGCGGAGCGTTCCTAGGGCCGTTCGGTAGCGGCAGGCGGGCCGGCAACATTACGGTCGAGGGGTATCGGGCGAAGGAAGATGAATACGTGGGCGCATCCCAGGACGCCCTCAGCGCGGATTATTTTCGAACCATGGGAATTCCGGTGATTGCGGGGCGCGAATTCACGGATCGGGATGGTGCGGGCACACCGAAGGTTGCGATCGTCAATCAAGCCTTTGTGAAGAGCTATGCGAATGGCGCCAACCTCATCGGAAGGCACCTGGCTTTTGGCGGAGGTGACAAGATTCAACTGGATCGTGAAATTGTTGGCATTGTTCGCGACAGCAAATACGGCGGCCTTCGCGAACAGGCGGACCCATTTATCTACATCCCGATGGCCCAGCAGGAGAGGCTCGAAAGGATGACCTTCTACGTGAGGGCGGAACGGAACGAAAGCGAGCTTGGGCCCCAGATTCGGACCCTGGTGCGGAACATGGATGCGAACCTGCCGGTATTCAAAATGAGTTCCATGGAAGTGCAGATTGCGGACTCGATTTACCGGGACCGGCTGGAGGCCATCCTGGCCAGTGCGTTTGGTGTGCTGGCGACGCTGCTCGCCGCGATCGGATTGTACGGCGTGGTGGCATTCAATGTCGCGCGCCGCATGGCGGAGATGGGTTTGCGGATGGCGCTCGGAGCTTTGCCGGGCGATGTGCTGGCGCTGGTGATGAAGGAGGTAGGGTGGCTGGTTGGGGCCGGTACTGTGATTGGTCTGGCGGTGGCTGTGGGCCTCAGCCGCTACGTCGAATCGCAGTTGTTTGGCGTGAAGGCCAACGACCCGTTTACGTTTTTGTTTGCCACTTTCGTGCTGGGTTTGTCGGCTGGGCTGGCGGGTTACATTCCTGCGCGACGCGCCGCGAGGATCGATCCGATTAAAGCGCTGCGGTACGAATAGCCGGTGCTGCGCATCGCGGACGCGGGGACGCGGCGAAAGGTCAACGTGCGGCCACTTCCGCGGCTCGGTAGGCCTCATCGAGAAGCTCAACGATGTGCACCACCCGCTGGCCGCGTCCGTGAAGCCTGACGCCGGCCTCAAGCTGCAACATGCAGCCGGGATTGGCGGTGGCGATTACCTCGGCGCCGGTTGAATTCACGCTCTGCATTTTCTTTTCGAGTACCGACATGGCCATTTCATTTTCGACGACGTTGTAGATGCCAGCGCTTCCGCAGCACAGATCGGAAAGCGGCATTTCGCGAAACTCGACGCCCGGGACACGCGCGAGCAACCGCCGCGGCGGGATGCGCACTTTCTGGCCGTGCGCGAGATGGCAGGAATCCTGATAGGTGACGGTGACAGGAACGGAGCCCATCTCGCGGTTCAGCTCGATGGACGCGAGGAATTCATTCACATCTTTCATGAGCGAGCTGAAGCGCCGGGCCTTTTCGGCGTAATCGGCGTCGTGCTCCAGCAGGTCGTGGTATTCCTTTAAGGTCGAGCCGCAGCCGGCGGCGTTGGTGATGATGGCGTCGAAGCCGCCGTCGAGGACGGCATCGATGTTGCGCCGCGCAAGTTTTCGCGCCTCGCTCCTCATTCCGGCATGAACATGCAGCGCGCCGCAGCAGTTTTGTCCGGCGGGAACCACCACTTCGCAGCCGTTTTTTTGCAGCACGCGCACGGTGGCTTCATTCAGGCGCGCAAACGAAACGTTGGCAATGCAGCCGGCCATGAACGCGACACGATAACGCAGCTTACCGGTGGCGGGAAAGATCTCGCCGATTTTGCCGAAGAAGAACGGGGGCTCGGCCGGCGGCGCGAGCTGCTCCAGGCGCCCGAGCTTGCCAAGCAGCTTCCACAAACCCGAACCGCGTACCAGCTTTTGCAACCGGCTCGCCTGATATAGGAACGCGAGTGCACCGGCGGTAGTCATCAGACCGGGTGATTGGAGGAGTCTTTCGAAGACAAAGCGACGCATCAGGCGCGCCGGCAGGGGACGGCGCAGGCGGCTCTGGATGTCAGCGCGAGCCCCTTCGACCAGGCGCCCGTATTGCACGCCGGAAGGACAGGCACTCTCGCATGCGCGGCACGCCAGGCACAATTCGATGTGTTCTACGTAGGACGGGCTGACCGCTGCGCCGTTGGCCACCTGCACCATCTGATAGATCCGGCCGCGCGGAGAATCCATTTCGACGCCGAGCTCGCGATACGTGGGGCAGGCGTTCAGACACAGGCCGCAGTGCACGCAGCGGTCGAGGTCCGCTTGCTGGGGGCGGTCAAAGGAGGCGAAAGAGTCGGCCACGGTTCAAAAGATGATTCGGATCAAACATATTCTTGATCTTCTTCATCATCTCAAGGTCACTGCCGGGGGCAGGCCACAACTCGAGCCTGCCACGCTGCTCGTCGGGAGCAAATTCGATGACGGTTTTCCAGCCGCGACGCGCGGCCGATGCAATCCACTTTGCCGCAGCGTCAGCGCGAGTGAAATAGCCGTAGCAGACTCCCGAGCCCGCGCGCGCGATCGCCGCCGTTTCAAGCGATGCCATCACTTCTTTGACCTGGGACAAGGTGCAGGATGCGCGCACCACCGCGCCTTGAGCAAACTTCTCCAGAAAGTGCGGCGTGTATTCCTGCACCTGACGCCAGAAACGCGACTCCTCCACGTTTTCGAGAACCGCTACTCCGGGGCCAGCAAACTCGCGGCGTGCGCGCTCCACGGCGGCGGCGTTGCCGACCATCTGCAACGCCAGCACGTGCCCTTTATAGCCGAGCTGGCCCGCGGCCGGCGGGTTCAGCAAATCGATGGCGGCAGGCGCCATTACACCTTTTAGGACACGGCCGCGCGTGGCCAGAGCATCATCGAGCGTATCGAACGGCAGAAGAAAGCTTACGGCGGCTTCCGGCCGGGGAAGCAATTTGAAGTTGACCACTGCGATGGCGGCCAGGGTTCCGAATGATCCAATCAGGAGCTTGCCCATATCGAGGCCCGCTACGTTCTTGACGACCATGCCGCCCGACTGCACCAGCTTGCCTTCCAGGGTCGCGAATTTCATCCCGATGACGAGATCGCGCGCCGTGCCGTAGAGGCGCCTGCGCGGGCCGCTGGTGTTCGACGCCAGAATACCGCCGACGGTGGCAGTGTCGGAAAACGGAGGGTCGAGTGGAATCATCTGTCGATTTTGCGCCAGCAGGCTGCTCAGTACCGCGTAGCGGAGGCCTGATTCCACGCTGATGGTCAAGTCGCGCGGCTCGTACTGGAGAACGCGAGTCATTGCCGCCGTGGAAACAGCCACGTCTGCCGGCTCCACGGGCCCGCCCATGAGATGTTTTGTAGATGCTCCGTTGAGCGTGATGGTCCGGTTTTGCGCGGCCGCCGACGCCAGCACGGCGGCGAGGTCCTCCGGGCTTCGCGGACAGAGCGCCTCGCGCATTCCGACTTGTGTGGACTTGTCAATCTCCGGCAAGCCACTACTTTACGCCGTACGGTGGCCCAGCGCAAAATGGGGACGCCACATCGGGCCGAGCAGAAGCCGGGCCGCAGCCCAAAAGGGTCGGCCGCACGCAGGACCCTGTGGGGTCAGCCCTTCAGGGCTGCCGCGGGGCTTCGGCCCCGCGTATCAACAACATTCTGGTTCGAAGAATGTCCAAACTCCAGCGGGTCGAGCAGTGCTCGGCACCCACAACGATCAGCGTACGGAAGTCCACGGCCGCTCGGAACGCGAATGCGTTCCACCACGTACCGCAGACTATGAGACTTCTGCTGCTGTTGGTGCTGGCCACAAGTGGAGCGTATGCGCAGTTCTCGTTTGGAGTGAGAGGGGGCCTGCCGTTCAACGATTTCTTTCATGTCGTGTCGGGGCAGGGGCCCGCCACTTTTCAATCGAACACCACGCAGTTTACCCTGGGGCCGACCGTCGAGCTTCACTTGCCGGCGGGTTTCGGACTGGAGGTTGATGCGCTGTATCGGAACTTCGCCTACAACGCTACGACGAATCAGGTCGACACGCTGCTCCAGAACAAAGCCAACAATGCCTGGGAATTTCCGCTGCTGGTCAAATACCGGCTGCCTGGACCGTTTGTCCGTCCTTACCTGGACGCAGGTGTGGCGTGGGACCGATGGAGCGGCTTCACACAACTAACGGGGCCTCTCGGCTTGACGAAATCGGATGTCTCCGGAGTGAACACGGGCTTTGTGGTTGGCGCCGGCATCGAGCTGCACTTGCCGTTTGTCAAACTGTCCCCGGAAGTTCGCTATTCGCGATGGGGAGCGCAAAACATTTCTGGCGTGGGAAGCCTGCTCGAAACGAACCAAAACCGGGCCGAGTTTCTGGTAGGACTGACGTTCTGAAGATGCCTATTGGGATTGGTGAGACACCTTGGCGACGTTTAGTTTTTCGACGTCGGCGGCCTCGCCGATCCTGAATCCTTGAAGCGCCGGATCGATGCTACGCAACAGGCCCGTCAGCACGCCGCCCGGTCCCACTTCAAAGAATCGGTTCACGCCCTGAGCCGCGAGATACCGAATGGATTCCTCCCATCGCACGGTGTTGGGGATTTGCTCGATAAGGCCGCGGCGGGCTTCGCCGGCCGTGCGGACTTCCCGGGCCTGCCAGTTATTGATAAGCGGCCAGTCGAGATCGTCGAATGCCGTGGCCGCCAGTTCCGGCACCATGCGTTGCTGAGCCGGTTGCATGAGCGCGCAATGGAAGGGCGCGCTTACCGGCAGCAACACCGCGCGCCGCGCTCCGGCGGCTTTGGCCAGCTCTATGGCGCGGTTCACGGCTCCGGTGTGGCCGGCGATCACTACCTGATCGGGCGCGTTGAGATTGGCCGCCGCCACGATTTCGCCCTGTGCCGCTTTCTCCAAAATCTCGTCCAAGCGGCCGGCCGGCAGCCGGAGCAGCGCCGCCATGGCGCCCTGTGCGCGCGGGACCGCTTCCTGCATATACCGGCCACGCTTCCGAACCAGGCGGAGCGCGTCGGTGAAGCGCAGCGAGCCGGCCGCCACCAGCGCTGAATATTCTCCCAGGCTGTGGCCGGCGACGTAATCGGGCCGGACGCCGACTTCACGAAGCACCGTGAACGCGGCAATGGAAACCGTGAGCAATGCGGGCTGCGTGTTTTCGGTGAGCTTCAATTCTTCTTCGCTGCCCTCGAGACACAGGCGCGAAATGGAAAAGCCCAGCGCTTGATCCGCGGTTTCGAATACCAGCCGTGCCGAGGGATACGCCTCCGCGAGCGTTCGTCCCATGCCCACAAACTGCGATCCCTGGCCCGGGAAAAGAAATGCGATTTTGTCCATTCGATGAAATTGTATGATGGACGAATGAGTTCCGCTAGCTCCACCACTTCCGAAGCCCAGCAGATCATGGATCTGGAACGCGAATTTCTGCTCCAGAACTACGCCCGTTACCCGCTGGTGCTGGAGCGCGGTGAGGGCTGCTACGTCTACGACGTGGAGGGCAACCGGTATCTCGACCTCATCGCCGGGATCGGGGTGAACGCGCTGGGTCACAACCATCCACGCATTGTTCAGGTGATCCGCGAGCAGGCCGGGCTGCTAATTCACTCGTCGAATCTTTACTATCACCGCTATCAGGGAGCGTTGGCGAAGAGGCTGGCGGAAATCAGCGGATTGCAGCGTTCGTTTTTCGCCAACTCGGGCACCGAAGCGATGGAGGGCGCGCTCAAGATGGCGCGCGCGCATGGCAACAAGGTCAGCCCTGAAAAATTCGAGCTTCTATCGATTGAGAATTCGTTTCACGGAAGAACCTTGGGTGCGCTGTCCATCACGGGACAGCCGAAGTATCGCCACGATTTTGAGCCGTTGCTTGCGGGCGTGAAATTTCTTCCGCAAAACGACATCGCCGCGCTCGAACGCGCCTTCAGCGAACAAACAGCAGCGATAGTGATCGAGTGGATTCAGGGCGAGGGCGGCATTTACCCGATTTCCGCTGAGTATGGGCGAAAGGCGCGCGAGCTGGCGGACCGCTACAACGCACTTCTGATCTTCGACGAAATCCAGTGCGGGGTCGGCCGTCCGGGCACGTGGTTTGGCTACCAGCTCGCGAACCCGGTAGTGCTGCCGGACGTGTTGGTTGCTGCGAAACCTTTGGCGTGCGGACTGCCGCTGGGAGTGATTGTCGCCAACGAAAGAGCAGCCGCAGCGATCGGCCCTGGGATGCATGGCTCCACGTTCGGTGGAAGCGCGCTGGCCTGCCGGGTGGCGCTGGAGTTCTTCGAGATTATGGATGAACTCCTGCCGTCGATCC
>Ga0335077_10012577_pt1 | contig 10587 bp, 7 predicted proteins | sample Lox_Sample_31_FD_207151 | JGI IMG/M metagenome (GOLD analysis project Ga0335077, IMG submission 207151) | Soil microbial communities from Loxahatchee National Wildlife Refuge, Florida, United States - Lox_Sample_3.1 | ecosystem: Environmental > Terrestrial > Soil > Wetlands | place: USA: Florida...
CTCGGCCTGGTCGGGCGGAACTTCGCGGCCGGAATGTCCGGCGGCATCGCCTACGTCCTCGACTGCCCCGTCCACCGGGTGAACATGGAGATGGTCGACCTGGATCCGCTGGAGGCGGGCGACGCCGAGTTCCTGCGCGACGTGGTGGAACGCCATCACGCGGAAACCGGTTCGGCCGTCGCGGCCCGGCTGCTGGCCGACTGGGACGCCCGCCGGTTCACCAAGATCATGCCGAAGGACTACAAGCGGGTGCTGTCCGCCGCCTCGCAGGCCGAACTCGAGGGCCGCGACATCAACGAGGCCGTCATGGCCGCGGCGCACGGGTGAGGGAGGTTTTCACATGGCTGACCCGAAGGGCTTCCTGACCACGCCCCGCGAGACCCCGGCACGCCGTCCCGTCGACCTGCGGCTGCTCGACTGGCGCGAAGTGTACGAGCCGTTCCCGGCCGGCCGGCTGGAACGGCAGGCCGGCCGGTGCATGGACTGCGGCATCCCGTTCTGCCACAACGGCTGCCCGCTGGGGAACCTGATCCCCGAGTGGAACGACCTGGTCTGGCGGCACGACTGGCGGGAGGCCGCCGACCGGCTGCACGCCACCAACAACTTCCCCGAGTTCACCGGGCGGCTTTGCCCAGCGCCGTGCGAAGCCGCCTGTGTGCTCGGGATCAACTCGGACCCGGTCACGATCAAGCAGGTCGAGGTGGAGATCATCGACCGGGCGTTCGCGTCCGGCTGGGTGGTGCCGATGCGCCCGGCCGCCCTGACCGGGCGGAGGGTCGCGGTGGTCGGCTCGGGGCCGGCCGGGCTCGCGGCGGCCCAGCAGCTGACCAGGGCCGGTCACGCCGTCACGGTGTTCGAGCGCGACGACGCGCCTGGCGGGCTGCTGCGGTACGGCATTCCCGAGTTCAAGATGGAGAAGCGGCACCTGGACCGGCGGCTGGACCAGATGCGGGCCGAGGGCACCGAGTTCCGCTGCGGGGTCGAGGCCGGGAGCGAAATCAGCGCCGGTGAGCTGCGGGCCTGCTTCGACGCGATCGTGCTCTGCGGCGGCGCCCGGGTGCCGCGCGACCTGCCGCTGCCCGGCCGGGCGCTGGACGGCATATACCAGGCCATGGAGTACCTGCCGCTGGCCAACCGTTCTTTCGAACGCGCCGGGATCAGCGCCCGGGGACGGCACGTGGTCATCATCGGCGGCGGCGACACCGGCGCGGACTGTCTCGGCACCGCGCACCGGCAGGGCCCGGCGTCGGTCACCCAGCTCGAGATCCTGCCCCGTCCGCCGGCGTCCCGGCCCGGCCATCAACCGTGGCCGACCTACCCGGTGATCTACCGCGTCTCCAGCGCGCACGAGGAAGGCGGCGAGCGCGCCTACGCAGTGTCCACGCTGGGGTTCCTCGGCGACGACGCGGGACGGGTCCGGGCGCTGCGGGTGGCCGACGCGGACGGGTTCGACCCGGTGCCGGGCACCGAGCGGGAGCTGCGCTGTGACCTCGTGCTGCTCGCCATGGGCTTCACCGGAGCCGAACGGCCGGGGCTGCTCGCCGATCTCGGCGTGGAAATCGATGCCCGGGGCAACGTCGGCCGTGACGTGCAGTTCGCGACGTCGGTCCCCGGCGTCTTCACGGCCGGTGACATGGGCCGCGGCCAGTCACTGATCGTGTGGGCCATCGCCGAAGGACGCAGTGCCGCCGCGGCCGTGGACCGCTATCTGGGCGGCGACGCCAGCCTCCCGGCACCGATCGCACCCACGGCCCGCCCGCTAACCTGAGCCGCCCGCACTGGCTGAGCCGCCGGTCTCACCCGCACCGTCGGCCCCGCCCGCCGCGTCCCTGCCGAAATTCACCGGCCTTTAGTGCACACTTATCCAGAAGGCACTCGAATGCGGTGCCCACGGATGGGCCTGGGTGGCATATGACATCGCGCGTCGTTTCGCCCTATTCTGTGACTCGCGCTCCTGCCCTGCGCCCCTTGCGGCGGTCCCGCCTGGACGCAGCCACCACGCCCGGTGCGCTGCGGCTGCTCCTCGTCACGCTGGTCATTCTCAGCCTGGCCTGGGGTGTGGTCGCCGCGCTGATCGCTAATCAGCACGCCTCGGCGGCCGCCGATGTGGTCGCGGTCAGCGAACCGCTGAGCCTCGACGCCGAGCAGATTTACCAGAGCCTGTCGGACGCGGATGCCACCGCGGCGAATGCGTTCCTCTCCGGCGGGCTCGAGCCCGCCGCGGCCCGGCAGCGCTATGACGCCGACATCACCCAGGCGGCCATCCGCATCCAGGCAGCAAGCGCGCTGGTGGGATCGTCCGCCGCCCGGACCCAGTTGCCGGGCAAGCTGAACAAGCAGGCCCCGGCGGCCGGCTCGGCCACCGGGGACGACCTGGCGACGCTGTCAGCGGGACTGCCGGTTTATACGGGCGAGGTGGAAACGGCCCGGGCCGACAACCGGCTCGGCCTGCCGCTCGGCGCGGCCTACCTCCGGGAGGCGTCCGCGTCGCTGCGCGGCACGCTCCTCCCGGCGGCCAGCGACATCTACACGAGGGAGAGCGGGCTCCTGACCTCGGCCAGCGCGCAGGCCACCGGGCTGCCGCTCATCGTGTTCGCCGCCGTGTTCGGTCTGGGCATCGGCATCGTGCTCTACTACTGCTGGCGGTGGCTCACGCGGCATACCCGCCGAGTGATCAACTACGGATTGCTCGTGGCCGCCGTGGCCGGTGCGGTCTCGCTGGTGTGGCTGGCGGGTGCGTTCGCCTTCGGCAGGAGCGACTTGCTGCACGCCCAGCAGCAGGGGTCCGGGCCGGCCGAGGCGTTCGCCCGCGCTGACGTGGCGGCGCTGCAAGCCCACGCGGATGAGAGCCTTACCCTGATCGACAACAGCGGCGACGACGCCTACCAGAAGGACTTCATTTCCCAGCAGAGGCTCCTGGGACCAGGGCCGGGCACGCTGCTCGCCGCAGTGCAGGCCCCGGCCGGAAGCGGGGTGTCCGTCTCTGCCGCCGAGGCCGATGCGCAGGCCTGGTACCGGGCCCACGCGGCCCTGCGCGCGCTGGACAACGGCGGAAACCACGCCGCGGCGGTTCAGTCGGCACTGACGGGCGATGCCGCCGCGGATTTCGCCGCACTGTCCACGGACCTCAGCAACGGGATCAATGCGGACCAGGCTCTTTTCGCATCAAGGGCCAATAACGGCCGGGACGCGTTTACCGGCCTGGCGATCGGTATGATCGTGGCGTCGCTGGTCATGGCGGCAGGCTGCGCCTGGGGACTGAGCCGTCGGCTCGCGGAGTACCGGTGAAGGCCGCGCTGCCGCTGGGCGGCAGGTCCTGGCTGCGTGCGCTGCCGGGAGTGCTCGCCGCGGCGGCACTCGTGCTGGGTGCCGCAGTCGCCGACGCCGCCCCGGCCAAGCCGCCCGCGGCCGGCACCGCCCACGCGGTGGCCAAGAACAGCGCCGCTTCCTGTAACCCCGAGGCGAGCAGCATTCGTCCGTCAGGGCCGCCGCAGGTGACCGCCGGCTCGTTCATGGCTAAGATCCGCGCCCGCGGCTTCCTCATCGCCGGGGTGGACCAGAGCACCTACCACTTTGGCTTCCTCGATCCGCTTGACGGGCAGGTCGAGGGTTTCGACATCGACATGATCAAGGCGGTGGCGCAGGCCATCTTCGGCAATCCGGACAAGGTGCACTTCAAGGCCATCTCCGATGCGCAGCGAATACCCGACATCGTCAACGGGTCCGTGGACATCGTGGCCCACACGATGACGATCACCTGCGCCCGGCTCAACGATGTCGACTTTTCCAGCGTCTACTTCGACGCGCACCAGCGGGTTCTGGTGCTGAAGAATTCGACGGCACACAGCCTGGCTGACCTTCGCGGCCAGAAGGTGTGCGCGACGGTCGCGTCCGACTCCCTCGCTCGCATCGCGGCGGCTGGGGCGATCCCGGTCGCCGTGCCGTACTGGACCGACTGCCTGGTGCTGTTGCAGCAGGGCGACGTGGCCGCGATCTCCACCGACGATTCGATCCTGGCCGGACTCGCCGCGCAGGACCCGTGGACCAAGCTGGTCGGGCCGCCGCTCACCAATGAGCCCTATGGCCTGGCGATCTCGAAGCAGCATCCGGATTTCGTCGCCTTCGTGAACGCGGTTCTCCAGCAACTGCGCACGGACGGGCAGTGGCAAGCCAGTTACGCCAAGTGGATCGGGACCCCGGTTCCCGCCCCTCCGGTAGCGCAGTACGGGAGCTGACCGATGGCGACAACGTTCACCAAAGAGCAGGCGGCCGACGCGGTAGCGGCCGCACGCAACGAACGCGACAGCATCCAGGCTAACCTGCTCGAACTGGACAGCAGCTTCGGCAAGCGGCTGCTGGAAGGCGCCACGCTCACCGGGACCACCAGGAAGCGGTGGGAGTCAGCTGCGGGCACCTTGGCCGTCCTGTGGGACCTCTACCAGGCGTATTCGGCGGTCATCGACCGCGCCGCCGAGGCCCTGGCCAGGCGCCCAGGCCACAAGGAGCTCGCCCAGATCACCGCGCTGCTGACCGGGCCGTCCGTCGAGATCGACCGCGGACCGGCTCCGCTGGCCCGCCGTGATCTCGTCGACGCCGGACGCGAGCAGCTGACCCTCGCCACCGCGCGGGCCCGGATGCGCGGCGCGTTCGCGGAGGTCACAGCGGTGGTGTCGGCGGCCGAACAAACCTGGAACGAAGTGGCGGCCGCGCTTGACGCCGCAGCCGGGGACCTTGGCGGAATCGACGCGCAGGGTGACCAGGACCTGGGCGGGGCGGTGGCGGGGGTGCAGGCAGAGCTTGACCGGCTGCGTGGCCTGCTGAATTCCGATCCGCTCGGCGGCCAGGTGAACCCCGGGGCGGCGGACAGGCTGCGAAACCGGGCCGCCGCGGTGGCGGCACGCTCCGCCGATCTTGCCCGGCTGCGGGACGGCGCGAGGCAGCGGGTTGCCGCGGTCGCCACGGCCGTGGCTGCGGCGCATGCCGCGCGCGAGGACGCCGCCGCGGCGTGCCAGCGGGCGGCCGCGAAGGTCACCGCCGTGCCCGCGGTTCCCGCCGACCGCACGGACCTGTCCGCTCGGATCGCCACCCTGGACTCACTGCTGGCCGCGGGCCGGTGGACCAGGCTCAGCTCAGAGCTGGATCTGCTGGAGCGAGAGCTTGCGTCCGCGACCAGTTCTTTCCGGGATACCGAACGGACGGTGGCCGGACTGCTGAGCAGACGCGATGAGCTGCGCGGGCTCCTCGACGCGTACAAGGCGAAGGCAGCCCGGCTGGGCGCCGCCGAAGATCCGGACCTGGCTGCCCGGTACGACCAGGCCCGCGATGTGCTCTGGACGGCGCCGTGTGATCTGGAAGCCGCCGCGGATGCGGTGAGCCGCTACCAGCAGGCTGTCTTGATGATAGGAGCGCAGCGGACATGAGCACCTGCGCGAGCTGCGGCGGGACGATCGAAGACGGATACTGCACGGTCTGCGGGCTGGCCGCTGCGCCGGTAGCAGTGCTGGCCGCCGTTTCCGCATCCGCCGGTTCGGCGGCCGCGAGTCGGGGCTTGACGGCCAGCCGCCGGACCTCGGCCGACCGGGGGTCAAGGCGGACGAGCGGCAGGTCGGCGCGTGGTCGGCTCGGGGCCGGGCTGGTCGAGATCCCGCCCGTGCCGTACCGCGACCCGGCCAGTGCCGTGCTCTCCGATCCGCAGGTGCCCGAGAACAGACGCTTCTGCGGCAGCTGCGAGCAGCCCGTCGGGCGGGGCAGAGATGGCCGGCCTGGCCTGACCGAAGGGTTCTGCCGGAGCTGCGGGGCCCGCTTTTCGTTCACCCCCAAACTGGCGGTCGGCGACCTGGTGGCCGGGCAGTATGAGGTGCTCGGCTGCCTCGCCTTCGGCGGGCTCGGCTGGATCTACCTGGCGCGTGACCGAAACGTCAGCGACCGCTGGGTCGTGCTGAAGGGGCTGCTGAATACGGGAGACGCGGATGCCATGGCGGCTGCCGTCGCCGAAAGGCAGTTCCTGGCTCAGGTGGAGCACCCGAATATCGTTCGGATATATAACTTCGTGCAGTATGCGGACCCGCGCACCGGCGAGTCGGCCGGTTACATTGTGATGGAGTACGTCGGCGGCAAGTCCCTCAGGGAGATCTTGCAGGACGCGCGGCGGACCGGCGGCTCAGTGCCGCTGGAGCATGCGATCGCTTACGCCATCGAGGTTTTGCCCGCGCTTGGTTACCTGCACGATCGGGGGCTGGTTTACTGCGACTTCAAACCAGATAACGTGATCCAGACCGAGGAGCAACTCAAGCTCATCGACATGGGCGGGGTGCGGCGGATCGACGGCGATGAGCCAATCTACGGCACGGTGGGTTACCAGGCACCCGAGATCGACACGGCCGGGCCGTCCGTGTCGTCGGATCTGTTCACTGTCGCGCGTGCGCTGGCCGTCCTCACCTTCGAGTTCAGGGGTTACCAGAGCTCCTACAAGTTCACGCTCCCTGACGGGGTGCCGCTGCTGTCACAGCAAGAGTCGTTTGCCCGGCTGCTGCGCCGGGCAACCAGCTCCGATCCGGACAGGCGCTTCAGCTCCGCCGGCGAGATGGCCGAGCAGCTCACCGGCGTGCTGCGCGAGGTGCTGGCCGTCGCCGACGGCACGCCGCGGCCGGCGTTCTCGACGGCGTTCACCCCCGAGCTCCAGGCCATTGGGACGGCAGACGACACCGCAGGTGTCCCCCTGGCTGCGCCGCAGGCGGCCGGGATCATCGGGGGGATGCCGATGCCGCAGGTGGACCGGGCTGACCCGGCGGCCGGTTACCTGGCCACGTTCGCCACGCTCGACCCTGGCCAGCGAGCCGCCACATTGGCCGGTGCCATTTCCGGTGATGGGACCGTGCCGAACGAGGTGGCTACGTCGGCCGAGACGCGACTATCGCTGGCGCGCGCCAGGCTCGATGTGGGCGACTACGACGGTGCCGGCGTGGTGCTTGCTGAACTCGCCGCAGACGACCCGTCCGACTGGCGGGTCGCCTGGACCGACGGGCTGCGTCGTGTCGCTGTCGGCGATCCCGCCGTGGCAGCCGATGCGTTCAGCTCGGTTTACGATGAGCTGCCGGGCGAGCTCGCACCCAAGCTCGCGCTGGCTTTCGCCGCCGAGGCCGAGGGGGATTTCGCGGCGGCCAGCCGCTACTTCCGGCTCGTCTGGACGGTAGACCGGTCCTACATCAGCGCGGCGTTCGGGCTGGCGCGAACCTGCCTGGCGGCTGACGACCGACCCGGTGCGACCGCGGCGCTCGCGGCCGTGCCCGAGACGTCCCGCCATCACGCAGCGGCACAGATCGCGGCGGTCCGGATCCTGGTTTCGGCTGGAGTAACCGGTGATGAGCTGCGTCAGGCCGACGACCGCCTGGGACGGATGGCCTTGGATGAAGCGCGCCGTCAGCAGCTCACGATCGAGATCCTGCGCGCCGCACTCGAGTGGGCCGGCTCCGGGCAGTCTCCTGGCTCGAGGGCTTCCCGGCGGCATGTGTCCCGAGCGCTCCCATCCGGGGCAGCCTCAGGCGAGGGTCTTATCCTCGGCTGTGAGCCGACCGAGCGTGCGCTGCGTTTCGGGCTGGAACGGAGCTATCGCGCGCTGGCCCGGCTGACGCCGGACCGCAACCGCCGGATCGAGTTGGTCGACATGGCCAACGCGGTCCGGCCAAGGACCTGGACATGACCGCGAACCCGGATGCGGGGGTCACCTGCCCATCATGCGGTGGGCCGACGGCCGCCGGCGATTCCTTCTGCGAAGCTTGCGGCAGGGAACTTACTCCCGCGGTGATCAGCGCCGACGCGTCTGGGAAGTCGCCAGAGTGTCCAGTGTGCTCAGTAGATCCCACGGGCCTGCCGGCCGGAGTCAGCCCGGAAGGCTACTGCGAGTCGTGCGGCCGCAAAGTGCCGACCGGCCGTGAGCACGTAGAACTCGGCCTCGGGCTGCTGGCCGGGGTGACCGACCGCGGCCTGCGGCACACGCGTAACGAGGACGCGATGGCCCTGGCCACGGCCGACGCTCCCGGCGGCCCGGTCGCGATAGCCGTCGTCTGCGACGGAGTATCCACATCCCCGCAGCCGGACGATGCCTCGCTGACCGCCGCGCAGGCCTCGGTCCGGGTGCTGCTCACCTCGGTCCGGCGCGGCGATGACCCGGCAGAGGCCTCGATGGCCGCGGTGCAGGCGGCCAGCCGGGCCCTGACCGGGATGGGCTCACCGGGCGAGGCGCCGTCGGCGACCTACATATCGGCGGTCATCGGCGGCGACGCGGTCACGGTGTGCTGGCTCGGGGACAGCCGCGCCTACTGGCTCGGCGCGGGCTCCGGCGCCAGGCGCCTCACCACGGATGACTCCCTGGCCGAGGAACTGGTCGCCCGGGGCGTGATGGGCGAGGCGGAAGCTCTGGCCTCCCCGCAGGCGCACGTGATCACCCGCTGGCTCGGTGCCGACCTGAGTGAGCCCGAGCCGCACGTCATCCGGTTCGAACCGCCCGGCCCCGGCGTCGTGCTCGTGTGCTCGGACGGGCTGTGGAACTACCGGCCCGAGGCGGCGGGCCTGGCCGAGCTCGCGCTCCCGACCGCGCTCACCGACCCGCTCGGCGTCGCGGCCGAACTGGTGAAGTTCGCGCTCGACGCCGGGGGCATCGACAACATCACCGTGGTGCTGGCTCCTGTCCCACTGGCCCCGTTCCCGGAAGAACCGCCTCACCCGAAAACCGTTCCCGTCCGGCGGGTAGCGCCGTTACCGAGGAGAACTCTGCATGACCGAGTCCGGCTTCACCGTCGACATCGACCAGAACCAGTACCTGCCCGAGGGCGGGCGTGAGGTCAGCGCCATCGTCACCGTCACGTCGGCCCCGGACGCCGCCGGACTCGCAGGTCCCGGCCCGGTCGGCGCGGTGTCGGCCAACGAGGGGCTGGGCGGCAGCGCGGAGATCATCATCATCGACTGCTCGGGGTCGATGGAGTACCCGCACACCAAGATCGCCGAGGCCCGGGCGGCCACGGCCGCCGCGGTGGACGTTGTGCGGGACGGCGTCCTGTTCTCGGTCATCGCCGGCACCAACCTGGCGTGGCCCGTGTTCCCGGCCGACGGGAGCATGGCCCGCGCGGACGCCTCCTCCCGGGCGGCGGCCAGGCAGGCGGTGGCGAGCCTGCGGGCCGGCGGCGGCACGGCGATCGGCCAGTGGCTGGAGCTCGCCCGGCAGACGTTCGGGCGATACCCGGCCAAGCTCCGGCACGCCATCTTGCTCACCGACGGCAAGAACCAGCACGAGAGCCCGGAACAGCTCGCCGCGGCGCTCCGCCAGTGCGAGGGCTTCTTCAGCTGCGACTGCCGCGGCGTCGGCACCGACTGGGAGGTCAAGGAGCTGCGCACGGTATCGACCGCGCTGCTGGGCAGCGTGGACATCGTGCCCGACCCGTCCGGCCTGGCTGCCGATTTCGCGGCCATGATGCAAAGCGCGATGGGCAAGCAGGTCGCCGATGTGGCCCTGCGGGTATGGACTCCGCAGCATGCCACCATCAAGTTCGTCAAGCAGGTCGCGCCCACGGTCGAGGACCTGACCGGCAGGCGGACGCCCTCCGGGCCGCAGTCAGGGGACTACCCCACCGGGGCCTGGGGGCCGGGAGAGAGCCGCGACTACCACGTCGGCGTCGAGGTCACCCCGGCCGGAATCGGGCAGGAGATGCTCGCGGCCCGGGTAAGCCTGGTGGCCCAGTCGCCGTCCGGTGCCGATGTGCTCGGCCAGGGCCTGGTCCGGGCGATCTGGACCGAAGACGAGGCCCTGTCCACCAAGATCAACCCGCGGGTCGCGCACTACACCGGCCAGGCCGAGCTCGCCGCCGCCATCCAGGACGGGCTGGAGGCCCGCAAGCAGGGTGACGAGGAGACCGCGACGGCCAAGCTGGGCCGGGCCGTGGCGCTGGCCCAGCAGTCGGGCAACGAGGACACCGCCAGGCTGCTGGCCAAGGTGGTCGACGTCGTCGACGTGGAGACCGGGACGGTCCGGCTGAAGAAGCAGGTCGATGACGCGGACGAAATGGCTCTCGACACCCGGTCGACCAAGACGGTCCGGGCGAGGAAATAGCCTCACGCGAGGAGCAGCGTTTCCAGGAGGCACCGATGGCGATCTGTCCCAACGGGCATGACTCGGCGAGCGACGACTTCTGCGACATATGCGGTATGCGCATCGCCGGGAACCCCAGCAGCGGACTCAATGGAGGGACCGGCAGCAGCCCGGCCGGACGCCCCGCCTCCGGTCCGACGCCCGGGCCCGGTGCGGCTGGCGCCGGCGAGCCGTGCCCAAGGTGCGGCACGCCGAGGGTGGGCCAGTTCTGCGAGGCGTGCGGCTACAAGTTCGGCGCCGCCCAGCCGCCCTGGGCCTCCGCCTCGCCCGCGGCGCCACGGCCATCCGGCCTCTCCTCCCCGTCCCATCCCGTGTCGGCTCCCTGGCCGCCCCCCTCCTCCCAGCCGCGGCCCTCATCTCAGCCGCTACCGTCGTCCCAGCCGCCGCTGCCGTCGTCCCAGCTGCCTCCCTCGTCCCCGCCGCGGCCCTCATCTCAGCCGCTACCG
>Ga0335077_10012578_pt1 | contig 10586 bp, 4 predicted proteins | sample Lox_Sample_31_FD_207151 | JGI IMG/M metagenome (GOLD analysis project Ga0335077, IMG submission 207151) | Soil microbial communities from Loxahatchee National Wildlife Refuge, Florida, United States - Lox_Sample_3.1 | ecosystem: Environmental > Terrestrial > Soil > Wetlands | place: USA: Florida...
TGGAGGTGGTGGGTTCGGCACCGGCGGAGGTGGCGCGGGAACAGGCACGGGTGACGGAGGAACAGGATTCGGCGGCGGAGCCGGTGGGGGAGGTGGTACTGGTGGTGGAGGTGGTGCCGGCAGCGGGCCCGGCACGGCTGGTGGAGGTAGGGGCGAGCCTGGGAAATGGCTGACCGCTTCGGCGATGCTGCGCGGTGCGGTAATGGGCGGAGTGCCGGGAGGCGGCCCTGGTGGCGGCGAGTTCGCCGTGGCGGAGGAAGACGTCCGCTCGATGATCGGGCTGTTCGCGCAACTAGGGAAGGCACGAAAGGATCCTGAGAGCCGCGCGGATACAGCGTCGTTTCAGTCCAGATTGACGTCTTTACCAGTGCGAGCTCAGTACACCCTGCAGCAGGCGCTCGCGGGCCTGGCCGCGCAGGCACCGATGGACAAGCCGGACAAACCCATGTTGTTAAAACTGGCGGAGCACGTGGCCATCCGTTTCGCGCTGGACAGCTACGAACGCGGGGAACTGCGCGTGAACGCCGTGAAGCAGTTGCTGGATCGCATGAACGCCGAAATCGAAGCGCTGCGGAAGATCCTGGGACAGCAGGAAGAGACCATGGCCAGCGCGGGAATCCAGATGCAATCGTATACGGAATTGCTGGACCAGGAGTTCTGGCTGCAAGTTCCGGAAGAGAACAAAAAAGAAGTGCTGACTTCGGATGAAGCGTGGTGCGTGCCGCCGCGCAACGTGCGAGCGTTCCTGGAAGAAATGCTGCGGCGGGGCGAACTCAAGACGGTCAACGAAATCCTGACCAGATATGCAGCCTGCGTGGCCTTGGATGCTCCGGAAGCGCGACGAACGACAGCGATCGGGTTGTCGGACCTTGCGGAGTTTTATGGCAGTGGCGACGGGAGCGCACTGATCGACGTGATTCAGCGGCTGGGGAACCAGCTTTCCGTCGAGAGAGAGGCAGACTTGCAGACGCTTGTGGGCGCCGCATTCGTTCGCATGAGCCAGGAAGCGGGCGCGAAGAGATTCTATCCGGCGTTGCAGCAGTCGTTGGCCTCGCTGGACAGCGTGGAGGCGGTGCGGCCGGGATCGACGGGCGGCCTACGACAAAGAATTGGCGCGGAGGACAGGCTGCCGGAATTCGTAGAAGACACCATGCGCTCGGGACAAATCCCCGATGGCTTACTGGATATTCTGTCGCTGATGCCGAAGGCGACGCTGCACTACGTGACGAACCGTTTTGCGAATTGCGGCTTCCGCGAGGACTGCGAATTGCTGGGTCACGTCGTGGCAGGTCTGGGCGACGAGGCGGTGCAAAGGTTGGTGGAAACACTGCACAGCGCGCCCGCGACGGAAGCGACGGAAGTGATCGGACTGCTGAGCCAGCTTTCGGCGGAGTCTGTGGAGAAGTTACTGCCCGCGCGGCTGGCGCAATGGCCGAGAGCTTCGCACGACCGGGCTGTACGGCAGCTTTCTTCGACGCCTGCCGAGCCGCGTGCGCGACTGCTAGTTGCAGTCTACGACTCACTGGATCCGCTCATCCGGCCGCTGGCCATCGATGAGATGGGAATGAGCGGCCAGCCTGAGTGCATCCCGAAACTGGTTGACCTGGCAAGAGACGACAGCACGTTGGGGTTCGCGCGCATCAAGGCCATCGAGGCCGCGGGCCGGCTCCGTGCCAGCGCCGTGAGTCCCACATTGCTGCAGATCCTGGACGCTAAGCAGGTCTGGCGTTGGGCGTATCACACAGAATTGCGGATTGCGGCGGCGCAGGCGTTGCAGAAAATTGAACCGGCTCAGGCCATGGACAGGATCGCGGGAAGCGGATTGGACCGCAAGGAACTGGTCCTCGAGCCGCTGGACCCGGAGCTGAATGCCCCGGTGATCCGGCAACGACGATATGCGCGACTGAAATTGTCGAAGCACGTGACGGCGGTTACCACGAATCTGCGGGAGAACATGAGGCTGAGCATCGCGGAATTGAATATGAGCGGAGGAATCGGCGCAGCGGACCGGCATCTGGCGCCAGGGTCATTGCTGACCCTGAAGATTTCCCATGGAGTTCGCAGCATCCGCGCCCAAGCCATCGTGCGCGGCGCGCGTCCGCAAGCGATGGCCTTCGAACTTGTCGACATGGAACTGGACGAAAGGGCGAGGCTTCGGAAACTTCTTCTGGAACTCGGCGGACTGCCGCAGCCTTCGAATGTGAATAACCGCAGCCGGCGGCAAAGCCGCGTGGCCGTCACGAAGTAACATCCATTTGAATTGCAATTCGAAGTTGGAGAGGGATTCCTCTCGCGAAAGTGGTTTTCTCTCAATTAGAGTTTTCACACAACAGCAGAGCAGAAACTCGGTGAAAGACGACCTGTCCTCACGTATGGACAGCCGTCCCAATGTGCAGGGGGAGAGGACTGTCCGAACGGCGAGATGGCAGGGCAATCACATGGGACGACTGTACCATTGTGACGGGAGTACAAGGGGCCTACCGTACTAGGAAGGATGTCCTCCCCTACGCTCCGGAGTGAGGACTGCCCAGGGGACACGGGGGCGAGGTGGCATGAAGGCGGACCCCAAAACGACAGCCGGACGGGCATTTGTTCGCAGCCTGAATATTCTGTTGAAGTTTGCGCGGCTCTACGGGTACGAGCACGCGAGGACGACTGAACAGCTCCAGATCGCGTGGAACGAATTGCGAACGGCGATACCCGAAGGCGCGGAAGAGGGACTCCTTCTGGGAGCGACTGGATCCCAGCTGTTGCTGGATGGCGTGCCTCTGGAAGGTGCGCCGGCAGAAAAGCAGTTTGCGCAACTTCTGAGTGCGGCGGGACTCGCGAGCATCCAGTTTCATCATTGCATCACAGGGGACGAGCTGGCGGATTTTGCCCGCGCATTTCCCACCGGAAAAGCCAAGCCCGCAGAACTCGCACAGCAACTGAAGTCGGCCCTCACCAACGCGCGCGGCATTCACATCAACGAGATTTGCTTTGTGGCGACGGACGCGCGGCTGAAAGACGCTAGTGTGGCGGCGCAGATCGCTGCGGCATCGCTCGGAGACGATCAGGATTCGTTCAAGAAGATGCTGAACGATCCACAAAAGCTGCTGGAATTGATCGCGGCGGCCGAAGGTTCGAAATCTGGCGGGCACGGGGCAGGGGAAGGGGTGGGAAGTGGAGCCGGACCCGGAGGACGGGGAATCAGCACGGGGGGCGGAACTGGGACGGGGGACGGCGGCAGGGGAATTGGTGTCGGAGGTGGCGGGGAAACGGGAACCGGGACTGGAGGAGGAAGCGGGCACGGACCCGGATCGGGTCCGGGTTCCGGAGATGGACGAGCAGCGGGGATAGGCACGGGTGGAGGCGCCAGCACGGCGTTCGGGACAGGGGCGGGAATGGGGCCGGGATTTGGGCCGGGAAGCGGCGGTGGAAGAGGCGGTGCAGGAATTGGCAACGAGCCTACGGACAACGAGATCTACGCGATCCTGCGAGCACTAACCGCCATTGGGAAGGTTGGCAAGGGGCCGAATCCGGCTGCGGCAGCCGTGGAATTCCAGGATCAAGTCACGCAATTACCGGGGAAAGCGCAGGACTTGCTCCGCAGCGCGCTGGCGCAGATCGCCGAGCAGGGGAAGGACAAGAAGCTGGATCAGGGGATGCTGGTGCAGCTGGCCGAGCACCTTTCGATCCGGTTCGCGCTGGAGCAGTTCGAAAAGGGCGAAGTGAAGGTCAACGCGGTGCGGCAGATGCTGGACCGCATGAACCAGGAAATTGAAGCACTGCGGAAGATTCTGGGGCAGCACGAAGACAAGATGGCGGACGCCGGGCTATTGGTGGAATCGCACCGGGAGATTCTGGACCGGCAGTTTTGGGCCAGCGTTCCGGAAAGCGCGAAGAGAGAAGTGCTGCTGTCGACGGAAGCATGGTGCATCCCACCAAAGAACGTACAGTCGTACGTGGCGGAATTAATCGCGCACGGAGAAGTGGCGGAGGCGGTCAGCATCCTCCAGAACTATGCGCGATGCGCAGACAGCGAAGAGCCGGATGCGCGGAAGCGGGCGGCGACCGGCCTTTCCGAACTGGCGGAATTGTACGCGCAGGCGGGCCCGAGATTGCTGTCGGAAGCACTTCGGCATGTGGGTTTGCGGCTGAGCTTGGAGCAAGACCAGGATTTGCAATCGCTGGTTAGCGCGGCGTTTGTCCGCCTGAGCCAGGAGGCAGCGGCAAAGCGCTGCTATGGAGCGATGGAGCAGGCGCTGGACCTGCTGGCGGGCGTGGAAACGCAACGGCCCGGCGTCGCCAAGACGTTGCGGGCCAAGATGGGGATCGAGGAGCGCGTGCCGGAGTTTGTCGATGAGGCACTGCGGGCACGGCAAGTTTCGATTGGATTGACCGGGGTATTGAAGCAATTGCCGCAAACGGCGATGGAGCAACTGGCACTGCGGTTCAACCGATGCCAGTTCCGGGACGATCTGGAGAACGTTGCGAATTTGGCGCTGGATTTGGGTGAAGAGGCAGCGCAGTACTTGAGAAGCACGGTGCGCGGAGGGCCGCATGCCGAGGCCGTGGAGATGGTCGGACTGTTGGTGCGGCTGGATCCCACCGCCGCAGAAGTCTTCCTGCCAAACCGAATCCGGGATTTCCCGAGGGCCGGCCAGGACCGGATCGTGCGGCAGATTTCGTCGTGCGGAGCGGCGGGCCGTTGCCGGATCCTTTTGGCGGTGCTGGACCACGTAGACCCGTTGATCATGCCCTTGGTGGTCGACGAAATCGGGATGACCGAAGACCGAGAGGCGCTGGGTCGTTTGCTTACGCTGGTGGACGGGGATTTGCCGGCAGGAGCCGCCGCTTATCTGCGGGTGAAGGCCATCGAGGCGCTGGGGCGATTGAAAGCTCCGGAGTCGGCGAACGCGTTGAAGCGGATTCTGGAGGCGCGCAAGGTCTTTGGATGGACACATCCGCAGGAGATGCGAATCGCTGCATTGCAGGCGCTCGAGAGAATCGAGCCGGGATGGGCGGAAGAATACCTGCCGAAGAGCGGAATCGAACACGATGACCTGAAACTGGCGCCTCTGGAAGTGCCGCACAATTCGAAATTCCTGCGGCACCGGCGGCATACGCGGGTGCGGCTGCAGAAATCCGTCTCAGCAGTGAGCACAAACCTGAAGCAGAACTGCCGGCTGGATATCAAGACGATCAGTCTGACGGGGGGATTGGCGACGACAAACATGCATCTGGCGCCCGGGACGCAGGTCCAGTTGCGGATGCAGATTGGGTTGCGCAATCTGCAGGCGACGGCGCTGATGAGGGATTACCGGGCGCAGGACCTGGCCTTTGAGATTGTGGATATGGGGTTGGACGAGCGGACGAAGTTCAGAAAGCTCTTGCTAGAGAATCTGGCCAGGGGAGCAGGGGGGCCTGAGAAATAACAGGGAGTGGGCTTCTCGCGGAAGGTTACGGGGCGGCCAGGGGACAGAAGGCAGAGCTCAAAGAGGGCATTTCGGTATTCATTAAGTAACTGTTCGCAAGTACCGCAATTCAGTACTTTTGTTTGATTTACCCCTTGCGTCTCTATTGCTTACCCTAACGCTATTGTGGAGCACCGCGCTCTGGGAGTGCCTACCCAAAGCGAGCGCCCTGGTGCGAGCAGAAGAGCCCGTGCGAAAGAGAAGAATGCTTCTTCCGATTGCCGCTCTGCACGCGATTGTGTGCGTGTTAAGCCCGTGTGTGCGCGGGCAGTCGGAGATTTCCTTTCCGGACCATGCCCGATTCACAGTGGAAAGATTGGCGGATCAATTCGGCTTAGGTGCGGTGACGGTCACCTCGATGGGTCAGGACCGTCAGGGCTTTCTCTGGATCGGAACGCAGACCGGGCTCTATCGCTATGACGGGGCCCGCGCGGAAAAGATGCCAAAGGTCGAGGAAATCATCGGGCATTACGTTCTGGACATGGTCGTCGCGCCCGATGGGACGCCGTGGTTTGCCGGGAACCGGGGGATAGCGCGCTACACCGGCGAGCGATTTGAAAGCCTGGGAATTCCGTCCTTGGCAATGCCGCTGGGCAATGGGCCCCAAATCTTCGCCGTAGACAGCAAAGGAATTGTGTATGCGGCGTTGTTCAGTCGCGGACTCTTGGTGGTCAATCCGAAGGACCCACAGAAATACAGGGTGTTGGGCGATGCCGCAGGGATCAGCGACACCGTGGCGGGAGTCGTCCGGGCAGACGATGATTCCATCTGGTTCACATTCGGCACGAAGCTGGCCCATCTCGAGGCCGGTTCCACAAAAGTGGAAGTCGACGAAAGAATTGCGATTCCCAAGGAGCGCGTGGTGGCGCTGCTGTGGTGCGGGGAACGCGCGCTGTGGATGAGGACGGCAACGAAGCTTGCGAGATTGGATACCGCGAGCCACAGATTCAGTTTTGAAGATGTAGCGATTGGTCCGGCGGATGACGTCGAAGGAAGACCAACGGTAGACCGGCGTGGACGGCTGCTGGTGCCGTCTTCGACGGGACTGTTTTGGCAGGACGAGAACGGGCGCTGGCGGGTGATTACCGACAAGTTTGGAATTTCCAGCAACGACATTCAGATTGCGATGGAAGATCGCGAAGGGACACTGTGGATTTGCGGGTCTGGAACGGGCATAGACCGCCTGCCCGGGGTGCGGGAGTGGAGCGGATGGACAACCGCCGAAGGACTCCCGGACAATGCGACCTGGGCGACGCAGCGGGATCGCAACGGACAGCTCTGGGTGAGCACGTCGCGTGGCATTGGCGTATGGGACGGCCGGCAACATCAATGGAAGCGGGTGCCCGCCTTCAACGAAAACTCGAGAGCCCAGGTGAGACAGCTTCAAGTGGCAGGGGACGGAGCCGTGTGGGGCATGACGGTGACGGGTGCCCTGGTGCGCATTGACCCCATAAATTTCTCAAGCACACTGTTTGCAAATCATCACGGCCGGGCGTTCCAGTGGTTGTCTGCGTCTCCGGGCGGGGAGATTTGGGCGCTAACGCAGGATCACGTGCTGAAGTTCGATCCAAAGAAGCCTTTTGCGGAACCTCAGGAGGTTCCGCTTCCACTGGTCAATGGGGCGCAGTTGCTGAGTATGACGTTTTCTCCGAATGGCGCAGTGTGGGTTTCCGGCAATGGCGCGGTGTACCGGCTCGAAGGAAAAACTTGGACCACATTGACGACGAAGGACGGCCTGAAAGGCCAGGCGATCACGAGCATGGCGGCGCTGAGCGACACGGAAATCTGGGTGGCGTACAACGACGTGGTCGGTGTGACGCGAATTTATTTTGACCCGAAAGGGCAAGTGCAATTCGAGCATCACCCTTGGGATTGGCTGATTGTCGGCCACGACTCGAAGAGCCGCGTTTGGTTTAACGGGCCGGATGGGCTGGCAGTTATTTCCTCGAATGGAACCTTGCGGCGGATCAGTCACTCGGACGGATTGCTGTGGGATGACGTGAGCCCATGGACGGGAGTGAGAGAAGAAAAGGACGGCAGCTACGTGATCGCCACGTCGCGCGGATTGGCGCGTTATGTGCCACAAGGCCCGGAGCCACGCGGGAAGCCGGCCAATGTGGCGCTGACGTATGTTGCAGTGGGTGGAGAGCAGAGACAGCTCCAGGACGTGCCGAAGGTCAAGGCAGCCGAAGGCACATTGAAGGTTCAGTTCACGCCGATGATTCTAGGGAACCCGGAACGGGTTTCCTGCCAGTATCAATTGAGGGGATTGGACACACACGTTACAGAGACCCAGCAGCGGGAAGTGCAGTACGGGGGATTGCCACCGGGGAATTATGAGTTTTGGGTGCAGTGCCAGGAGCGCGGCAGCGGAGTGTCCTCCGCGCCGGCGACATTCCGTTTCGAAATACTGCCGAACGTGTGGCAAACGTGGTGGGCAAAGGTCGCGGGGGCATTTGTCCTGCTCGGTTGTTTCTGGGTGTTTGTCTCCTTGCGCATGCGGGCACTGGACCGGCGGAGAGTGGAACTGGAAAAGGCGGTGGCACAGCGAAACGCTGAATTGCTGCAGAAGAACAAGGAGCTCGAGGAGATTTCCCTGACCGATCCGCTGACGGGGACGCGGAACCGGCGCTATTTCTACGAGACGATCTCGACGGATATCGCGCAGGCCGTGCGGTCGCACCTGAAGACCGTGGATACATCCTGCTCGAGGCAGGAATTGATTTTTGTGCTGGTGGACATCGACCGGTTCAAGCGGGTAAATGACGAAATGGGGCATGCGGCGGGAGACCGGTTGCTGCAGGAAGTGGCGAAACGCATCGCCTCCGTGATGCGGCGCTCGGATGATTTAGTGCGGTGGGGTGGGGAAGAGTTTTTGCTGGTCTGCCGGACAACTGACCGGGAACATGCCGCGCTATTGTCTAACCGCGTGTTGGAGGCGGTGCGGGAAGTGCCGTTTGACGTGGGGAATGGAGTCGAGGTACACAAGACGTGCTCGATTGGGTGGGCGCCGTTCCCGTGGTTGAAGGATGATGTCGGATCGCTTTCGATCGACAACGTGATTGAGCTGGCGGACAAAGCGTTGTACCTGGCGAAGCGTGAGGGGCGAAACCGCGCGTATGGATTGTTGCCGGCGGCGAGTGTATATCAATCGGAGAAGAGCGTTTCGATTGAAAATTTGCGCGATTGCCCGCCGGATTTGGTGCAGATCGTTTAGTGCGTGACTCGTGACTTGGGATTCGCGGCTCGTGTAGACTGGCGTTCGTCACGAAGGTTATGCGAATCGCGATTGTGTCGGATGTCCATGGGAACCTTGCCGCGTTTGAGGCGGTCCTCGCCGATCTGAAAGAGACCTCTCCCGACTTGATTTTGCATGGCGGAGATTTGGCACATGGTGGGGCACATCCCGCCGAGGTGGTGGACCGGATACGCGAGTTGGGGTGGGCGGGTGTTTGCGGAAATACGGATGAGATGCTTTGGGACTCCGGTGTGCTAAGCGATTTTGCTGCCAAGGCGCCGCAAGCGCAACCGATATTGGCTCTCGTCGAAGAGATGATTCCTTCAACGTGCGCGCGGCTTGGAGAGGATCGAATCGCTTGGCTGAAGGCACTGCCGCGAATGCAATACTGCGGTCCGATGGCGCTGGTTCACGCGAGTCCGAACGATTTGTGGAGGGCTCCGCTTCCCACGGCGAGTGATGCGGAATTGAGGGAGGTGTACGGTTCGCTCAACGCGGGAGTCACAGTTTATGGGCATATTCATCAACCGTATGTCCGAGTGCTTCCGACGATGACTGTGGCTAATTCGGGAAGCGTGAGCCTGTCGTATGATGGCGATCCTCGCGCCTCCTATCTCCTCATGGACGGAGAGAGAGCGACGATCAGGCGCGTGGAATACGAGCTGGAAATTGAGGTGAAAGCGCTGTTGCGTTCGGGCCTACCACACGCGGAATGGATTGGCCGTACCCTGCGTGCGGGACGATTCGTTGCGCCCAGCTAGGGCTCTGCACGGAGTGGCGATTCTTGGCGGGGGCGCATCCAACCAGTTACAATGAAGTGTTTGCGTTAGCCTTGGAAAGCGGCTTGTGTAGGCCCGGCTGAAGTCGGGACGCTACTGATTCGGGGAATCACGGAACACCCATGGAAGCAGCACAAATACTGGACCGCGTAGTTGCGAAGTTCATCGGGACGAAGCACGAGCGCGACATCAAAAAGTTGCAGCCCATGGTCGCGGCGATCAACGCGCAGGAAGCGGAAGTGCAGGCGCTCGGCGACGAGCAGTTGAAGGAGCGCTTTGCGGCGCTGAAGACGCAGGTGCAGGAGCGGTTGAAAGACAGCGACCCGGCGGAGAGCAGCTACAAAGAAGAGCTGGTGCGGGCGCTGGAGCCCGTCATCGTGCCGGCGTTTGCACTGGTGCGCGAGGCGGGGCGGCGGTTTCTGAAGATGCGGCATTTCGACGTACAACTCATCGGCGGGATGGTGCTGAACGACGGAAAGATTGCCGAAATGAAGACGGGCGAAGGCAAGACGCTCGTTGCCACGCTTCCCGCGGCGCTGAATGCGCTAGCGGGGCGCGGCGTGCACATCGTGACGGTGAACGATTACCTGGCGCGGCGCGACGCGGAGTGGATGAGCCCGCTGTACAAAGCGCTGGGACTCACGGTGGGCGTGATTGTTCATGATCTGGACGATGCGCAGCGGCGCGCGGCCTATGCGGCGGATCTGACGTATGGGACCAACAACGAGTTTGGGTTCGATTATTTGCGCGACAACATGAAGTACGACCTAGCGAGCTGCGTGCAGCGCGGGCACCAGTTCGCGATCGTGGACGAGGTGGACTCGATCCTGATCGACGAGGCTCGGACGCCGCTGATTATCTCCGGGCCTTCGGAAGAGTCTACCGACAAGTACTTCAAGATCGACAAGATTATTCCGAAGTTGATTCAAGAGATCGATTACACGCTGGATGAAAAGCACCGCACGGCGACATTGACGGAGGAAGGATTCAACAAGTGCGAGCGGCTGCTGGGAATTACGAATCTTTCGGACATTGGGAACGTGGAGCTGATGCACCACGTGTACCAGGCATTGCGCGCGCACACGTTGTACAAGCTGGACGTGGATTATGTGG
>Ga0335077_10012580_pt1 | contig 10585 bp, 7 predicted proteins | sample Lox_Sample_31_FD_207151 | JGI IMG/M metagenome (GOLD analysis project Ga0335077, IMG submission 207151) | Soil microbial communities from Loxahatchee National Wildlife Refuge, Florida, United States - Lox_Sample_3.1 | ecosystem: Environmental > Terrestrial > Soil > Wetlands | place: USA: Florida...
CGGGCGGGTAGATGTATTCTTTTTGCGCGATGTATTCCTTCAGAATGTCGTTCTGCAGCGTGCCGGAAACTTTCTTCCAGTCAGCGCCCTGCTTTTCCGCTACCGCCAGGTACATTGCCCAGATCACCGCGGCGGGCGAATTAATGGTCATGGAAGTCGTCACACTGGCCAGGGGAATCTTGTGGAAGAGCACTTCCATGTCGGCCAGCGAACTGATCGCCACACCGCATTTGCCGACTTCGCCGTCGGAAAGCGGATGATCGGAGTCGTAGCCCATTAAGGTGGGAAGATCGAATGCGGTGGAGAGACCGGTCTGTCCGTGCGCCAACAAATAGCGGAAGCGCTGGTTGGTGTCTTCCGCCGTTCCAAATCCCGCGAATTGCCGCATGGTCCACAGGCGCCCGCGATGCATGGTGCTGTGGATGCCGCGCGTGTAAGGCGGCTCGCCGGGAAAGCCCAAGTCTCGCTCGGCGTCCCAGCCGGGGAGATCAGCTTCGGTATACAGGCGGCGAATGGGGTAACCCGAGACGGTGGTGAATTCCTTTTGACGTTCCGGATTTTTCGCGAGAGTGGGGCCGAGAGTGTTCGTTTCCCAATCCTGCTCCGCGGCTGACGGGTTGCGGCCATTCCCTGCGGCCGCGGGCAGTTTCGTCGGGATATTCGCAGAATCGCTCATCGCACAGCGCTCCCAGGTCGTGCCATCGCAACTGGCCAGCGCATCTTGCCGGATAAGCGACCGATATGCGCGGCGACGCAAAAACTAATGCTATGCGAATCCGGCGCAGGCAGCAAGTTGACGGAATCCGCGAGCTGCGGGCTAGGAACGGGAGCCGCGGATTGGTGCGGCGTTCAAAATGAGACGGCACAGTGTAAAGACGGAATTGCTCCATCGAGGCAGGGCAGGCGCGGCGACGTGTTTTGGCGAAGAGAGGCTGTCCCCGGAAGCGTGTTCCACTGCAGGTTGCGCAGTCATGTGATCCCGGCTTTCTCTCCAGGCGTCCAATTCCTCAACGTACGCGTACACCGTAAATCCTTCGACGTGACGGAGGCGATGCACGGGGAGCCCGAGATTCCTTTCCCAGCGTTGGGCGCATCGCGCTGAGCGGCCCAGGTAATTGGCGATTTCCTTCCAGCTATCGAGCCTGTGCCCGTTGCTGCCCTGCGCCAGGACCGCCGCAGGAGGCGTTTTCCGCTGCAAGTTTTCCTTCCTATTCGTCCCGTTCATTGTTTCTCCTCTTCGTGCGTTCGTTCGAATTCGAGCGCTTCCGCAAAGGCGCCGTCGTCATTCGCATTCAAGAACAGCAGCTCTTGCACCTCCTGAGTGCTTCCTGTCAGCAGGAGAACATCATTCGCTACCGCGTGAGGAGTGGTAAGCGTGCCGGCCTTGATTTGCCCGGCGAACCAGGCGGGGTTCATGAACTTCATCACGAGCTGATCGCCCCGGACCTCCACTTTCGCAGCCGTGTGACACGGATAGAAATGGAGAAGATAAAACTCCGAGCCTTCCGGCGTCGACGCGGGAAACAAATCAAGAAACGAATCCGCGCCAAGGCGGAAGAGATGGCCCTCAAAGCGCGACGTAGGATGCTTGTCGTTTTCGATTTCTTCGACGATCACGCTGTAGGAGTTGTTTTCTGCCGGCGTGAATGTAAAGCGCACTTCGCCTTCGACATCCCAGGTGCCCAGGAGTCCGGCGTCAGTGGTCAGGTCTTGCTCGGTGTAGAACGGGCGAACGGCCGTGACGAACAATGCCAAGTCTTCTTCATCGCAGCCTGCCAGGCCGATGGCCGTGATTCCCAGGGTAAGAACCATGGCGACTCCGTGTAAACGGAGTGTTGGACACAATTGGCGCAGCATCGCTTCACCTCGGAAGTCGTGGCGGCCATATCGGACCCGGCTGCCTTTGCCTTCCACTATAGGTAAGCGTCAAATCGCGGCCGGAATTGCAGTTGAGGGAGGCAGGAATTTGTGAACTTTATAGTGGTGGCCGAATCAACCGTGCAAGCGCCATCTTTATCGGGGAATAGCGGGTGGCTCCGTACATGGCCGCGGTGCCGAGGAGCAGTAGAAAGATCGATAAGCGAGCCAGGCCTTCGAACCTATCGGTTTGCAACAGGATTAAGGCCACCGCCAGATACAGAATTCCCACCACAAAGTAATTCTTCATCTGCTTCCAGATGCTCGCGTAGACAAATACAATCGCCAACAGGGGCAGAAGATATTCGAATAGCCGGGCCTCGTGCTTGAGCGCCAGATCACCCGTCTTATGATGCCAACGATCGATGGCCGCCAGTTCCAGCAGGGCCACGGACGTCAGCACGTGGCCGGGAACCGCGAAGCGGAATGCCTTCGCCACAACGCGCATCTGCGGCGACGACAGCCGTTCACAAATCCACTGCAGAACGAAATAAACCGCCGCGTTGCCAATGAACAGATACTCCAGTTGGCCGCGCGTCCAGGGAAACGTTCGCTCCAGCCATTCCTGATAAGGCTTGTGACTCGCCGCCAGTCCGCTTAGCGCTACAAACGCAAAAAACACGGCTAGCGGATAAACATAGCGCGAGTCATTGGTAAGCTGCAGGCGTTCCAAGGCCACAGCGGTCACGAAGAAGAGCAGCGCGATCGGAATCAGGCGGTAGTAAAACCAGCCGGGATCGGAATCGAACCATTCGAGCAAACCCATGCGTAGCAGGGTGACAATGTAGAGCCAGGCGGTCATCACCGAGAGTACTAGCGCAAACACGGAGGAACGCGTAAAACGTCGCAGCCAGAAATACCCCGGTAACGAGAGGAATACTGCCCACCACATCTGAGCGTTCGTGGTCTGCTTGAATTTATCCGACAGTTTGCCGAGTAACTCCCAATCTGGATTGGCAGCAACCTTGGCGAGCAGGTGGTACTCGTCGAAAAGAACCAGCAGCGCAATGGGCAACAACAGAGAGAACGCCAAAAGATAGGCGATGCCTATTCTTAATTGTCCCGCCTTCCATAAGCGCAACCCACGTCGCGCCGTAAGTGCGCTGACAATGCCTACCGAGGCAACGATGGAAACGCGCGGCAACGCCGAGAACTCGAACAGAAACAGAAAAGCCGCTCCGATTACCAGGATCCACGCTCCCAGATACAAACTGACCTGCGGCAGCGACAGCCGGCGCGCGTTCAAGATCCACGAATCGTCGCGCTCGATCAGGCGGCCATAGTTTTTGCGAAGCGCATCGTATTCCTGATCGGAAATGATGCGGTCTTCGAGCCATCCGTTAAGTTCCGCAAGATGCTTCTCGATCTTGCCGAGCATCAGGCTGGAATATGCCGTCGGCGAGGCGTGCACCTTTTCTCCCGCCAGGAAGCGGTCGATATCTTCGGCCATCGCTTTCGCGGACGGATAGCGGTCCTCGGGCTTTTTCTCCAGCGCTTTCAGGCAGATATCCTGCAGTTCCCCTGGAATCTGACGATTGATCCGCCGCGGCAGCAGCGGGGCTTCCTGGCGAATGCAGCGTGCCAGTTCGGCGAAGGTCTCCGCGTGGAAGGGAAGTGATCCGGTGAGAAGTTCGTAGAAGATGGTGCCGAGGGAAAAAACATCACTGCGCGGGTCGAGATGCACCCCCGGGGCAGTGTGCTCCGGAGAAAAATAGTCTGGCGTGCCCATAATTTCGCCGGGCTGGGTCACGCGTGTGGAGAGATTATCCAGTTCGCGCGCCAGGCCGAAATCCAGAATCCGCGGCTGCAGATCCGGCCTGACCAGAATGTTGGTGGGCTTGAGGTCGCGATGGAGAATGTGATGCTCGTGAAGGAAATCCACCGCGAGGGCGACCTTGCGCATGAGTTCCGCTTTTTGCCGGTATGTGAGAGGCCTTGCGGCTTCCACCAGCGAGGTGCCTTCTACCAATTCCATTACGAAGTGAGGCGGTTCGGATGCCTGCCCCAGGCTGAAGATCTGCACGATGTTCGGATGGCTGATTTTCGCTAACGCCCGGGCCTCCTGCATGAACCTGGTACGCAGCGACTCGTTGTTGCGATAGCGTGCACCGAGCATCTTGATGGCCACGCGCCGCCCCAGGCCTTCGTCATACCCGAGCAGCACCCGGCCCATGCCGCCTGCGCCAATCACACCGAGAATCTTGTGCCCTGACAACTTTTCAGGAAGCGGCTCGTCTTCGTCGAGGCGGCCGATTCCCGTCGAAGTTTCCGCGAACTCGTCCATCTTGTTCAGGGACCGCAGCAGCGGCCGCAGTTCCATGGCAATCTCGGGATGTTGGCGGCAGAACGCGTCCGCATCTACGAATTCATCTGCGGAAAGGCGGTCCAGGTAATCCGCCAGTGCTTGTGAGATTAACCGGTCTCGCTCACTTCCGTTTTCCTCGTTGGCGGAAAACTCAGACGAGTCTCCAGGCTCATTGGCGCTCATCGGCCGGCCTCCCGGGCTCCATCTCACGGAACCTCTTCACGGCCCGGTGCAGCAAAAGCGCCACGGTCTCTCGCGATTTGCCCATCTGCGCCGCTACTTCCTGCGTAGTCAGCCCTTCGAATTTCGCAAGCAGGATGACCTGCCGGTAATCCGGGGGGAGCGCATCGAGTTTTTTGAGCAGGAGTTGCAGCGCCTCCTGCTGCGCAAAAAGCCGGCTCGGGGTATTCGAATCAACGGGGTCAGGTCCGGTGGGATTACTCTCGGAACGAAACCGCACGATTTCTTGCGCGCGGCGTTTTTCGCGGTTCTGATGGCGCGCTGAATCGATGATGACGTGTTCCGCGATATGCAGCAGCCAGGCCATAAAGCTGCCCGGCGAGCGATAGGTGAACTGGTCCATACTCCGGGAAGCGCTCAGGAACACTTCTTGCAGGATATCGTCCACCTCGTTGACTGCGCGCATTTCCGTGCTCATCCGGTAATACACGCTGACAGCCAAGCGGCGATAATAGAGCTGAAAAAGCTGGCTGAACGCTCCGGTATCTCCGTTCTTGAAGCGTTCGACGAGGCCGAAAGTGGAGGTGGGCGATGCCATCCTTGGCTGTGGGGAAACGTGGGCCCGCTTGATCAGAACTATAACACCATCCCGCAATTTATCGCAGGGTCATGCAGCGAAAATGGACACGCAACCGCGCGGCTGCGTGTCCCCAGGAATGCACGAAGTGGATTTACTTTTGGCCGGAAATGCCGGCCTTTTCCAGCGACTTGAACAGCGATTCGGTTCCGACCACCTGGCCGTTCAACGTGCCGGGAATCAGCGTATCCTTCTCGAATTTGCCGGATTTCCCATCGGCAATCGTCACGTTATTGACGTCCAGCGTGCGGCCGAGTGCGCGTTCGTAGTTGGCTTTGGCCTCGGCCAGATTGGCGAGCGCGCGCAGCTCCGTGCCTTGCGCGGTGATCAGGTCGCGCTGGGTCAGGATAACGTTGTATACGGTCGAAGCGCCGAGTTGGTATTTCTTCTGTTCGGCTTCGAAGGTTTGCTGTTGCAACTCGCGCGCTTTGCTGGCGGAATCCACTTGAGCGCGACCCTGTTCCAACGCGATGGTGGTGTTCCGTACGTCGAGCACCGCGTTGTTTTTGATCTGCTGCACCTGCGCCTCATACTGGCGTTCCACCAGCTGGGAGTGAATGTTATCCGCAGTTGCCGCACGGTTGCGAAGTGGGAGGGAGAGAGTTAGTTGCCCCGCGTAAATCGGAAACGTGTTGTGAAAAATCTGGGACTGTGCTGTCCCGAGTCCGTCGTATCTGGTACCTATAACTGGCGCGACCGACTGAGGCACGTAAACATCGATGGGGGTCAGTGTGGAATCGATGAGTTGCGTGCCAAGCTGTGTCGTGGGGGTCCCGGTAATCGACGAATTTCCGGCGAGACCCGCGGAGGTGTACTGGAAGCCGATGCTGGCGGTGGGCAGCAACGCGTTCTTCGTTGCCCGCACGTCGATGTTGGCGTTGTCCAGGTTAAAGACCTGCTCGCGGACGTCCGGCCGCTTCTGGAATGCTTCTTTGACGGCGTCTGCGAACGAGGCCGCTTCGATTGCTTCCGGCGATTCCGGCTTATCGGTGGGAATAATCTCCACAGCGATCAGGTTGGACGCCATGGGGTCCTTGGAAATGTAATTCTTCAGGATGAGTTCGTCCTGGAGCTGGGTGGTTTGCGCCACGATCAGGTTGGTGTGATCGGTCGCCAGTTCCGATTCCGCGCGCGTCACGTCCAGCGGCGCCATCGTGCCGATCTCGAGTTGCTTCTTGTTGTCGTTGTAGAGTTTCTCGGCAACCGTGACGGCCTGTTGCTGCACCTTCACGTTTTCTCGGGCATACGCCAGTTCCCAATACGCAGTAATTGTGTTTGTGACCGTGGTGATGGCTTGCTGCGCGAACGCCAGATCGGCAATTTTTCGATTGTTCTCGGCGATCAGAATATTGCGCCGGTTGACGAAACGGCCGGCTCCCGCCAGCAGCGGTTGTGACACGGTCACAACCAGCGAGGAAGATACGTACGGATTAAAAAAGTTGGCGGCATTGGACGAGGAGCGGTTATTGTCCCACGCAACGCTGAAGTACGTGCCGAGGTCAAACCACTGCTGATATTGCGTGTTGTACGTGGCGCTGTGCGAAGTCAGGGCCGCGGCGGTAACTCCGTTGCTCGTGCCTGTGCCGGCGGTACCGGAGAGAAACGGGTTGTTGATCGGCACCGTGGCATCTGCGAACTGGAGCGTTTCCGTTAGAACCGGGTCGTAGTTGAGGGAAGGGAGGTTTGCTGTAGATCCTACCGCGACGCTTCCCGGAGTTCCGTAGCCGTACCCGCCGGCCTGGGTCTTCAACAGGCTAACGTCTGCGATCCAGGGGTTATAGCGGCTGACCACGATGTCCATGCTATTTTCGAGCGCCAGGGCAATCGCATCTTGCAGGCTCAATTGCATCTTTCCGCCGCTGATCAACTGATCCAGGCGCGGCGAATTGGCCAGCGCGCCGGGAGCGATGGTGTGCATCGTGTAGGGCAGCCAGATGCGTGGGAAAGCACTCCGGCCGTGCGTGTAGTCGTGCTTCGAGACGCCGAGAGAAATCGGCACGCCGCCCTGGGCCGCAGGGTGCGCTTGGGGGGCCGCCGCAGGCTGCTGCGCCAGCGTGGGGGCGACCGGTGTGCCGGCCATGACGCCAATCAGGATCGCGGCAAGAAACGGTCGTAGAAACAGCTTCTTCATAAGTATCCTCGCTTTAACTTGGAACACGTACAGCGAAAAGCTAGTTACGGAGCTTCTCTAGTGATAACGTTCGCGGCGCGCAATTTGTTTCATGCAACGCCGTCCCGAAGCTGGGAGCTCTTGTGCCACATTGCTCTTAGCGAACAGAAATGGCAGTGTAACAGGCAGCCCCAATCCTTGACAACGACGGCAAATGGCGGCTAGGCTGCTGACATTTCGACGTTTAGTCGTCCGAAACGGTTAGCTTCGCCGTGTCAGGACCATGAGGCTCGGGACCATGAACACCAACCTCTCGCGCGAGCAAGTACTCGGCATGTTTGAAGCCGCCGGCGCCATTCGCCACGGCCATTTCGAACTTTCCAGCGGCCGCCACAGCAGCACGTACATGCAATGCGCCTTGGTTTTGCAGTATCCGCGCTTTGCCGAGAACCTTGGGCAGGCTTTGGCGAGCCTCTTTTCTGACGCGCGCATCGACGCCGTGGTTTCCCCGGCGCTTGGTGGCGTCATCATCGGGCAAGAAGTCGCGCGGGCTCTTCCTGCGCCAAACGATTCTGTCGGCGGCGGTGTGCCCGCTATTTTCGTGGAACGCGACGCCAGCGGCATCCTGACCCTGCGCCGCGGGTTCTCGCTGAAGCCGGATCAACACGTGCTGGTCGTCGAAGATGTCTGGACGACGGGTGGCTCGACCCAGGAAGCCATTCACGTGGTCGAAGAAGCCGGCGGCCGGGTTGTCGCTGCGGGAGCACTCATCGATCGTAGTGGTGGCCAGATTGAGTTCTCCGTGGAGTCCAACGCTTTGGTCGAACTGGAGATCAAAAGTTACGATCCGGATGATTGCCCTTTGTGCCGGCAGGGAAGTGTTGCCGTGAAGCCCGGCAGCCGCTTTGCCCGTTCTGCGTCATGACGAGCTGCGTCCACTTTCTGCATGCGCTACATTAAGCTCACGATTGCCTACGACGGCACGGATTTCCACGGTTGGCAAATCCAGGCAAACAAGCCGACGGTGCAGGGCGAAATTGTGTCTGTGCTTCGCCGGCTGACGCAGGAAAATATTCAACTCCACGCCACCGGCCGCACCGACGCAGGCGTGCACGCCCTGGGCCAAGTCGGCAGTTTCCGCACACAATCTGCCCTCTCGCCTCTCGAGTTCCAGCGCGCACTGAACGCCTTGCTTCCGCCAACGATCCGCATTGTTGGCTCCGATGAAACGGGACCCGATTTCAGCGCTCGCTGGTCCGCCAAAGGCAAGGTCTACCGCTACCGTATCTACCGGGGCAAAGTGGTGCCTCCGATGTTGTGGCGGTACGTGCTCCACTATCCCTTTCCCCTGGATGAAGACGCCATGCGCGATGGTGCGGGGCGCTTCGTTGGCACGCATGACTTCAGCTCCTTTGCCGCGTCGACGGGGTCGGAGGAAGACGACAAAGAGCGCAATATGCAGCGCGAGATTTACTCTACCGAGCTGCAACGGACCGGCGATGGAGAAGAGTTGTGGTTCACCGTGCACGGGCGCTCGTTTCTGAGGTATATGGTCCGCAAGATGGTAGGCACGCTGCTCGACGTCGGAAGGGGAAAACTCAAACCGGAGGATATCGATCGTCTCTATGAGCTGAAGGACCGCTCCAAATCCGGAGCGACGGTTCCGCCGCAAGGTTTATTCATGGTCCGCGTCGATCATGATGAGGCTTTCCGTATCGGATAAAACAAAACGCCGCCGAGAGCGAACTCCCGGCGGCATTCTGGACTGCATCGGCGTTAGTCTGTGGTTGCTTGGGCGAAACCCGTGAAGTACGTCAGCACGTAGCACTTGATTGTGCCGTCGGCCTGCGGAATGCCGTAGACCTTCACCGGCGTGTTGGCCACCAGGTTTGTGGTCAGTGTGCTCTGGCCCGCCGAGGTGGAAATGTCCACCGGGCTGACGGTCAGCGTATTGTTCGACCAGTCCACCTGATATACCAACGTCGCAGAGCCCGATGTGGTGCTGAGACTTACAGGTACGGCATTCGCGCCGCCCGGCACAGCCACAGTGAAGCTGCCGTCGCTGTAGCCGGTGTTGGCCGTTCCCAGCGGCACATTGGTCGGCAATAGCACCGTCCAGGCAGCCGCCCAGGAGTTAGGTCCATTGGGATCGTTCCACAGCGTGTAGCTCTGGCCGCGAACTTTCATCAGGCCCACGGTTCCGCCGAAATTAACGGCGCCGTTGGTGGCCGTGGCGAAATCGCTGATGGCATTCGTGCCGCTGTCAATAATTGTCGGGAATGTGAAGTTCCACCACTTGAATCCGGCGATGGCCGCTCCGGACATCGGGTCTTTACCATTAGGCGTGGCGGAATTGATGTACGGCAGTGTCACCAGGTAGTCGTCTTGAGTCGCACGGAAGTTCCGCGAGTAGGTGAAGTTGATCAGGCTGCTTCCCGTAATCGTCCCGTCGAAGCGCGCAATCTCGATGTCGATGGAACTGGCAACGAACGGCGAAGCCAAGGGATCGACTACGCTCGCGTGGACTTTAAAGCCGCGCTCCAGGTTGGAAAGGAATGCCGGCCCTTGACCGATCGAATTCGCATCGCTTTGCGCGTTGGAAGGAGTCCGAAAGTAGAACAGCGTATTGGCGTCAATAGTCAGCGGAACGCCGATTCCGAGTTCGTTCTCCACCACCAGCGTGTTGGTGTTTGTGTTCACGTGGAGCACGTGCCCTTCGGGGCTGATCCATACGCTGTTGAAGGAGCTGCTTGCCCACATGCGCACGGCGACCAGCGAACCGTCCACTTGGTAGCGTGCCGCCACTCGGACATATTTGCCGACGATGGTTGAGGCAATCGAACCGAAGTCATGCAGTGTGGTCCGCGTCTTCGCATCGACGTCGTAGAAGAGAGTCCCGTTGGTGGAATCCGCCGTGATGTTGAGCGTTTGTGCTGAAGTGATGGCAGTCTCAGGATTTGTAGGCGGGTACGCCGCGTAGTCCTTGTCGATCGTCAGTGTTGAGTTGTCGGAGGAAACTTGCGTAACGGTGCCGTAGTGATGGCGCAGCAGGAGTCGCGTGATGTCGTGAACGTGGCGTTGCCGGCAGATTGGGGCGAAGTCGACTGCCCACATGGTGGTTCCGCCATTGGCCGGAGGAACGTGCGCCACGATGAATGCGGGATGCGACAAGTCGAATTCCAAGTCCAGGGCATTGTTCTGCCCCGCCGCCACGACAAGAGGTGTATCGAGGTTGACCTTCACGGGTACAGTCGAACTGCCCTTCGCGCCCACAACCTGGATTTGGCTAGTCGGGATCGTGGCGCCGGCTGCAGCTGCGAAACCGGTTTCCGGGTTCGCCGACGCGGTCAGAATCACATCGCTCGGATTACCGCTCACTGTCACGGTGGCGACCGTGTAGGTGCCTGCAGGAATCGTTGTATTGCCGAGAATCTCA
>Ga0335077_10012581_pt1 | contig 10585 bp, 6 predicted proteins | sample Lox_Sample_31_FD_207151 | JGI IMG/M metagenome (GOLD analysis project Ga0335077, IMG submission 207151) | Soil microbial communities from Loxahatchee National Wildlife Refuge, Florida, United States - Lox_Sample_3.1 | ecosystem: Environmental > Terrestrial > Soil > Wetlands | place: USA: Florida...
AGATCTCCAGCGTCACCGGACAGGGCATCGATGCCCTGAAGTTCGCCATGGCGGAACGCGTTCTGCCATCGCCCCTACCGGCCGCTTAGAGGGATCCCGCCTCGCGCATTCGCGCCGCCCACTCGTTCAGGTCGATGCTGTGGACTTCCATGCGGTACCGCTGCCATGTCCGAGAGGCGCTTGAGCACACCCTCCACGGCACCGACGGTCAGGTTCGAAAGTCTGGCCAGGCCCGCCGCTGTCTGGACAAGCCTCTTGCCTTCGCTCGTGATCAGGTACGGCATGATCCGCGCCCACATGGTACGCCCGTCCGCGCCCAGGTCGTCCATTGCCGCATCGGTTGTCACTCGCAAACGCGCGCGGTTCTCTTCTTGGATTCGTTTCTGCTCAGCCTCGTCCTTCTGCGTCTGCTCCCGCTCCTGTTCCTTGAGCCGCTTGGCCCGCCAGGCTAGAATAGCTTTGCCCAAACGGTCGTGGAAGATCTCGTAGCGCGGCTCGTCGGGTGCCCCGGCAACGGCCACTCGCCGCAGGATCCGGTGGTTCCCTTCGTCCAGGCGGCTCAGAATGGGTCGGAGGCGCTCGGGCTCGATGTTCTCGTATTGCGCAAGATCGGTCGCCGTGAACGCGATCTTCGCGCCCGACGGCGTCACCAGCCGGTGGAAAACCAGTGCCGCCAGGTCGCGCTCCTCAACCGTAAACTGCTCCATGACACGATCCAGGTGTCGTTTCACGATTTCCGGCGCGCCGCCTTCGTTTTCCAGCGTCGCCAGGCGCAGCATCGTGCTGCCCTGTGCCCGCTCGCGCTCCCAGATGCGTAGCATCACCATCTGCAGGTACGGAGTCTCGATGCGTGAAGCCTTTCCAACCGCGGGCCCCAGCGTGCCGCTGCCGGTGTCCTCGAACTGAACGCCCCCGGCCGGAACGCTGCGCAGCACTTCCTCCACCAGCTCGTCCTCGATGCCGATCTGCCGGCCGGCGGGCTGCGACCGGTTGTACTCTTTCAGCGGAAGCCGGATGGCGTCTTCCGCGGCTTCGAGGTTCAGGTGGTCGATGCGCCGGTAACTGTCCCACAACGTCGGAATGCGGCCTTTGAAGCGATCGAGTTTCGAAAGCGAGTCCTCCCTGAGTGACACCAGGAAGCTCGCCGACAGATCGCCCGGAAACACGGTCCCCGCCAATTGTTCTTCGAACGGATCGCCGTCGGGATGATACAGCGAGTACTCCTCGAACTGGTCCAGTATGACCATCAAACGCCTGTCTGATACCGCATGGCAGGCAGCCAAAAACTGTCGCAGCGGCGCCTGGTCATTCGCCCAGACCGCGTCGCGATAACGCTTGAGCGCGCTCCGGTCATCCCCAGCCGAGGCGAACAGTGCGGTCAGGATGGCTTCCTTCACTCCGCCCACCGGGTCCGTTTGCCAGCCGCGCAGCACGCCGGATGCGCCCTGGCCGCCGACGATCGGGAAAACCACCGGCAACAGCTCGGGCTTTTCGCGCAGCTTTGGCAGCACACCCGCGCGAAGGACCGACGATTTGCCGACTCCGCTCGCGCCGTAGAGTAACGTAAGCGGCGCGGCAAACAAGCTGGCCGTGATCAGACGCGTCTCGCGCTCGCGTCCGAAGAAGAATGCGGCATCCAGCTCGTCAAACGGCTCCAGGCCGCGGTATGGAGATTGTCGCTCGCTTCGATTCCCTTCCCCGTTCATGGCTCCCCGCGCTTCTTGAGTTCGGTCAGGAATTCCTCCAGCTTGAGCCCATCGTACACGTCGATGCCGCGCGCCTCCCACAGCTTGCGGTCCACCGGCCTCCAGCGGGTCTCGATGGCGAACGAGCGGAATTTGGGATGGCGCCGGAAATCCTGGATGCGGTTCAGAATCACGCGCAGGTTCCAGTCGTCCAGGCCATAGCCAAGAAACAAAAACGGACGTTTCTGGAACGGCTCGGCGAAGATGGACGGGATCACGGTCTGCTGAGTCATGCGCGTCAGGAAATTGATGTAGTCGTCCTCCGTGATCACGTAATGGCCGACCTCATCGGCCCGCCGGTCAATCGCCCCGTGCATTTTGTAGATCACCGAGACTTTGTCCAGGTCGATCCACAGGTCTCCTGCCGCCAGTTTCTGGGGCTCGCCGGTTCCATCCGGCCACCAAAGAACCTTGGGCTCGTCGGTCATGTGCACCACTACGTCGCAACGCTTGCCGCTCTTGCGGCAGGCGCGCTCCATCAGGTCGTCGTAGTTCGTGGTGACGATCAGCAGGGGCGCGGGAACGCTGGCAAGAAACTCGTGCAGCGGCGTCGGCGGGTGCTCACAAGAGAAAATGTCACGGAGCTTGCTTCGCAGCGGGTCCGGTCCCAGGACGGCCTCGTAATACTGGGCTATTTTGGTTAGTTCCTTTTCCACCTCCGGCAGTTCCGTTCTCTTCGCCAGGTACGCCGCCAGTTCGCTTCCCGTCGGGAGGTGCGCGACTATTTCCTTACCATCGCTTTTCTGAAGCCACTTCGTCGCGTTCGGATCGCGATCGTAAAGCGGGGCGCCGGCGCCGAGAAATGGAATCAGTTCGCCCCTCATCAGCGATTCGTAAATTTCCAAATATGGCGGAGGCAATCCGGTCGGCATGCGATGTACGCGAAGATATCACAAGTGCGCGGGTTTGCCTCGGCAGCGCCCTGCTCGCTGCCGCCTGGGCGGCGCCGAAGCGCTCTACTTCTCCTCAAACCGCCACAGCGAACCCTGCATCTGCTGTCCGCTGGCCATCAGTTTGCCGTCCGCCGTCCACTCCGGTAGAAACGCGTCGCCCGGATACGGCACGTTCAGCTTGTCGACTTTTCCTGTCGCCGGATCGAGCACGCCGAGCTCGTCCCACCACGAATTAGGTTCCACCACCGCGACCGCGATCCGTCCATCGCCGCGCACGGCCCCTGGCGACAGCGCGCCGTTCAGCACCAGCGGGCTCGCCCACCGAATCTCCTGCTCGGCGCCGCCGTTCAGCGGCAGGCGGAAGAGGCGCATCGCGCTGCTTACCTGCCGCATCAACACGAGCTCCTGCCCGTTGGGATGCACCGCCACCATGCCCGCCAGCCCGATCTTGCGCGCATCGCCCCCTTCCGCCGGCATCGCCCACAGCGCGCTGTTCGACGTGTAGTAGATCGTCTTGCCGTCGGCCGAGCCAGCGATGCTGGACATGTCGATGCCCCTCGTTCCCTCCAGCCGCCGCACGATCCGTCCGTCCGCCGCATTGCACACAGCCACAAGAAACCCGTTCCCCACCTTCAGCTTGAAAATCACCTGGTTCTTGCCCAGCATGGCCAGCGGCGCGCGCGTCTCCTCTTCCGTCTCTACAAACGGCGTCGGGCTCTTGCCCGCCTGCGCCACCAGAATGGTGGCGTGATTGGCCACCGAGGAGCCGAATACCGCACGTCCGTCGGGCAGCGCGATGGCCCACGCGCCAACCGCGGTCTCCGCCAGCCTCTCCGGTACTCCGCCGCTCACCGGGCAGCGCAAGACGTCGAACGGCCGCTCCACCTGGTCCACGTAGATGCTCCCGTCGGCTCCGGCGTCCAGGCACCACGCCTGCTTGCTCAACGTCACCAGCCGCTTCAACACCTTCCCGTCCAGCCCGATCTCGGCCAGTTGAACCAGGTCGCCCGCGGCCAAAACGGCGAAGATGCTGCGGCCTCCCGGCGCAATCGCTGCCGCCCCCGAGTTGAAGTGCAGCGCCGGCGCCAGCGGATGCATCGCGCCTGTCGTCAGGTCGAACACCTGCACATCGACCTTCGCTTTCGCGTCGGACAGCTTCCTCCCGACAAACACCACCTGGCGGCCATCCGGCAGCACATGCGTGCGGCCGAACACCTCGGCATCCAGCGGCTCGATCTGCCCGGAATCGGGCCGCACTCGATGAAGCTGCTGTCTGCCCTGCGCGTCGGTGCGATTCATCAGGAAGCTGCCATCCGGCAGAACTTCGGGGAAATTCGCGTGCTCCAGCACGAGCCGCTCGTCGCCGCCCAGCGCGGGGACGCTGTAGACACCGTCCCGGCGGCCGAAGTAGATCTTCGTCCCATCGCGCGACCAGCAGACGAGATCGATCTCGCCGGAGCCGCGCGTCAGCACGGTCCAGTTGGGCGAGCCGGGATGCATGATCGCCACCTGGCTCTGCGTCCCCTCCACGCTGATAAACGCCAGCGTGCGGCCGTCCGGCGAGATGCGCGGCCCGTAAGTGATGCCGGAGCCGGTGAGTTGCGCTCCGGTCCACACCGGCGCGCGCGCGTCCTGCCGTGCATGCCACCACACTCCCGCCGCCGCGCCGGCGGCCAGCGCCAGCACCGCCACCGCCGCGGCGATCAGTCTTCCTCTCCCGCGCGCCGACGCTGCTCCGGCCGCTGCGGCCTGCACCGCCGGCGTCGCCGCCGTCATCGGACCGCTCAGCGCCTCGATCGCGAATGCCAGGTCGCTCGCCGATTGAAAGCGCTGATCCGGCGATTTCTCCATGCAGCGGCGCACCACCCGATCAAGCGCCGGATCGGCCAGCGGCGGCGGGTCTTCTTTCAGGATCGCGTTCAGCGTCTCCACCGCCGAATCGCGCTGGAACGCCCGCGCTCCGCTCAGCATCTCGTACAGCACCACGCCGAAGCTGAAGATGTCCGAACGGTGATCCGCCAGCCCGCCGCGCGCCTGTTCGGGCGACGTGTAGCCCACCGTGCCCATCACCATGCCCGGCGTGGTGGCCGCGGTGCGCGTCGAATCGGCGTCGCGCGCTTCCGCCTCGACCTTCGCCAGCCCGAAGTCCAGAATCTTCGCGCGCCCGTCCCTGGTGATGAACAGGTTGTCCGGCTTGAGATCGCGATGCGTGACGCCCTTGGCGTGCGCCGCGGCCAGTCCGTTGGCGATCTGCCGCGCGTAATCCAGCACCTTCCGCTTCGGCAGCGGCATCTCCTCGCGCAGCGTCCGCCCCTCGAGCAGTTCCGTCACGAGATAAGGCGATTGCTCGAACGTGCCCACATCGTACAGCGCCAGGATGTTCGGATGGTTCAGCATCCCGGTGGCCCGCGCTTCCTGCTCGAAGCGCCGCAGCCGCTCCGCATCCACCGCGAATGACGCGGGCAGCACCTTTACGGCCACGTCGCGCCCCAGCCGCGTATCGTGCGCGCGATACACTTCGCCCATTCCACCGGCGCCCAGCGGCGCCAGCACTTCATACGGACCAAGGCGGATTCCGGCGGGAAGAGGCATGGTTCTATCCTACATGTGGGGCAGGGCTCGCTTGACCAGCCAAGGTCTCGCCACGTATATTCGTGCCTTCAGAGGAAACATGCCGACCTTCACACGCCGCACCTTTCTCGCCGCCTCCGCGGCCGCTGCCGTCCGCCGCGCCTCCGCGGATGCCCTCGATCTCAAGGCCATCCAGGCCGAAATCGAAAAGCGTCACGACGAATCCGTGCGCCGCCTGCAGGAGTGGATCCGCCAGCCCTCCATCGCCGCCGAGAACCGCGGCATGACCGAGGGATGCGACCACATGATGCGCCTCGTTCGCGATGCCGGATTCACCAATGTCACCAAGGTTCCGACCGGCGGCCATCCCGGTGTTTTCGCCGTGCTCGATGCCGGCGCTCCCCGCACCTACGGCATCTATTTCATGTACGACGTAAAGCAGGCCGACCCTTCCGAGTGGTCCTCGCCGCCCTTCGAGGCCCACCTCGTGGACCGCCCCGGCCTGGGGAAGGTCCTCATCGGGCGCGGCGCCGTGAACCAGAAAGGCCCCGAGGCCACATGGCTGGCCGCCCTCCACGCCTTCCGTGCCGCTGGGCGCAAGCTTCCGGTCAATCTCGTGTTCGTGGCCGAAGGCGAAGAAGAGATCGGTTCGCCCCATTTCCCGCAGGTCGTCCGCAAGCCCGAGGTCCTCGCCGCGCTCCGCAAATGCGCGGGCGTCTACATGCCCATGCCCATGCAAGCCCCCGACGGCACCGTGACCGTCAACCTCGGCGCCAAGGGCGTCGTCGAGCTGGAGCTGGTCTCGAGTGGCGAACGCTGGCATCGCGGTCCCAAACAGGACCTGCACTCCAGCCAGGAAGCGCGCGTCGATAGCCCCGCCTGGCACCTCGTGCAGGCCCTGGCCACGCTCGTCGGTCCCGACGGCCACACGCCCGCAATCGAAGGCTTCGCCGAGAAAGCTCGCCCTCTCACTGCCGAGGAAAAAACGCTGATCCGCGAAGCGTCGCGCCGCATGAACGAGGATGTCGCCAAGCGCCAGGCCGGCGTCGAGCACTGGGTTCACGACGTGGACTGGCTCGAATCGCTCGAGCTGCTCGCCGGGCGTCCCACGGTCAACATCGAAGGCCTCGTGGGCGGATACACCGGCCCCGGCGGCAAGACCGTCCTCCCGCACCGCGCGGTCGCCAAGCTCGATTTGCGGCTGGTGCCCAACATGACCGCCGAGGGCGCGCTTGCCGCGCTCAAAGCTCACCTGGCCAAACGCGGATTCGGCGATATCGAAGTCAACATGACCGGCGGCTACGACCCCACCACCACACCCGCCGATTCCACGCTGGTCAAAGCGCAGGCCGCCGTCTACCGCCGCAACGGCTTCGATCCCGTCTTCTGGCCCCGCCTGGCCGGCTCCTGGCCCGGCTACGTGTTCACCGGCGACCCGCTCAATCTGCCGGCCGGCCACTTCGGTCTCGGGCACGGTAACGGCGCCCACGCGCCCGACGAGTACCTGGTCATCGAGTCCGCCAACCCGAAGGTCCTCGGCATCGACGGTGCCGTTCGCTCGCAAGTCGAGTACCTGTACGAGCTGGCGGTATAGCGTATCCTGCCGCCTACAGAACCGGCAGCTCCGGCCGCGACGTGTGCTCGGGAATGTGCACGTGGTGCGGTACCCGGTACCGCGGCTCCGCGCGCCCGCTGAAATCCAGGTACAAGTGCCGCCGCAGCCAGCCCTCCGGAAAGTGCCCGAGCCGCAGCAACGGATACTTCATGACATCGCCGAATAGCCGCCGCCCCAGGAAGTAGTAGTACAGCGGAATTCCCACGTTGAACCGCCACTGCACCCAGGCGCTCTTGCGGAAAAAGTCGATGTTGTAGCGCCAGCAGGTGAAGAAGAATTCCCATTGGAGATCGGTCAGCTCAACCACACGCGCGCTCTTCTTCTTCTCCAGCCGCGTGTCCTCCAGCGGAACGAACAACGTTGGAATCACACACCACTTCGCGTCTTTGAGTGCAAACAGCAGGTCCAGGGATTGGCGCGTGTCCTCCGGCTTCTCCCCAGGAAGCCCGAGAATGAAGGTGCACATCGGAAACCAGTTGTGCCGGTTCATGGTTTCCATTCCTTTCAACACCACATCCGGCCACTGCTCGGGGCGGAAAGGATACGACTTGCCCTTCATGAACTGCTTGAATAGCCGCACCGACCCCGTCTCCAGGCCCACGAACATCATCGCGTAGCGCTTGTCCGGGTGAGTCGAGGCCTGATGCCGGTTCACGCTCATGCCGACCGCGACCGGTGAAAGCTCCTCGATCACCCCCGGATTCACCACCGCCGGCGCGATCGTCCCGTGCGTGAGACCCACGTGCTGCACGCCGTTCACCGCCGCCACCGATTCGAACAGCCGCTTCAGCGCGGGCACATTGGTCTGGAACCGCGGCCCCTGCTCGTAGAGAAACAGGTCCTCCGTGGTGAGCATGATCGAGTCCGCGCCCTCCGCCACCTGAACGCGCACGTTTTCCAGAATCTGGTCCAGCGGGATGCTCTTCCCCGACCGCAGCGCAACCGAGCAGAACTGGCACCCGCGTCCGCAGCCGCGCGTGATCTCGACTACACCCAACGTCGAGCGGTGGCGGATCGGCGGGATGCTTTCCAGGCTGGGGCTTTCGCCCTCGATCTTGCGCGGAATCTCCGCGCCGTCCGTGGCCGCCCGAAACAGCGGGCGCACCAGGTCCTCCGCTTCCCCATACACCAGGCAGTCGATCTGCCACTGGTCCTGCAGCCCTTTGTGCTCGATCTGCCACGAACCGGGGCCGCCCACGATCAGTTTGAGATGCGGCTTGTGCCGCAGCAGCACCGGGTGCGTGATCAGCCGCTGAAATTCGGCGGCATTGATCGGCTCGCACTCGCGCCCGTAGAGCCCGGCGTAAACATCGGTGGCAAAGGTGATGCCGAGCGGATTGTGGGCATGGATCCCGACTACCCGCGTCTCGTCGCCGATGAACCGGTCCAATTGGTCGGCGTAGCAGACCGCTATGTCGTCGGGAGAGAAATCCTTCAGCAGCAGGGCTTCCACCACGCGCAGGCCGTTGGGAACATACCTGGCCTGCCCGTCGGGCGCGACTTCATTGCTGCTGCTCCAATCCGCGCCCATGTATTTGGCATAACGCGCCGGCAGCGTGGCCAGCAGCATCTGCCTCCAGGTGCTGCGCAAATACTCGCTCGATTCCGAATCGCTTGCTGCAAGAACAATTTTTCGTCCAGCGACCGCCATACGGCATTCTCCACAGAGCAAAAAAATCCCCGCACGTACGAAGCGGCACTTGTGATCGGTCGGGAGCGGGCGTGAGTATCACCCGGTCTCTTAGAGACTTTCCTCCTGGAGCTGAGCTTTATCCCAGCCTCAAGCTCCCGCGGGGGCACTCACTCCCCTCCCCCGGAATTGCGATGCTTTTCCCAAGGCTTCCGATTCCAAATTTCTAGCCCTTTTCTTCCGAAATCGCGATCAGGGATTTGGTCCAGCCAAGGACTCGCTCGCGCACCAGGCGGGCACCCGGAAAAAGAGCCCGCAACTCCGCGGCGCCAAGTAGACGCACCTCCTCCAGATAATGGCGCAGGTAGAATTCGCGGCGGTCGGGCGTAGGCCGGGCTACCAGGCCCCACAGGTTAAACCTCGGCACCAGCGCCCGCTGGAATGCCTTGGGAAGCCAGTGGATGAACGGCGTCAGCAGGTGCTGCTCGACGGGGAACCACCGGCTCGGCGTCTGTACCCAGAAGCCGCGGCCCACCCGCATCACCTCGCGCGCGAAGCGGCCCTGGCTCCCGGCGTCGCCCACGTGCTCGATCACCGAATTGCTGAAGACGATGTCGAACGAGGCATCCCGGAAGGGAAGCGCCCGGCCATCGCCGGCCACCCATGCCGGCGCCGCGGCCATCTCGTCGCGGGTGCGCGGCGTATTCAAAAGCGTTACGCGGGGGCGCACCTCCAGCAGGTCCCAGGTCTCGGGTGAGCCGCCCACGTCGAGAATCGTGGTCTCGCCGGTGATGGCGAACTCGCGCGCAAAGCGCGCCATGCGGCGATTGCGGAACCACGTGCTGGAGCTCAAGAAAAAATGGTACTCTACCGGGAAAATCATTGGAGATTCCTGCTAACCTGCGGTAACGATGTACCGCTGGTTGACTACGCTGGTTCTCTGCGGCGTAACGACGGCCCAGCCGGCCCCGACTTCGCTGCAAAACATGCAGAAGCTGATCGAGGGCGCCAAGCCTCTCGCCTCGACCATTCTGCGCGTTCGCCTCCGCGACGACCTGCGAACCGCGATCCGGCTCGAGATCCCGCAATCGTCCGGGGCGGAGCTGCGCATCGGGGCCGTTTCCGTGGCTGCCCAGCACGTGGTCTGGTGGAACCACTTCGAAAACCCGCGGCGGCAGCCCTGGGTGGACGTCCTCGAGTTCGCGAGCCCTGAAGACGCGGCCAAAGCGTTCCAGGATGCACGCCAGCCGCACTCCGGCATGCCCGCGGAAGGCTTCTTCCTCTTCCTCACGGCCCAGGCGCCGGAAGGCCGCAGCGCGGTCTGTGCCGTCGTGCGCAAAGAACGCTGGCTGTTCAACGTCGGCGTAGCCGCGCCATTCACCATCGCGTGGGACCGGAACTCGGACGAGCACCGGCAGCAGATCTCCGGCTGGATCGACATCGTCACCAAGACCCTGGAGAGCATCATGCGCCAGGCTGTCGATCCCAAAGTGATCACCTACCTGCCTTCAGCCTCGCCTGGCCCGGAAGAGATCCGCATGCTGCGCATGGCCGGATTCGCGCGCCTTTGGAGCGAGGTGAAGCAGAACTTCGTCTTCCTCGATCAACGCCCCGAGCTCGATTGGAACGGCGTTTTGGAGCGCTACATGCCCGAGATCGCGGAGGCGAAGTCGCAAACCGAGTACATCAACATTCTGCGGCGCGTGATGGCGCTCCTGCGCGACGGCCACACCGGCATTATGGCCTCCGACGACCGGGACACGCCGCCCGTGCGCGTCGAACCCGTCGAGGGCCGGCCCGTGGTGACCGCGGTCGCGAAGACTCCGGAAAGCGAGGCCAGCGGCTTGCGGCCCGGCATGGAAATCATCGAAGTCGATGGCCGCCCGGCGCGCAAGATCATCGACGACGAGTACCCATTGGTTGCGGCCTCCACCCAGCAGGATCGCGACCGGCGCGCCTTTGCCGCGGTCCTGTCAGGTGTCCCGGGCTCGCGCATCGTGATCAAGGCGGGCGGGCCCGATGGCGCCGCGCGGGAGTTCCGGCTCACGCGAAATCTCAGCACCGTGCGAATGGCGGCGCCCTGGCTGCAGCGGCCTCCGCTGGAATTCCGCATGCTGGATGGTGGCATCGC
>Ga0335077_10012583_pt1 | contig 10584 bp, 12 predicted proteins | sample Lox_Sample_31_FD_207151 | JGI IMG/M metagenome (GOLD analysis project Ga0335077, IMG submission 207151) | Soil microbial communities from Loxahatchee National Wildlife Refuge, Florida, United States - Lox_Sample_3.1 | ecosystem: Environmental > Terrestrial > Soil > Wetlands | place: USA...
GGCAGCAGGGCACCGAGCAGCGACCGGGTCGGCCGGCGCAGCGTGCAGGCGGCGTCGAGCACGGCCCGGGTCGGCTGGTCGAGGCCGGAAAGGTAGACCCGGGCAAGTTCGGTGACGACGGTGGTGACCGCGGCGTCGGGGACCGTGAGGTCCGGGCGGGCGCCCCGCGCGGATGCGGCGAGCCGCAGTGCCAGCGGGTGGCCGTGGGTGAAGCGGGTGACCCGGGCGGCGTCGGCGCCGCTGAGTCCTTCGCGGCGCAGCAGCGCGCCGGCGTCCGCGGCGGCCAGGTTCGCCAGCGGCACCGTGGCCAGCAGGTCCCCGAAATCACTGATCCAGGCGGTGACCGGCGGCTCGCGGCCGGCCAGCGCCAGCCTGGTGTTGTCGCGCAGGCCCGGCACGAGTTCCTGCCGCAGCCAGGTGTCCAGCAACCAGAGCTGTTCGTAGGCATCGAGAACCAGCACCACCCGGTCACCGAGGCCGCTGAGCGCGGCGGCGGCCTCGTCGACCGTGGCCATCGGCCGGGTCCCGCCGGGTGGTTCAGCCCGCAGCGCCCCGATCGCGCGCCCGAGTGCGGCGAGGAAACCGCGCTCGGTCGGCTCGATGCCGCCGCAGTCCAGGCTGACGACGGCGGCGCCGTGCGCCCGCGCGTCCTCGGCGAACGCGGCGAGCAGCGCGGACTTCCCGATCCCCGCGATGCCGTGCACGACCACGACCAGCGGGCGGTCACGCTCGGCCAGTTCGAGCAGCGCCGCCCGCTCCGACTGCCGGCCGACCACGGCGGCCGCCCGGGCACCCAGCAATGTTCGCAGGGTCCCGCTCATCACCCGTCCGGTCGTGCTGCTGTCATCGGTCAGTACCAGCCTCGGGTCACCTTCGTGGGCCCGGCCAGGACCGGGAAGTCCCTGACGGCCACGTCCACCATGTGCGGGCTGGCCAGCAGCCCCTGGAAGATCTTCCCGTCCTGGTAGGCCCGCATCGCGGCGGCGTCGTCCCAGGTGTAGATACCACCGTAGGTGTTGGTCTGCTGGTTGGCCAGCCAGACCTTCGCGTGCAGACCCGGCAGCGCGGCGAACGCGGGCGCGTTCTGCTCGGCGTGCGCCTGATAGGCCGCATCGTCGATGCCGTCCAGCTTGAACGTGATGACCTGCATATGCATGTCGTGCTCCTTCCGGTACGTGGTGACGGGCGCTGTGCGCTCCCGTCACCGGTGACGTGATCACGGTAGGGACGGCGGGAGCCGCGTCGGTGAGCCCTGGCTGAGGCGAAGCTGAGCCGGGCGGCTCAGCTTCGCCTCATGTTCGGCTCAGCCCGGCCGGCCGCCCGCGGCCTAGCGTCGGCGGCAGGCCTGATCCATTTCGGCTCAGCCGGGCCGGCCGCCCGCGGCCTAGCGTCGGCGGCAGGCCTGATCCATCCACGCTGCGGAGGCTTCCGATGAACACTGAACTGATCGAGCAGAACGTGCACCGGCTGCTCGGCGCGATGACCGGCGCGGCTACCACGGCCATGGTGCCGCCATCTTGCTGGCCCGCGCCTACCCGCAGGCGAGCGTCCACGGCTATGACTTCCACGACCGCTCCATCCAGGTCGCCCGGCAGCGGGCCGGCCAGGCCGGCCTCGGCGGCCGCATCCGGTTCGAGCCGCTCGACGCGACCAGCTACCCGGCCGACGGCTTCGACCTGATCTGCCTGCTGGACACCCTCCACGACCTCGGCGACCCGGGCGCCGCGCTGGCCCACGCCCGCGAGGCGCTCGCCCCCGACGGCGCCGTCCTGGTCGTGGAACCGAACGCGGCCGACGACTACGCGGCGAACCTGGCCAGCCCGCTGGCCGCGCTCAGCTACGCGGCGTCCACGTTCCAGTGCACACCGGCCGCCCTGGCCCAGCCCGGCGGGGTCGCGCTCGGCGCCCAGGCCGGCCCCGCAGCGGTACGGCAGCTGGCCGACGACGCCGGCTTCAGCCGGTTCCGGCAGGTCACCCAGACCCCGGTCAACGTCGTCCTCGAGCTCCGGCCATGACCGGGCACCCGCTCACCGGCTGTCCCGCTTCGCCTGCTGGCGGGCATCTGTGGCGCGGGTGCTCGCCCGCCGCTTCGCGCTGGCCAGGCCGCCGCGCCGGCTACCGCGGTGAAGTACAGCACCGGGAGCATGACCGGTCGAGACGCACGTGGGATCCATCTTCACCAAGCTCGGCCTGCTGCCCGCGGCCGCTCCTACCGGCCGCAGTAGGGACACACGCCGTTGACCGGGCCAAGGTTCACTCTCTTGGCCACATGGTCCGGCTGACTATCGTTGATGAGCCGCTGCCTTCTCCGTGAGTCGGCGTTAAAGAGCTCTTTCAGCGACTCAATGGCCTCGTCTTGCTGTTTCGTGCTCAGGCTGTTGAAAATGCGGATTACGCCAGCAACTTCTGGTTCCATGGCCATCCATTCCACTAGGGGGCGAAATTCCCTATGCACACCACAGTTCCCGGATGTCATCGTGCCAGGTGCCCCGCGGCATCGCGGAGGGATCGCGTGAAATCACGAAACGCCGCGCACATGCCCTCGCGCTTCCCCGCGTCTTTATTCTTTTGCGGTCCTGCCGCCGGGACAGCTGATCCCGGCCTGCCGTTCATCGTACTCGCGCTGAATCCCCGGCAGGCCCGATAAGCGGATTGCAGCCAGCGGCAGCCTGATCGCGGCCGGCCATGAGAGCCGGTCAGCGGCCGTCCGGCCCGGGCCGGACGGCCGGCCACGGTTATGACATTTGTCATGGGCAACTCGCGCCGAACCTCATTGGAGTACCTGCGGGGCCTCGGCCACGCTGGTCACATGACGACAACCGATCCCGTGCGGGGGCCCGGGCCACGGGCGGACAGCGGATCACCGCCCGCGGTCCGGCTGCAGGACCTCAGCAAGAACTTCGGCCATGTCCAGGCCGTGCGTCACGTCGACCTGACCATCGACCAGGGAGAGGTCGTCGCGTTCCTGGGCCCGAACGGCGCGGGCAAGACCTCAACCATCGACATGATCCTCGGCCTGTCCACCCCCAGCGGCGGCACGGTCTCGGTGCTGGGCATGACGCCCCAGCTGGCCATCCGGCGGGGCCTGGTTTCCGCGGTCATGCAGACCGGTGGGCTGCTCAAGGACCTCACGGTCGGCGAGACCGTCCAGTACACGGCCAGCCTGTTCGCCCAGAGTGCGAACGTGGCCGCGGCGCTGCGGCGGGCCGGCATCGCCGAGATCGCCGACCGGCGGGTGGGCAAGTGCTCCGGCGGCGAGCAGCAGCGGCTGCGGTTCGCGATGGCGCTGCTGCCCGACCCGGATCTGCTCATCCTCGACGAGCCGACCACCGGGATGGATGTGGAGGGGCGCCGCGAGTTCTGGGGCTCGATCCGCCATGACGCCGACCGGGGCCGCACGGTGCTGTTCGCCACGCACTACCTGGAGGAGGCCGACGCCTACGCCGACCGGATCGTGCTCATCCGCAAGGGCGAGATCGTCGCCGACGGCACCAGCGCACAGGTGAAGAGCCTCGCCTCGGGCCGGACTGTGCGGGCCACGCTGGCGGGCGCCACCGAGGAGGCGCTGCGCGCCGTGCCCGGCGCGGACAGCATCGAGGTACGGGGCGAGACCGTGCTCATCCACTCCGGCGACGCCGACAAGGTGGCCCGCTACCTGCTGACCGAGACCAGCGCGCACGACCTGGAGATCACCTCACGCGGGCTGGAGGAGGCATTCCTCGCCCTCACCGGCGATGACGACAACACCACGGGAGGAAACCGGTGACCAGCGCAACCACGGCCGGGCTCAGCAGCCGGGCCGTCCCGCCGATGGGCGGATTCAGCTTCACGGTGCTGAGGCTGGAGATCCGCCGACTGCTCCGCAACCGGCGCACCGTGATCTTCGCGCTGGTGACGCCCTCGATCTTCTTCCTGCTGTTCGGGCTCAACGCCGCGTACGCGAACCAGTCGGCCGGGAAGGGAAACGTCTCGGCCTTCATCCTGATCAGCATGGCGCTGTACGGCTCGGTGCTGGCGACCACCAGCGGCGGGGCCATGATCTCCATCGAACGCGCGCAGGGCTGGACCCGGCAGCTGCGGCTGACCCCGCTGTCCCCGCCGGCCTACGTGGCGACCAAGATGCTCACCTCGATGGTGCTCGGGTTCGTCTCGGTGCTCGCGGTCTACATTGTCGGGTTCGCCACCCACAAGCCGTCCATGCCGGGGTACCTGTGGATCGTCACCGGCCTGTGCGTGTGGATCGGCTCGCTGGTGTTCGCGCCCTTCGGGCTGTTCCTGGGCTACCTGCTGCCGACCGAGAACGTCATGCAGTTCATGGGCTTCATCATGATGCTGCTGGCGTTCGGCGGCGGCCTGTTCATCCCGCTGAGCACCTACCCGCACGCCCTCCAGGAGCTGGCCAAGCTCACCCCCCTGTACGGCCTCAACCAGCTGGTGCACCTGCCGCTGACCGGGGGGTCGATGGACATGTGGTGGGTGGTCAACGCCGTCGCCTGGCTGGCCATCTTCACCGCCGGCGCCATCTGGCGGTTCCGTAAGGACACCGCCCGCGTCTGACACCTGACGGCCCATCACCGCGCGGGGCCGCCCGGCCGCGCAGATCCCGGGCGCGGCCGGGAAGGCGAGCCCCGGCGCCTTCGCGCTGGTCAAACGGGTCGGTGGCCGCCGCCGGGTCGCGCTGCGCATCGGGGCGGCAGCCAGAAATATAGGGAACGCCGCCGGAAAACTGGGGAACCGCTCCCGATCCCGGCGGCGGGGGCGCCGCCATACGGTCACCTTGACCTCATCCACAGAGCCGAAGGAGATCGTCATGAACCCCCTCAAGCACATCCGCCGCCTGGCCGCCGTGCTGGCCGGGCTGGCCGGTGCCCTGGTGGCATCCGGCGCCACACCCGCGTTCGCCATGCACGTGCCCCCACCCGGGTCCGGGATCAGCACCTCGCCCGTGGGCGCGACGACGACGCCGGCCCAGGTCCACACGGTTGTCGTCGGCGGCATGCCCGGCTGGCAGATCGCCCTGATCGCCGTCGTGGCCGCCCTGCTCGCGGCCACGGTCGCGGTGCTCGTGGACCGGGCGCGAACCGGCCGGCGGAAGGCGATCACCGCGACGGCCTGACATGCGCGGGGCGGACGGTGCCTCCGGCCAATCGTGCCGGCCCGGCGGCACCGCTCCCAGCCGGCCAATCGTGCCGGCCCGGGGCACCGCTCCCAGCCGGCACCGAAACAGCCACCCACATCGAACGAAGGAGCGTGCCATGGCGCGATTCATGGACTTTCACGAGGATCTGAGGCTGCCCACCGAGGCCATCGCGCAGATCGCCGACGACACCCGCAACGCCCGGGCCGATCAGTTCGGCGTGCGCCAGATCGAGCTGTACCTGGGCGCCGGGGGCCAGGTGTACTGCCTGCTCGACGGGCCGGACGAGGAGGCCATCCGCCGGCACCACGCGGCGCTGGGCGTGCCGTGCGGCGACGTCCATCAGGTGGACGGCCTTACCTGACCGGGTGCCCGGTGCGGCGCTTCGTCCGGTCATCCGGGCTGGCCACGTCGATGAGGCGCATGATGCAGGACTCGAAGACGTCGTCCTCGCCGCGGGCGGGCCCGGCCGTGGCAAGCGCGGCGGCCAGGTTGGGGTACCGGCCGCTGGCTGCCGCCCGGGCGAGCGCCCGGGCGGGGGCCGCGGCCTGCTCCTCGGCGCTGGATCCGGTGCCCGCCCGCTCGCCGGCCAGCGCCGCCTGCATCCCGCCATACATGGTGGCAAAGCCGCTGATCAGCGACATGACCTCCATCTTCGCCCCGGTGTCCAGCCCGGAACCGGCCAGCAGCCCGAGGAAATAGTCCAGGTAGCGCAGGCCGTTCGGGCCGGGCGGCGGGGGGCGGTGGAGCAGCCCGGGCAGCCACGGGTGGCGCCGGGCGATATCGCGGGCCTGCCGGGCCAGTTCGGCGATCGCCGCGGCGGCGTCCAGGACGGTCACGCCGGTACCAACGTGGCCGGCGCCGGCATGCGGGCCGGCCAGCGGAGGCGCCGGTACCAGGGGGCCGTGTGTTCGTGGTGGCCGGTGGCGATGGCGGCGACGGCGGCGACCGCCCGGTCGACCTCGGCGGGGGTGTTGTAGAGGTAGAAGCTGAGCCGGCAGCTGGCGGGGGGGTAGAGCTTGAGGGCGTGGTGGGCCAAGGTGGCGCAGTGGCAGCCGGCCCGGGCCTCGATCCCGGCCCGGTCGAGCGCTTCAGCCACGCTCATGGGGTCGTGGCCGGCCAGGTTGAACGCGACCAGCGAGGTGCGCCGTTCCGCCGCACGCGGCCCGTAGATGGTGATCCCGGGGATATCACCGAGCCCATCGAGTGCACGGGCGGTCAGCTGCCGGTTCCACGCCGTGACACGGCCCATGGCCTCCTTGACGGCGGCGCGCTCGATCGGCTTGCCCGTGCCGAAGTACCGCGGCCGCCGGGGGGACAGCGCCAGGTCCAGCAGCATGCGGACCGCCTGGGCCGACACGATCGCGCCCAGGATGTTGGGCGTGCCGGCGGCGTACTTCCACGGCAGGCAGTTGTACTCGACCAGGTCGGGCAGCACGCGCCCTTCGGCGATCATGTCCCCGCCGTACAGGAACGGCAGCATCCCCTCCAGCAGATGTTCCTTGCCGTACAAGGCGCCCACCCCGAACGGCGCCAGCAGCTTGTGGAACGAGAACGCCAGGAAATCCACATCGAGCGCCCGCACATCAACAAACGACCCGGGCACCAGCTGCGCCCCATCGACCAGCAGGTACGACCGGCGCTCCCCATTGGGCTGGGCGTATCCGCTCGCGCCGGCCAGCGCCCGCACCGCGGCCAGGTCGGGCCGGGTGCCCAGGAAGTTCGAGGCGCCGGTGCAGCACACCAGCTTGGTCCGCGCGTCGATCAGCGACGCCAGATGCGCCAGGTCGAGCTCGCCGGTGACCGGGTCGAACCGGGCCAGCCGGTATTCGACGTGCCGCCCCAGCCGGGGCAGGATCTCCCGGCACATGCCGTACCACGGGACGTAGTTGGAGTTGTGCTCCATCATCGTCGTGACCACGTTGTCGCCGTCACGGAACTCGGTCAGCAGCGAGTACATCACCGCGTTGACCGCCTCGGTGGTGTTGCGGTACAGCGCGATACACGCCCGGCTGGGTGCCCCGATGAACCGGGCGATGGTGTCGTAAGACTCCTCAAACAGCGCGGTCATCGCCTGGGAGGCACCGGACTGCCCCCGGTGCACGTTCTCATAGCCGGGCCCGAGTGAGGCGTACAGCTCCAGCAGCTCACCCGGCGGCTGCGTGCTCGCCGCGTTGTTCGTCACCACCCGCCCCAGCTTGGGGAACACGAAATGCCCACGGATGGCCCGGACATCAACCGGGTCGGCAGGCATCGCAGCTGCCCCGGCGTTATCGAAGGTCATCACGGAACCCCCCTGCCTTCCTGGATGCCCGGCCACGGCCGTCCCAACGTCTGTAGGAGCGCCACGAGCATGGCTTGATACATCGATGGGTTTTGCTTTACCAGCCAATGGGTTTCCGCCCGCCGCATCCGTGGGTCCGCGTTCGGCCGCTGTCCCGATGGCCGGCCGGGCCATGCGGGGGACGCCGCTGCGCCATGGGACGGCCCGGCCGGTTTCGTAGACTGTTGTCGCATGATCACTGGCCGGGCCGCGGAGCCCGCCCAGCCCGGACGACCGCTCGCGGCCACCCCCGCACCCAGGCCGGCCGAGCCCAGGATCCAGGACGCTGACTGACCGTGCCTCACCATGTGCGCGCCGCCATCATCGGCGCTGGCTTCGGCGGGCTCGGCGCGGGCATCCGGCTGCGGCAGGCGGGGATGACCGACTTCGTCATCCTGGAGCGGGCGGCCTCGGTGGGCGGCACCTGGCGGGACAACACCTATCCCGGGTGCGCCTGCGACATCCCGTCGCACCTGTACTCGTTCTCGTTCGCGCCGAACCCCGGCTGGGCGCACACCTTCTCCCGGCAGCCGGAGATCTGGCGCTACCTGGAGGAGATCACCGGCCGCTACGGGCTGCGCGGCCACCTGTGGCTCGGGGCTGATGTCACCGAGGCCCGCTGGGACCCCGGCCCGGCCCGCTGGGAGCTGCGGACCACCCGCGGCGGCCTGACGGCCGACGTCATCATCTCGGCCGCGGGCCCGCTGTCCGAGCCACGCCTGCCCGGCATACCCGGGCTCGCGGATTTCCCCGGCGAGGTGTTCCACTCGGCGCGCTGGGACCACGGCGCCGGCCTCGACGGCAAGCGGGTCGCGGTGGTCGGCACCGGGGCATCCGCGATCCAGATCGTGCCCGAGATCCAGCCCACGGTGGCCCGCCTGGTGCTGTTCCAGCGCACCCCGGCCTGGGTGCTGCCACGCCGTGACCGGATCATCACGGGGCAGGAAAAGTGGCTCTACCGTCACTTCCCGCCGGCCCAGCGCCTGGCCCGCCTGGGGAACTACCTGGCCCGGGAGCCCGCGTTCGCCGCCTTCGTGGCGCGGCCGGGGGTGCTGAAGGCCGTCCAGCGCATCTCGGCGCGCCACCTGGCGAGGTCCGTGGCCGACCCCGTCCTGCGGGCCAAGCTGACGCCGCGCTACGTGATGGGCTGCAAGCGGATCCTGCTGTCCAGCGACTTCTACCCGGCGCTGACGCGGCCGAACGTGGAGGTGGCCGGCGCCGGCCTCGCCCGGGTGGACGGCCGTACCGCGATCGCCGGGGACGGCACCGCCCGCGATGTGGATGTGATCGTTCTGGCCACCGGGTTCCGCGCGGTGGACATGCCCATCGCCGGGCGCATCACCGGGGCCGGCGGGGTGACCCTGGCGCAGGCCTGGGGCGGCGACATGCGGGCGCTGCGGGGCACCACCGTGCCGGGCTTCCCCAACCTGTGCCTGGTGATCGGGCCCAACACCGGGCTCGGCCACAGCTCGATGATCCACATCATCGAGTCGCAGCTCCGCTACATCCTGGACTACCTGGCGACGCTGGACCGGACCGGGGCCGCCGCCCTCGACGCGCGCCGGGGCGCGCAGGAGCGCTGGTGCGCCGGTATCGAGCGGCGGATGGCATCCTCGGTCTGGGCCACCGGCGGCTGCACGAGCTGGTATCTCAACGCCGCCGGGCGCAACACGACGCTGTGGCCCGGCTCCACGCTCGGGTTCCGGCGCGCCACCCGCCGTCTGGACGTGTCGGAGTACCGCGTCATCACGCCATGAGCCGGCCGGCCACCGCTCAAAGGATGGCTATGGCGGCCGGCTCCTAGCGATGCGACCGGCCCGGGTCACCGGGCGCGAGCCGGTTCCACGTGCCCTGCTCCGGGTCGTACTCCTCGCGCTCGAACAGCAGCATGTCGTCGCCGAGCAGGATGAGCGAGTAGGGGGTGGGCCCGCTGCCGGTGACGTGGCCGTGGTTGTGCGCGTCGCGGGGCGGGACCAGCGTCGCCACGTCGCCGCGCTGGAGGGCCTCCTCGTCCGCGAGGCTCAGCTCGGCCCGGCCGCCGGGATGGCGGACCACGTTCCAGTGCTGATGGGTCTCCACCCCGCGCACCGGGGCCAGTGCGACCCAGCAGCGGTGGGAATGGGTGTAGGCCATCACGCCCTCCGGCCGGTGGACCAGCACCAGGCGCGGCCCGCGCTCGGGCTGGACCAGCCAGTGCACCGCGGGCGACCCGGCGGGCATCTGCGCGATCAGCGGCGAGAAAAACTCCTGGTCGGCGGCCAGTTCCACCAGGACCGCCCCCACCTTGCCCATGTCCGGCGGATCGCCGGAGCGCAGCTCGTCCAGCTGGGCGAGGAAGGAGCGCAGTGGGCTGGGAAGAGCGCCGGTGCTCATCCGCCCACCCTAGCCCGGGGCCCGCCGGGGGAACCGGGAGGCGGCACGGCACGGCACGGGGCGCGGCGTCAGATCAGACGTCCCCGACGTCGATGAGCAGCTCCCGGCCGCCAGGCAGGATGACGCCGAGCGAGTAGATGATCCCCTCGGGCAGGTCGAGCTGGCCGAGGATCTCGATGTCGATGACCTCAGGGTGGGCGATCAGCAAGCGGCACAGCACGCTGCCCGCGTGATCGGCCGGGAGTTCCTGGGGCTTGCTGGCGTCATCCGGGGACGTCATGCCACCTGCGATCGAACGGACTTGCCGCCAATGACCTGGTCGCGCCGCCGGGCAGGACATGGCGCAGCGCCGAGCCCGGCAATCGCGACAGAGCCGTCGAAACTGCACATCCGTACACGTTTCCCCATGGTAACTGAGCGTTAGCACAAAACCCCGGAATGACGCGCAACACGCGTCGTGGCGTGTCGCATGCGCTCGGTCCTGCCCGGGCGGCCAGCCCCCCGGGCTCAGCCGGAGATGAGCATGGCGTTTTCCGACAGGACCGAGAGCCAGTGGTTCATCCGTTCGGCATTGGTGGTGTCCTGCCAGTGGGGGAAGAGCCATGCGGCATCGCCGAGGGGCAGCCGGCCTTCGGCCTGGTGGACCTCGATCGTGAAGGAGACTGCCTGCGGGGCGCATGCGCCGGCGGCCGCCGCCACGATGGAAGCCAGGCCACCCGGCCCATACATCGTGCTCAACGACCTGCGGCCT
>Ga0335077_10012585_pt1 | contig 10584 bp, 11 predicted proteins | sample Lox_Sample_31_FD_207151 | JGI IMG/M metagenome (GOLD analysis project Ga0335077, IMG submission 207151) | Soil microbial communities from Loxahatchee National Wildlife Refuge, Florida, United States - Lox_Sample_3.1 | ecosystem: Environmental > Terrestrial > Soil > Wetlands | place: USA...
ATTCCGCTCCTGAGGAAGACTCTGCGGGAAGGCGTAATTCACCGGTGCGATCCACAGGAGGAGAAAACACCATCTCGCCATCGCACGAAACTTCAGCGCGGTCTCGATTGCCCTTGGAATCACGGGATCGGCTCCAACTGTGCACGCCGTACCCATCCGCGCTGTCCATCCTGCGTCTCTATGCCATACCAGTAGGTGGTCGAGATTAGGATGACAATCTCGGTGCCGGTGTTAAGCGCCTTCAAAGTGGTCGCACTCTGGAAGGGTGCCGATTTCAGCGGAGCACCTGGGGCCTTGACCACGCGCTCCAACTGCCGCCTGAGATCCTGGACGCGCTGCTCCACACTCTCCGTAGAGCTGGTCGATAGGGCTGTGGCTTCCTCGGCTTCCTGACGCCTCTGTAGCGCTTGCCGGGCCAGCTCCTGTTCGCGGTGCTTTTCAGCCTCCTGGGCCTGTCTCTGCTTTTGCTGAATAGCGTCGATCTGGTCCTGAATGTCTTTGTACTCGCTTAGCTCCACCGTCCCGTTGGAAGGGTGAACGGCGTGGCGATAGTCCTCGACGAACACAGCATCAATACGCAGGATTGTTCTGGAAGCGTCCTTTTGCTGCACGACATAGCGCACGGCCAGGGTGCCTTGATCTGCGCTTTCTTTAAAATTTCGTGGGGCCAGCGCCTGGGTGCGGACTTTATAGAACGTCTTGCCCGGCCCATTCCAGGCAGCGAACAGCGGGGATTTGTTCTCCGGGGTGGCGCCGCTGATGAATTTATCTTTGTCGTATTCCTTGGTCCCTTCGATGATCCCATCCGCCACCACAAACTCCACTGCTTCCAGCACCTGGTCTATCGGCGCAGCGATTTCGGTGGAATAGCCCTGGTTATAGGTCTCTTTTTGTTTCTCGCGCCCTTGGACAAACGGGCCGGCACAGAGGCAAAACAAGAGCAGACACGCCACCGGCGTAATGGCTTTCCGTCCTGAAATCACGACGTTGAGGACAAGAGAGAACAAGCCGCCTCGATTAGCAGAATTTTGGCAGAACTTAGCTTATATCAGATATCGGGACGGAGCCCAAACGCCCCGCCTGATCGCGGAAGTCGCAACCTGGAAAGAGCATTCACTGAACGAACTGCTCTCGACTATGGACGCATGGTTGATGACAAATTTCTGACAAACTGGAAACAAGCTCTTGACATTGCACCCAGCCAAGGCTGATACCGTTGCTTTCAATTTCCTGTGCCTATGGACTCCATCAACACAAACGGACACGGATACTCGGGCCTCTCCGGTGCAGTTCTAGCTGAGGTGGACGATCGCCCCAAGCGAAAGCGTGACCGCACGGCAAAAGAGCACGCCCTCATCCAGGCGGCACTGAAGCTGTTTGCCGAAAAGGGCTACGAGGCCACGACCACCCGCGAAATCGCCGCCAGCGCCGGCTGCGCGGAAGGCCTCATTCACCGCTATTTTCACGGTAAGGCAGGCCTGCTTCCAGCGCTGGTGGAATACCGCATCTCCAAAGAGGCGGTGGACATCAACCAATTGCGGCCTGCCTCGAACCTGCAAGATGAGATCCTGCAACTGGTCGACTGGGAAATTGAGCGCATGTGGGAAGACCGCGAATATCTTCGGGTTTTCGTTCCGCGCGCGCTGCTCGATCCGCAACTGGGAAGCATAGTGCAGAAGGCCGTCGTGCCGCAGCGCTCCAAGGTCTTCCTCAAGCGCTTGAGCCAGTTTGCGGAATGCCGCACACTGACAGCCGAAGAACTGGATGCTCTCGCAACCTCGGTGGGCATCCTGGCGTTCGTGCTTGGTTTTATGCGACCCATGGTGCTGGGCCAGGACCGCGAGCAAGCCCGAAGTATGGCTCGCGCGATCGCCAAACTCCTGGTGCGCGGCATTTGACCCGCGGTCAGCCATCTATCTACGATCAGGCCATCGTTTTAACTTGACATCGTCAACTGGCGGTGATATTTACTGCGCACACACGCACTTGTGGGGATGTGCTCGGTTTCGCTTTAGGGTCGGGGGTAGTTTTTCTTTGATTTCGTATCAGGGAGGACTGAATGACCTCGGTTCAACGAAGTCGTGTGGCTCGCCTGTTACTGCTGATTTTGGTTCTTGGCGCTTTCCAGAGTGCTCACGCTCTTCCTGCCTTTGCCCGCAAATATGGCCTGCGCTGTTCCGCCTGTCATGAAGCCTGGCCGATGCTGAATTACTTCGGGCAGAAGTTCAAGGACAACGGCTACCAACTGATGAACGACAGGGATGCTCCGATATGGCAGAACCCGTCATATTGGCCCATCACGCTGCGCATCACGCCATATTGGCATCGCGAGAGCACCGACAAGGTCGCCATCGACACGGTCGGCGGAACCGCCAACCGGCAAATTACCTCCAGCGGCTTTGATTTGAGCGGCCTGGACATTCTGACCGGCGGCACGCTCGACAAGAATATCTCTTTCCTTCTCGTACCCTCCTCGGACGAAACCGGGGCATTTCACTTTGAATCGGTTAACGTTCGGCTCGACAACTTGTTCCACAGTCCCTGGTTCAACGTCAAAATGGGCAAGTTCGAGCTCGACAATCTCGTTTCCGAGAAAAGAGTCATCACCCTCTCGAGCTACGGAGGCAGCTTCAACATCTACCACTTCATTCCGGTGGGCGATGGCAACATCTTTGGCCAGATCGGCGACAACCAGCTTGGCGTCGAGTGGATGGGACACTCGGCGAATGATCGTACCCGCATTTCTGCGGCCATCATGAGTTCCTCCGATGGCAACGTGGATCTGCTCTACGGAAACGGGTACACCGGATTCTTCGCTGCCAGCCAGGCCTTCGATGTAGGAAAACTGGGCACTGACCGCATCGGCGGCTACGCCATGATCGGACAAGCGCCCACGACGTACCTGAGCTCGGGCGGCGCAATTCTTCCCGGCACTGGCCTCGGCAACAAGAATTTCCACCGTGAAGGCTTCGTCGGATTGTTCTACTTCGGCAAGCTGGACTTCCAGGTTGTCACCCAGCACGGATGGGATAGCGCGTGGTTCGGAGCTGGATATGGCGATCTGGTGGATGGGGTCGCGAGCGCCAACAATACTCCAGGTACAACCCTCCCCACTGGCGCCAGAGCGCCAACCTGGAACGGAGCATTTGTAGAAACGCATTACGTGTACAGCCCGCAGCTCGTCTTCATCCAACGTTCCGAGTGGGTGCGGATGTCGCAGCAGGCTTTGCCGACGAATCCATCCAACCTGGGCAATATCGACAACTATGTCTTTGGCTACCGCTACATGCCTTTCATGACCAGCCGGGCAGGTTTGGCCTGGCACAACGAGTACTCCTGGATCCGCGAACAAGGACTGGCGCCGGACGGCTCGGCTTTGACCAGCAGCAGTCTGATGCTCGGATTTGACTTCGACTTCTAGGGAGGATAGCGATGCGCACAATTTCGATGATGTCGTGGTTATTTGTGGGCGTGGCTGCGGTGCTCGGGCTGTCAGGCATTTCCCGCGCTCAGGTGACGAGGTTCGAGGAAGACCAGCGGCTCAACATGGAGAGTCACATCGGCAACCTCACCGGACACGCTGCCAATGCCAAGGGCGACTACCGCAGGTACTGTGTGGGCTGCCACGGCGAGCTAGGCGATGGAGAGGGCGAGAACGCACAATGGGTGGATCCGAAGCCGCGCAACTTTACCCTCGCTCAGTTCAAGTGCCGCTCGACCCCGACCGGCACTTTGCCAACGGACCAGGACCTTTTCGACACCATCGGTCGCGGTCTCGACCGGTCGAACATGCCCCCGTGGAACCCTCTTTCGGCGCAACAACGCGCGGACCTGGTCGCCTTCGTCAAACACTTCTCGGCCAAGTGGACGACGGACAAACCCGGACCGCCGATCCAGATTCCACCGGAGCCCGAAGTCACGCCCGACCGGGTGAAAGCGGGGCAGGCTCTGTTTCAGAAGCTCGAGTGCTGGAAGTGTCATGGCGTGGAGGGAAAGGCAAATGGCCCTTCGGCGGACACGCTCACGGATGACCAAAATCGCCCGATCAAGCCCTACGACTTCACCGACGCGTCGCGTCCCAAGTGCGGCAGCACCGACCAGGACATTTACAAGATTTTCATGACCGGCCTGGATGGAACGCCAATGCCCTCTTTCGCGGACAACGTGAAGCCGGATGAGGCCTGGGAACTGGTGTTCTATCTTCGGACCCTGCAGCCTGCTAATCCCATGAATGCCAAGGAAAGGCAGATCGCGAAGCAACTGGGGTTGAAGCCCATCAATCCAAATGCCACAACGCCGTAGCAGGCAAACATTCGGTAGCAAGGAGACGAGATATGAAAACGCCACGCGGATATAAGCTCGCGGCAATATTATCTGCGCTGGTCCTGGTTGCTCTGGGAACACTGCTCCTGGAGCCAAAGGTCAGCGCGGCTGCGAGCGGCACGATAACTGGGACAATCAAGCTCGAGGGAACTGCTCCCCATCAAAAGCCGATCGACATGTCCAAGGAACCGAGTTGTGCTGCGATTCACAAGGACAAGCCGGTCACAATGGAAACTGTGGTTGTGGGCCCGAATGGCGGGTTGGCGGACGTAGTGGTTTACATCTCGCAAGGGTTGAGCGGCAACGAGGCGGCATCCTCGGCCGCAGTAGAGATAAACCAGAAAGGCTGCCAGTACATTCCCCATGTGGTGGCGCTGGACGTGGATCAGCACATGAAAGTGGTGAACAGCGACCAGACCTCCCACAATATTCACCCGCAACCGAAAACCAACGCGGAATGGAACAAGTCACAGCCTCCTGGGGCCCCGCCGTTTGATGTCACCTGGAAGAGCGCCGAAATGATCCCCGTGAAGTGCAACATCCATCCCTGGATGCATGGCTATATCGCGGTGGTAAAGGGCCCATACGGCGTCAGCGATGAAAGCGGCGCATTCAAGATGGAAGGTGTCGCGCCAGGCTCCTACACGTTGACGGCATGGCAGGAAACCTACGGAACGCAGACCCAGACTGTAACGGTGGCAGCCGGCAAGCCGGCGAGTGCAGATTTCACCTTCAAAGCGAAGTAGGGTCCGCTCGGACCTGCTTCACCGGGGTGCTCCCGTACGGCAGCGGGAGAAACAAGCCGTGGAAACCAGCTCGAAGTGAGGCGATATGGGGAAATTTTTTGCCGTTACGATCTTTGCCATTGCGATCCTCTCTGCAATTCCCATTCTGCGGCACACCTGGTGGGTGCCGAATGACATCTCCACTCACGGCGGCCCCATCGACGAGCAGATGTCGGAAACTATGGCCGAGGCCGGTATTTCCTTTCTAGCTTCGCAGATCATTCTGGGATTGTTTGTCTGGCGATTTTCCAGCCCTCGCCCGGGGGAGAAAGTAAAGAACTTCCCCGGCGGCGCCAAGGCCATGGTGTGGGCGGCTTTCCTGCTGGTTGGAACGGAAGTGCTGGCGCTTGGCGTCTTCGGCGTCAAGGCCTGGGCGAACGTCTATTTCACTCCGCCGGCAGCCAACGCCATGCCGGTTCAAGTCCAGGCCGGTCAATTCGCATTCTATTTTCGTTATCCCGGTCCGGATGGCAGCTTTGGCGCCATTCATCCTGACATGATCAGCGAAGCCAACCAGAATTTGTTCGGTCTGGACGTGGACCACGACGCCGATTCCAAAGATGACATCGTGACCGCGGAGATGGCCATTCCGGTTAACCGCGAGATCCATCTGCTGATGCACTCCAAGGACGTCGGACATTCTTTCTTTGTGCCGGAATTACGGGTGCAGCAGGACTTCGTCCCCGGCCTGGATCTTTCCCTGCACTTTACGGCAACCAAGATCGGCAGATACGAGATCGTTTGCACGCAGCTTTGTGGTTTAGGGCATTACACCATGAAGGCTTATTTGAGTGTGATGTCCCAGCAGGACTTTGACGACTGGCTCAAGAAAGAAGCAGCCTTGCAGTGACCGCCCACGCTCCGTGGCGCGTGAAATCTGTATTGAGGTGAGCCCATGCACGACATGTCTGCGCACGCCGCACAGCATCACGCGCCGCCGACAAGCTTTATCCGCAAGCACGTCTTCAGCCTCGACCACAAAGTGATCGGCAAGCAGTACTACGGTCTCGCCCTGGTAGCGGTGCTGGCGGGCATGGGCCTCTCCTGGCTGATGCGCATTCACCTGGCCTGGACAAATTACGCAATTCCGGGGCTGCACTTGCTCTCAAGCAACGGCGCTCCCGGCAACGTGATGACACCGGAGTTCTACCTGCAGCTGATGACCATGCACGCTACCATCATGGTCTTCTTCGTCCTCACCACCGCGCCGTTCGCCGCCTTCGGTAATTATTTCCTGCCGATCCAGGTCGGCGCCGAAGACATGCCCTTCCCGCATTTCAATATGATGTCGTTCTGGGTCACCTTGGTCGCATTCCTCGTCCTGATGTCGTCGTTCTTCGTCGGGGACGGACCCACGCTGGGAGGCTGGACCCAATATGCACCGCTCAGCGCTGTAGGTGCCGTGGGCGGTCCCGGCGAAGGTATGGGCGTGATTCTCTGGGCGGCGTCGATTGCGATCTTCTGCGTAGGCCAGTTGCTGGGGTCGCTGAACTTTATCACGACCACGCTCGACATGCGGACGCGGGGCATGAGCATGTGGCGGTTGCCGCTCAGCGCCTGGGCGTGGTTCATCACTTCCTGCATGGGCCTCACGGCGTTCGCCGTGCTGATGCCGGCCTGCATTCTGCTCATTCTCGATCACGTTGCCGGCACCAGTTTTTTTGTTCCTTCGAACCTGGTCATCAATGACCAACTGCAGCCCCATTCCGGCGGTTCCACCTTGCTCTGGCAGCACCTATTCTGGTTCTTTGGACATCCAGAGGTCTACATCGCGATTGTCCCGGGCATGGGCATCGTCTCGCATGTTCTTGTCACCAACATGCGCAAGCCGATGTTGAGTCATCGCGTGCTTATCTACTCCATGGGGGCGCTGGCCGTCCTCAGCTACATGGTTTATGGCCACCACATGTTCGTCAGTGGCATGAACCCGGTTTCCTCCCTGGCCTTCTCCTTCCCCACGCTGATCATCACCATCCCGTCCACCATCGTGGTGCTCATCTGGCTGGGAAGCCTGTATGGCGCGAAGTTGCGGATTAATTCCGCGTCATTGTTTGCCTTGGGATTTATTTCGATGTTCATCAGCGGCGGGGTCAGCGGATTCTTCCTGGCGCAACCTTCGACCGATATCATGCTGCACGCGACCTACTTCGTGGTGGGACACTTCCACATGGTTATGGGCGTGGCGGCAATGTTCGGCATCTTCGCGGGAACTTATTTCTGGTTTCCCAAGATGTTCGGCCGGATGATGAATGAGACGCTGGGCAGGATTCACTTCTGGCTGAGCTTTGTCGGCACCTACTGCATCTTCATGCCGTTCCATTACCTTGGACTGGCGGGCAACGTACGGCGCTACGAGGCTTTCGTGGACGACTACCTGCAGCCGCTGATTCCGGTGCATCGCTTCATCACGATAGCTGCATTGCTCACGGGTGCTGCGCAGCTCATTTTCCTGTATAACCTGATCCACAGCCGTTACTGGGGAAAACCGGCTACCGACAATCCCTGGCAAGCGACGTCGCTCGAGTGGAGTACACCTACGACGCCGCCTCCACACAACAATTTCGGCGATGCATTGCCTGTCGTGTACCACGATCCCTATCAATACGGCGTAGAAGGCTCGGCCGGGGATTACGTGATGCAGACCTCACCCGAGCAGGTGAAGACCGCGCATGACGAGGCGTAGCGAAGAGGGAGAATTCTGATTTCATGGCAACAACGACCCATGAACCGCCACGGATAGACCCCGGGGAACCCCCACGGCGAACCGGTAAATCCGCAGGTGGGTGGGGCAACCAGGTTCCTGCAGCAGGAGACCTCCATGCCGTAAGGGATTACTCTCCTCCTCCAGCTTCGACCGGAATTTGGGTAGTCATTGCCTCAATCGCGATGACTTTTGCGGCGCTTACCAGCGCCCTGATCGTGCGGCAGGGGGCTGCTACCGATTGGCGCCACCTGGCGCTTCCCGGAATTCTCTACCTCAATACTCTTGTCTTGTTGACCAGCAGCGTCGCCCTGGAAATCGCGCGCCGCCAGATTGGCGCTTCCAGGCGCGGCGAGAACATTCCGAATCCAGCACGGTGGTTGTACATAACCCTGTTCCTGGGATTGCTCTTCGTAGGCGGCCAGTACATTGCGTGGTTGCAATTGCGTTCCGCCGGCTTGTACCTGGCGACAAATCCAAATAGCTCGTTTTTCTACGTGCTGACCGCCGCGCATGCTTTCCATGTGCTCGGTGGACTGGGCGGGCTGACGCGCGTCATAGTGCGCCTGAACCGGTCTTTACTCCGTAAAAGCACCCTGGACGCTACTTCGCGCTACTGGCATTTCATGGACGTACTCTGGGTGTATTTGCTGTTGTTGCTGTGGACGAAGCTTTAGTCACCTCGAGCAATCAGGAGGCCCTGTGAGCCACGCCGATATGACGATGGGAGGACACACTACAGGCCTGACCGCCGGACCGGCGTTCTCTGTCCCGGCGAAGAAACTGGCGATGTGGTTGTTCATCATCGCGGATACAGCAACCTTCGCAGCCTGCCTGCTGGCGTATGGGTTTCTGCGCAATGCGACTCCCAACTGGCCGCGTCCGTTTCACAGCATCACCAACGTGGCGATCATGACCCTGATCCTCATTACCAGCAGCCTGACCATGCTGCTGGGAGTTCGGGCGGCGCACGCGGGAAATAAGTCGGCGGCGTTGCGCTGGACGTTTATCACAGCTGCCGCGGGCATCCTGTTTGCTCTCCTGCATATCCGCGAATGGTTCGGCCTGATTGATGAGGGAATGCGCATGTTTCAGAACCCTTGGGGTTCGGGCTTGTTCGGCGCGTCTTTCTTCAGCATTACCGGATTGCATCTGACGCACGTAACCGGTGGCGTTATCGCACTCATTGCGGTCGGCATTCGCTATAATTCGGGCCGCTATCGAGCCGACGATCTGGAAATTCTCGGCCTGTACTGGCATTTCGTAGACCTAGTCTGGATGTTCGTGGTACCGCTCGTCTATCTTTTGAATCTGGCTCATTGAGACTAAGGACAGATCGCTATGACTACAGCCGAAGGACACAAGAGCAGCGGGATCGGAAGAGATGTAGTTATCTACATTTGCATCCTGGCTCTGGCCGGATTGCAGTTCGTCATTGCCTACCAGAACATTGATGCGTCACAGATGTTCGTCCGCATGCTGATCGTGGCCGTCATCGAGGCCGGTCTTGCGCTATTGTTCTTCATGCACCTGTGGACGGAAAGCCGGAGCCTGATGTGGTTTGTCCTGATCTTCACTGTCTTCGTCTTGTTGGCGATGCAATATGGCTGGACGGATAGTTTCCGGCTGCTGGGCGGTGCTCCCTGGGCAAAATGACCAGGTCTGAGGGAAACATGAAGCGCTGGCTCGCATCGGCTGGTCTGGTTTTCGTAGCGCTGCTTGTTCTGCTTGCGCCGCTTCCGGGTTTCGCGCAGAACTGCGCCCTCTGCTACACTCAGGCGTCCTCGACCGGCGCACGGATGATCCAGGCTCTGCGCAGCGGCATCCTGGTCCTGATCATTCCTCCAACGCTCGGGTCGATCGGCATGATATTCATTGTCCGTCAAAAGAGTACCCGGTATCGGAAGGAACAGACTGGCGAAAACACGCAAGACTGGTAAAATGGCGACCACTACTGTGATGGCGAATTCGAACTCCCTGCAAATGCTCAAGTCTAAACTTCGGGACTATTACACCTTGACCAAGCCCGAGGTGAACCTGCTGATTCTCATGACCACCTCGGCAGGCTATTACCTTGGAGCCCGCGGCCCGCTCAAGATCGCCGGGCTGGTGAATACGCTCATCGGCACGCTGCTCGTAGCCAGCGGCACAGCTACCCTGAACCAGTGGATGGAACGCGTGTGGGACGGCCAGATGCGCCGCACCGCCGGCCGGCCGTTGCCCTCCGGCCGGGTCGGTTCGCAGGAAGCATTGCTGTTCGGGATCCTTCTGAGCCTTGCGGGAGGACTTTATCTCGTTGTTGCCGTAAATGACCTCGCGGCTGTGCTGGCGATGTCTACCTTGCTTTCATACCTTTTGATTTACACGCCTCTCAAGCGGGTGACACCTCTGTGCACCTTGCTCGGCGCCGTGCCCGGAGCGATGCCAACCCTGATCGGATGGGCTGGCGCATCGGCGGCCATCAATCGCCAGGCATGGTTTCTGTTCGCCCTGCTGTTCCTATGGCAGTTTCCCCACTTTCTCGCCATCGCTTTGATGTACAGAGAGGATTACGACCGGGCCGGATATCGCATGCTTCCCAGTTTTGATCTGGATGCCCGCTTTACCCGCGCTGAAATCGTGAGTTTTACGGTTGCCCTGATCGGCATAACGATGTTGCCTCTCGCCAGCCGCGGCGGTCTGTTCTACCTGGGTGGTGTTTCCCTGGCAGGCGTGTTCTTTCTGTATTACGTCGCCAGGCTCGCTGGTTCCGCCTCGAAGGTCGCAGCCAGCCGC
>Ga0335077_10012586_pt1 | contig 10584 bp, 10 predicted proteins | sample Lox_Sample_31_FD_207151 | JGI IMG/M metagenome (GOLD analysis project Ga0335077, IMG submission 207151) | Soil microbial communities from Loxahatchee National Wildlife Refuge, Florida, United States - Lox_Sample_3.1 | ecosystem: Environmental > Terrestrial > Soil > Wetlands | place: USA...
AGCAGTTAGCCCTTCTGATACTGTCACACATATTGTGCAAACCAGGGAAACCTTATACAGTATTTCAAAAAAATACGCAGTACCGGTAGAAAAATTACAGCAGTGGAACAAACTTTATTCACTTGATCTGAAGGAAGGCCAGGAACTCATCATCTATAAAAACTGATATGTCAATCATCCGCGTGCATGATAAATTGTTCGAACCTTATCTGGACGCATTTTCTATTTCTGAAAAGGTGAAGTCGATCGCTGAACAGATTAGTAAAGATTATGCAGGAAAGAAACCATTGTTTATTGCAATCCTCAACGGCTCTTTTATGTTTGCTTCAGATCTTTTTAAAGAACTGAACATTGAAGCAGAAATATGTTTCATCAAACTGGCCTCATACAAAGGGACAAAATCGTCAGGACAGGTTATCACAGCTATCGGGCTTGATACGGATTTGTTCAACCGCCACGTCATCATCCTGGAAGATATTGTCGACACAGGTAAGACTTTAAATGAATTTATGCCCCAACTGCGTCATCAGCAGCCCGCATCCATGAAAATTGTTGCACTTTTACACAAACCGGAGGCAACGGTTTATCCGGTGACGGTTGACTATATAGGCTTTTCCATCCCCAACAAATTTGTCGTGGGCTATGGGCTGGATTATAATGGCCTTGGGCGAAATATCAATGCGATTTACAGGCTGGCAGAGTAACATAAGAAGCAATCCGGACGTTAATATTGAGATTTAGAAAGGGAGTTTTTAAAAGCCATATCCTGTGTTAAGACATAGTAGAAAGTAATAATCCCTATTACCCAAAATATTCTGATTGAAAAACATTGTCGCCATATTTTTTACCATTCTTTTCTGCTTACCTGCCTGGGCACAGTATTATTTGCGCGGTGAAATAAAAGATGAGCACAACAATCCCCTGTCGAACGTAAGAATATTGATTCATTCCACCGGGTATATTTATTACTCCGGCAATGAAGGGGGCTTTGGCATTACCCTGTCTGCCCCTTCCGATTCAATAACCATCACGGCCAACGGATTCCAGACCTTCTGCGCAAGGCTGGATGCAAATAAGTATCAGTACATCACCTTAAAATTGCTTTACACTCCTTCGACCAGCCTTCCGGCTAACCGCCTCGTATCTTTTACCAGGAACCTGAAGCAGGAGGAATGGGAAAGATGGACCGTTGGAGATGAAACCTACAGTTCACTTGTTGAAAATGAATTTGTTCCTGTAGTCAAATTTCCCGAAACAGGTTTTGCCATCAATATCAATAAAGCTTCCTACAGCAATGTTCGCCGATTCCTGAATATGGGCAGCATCGTACCGCCGGATGCGATACGAATTGAAGAAATGCTGAATTATTTTAATTTCGACTATACGCCACCGGTAGCTGACAGTAATTTCTCCTTTAACTCCTACGTATCAGAGTGCCCCTGGAATGAGGACAATCTGCTGTTGTTTTTGCATGTCTGCGCAAAAAAAGCCAACATCGAAAATGTTCCGCCAGCCAACCTGGTTTTTTTGATTGATGTATCCGGATCGATGGATCTCCCCAACCGGTTACCCCTGTTAAAATCTGCATTCAAACTGCTGGTAAAAAACCTCAGGGAAAAAGATACCGTGTCAATCGTTGTATATGGCAGCACAGTAGGCGTTTGGATGCCTCCTACTTCCGGTGGTGAGAAAGAAAAAATAATGAAATCCATTGAAGAACTGAATCCGGGAGGAGCAACTCCCGGTGAAGCAGGCATACGGGCGGCTTATCGTTTGGCGAGGAGCCAGTATATCAAGGGAGGCAATAACCGGATCATTCTTGCTACCGACGGAGATTTTAATGTGGGTCAGAGTACTGAAGAAGAATTGGAGGGCCTGATATCCATGTACAGGCAATCCGGGATTTACCTCACCTGCCTTGGCGTAGGTATGGGTAATTACAAAGATTCTAAACTGGAAGTGTTAGCTAAAAGGGGCAACGGAAATTTCGCCTATCTTGACGATGAGAAAGAAGGGGAAAAAGTGTTGATGCATGAATTCACGCAAACGATCTACGCTGTTGCCAATGATGCTTATCTGGACATCACTTTCAATCCTGATATAACAAAAGATTATCGATTGATTGGGTTTGATAATAAACTGAAAGCTCTTTCAGATACTTCAAATCAAATACAGGGAGGTGAAATCGGTTCCGGTCACTCACTTGTCGCAATATTTGAAATACATGCAACCAGTCCTAATCCTGATGATCTACATCCGGGTAAAAAAGGATTTGCAAAAGCGGTTTTGCATTATAAATTACCCAACGATTCCCTCTCAAGAGCATCCTACTATGATTGTAAGTTTAAGCTTACGCCCTTTAATGAACTGCCAGCCAGTTTCCGCCTTGCCTCTTCCATCGTGATATTTGGAGAGTTGCTGAAAAAATCAAAATTTATGCAACAGGTAAACTGGGATGATGACATGCAACTGGCCATGGAATGCGTTGACCAGAATGATATCATACAAAAAGAATTCCTTACTCTCATTGATAAAGCCAAACGGATTTATGCCAAAGAGAAGAAAAGAAAAAAATCATCTAAACCAAATGATTCAGCTAATTAAAAAGAGAATGAATGCAGGGAAGCTCTGAGTGCACTACCGAAGAAATAAAATAATACAGTGGCTAATAAATATCCCCCCACAAAAGACAGGATCAAAAGAGGCCAGTATACGGCTTCCTGGCTTTTTACAAGATAGAGAAACAACTTTTTCATAGACGGTTTTTCAAATACATTGGATACCGATAAAACTAAAAAAAAAGACATTTATTGTTAAATAACGAAAAAATAGCCGATTGAATCTGACCGGGTTACGGAAGTATTCCGGGCCCTTATATTTTACCGCCCAGGTATCATCATTTTGGCCTTTCATCTCATTTTTATCCCGTGTCATCGCATTTGTAGTTGAAACATCAATATAGATGAATAGCTTTGGCCCAGCAAAAATGCAAATCCATATTTTGTTAACAATTATCCAAAAGACAATTCTTCATTCAAAAAGAAATCAATTATGAAAAGGTTAATCTATCCTTTAGCGGCAGCAGCGATCATTGTCGGATCCGCCTTTACTGTAATCAAATCACAGGACTGGAAAATTGGTGATGATTATTCTGTAAAATTTAGCAGTGATGATCCATCGGGAGTTTTCAAAGGACTGCAAGGCACTGTCAATTTTGACGAAAAAGATTTAGCGTCATCAAAATTCGATGTATCGGTTGATGTGGCTACGATCAATACAGGAAATGGAATGAAAAACACACACGCAAAAAGCGACAAATGGCTGGATGCAGATAAATATCCTCTAATAAAATTCACATCGTCCAGTATTACTGCTGCGGGTTCCGGCTACCAGGCTAAAGGCATGCTCGATTTTCATGGGGTGCAGAAGGAAATTACGATCCCTTTCACTTTCCAAAACAATACTTTCTCCGGAAGCTTTGAAATTAACCGGCTCGACTATAATATCAACACAGCTGAACCGAATCATGGCGCTACTACACTGAAAGTAGAGATTACTGTGCCCGTATCTAAATCCTGATAACAGATGTTTAAAAAAATATTTTTCCAGGGACTGGCAGCGGGGCTACTCGCTGCCATTGCTTCGATCATCTATAACCGGATTTATTTTTTTGCGTTTGGGGTTAATTTCTCGAAGCTGGTTAATATTCCGGTGCTGACTGCACTCAATTTAGCTGCCTGCATTGTAGCTGCGATCGGTTATTGGCTCATAAAAAAATGGTTCGGACCAAAAGCAGATATTATTTTTAATTTCAGTTTCAGCATTCTTTCCTTCGCAAGCATTATCATTCCCGTATCAGCGACCCTGCCATTCGATCTTAAAAACCCGGAACTATTTCCCGGTCTGACAGTTCCCATGCATTTTTTTCCTGCATTGGCATGGTTCACTTTAAATCCCCTGTTCAAAAAATAAGCCCTTATTTTCCGACAGTTCAACTCCCGTCCCCGGTACACTTCTTCTCCCGCTCTTTCCCCAATCGTGTACCTTTATTTGCAAATTAAAATCGAATGAAAAAATCATCCCCGATTACCAGGAGAAGTTTTGTCAAACATACCGCTATGCTTGCTATCGGTGCCGAATTTGCCGCTGGTAAGCCGATCAAATTAGCTGCGATGAAATCAACTAACAAATTGCCGAAGTGGAAAGGGTTTAACCTGCTCGACTTTTTTTCTCCTGATCCCGCCCATTCAGGACAAGGCACTCCCGGAGATTATTTTCGCTGGATGACCGACTGGGGATTTGATTTCGTACGCATACCCATTGCTTATCCCAATTATCTCAACATCGATCGCAGCAAAAAAATTACTCCTGATGATGTATATAAAATTGATCAAAAAAGGGTTGATAAGATCGATCAACTTGTTGCGCTGGCTCATGAGTACAAAATGCATGTCAGTCTCAACCTGCATCGGGCTCCGGGATATTGCATCAATGCAGGATTTTATGAACCTTATAATTTATGGACTGACCAGCAGGCACAGGATGCTTTTTGTTTTCACTGGCAACTCTGGGCAAAAAAATATAAAAACCTTTCTCCAGAACTAATAAGTTTTGATCTGGTGAATGAACCGAGTATGAGAGAGGATATGAATGACCAGCATTCGAAACTAAGTCCGGTGCCTGGTGATGTGTATCGAAAAGTTGCCAAAGCTGCAGCAGAAGCCATTCGAAAAGAAAATCCTTCTCACCTTGTTATTGCAGATGGAAATAATGTAGGCAATAATGTGATTCCGGAAATCATCGACCTTAATATCGCACAGAGTTGCCGTGGATATAATCCGGGACTCATCTCCCATTACAAAGCTCCCTGGGCGAACAAAGATCCCGACCATATGCCGGAACCCAAATGGCCCGGACAGGTGGGCGACAAATATCTGAGTCGCGACCTGCTCGAAAATTATTATCAACCATGGATTGCATTAGCTCAACAAGGTGTGGGTGTACATTGCGGAGAATGTGGATGCTGGAACAAAACACCACACGCTGTATTTTTAGCCTGGTTCAGCGATGTACTGGATATTCTCGCAAGCAATGGCATCGGTTTCGCAGTCTGGAATTTTAGTGGTGATTTCGGAGTGCTCGATTCCAAACGAACAGATGTTGAATATAAGGACTGGCACGGTCATCAGCTTGATCGGAAAATGCTTGAATTGATGATGAAACACTGATTAAATGCTGCAGCAAAAAAGATTGTTGGAATTAACAACATATTAGCACATATTTCATATCTCTCGCCTTTGATTATACGTATTACCTATAGAAAGATCGCCTGTCAAAAAACGGATTAAAGTGTCAGATTTTATTAAACGCTCACTACGAAAATGACAGCTCTTTCTATTCGATTTGTTAAAGGCTATTTAGTTGAAGCTCACAATTGTTATAGAAAAGTTATCAATCCAACGCCATTAAACTTCCTGCTTGGTTTTTGATCTTAAAAATGTAAAATAAAGATCATGAAAAAGTTAATCATCATATTGTTGTCATTGGGTTTGGCTACGGGTGTGTATGCGCAACATCATGTGGTTGTCGGAGGAGGTGGTTATCACTATTATGTAAGGCCATCAGTTAGAGTCGGACTCGGCTATGCACCATTTTATCCTTATTACGGTTTTGGTTTCGGATATTATCCTTTTGCTTATTATCCTTTAGGTTATCCTTATCCTCCGGGATACGGTTATTACAGGCCCTCGAAATTAAGTATGCAGATCGAGGATATTAAAAATGATTATCACGATAAGATTGTTTCTGTCAGACACGACAAGAGTTTAACTCACGCTGAAAGAAAAGAGAAGGTCCATGAGTTGAAGCAGGAACGGGATCAAAAGATTACTGACACAAAAAGCAATTATTATAAACATTAAAAATATTGTTTAAGGACGGTAAGACGGGCCCCGCCGATAGATGGCGGGGTTTTTTATTGATAGTGCAGAAATAGTAAATGCTACAGCGTTGCCTTCCACCAATGGGGCCGTTCTTCAATTAATCATTTTCAATTTTCTAAAAGTACCGTTTATAAGAGCAAGATCCGTGTCGGTGAGATAAGTGATCCTGATCAGCATATTGACGCAGCCAAAATTTCTGGCGCCAAATATTTTATTCTCAATGGTTCCTTTCTTGTTCATGATCGGCAACTCAAAATACCTGTATTCAAGATCACCCAGTTTCCCGTCTTTTATTAACGGCATGTTTTCGCTCCTGCCGGTGATTTTTTTATAATATACTTTAAGAAAAAGATCAGGGTTACTTAGTGTATCAGCGTAGCAGGCACGTAATGACACTGTATAATTCTGCTGTATTTCAATTGGTGAAACAATGATTGAGGCGGTATCTGCCATTTTCGTCAGGCTCAGAAACATCAATGCATATTCAAAAGAGAGATTTTTCATCTGGGCGAGATCTACTTCTGGACCAGTTGAACTATTGGTGAAAATTACTTCACTCAATTTCTTATAGTCAGAACCGATCCGCAAATATTTTTTTTCTGAAAGAAAATTGTCATACAAATACCAACCTTCAGGAAGTTGAAAAGAAATCCTGAGATCTTTATTCTGATAAAGCCAATTGGAATCTACAGTCCCCAGGTTGACCGAACTGTCTTCACAATGCTGTGCCACACATTCATTTGAAAGAAAGGAAATAAGAAGCAGGATTGCTGATGAATAGAACCGGGACTTTCTCATGATTTTCAAATTGCGCGTTAATGACAATACTGAAATTTTTTCGAAGATAATTTTTATTGCTGATTCGCCGTCCGGTATCGTCTCCCGAAGAGGGCGATACCGGGCATGGATAATTCGGCAAACTAAATATTAAGAAACGGTTTTTACCCCATCGTCCCTTGCAGGAGACGATGAGAGACGATAAAACTCAACTCACCAGTTCTAATCTCTCTAATTGTTGATTAATAAATTTTATCTCTTCCGCCGAAAGCGTAACATCGATTGCTTTCGCATTTTGAATCGCCTGTTCCTTGTTTCTCGCCCCCGCGAGAGCAATCGTGATTCCCGGCTGTTCAATAGTCCACCTAATGACCAATTGTGATAACGATGCTCTTTTATTTTTTACGAGAGGCTCCAATTTATCAAGCATCGCATTAATCCGGGAAATATTTTCCGGCTTATAAAATTTAGTTCCGGGACGATGGTCTCCTGAGGCAAACTGATGGCCGAGCTTAATTTTTCCAGTCAGCAATCCTCTTTGCAATGGGCTATACGCAATAATCGATTTATGATTTTGGATACAATAAGGAACCAATTCTTTTTCAATACTCCTTTCCACCATGCTATAAGGAACCTGGTTGGAAGCAAGTGATATGGTTTTCTCGGCCTCTTTCATCAGGTTCGTATCATAATTGCTCACACCGGCAGCGCGCACTTTTCCCTGCTTTATCAATGCAGCAACGGCTTCCATCGTTTCCTCTACGGGCGTAGTGATATCCGGCCAGTGAATCTGGTACAGATCAATATACTCCGTTCGTAAGCGCCGAAGACTATCTTCACATTCTTTGACGATGCTTTCTTTTCCTGCATATTTATAAATGTCCAAAGGCTTTCCATCATTATCTTCACTTTTAAATGCAAAATTTCCTTTCTTTTCATCCCATCGCATTCCGAATTTTGTCAATAGCTGAACTTTCTCACGCGGAATATCCTTCAATGCTTCACCAACAATCTCTTCACTTAATCCCTGTCCGTAAACCGGTGCCGTATCGATAGAAGTCACTCCGAGATAATAAGATGCTTTTATTGCTTCGATGGCATCTTTTTTGTCCGTGCCCCCCCACATCCAGCCTCCAATGGCCCAGGCTCCAAATGTAATTGCTGATAATTTGAGATCTGTCTGTCCCAGTTGTCTGTACTCCATAATAATTTCTTTTTCCAGTCCAATACTTATTTGTTCGCGACCCTGAATTCAAAACCCGACACCCTTTGTTTTGGTTTTCACCCTGCACAAAAACATATTCACGGTAATATATAAGGAAGACCCATCATCTCCCCAAGCACAGTTGGAGGTAGGTTGGGTGGTTTCAATTCTTCCAAGAACCTTTCCTGTTGGTGATATCACCAGAACGCCTCCGGGGCCAGTAGTAAAGAGATTCCCTTTACTGTCCATCTTCATTCCATCAGGCGCTCCCTTCCATCCTTGTTTGATCATAGAAGTTCCGTCAAAAAATATTTTTCCTTCTCCCAATGTACCATCAGCTTTTACAGGATAGGCCATGATGATGGGCTTATCAGGATCCGATTGTCCCACATACAAAATTTTTTCATCAGGTGAAAAAGCCAGGCCGTTGGGAAGAAGATTGTCGATAAGTAAAGTCACTTTTCCGTCTGCAGAGAGACGATAAACTCCCATAATGGGTGATTCACGTGTGGAATCTTTTTCATGATTCGGCAGTCCGTAAATCGGGTCGGTAAAATAATAATCGCCACTTGATTTTTGAACAATATCATTCGGGCTGTTGAATCGCTTTCCCTGGTAATTGTCGGCGAGTGTACGTTTTCCGCCGTGTGACAAAGGCATCTCACTGATTCGCCGGTCGCCGTGCTCACAGGCAACAAGGTGGCCTTTATTATTGATAATAAGTCCATTGCTTCCCGGCTCCCTGCTATAGGGCAGGATACCTGTATATCCCGAAGGTTTCAAAAACAAAGATAGTCCTTCACTTTCTTTCCACTTGAATATACTGTTGTTTGGAATATCCGAGAATAAGAGATATCCTCCCTGCTTCACCCATACAGGACCTTCGGACCAGGCAAAACTGTCGGCAAGAATTTCGATACTCGCATCCTTGCCGATCAAATCGTTAAAGGAAGGATCGAGATTTGTAATGCGTCCAATTGTTTTGGGCTGTGCCAATGAACTGCAGGCAATGCATATTGCAATAAAAAAGAAAAAAAAATTTCTCATAATAAAAGAGTTAAGCAAATATAAACCTGAATGAATCTAAAAAACGGGCTGAATAATATTTCATTTGTAAATATCAGACCTTGTCCAGGTCGAGAGGCAGCTCACGTATTCTTTTGCCTGTCATATTGAATATGGCGTTACAAAGTGCCGGCGCCACGGTGGGCAGGCCCGCTTCTCCAACTCCCTCAGGAGGGTCATTGCTTTTCATTACAATGATTTCTATTTCGGGGCATTCGTGCAACCTGAGCATGGGATAGGTATCAAAGTTCTGTTGAACAACTCTTCCTTGGTCAATGGTCAATCCTCCCTTATACGTAGCCGTTAGTCCCATGACGATACAGCCTTCTGTCTGTGCTTTTACGATATCTGGATTAACGAACATGCCGCAGTCGATGGCTGCGGTGATCTTTACGGGCCTGACCTTCCCGTTTACTCTCGCAATATGCACGACCATGGCCACGCATGAGCCTGATCGCTCAACAATCGCCACTCCGTTACCGGTGTCTTTTTGAGCAGGCTTATACCAATCCGAACGTTCTGCGACTTCTTTCAACAATGCAGTGTAGCGCTTGTGATTTTTTAATAGCGAAAGCCTGAAATCAAGAGGATCTTTTTTTGCTGCACTGGCTATTTCATCAATAAATGATTCGTGGGCAAAACAATTTGTGGAATGATATACTGACCGCCAGTAGGTGATGGGAATATATAATTTGCGCAACACGCCTTTGATGTCAATATTGGGAATTGCATATTCGGTATTGATTCCTCCTGCGATTGCCCGGCCTGCCCGGTCATTATCGCCTGACTGGTTATTGATCTCCTGGCAGATGACCATGTGTTCAAGTGCCAGAAGGTTTCCTTCCTTATCGATTGCGGCACGACAAACATTGAGCGAGCAGGCCCTGAAAGGTCCCTGGGTAAGATCATCTTCGCGTGTCCAGATAACTTTAACAGGAGCCCCTGTTTTCATCGACAAATCCGCGGCTTCTTCCGCTACATCTGTCATGCTTCTGCGGCCAAAACCACCCCCGAGAAAAGTATAATGAATCATTACTTTTTCTTCCAGCACATTACATTGAAGAGCCAACTGGGACCGGACGCCGTTGGGGTTTTGGGTGGAACCCCAAAATTCGCAGCGGTCTTTCTGCGCATACACTGTGGCGTTCATCGGCTCCATTGGCGCATGCGTCTGGTAGGGAGTTTCATAAGAAGCTTCAATCTTTATATCTGCTTTCTCAAATGCTTCCTTTACATTTCCTTTTTTATTGAAGGACACGGCTTCCTGCGTGGAGGCCTGTCTGTAATCTTCCTTAATTTTTTGTGAAGACCAGGATTCAAAGCCGGAATTGTCCCATTTGATCTCAAGTTTTTTCCTGCCCTGAACTGCTGCCCAATAACTATCGGCAATTACGGCTACACCTTCCCGTTTGTAACCCCATACTTTTCTTTCAGTCTTCAACACATATTTTACACCCGGGACTGCCCGGGCCCTGGCATCATCAAAGCTGAGCAGCTTTCCAAGAAATACGGGAGAATGTTCAATGGAAGCATAGAGCATTCCGGGAACCGAACAATCGATTCCGAATACAGCCTGGCCGTTCGTTTTTACCGGAA
>Ga0335077_10012589_pt1 | contig 10582 bp, 8 predicted proteins | sample Lox_Sample_31_FD_207151 | JGI IMG/M metagenome (GOLD analysis project Ga0335077, IMG submission 207151) | Soil microbial communities from Loxahatchee National Wildlife Refuge, Florida, United States - Lox_Sample_3.1 | ecosystem: Environmental > Terrestrial > Soil > Wetlands | place: USA: Florida...
CTTGGGATCTTTTAGGCGGACCGTCTGGAGATCCGGCGGCGGCAACTGCGCGGCCCGGGCGGCGATTTCGCCGTAGCCGACCGAGCGTTTCGTGGGGCCGTGGATTACGCGCCCGGATGCGGTGGTGCATTCCGATTCCGGCACGCCCCAGGATTGGGCAGCGGCGGTCACCAGCATTTGCCGGCCGGCGGCGCCGACGCGGCGCATAGGCTCCCAATTATTCGGCGTGGCGGTGCTGCCGCCGGCGACCTGCAAACCATATTTGGCGTAGTCATTGTCCGCCTGTTCGATGCGCACATCCTTCCAGGCGACGTCGAGCTCCTCCGCGATGAGCATCGGCAGCATGGTCTTCACGCCCTGCCCAATTTCTGGATTCTTGGCCATGAGCGTGGCAATACCGTCGGGCGCGATGCGGATGAAGGCGTTGGGCGTGAGCGTGACCGGCGGCGGGCCCGGCGGCGCCTGTGCCAGCGCTTGCGCGAGCGGCTCGACGCAATACGCCAGAAGCATCCCGCCTCCGGCGAGTGCTGTGACCCGCAGAAACGTGCGACGTGCCATCACTAAAGTCATGGCCACTCCTTCCCACCCACACGGCCGCGGCGAACGGCTTGTCTCGCCGCGGGGTCATTCGCTTCGCCCCCTACACGTCGCTCACGCCGATGAGCTGCGACGCATGCTGCGAGCCTTTCGACGTCATCGCCGCCGCCTTATGGACCGCCTGGCGGATGCGCAGATAGGTGCCGCAGCGGCAAAGATTCCCGGCCATCGCTTCATCAATTTGCCGATCCGTTGGCCTGGGGTTTTTCGCCAGCAGGGCGGCGGCAGACATCATCTGGCCCGCCTGGCAGTACCCGCACTGGGGCACGTCGATCGCGCGCCACGCCAGTTGCACCGGGTGCGTTCCGTCGGGCGACAGGCCTTCGAGCGTGGTGATGCGCTTGCCGTCGGCCTCGGAAATTTGGGTCATGCAGGCGCGAACCGGCTCGCCATCCAGATGCACGGTGCAGCAGCCGCACAGCGCCATCCCGCAGCCGTACTTTGTGCCCTTCAGGTTCAGGACGTCGCGCAGCACCCACAGGAGCGGCATATCCGCCGGCACGTCCACCGTGGCAGCCCGCCCGTTAACCGTCAGTCTGAAAGCCATGGCTCAGCCTCCGAAAACGAAAGCCTGAAGCGTTCGCGGAGAAACGTAGCACCGCACATGCGCGCCGTCAATTAGAGTCGCGTGCAGTGCTCACTCTCTGGAAATCAGTTCGACTGCGCCGTCAGGACCGGCGATGCGGGCGCGGAGCTGAAGACGGTCACCGTGCGCGACGGGCAGATCCACTCCGAGGAGTTGAAAGACCCGCTCGAGTTCATTCGGGTGAGGAGTCGAGACTTCAAATCGGACCAGGCTTAAGCCGGAGGGCGCATCGTCGGCAGGGTGCGGCGAATCAGTGTTCCACTCGATTAGGATCGGCAGCAGGCCCTGACCGTCGTCAGCCAAGCGTAGCAACTTCCAGCGCAGGGTGCGGCCATTGGGACGCTGGCGGGAACCCTCGACGGGGCCATTGCAGGCAATGTCGGCTTCGCGCAAACGTTCCGCCAGCGGCGCGAGGTTGGCAGGATGGAGCATCCAGCCCACCAGGCGCGGCTCCGTCAATTCCGGCAGCGTGCAGAACCAGGCCAGCGTCTGCTGCTCGGGGTCGGGCGCAAGGATTTCGAGGTAGCATCGCGGACCGAGAGAAAGCAGGGCGTTGTGGGTGCCGCGTCCGGGATGCACGCCGCCGAAGGCCGCGCGGACACCGGTGCGTTGCTCGATGAACTGGATGCCGCGAGGCAAGTCGCTCGCACCGAGGATCAGGTGGTCGAGCGATGAACGCAGGTCGAGCGTCACGTGGAGACCTCCGAAGACCGGTTTCCTGACCTTAGTTTGCCGATAGAAGCATAAGCCGGGCACGGCCAGTGGCTTTTTTTGATTCGCGGCCTTCACAAGTGTCGTGGCAACCCGCAGTACCAGCAACCCGATTCTGCTCCAGGATGCGCTTTATTCACCCCCAGAGTGCGGGCCCGAGTTTTGATACGTTCAACTCGCGGATTGGCGCGGTCTAGCAATCGTCGCCACGGCGGTGCAACTGCTCTCCGATTTCGGGCCCAAGTGGGTCAGTTAGACGCGACTCCATCGGATCAATGCTCTAGGGCGACTGCACGCGGGAACAGAATGTTGTTCTCCAAATGGATGTGCTGGTGCAGGTCCTGCTCAAACTCCCCCAGCGCGCAGAACAGAGTCGCGTAGCTTGTGCAAGCGTCCGCCGGAATCGAGTAGTCGCTCGTGATCCGACGCATTTCGCGTAGTTTCTCGCCGGCATCATCGTGCTCCATCATCATGACGCGAATTGGATTTTGCACGGTGCCGAAACACGCCGGACCGCAGCCGGAGCCGCTGGCCATCTGCCGCACGTAGGGGAAGAGGATCTGTTCTTCCTTCATCAGGTGTGCGCCCAGTTCGTTTGCCAGTTCGGAGAAGGCGACCTGCACCTGCTCCAGTTCGGGATGGTTGTGGGCGTGAACCCCGGCCACCTTTGCGATCAGCGCCTGCAGGCGCGGCGTCTCGCTCTTTACGAACGCGTGATGCTGGTTGACGATGTGGTCTACCAGTTCCGCCAAGGGTGCGGTGTTCCAATCGCAGGGAGTGACGGATGCAGAAGCGTTGCTGCCTTGTTCGAGCGCACGCAGGACATCGTCTACCGCGACATTCGCGCTCACGCAGGCTTCTTCCAGCGGCCGGTGGCCGCCGCAGCAGTAATCGATGCCCAGCTTCTCAAACACACGGGTAGCGTTGGGGAGTTCAACAGCCAGTTCGCGGACGGTCTTGGTGGCGGTGATCGGCATGGTTTCCTTCCTTTTCGGTGATACCGGAATCTTGGGTAGCGCGGCAGCGCCCAGCAGGGCGCCCAGTTCGGCCAGGATCTTCTTGGCCTCCTTGTTCTCGACCAGCATGATCTGGACTGATTTCTGCGACATTCCTAACCCCTCCCGAAAGTACAGGGAGGCAGGCGGCCAAGAGATGACTTATGTCACAGGAGCGAGGGGATGGTTACTCCTCGGTTCGGACCTCAGCTTCAAGTCGGGCGAGGTCAGGTATGGTGATGTTCTTGCCATCCATGGCGATGAGGCCTTCGGCCTGGAAGCGGCTGAGGTTGCGGGAAACCAGTTCGCGCACAGTGCCGATCTGTGACGCGAGTTCCTGGTTGCTGGCGTCGATTTTGAACTCGGCGCGGCCAGATGTTTTTCCGGAATTGCGGGCGAGGCGCAGCAGGAGAGCAGCCAGGCGGTGGCGCACGGTGGTGAACGACAGTTCTTCGATGATGCCCACCAGTCGCCGCAGGCGCAGGCCGACCATGCGCAAGACTTTCAGCGCAACCTCGGGATGCTCAAGGCAGAGAGCCCGGAAATCGTTGCGGCTGATGAATAGCAGGACGCATTCGGTAGCGGCGCAGGCCGAGGCCGGATAGTTGCCTCCGTCAAAAATGGGCAGTTCGGCCACCGAGCTTCCCGCGTGCTCGACGGTAAGCACTTGCTCGCGCCCTCCGGCCGAAGTCTTAAAAATACGGACGTCCCCGCTCTCGACGATGTAAAGACCGGTGCACTCGTCGCCTTCACTGAAGATCAATTCACCCGACGCGTGGCGCCTGGTCACGGCGCGGTCCGAGAGAAACTTCAGCTCGGCATCGGACAGGTCGGAGAAGATCGGGACGCGAGCCAGTACGGCGGCGCGTCCAGTTCTGGCCTCTGGCATCCGCGTATTCTACGTGGGCCCACGCGAGGAGACAAAAAAGAAGCCGCGGCACCCCTCACCGCGGCTTCGGATCCCTAAGGCAACTATTGCGCCAGGATGGGAAATGGACCGGCGAGCACTTTGGCTCGCTCCGTCCGCGACAGGTTCATCACCCGCCACAGGCCGATGCCCCACCATGCCAGCGCCGTCACCTCGATGAAGCCGGTTAGCCCCACCAGCGGATAAGCGACGTTGGGATAGAAGTCGGTCGCGATCTGAAGCAGAACGCGGCCGCTGTTGCCCAGGGTTATCAGGAGGAACGGTCCCCAGAGATTCGATAGTTTGCGTGCGTCCACCCCGGCCAGGATGGGCGCCACGCGCGCGGCCACACCCATGATCATCATGCTGATGAAGCCGACGGTGAAGGCGTGCCGGTGCGCGCCCATATAGGCGTGCGCGAATCCCTGGTGCGTTGCGATGCCGTAGAGCAGAAAAAACGGCATCATGACGTTGGCGATGATCAGCCAGACGTACGCGGCGCGGATGAACTTGAAAGTGCGGTCAGGCTGAGCTGGCTTGCGGAAGACTCCGAGCTGGATGGCGAGCAGAACCGCCCACACTGGCATCAGCACGTAGGCGAACTCGAGGCCAATGCCCCACGCCAGGTTTCCTGTCGCCAGCACCGCGACGTAGCTTACGACATTGAGCAGCAGCGCGATATTCATGATGGCGAAGATGAGAGACTGGCGGTCCTTTTTCGGCCGCCCGAGGCCATACACCAATGGGACAAATCGCTGGCTGACGCCGGCAATGATCAGGGCGATGAAGCCGAGCAACTGGAGGTCGCGCAGCGGGCCGTCGATAAGGGCGATGCGGCGGATGAGCTGCTGCTGTCCTACTGCAGTCGTCTTTGCAAAGAAGAAGAAGTCGCTCAGCAGGGCCTGCACGAAGAACCACAGGAAGGATCCGGCGATGAACTTCTCATAAGGGTTGTGTGGCTCGAGCGACTTGCGCGCCGTTTGGTAGAGCACGGTGAGGAAGAGCGTGATCGAGATCAATTCCACCGCGCCGGAGAAGAAACCCAGCGCCAGCCCGAGTTCGCTGTGGATAAGCAGTTCGGCCGACATGCGGGCGACGATTCCTGTCACCATCAAGTAAAACGAGAGGTTGGCCAGGTCGGGACGCCAAAGCTTCGTATTCTTGAAGCGCGGAAAGCTCTGGTAGGCGAAGCCCATGACGAACAGGCCGACCCAGCCGAAGATCATGGCGTGCGCGTGGGCATGGATGGACTGCACCAGGTGCAATTGCAGGAAGCTCTTGCCCAGCGCGATCTGCGCCAGGTTCACAGCTCCCCACAGCGCGCCGACTGTAAGCACGATGGCAATACCCGCCTTGAAGAAGCGGCGATAGATGTAGTCCTCGAGGGTTTCCTGGTACACATGGCGCTCTTGCGGGCGCTGCGCCTCGGCGTTCAACTCTTCCAGCAACCCCTTCAGATCGACCTGGTGGACGGAGGCGAAGAACGAGAGTGGCTCGGTCGGGCCGTGTGCCCCGCCGCATCCGTGCAGCCCGTGCTGGTCGAAGACCCGTCTGGCGCCGGGGACGGCCTGCACGACCTCCGCCACGGTGGTGTTCTCGGTGATGACCATAACTTCCTCCGCGTCCAACATAGGTTCGGCAAGGGCAGCCCGGTATGACTTCGGTCACGGCGCGGCAAAAAAAGAGAATCACGGGCTGTGACATAGGTCATAGGGCCGGTCTTATGGCAGTGATGAAATTTGAATGCAGGTGAGGACGCCCATGGCAACGCCGCCGAAGCTGGACTTCAACGAGAAGCCGTACATCGTCATCTGGGAGACGACCCAGGCCTGCGACCTGGCATGCGTCCACTGTCGCGCCGGTGCTCAGCCGCAGCGCAACCCGTTCGAGCTTTCCACGGCGGAAGCCAAGCGACTGATCGACCAGATCGCGGAGATGACGGTGCCGGTGTTCGTGCTCAGCGGCGGTGATCCGCTAAAGCGGCCGGACATCCACGAGCTGGTGCAATACGCGCACCAGCGGGGTGTGCACACTTCGATGACGCCGAGCGCCACGCCCTTGCTGACGAAAGCAGCCATTGCAAAACTGAAGGAAGAGGGGCTGGCGCGACTGGCAGTGAGCCTCGACGGCTCGACCGCAGAGATTCACGATGCCTTTCGCCGTGTCCCCGGTTCCTACCAGTGCACGCTCGACGCGGTCCGCTGGGCGCGTGAGCTCCGCCTGCCGGTACAGATCAACACCACGATCACGCGGCGCAATCTCGACGACTTCGATTCCATGGTGCGGCTGTTGGAGACGCTCGACATCGTGTTATGGAGTGTTTTCTTCCTGGTGCCGACCGGACGCGGCCAGAGCGCTGACCTGGTCACGGCGGAAAAGTTCGAGATGATCTTCGAAAAACTTTACCAGACCTCGGCACGGGTGAAGTTCGACATCAAGACCACCGAGGCGCAACATTACCGCCGGTTCCTGCTGCAGCGCCGCGCCGAGGGGCGCAGGCAAGGCGCGGAAGCACCGCGAACGTCCGTTCCGACAGCGCAGACGTTTCCCGCAGCCCTCGGGGGTGACGGCATCGCGCGGGCGCCGCGCGGGCTGAACGATGGCAAAGGGTTTGTGTTCATCTCTCATGTCGGCCAAGTCTTTCCCAGCGGTTTCCTGCCGCTGGCCGCCGGCAACATCCGCAAACAACGACTGGCTGACCTCTACCGCGATTCTCCACTGTTCCGCGCGCTGCGCGACACCTCCCAACTCGACGGGAAATGCGGCGTATGCGAGTTCAAAGAGATCTGCGGTGGCTCACGCGCTCGCGCCTACGCGCTGACCGGCGACGTGATGGCGGAAGAGCCATGCTGCATCTACCAGCCAGGGCGGAACGCGCAGCAGGCGGAACCGGCTCTGGCGGGCGGCGCCGAGCGCCAATCGGCAGGTGCAACCCTCTAACGGGGGGGTGTGACTTCTGTCATAGACGAGGATCGGTCCGCGGTTCACTCTCTTCGGTTATTCATATTTTTCTTAGGCGGGACCGTTGGACCAGCAGCATTACCAGGTCCGAGTGGCCGACCGGGAGTATTGGCGCGAGCAGATCAAGTGCCAGTATGCCTGTCCGGTTCGCACGGATGCGCGCGGATACGTGCGCGCCATCGCGGCGGGCGAGTATGAACAAGCCTACCTGATCGCTCGCGGACCGAATCCTCTCGCCTCCATCTGCGGCCGCATCTGCGGCGCTCCCTGCGAGGCGGCCTGCCGGCGCGGCAGCATTGACCAACCTATCTCCATCCGTGCGCTCAAGCGGTTCGTGTGTGAGCAGTTCGGCAGCGAATCGCGGGCGGATGCCGGGCGGGAGCTGTTCCCTTACCTGAAGAACCAAACCGCCGATCGTCAATGCGACGATCTGGACGAACTTCGTCATCTACTCGATTTCCTCGCCAACGCCGAGTTCCCCAAACCCACGGGCGAGCGCATTGCGATCATCGGCTGCGGACCTGCCGGCCTGGCCGCCGCACATGACCTAGCACTTATGGGTTTCCGTCCGACCATCTTCGAAATGGACCCGATACCTGCGGGCATGCTGGCTACGGGGGTGCCTGGCTACCGGCTGCCGCGCGAACTGATCCAGGCCGAGGTGGCAGTGATCCAGGCCATGGGCGTGGAGATCCGCTGCAATACACAGGTGGGCAAAGATGTGAGTTTTGCCGACCTGCGGCGCGACTTCGCCGCGATTGTGATTGCCTGCGGCGCCAAGCGCTCTCGGGCTCTGCCCATTCCGAATGCGGAGGCCATCGGGGTAATGGGCGGCGTGGATTTTCTCCGCGACGTGGCCCTGGGCAAAAAGGTAGAGCTTGGCCAGCGCGTGATCGTGGTCGGCGGTGGAAACGTCGCCTATGACGTCGCGCGCACGGTGTTGCGGCAGGAAGAGTACGACGTGTCGCGTACGGCAGCCCGCATGGCCGGCGTCCGCCAGGTGAATCTCGTCTGCCTGGAATCGCTGGAAGAGATGCCTGCCGACACAGTTGAGATCCTCGAGGGCCAGGAAGAGGGCGTCCTGCGGCACAACAGTTGGGGCCCGAAGGAGATCCTGGTGCGAGAGGTAAACGGGCAGAAGTTTGTGCGCGGCGTGCGGTTTATCCGCTGCACCCAGGTCTACGACGAGAACAAGCGCTTCGCCCCGAAATTCCACGAGAGCGTCACGACCGAGATTGAGGGCGATACCGTTTTGCTCTCGGTCGGGCAATCGGCGGACTTGAGCTTTCTCGATGCGGAGCGCGACGGCATCCAGATGCGCTCCCCGCAGCAGATCGTCAACGATCCCGCGACGTGTGCGACCTCCGCGCCGGGGATCTTCATCGCCGGTGATATCGCCTACGGGCCGCGGCTGATGATCCATGCTATCGCCAGCGGCAAGCAGGCGGCTCGCTCCATTTACCGCTATCTGCGGGGCCGGGAGATCGCGCCGGAGGAAGTGCAATTTCACGCTCCTCTCGAGCATTACTGGCGCGAAAAGAACTACGAACGGCGCACTCGCCTGGCCATTCCCACCCGTTCCGCGGAAGAGCGTCTCAAGGACCCATCGGCGCTGGTGGAGATCGGCTACAACGAAGAACAGGCGCGCGCCGAAGCCGGACGCTGTCTCGATTGCGGCATCAACACCATCTTCGATGGTGAGCGCTGCATCTTGTGCGGCGGATGCGTCGATGTTTGTCCGACAGTGTGCCTGAAGCTGGTGTCCTTCGATCGGATCGCGTCCGCGCCGGAAGTGCAGGCGGCCGTGAGCGCGCTGGACCTGGATGTGTCCGATCTTTCCGCCATTATCAAGGACGAAGAACGCTGCATCCGCTGCGGCCTGTGCGCCCAACGGTGTCCCACGACCGCCATCACCATGGAGCGATTCAGTTTTGCCAAGGAGTGGAAGCCATGTCCCGTCTCGACCCACCCCGCGTAACCCGGCGCAGTTTTCTTAGCATTGCGTCGCTGGGCAGCTTCTTTGCCGCGGTCGGCACCGCCGCAGCGGGGCTGTTCCGCCTGCCGAACCCCGCAGTGCTGCCCGGCCCGGTGCGGCGCTTCAAGCTGGGCGCGCCGGAGCAGTTCACGCCCGGCAGCGAAACTCTTTTCGCCGATGAGAACCTGGTGTTGTTCCGTGACGACGAAGGTTTCTACGCTATCTCCACCACCTGCACCCACCTGGGATGCATCGTCTCGCGCGCCAAGCAGGGATTTGCCTGTCCCTGCCACGGATCACGTTTCGATGATCGCGGCAAAGTGGTGGGTGGTCCGGCGCCGCGTCCGCTGCCGTGGCTTGAATTGAGCCGGGCCGCTGATGGCCAGCTCGTGATTAATGCCGACAACGAAGTACCCGAAGGCACGCGTTACCGCGTGTAGGAGGCGAACCGTGGCGACCGCGACTAGAGAATTCATTCGCAACCTGCATGACCTGCCACACACGGTGAAGGATGCCTGGTTCCGTCTGGGCAAGACGCCGGAATCCGAGCGCGAAGAGTCGCAGGCCACTTTTCACAACCTGTTCCTGCACATTCACAGCGTTCGCGTCCACGTGCGCACGCTCAGTCCGACGCTCACCTTCGGTCTGGGTCTGATGGCGGCGGGCACATTCCTGATCACCGTGGTTACCGGCCTGCTGCTGATGGTCTATTACAAGCCTTCCACCGACCTGGCCTACCAGTCGATCAAGGACATCCATTTCACCGTCTACACCGGACGGTTCATCCGCAACATTCATCGCTGGGCGGCCCAGTTGATGGTCCTGACCGTGCTTTTGCACATGGCGCGTGTGTTCTTCACCGGCAGCTACAAGAAGCCGCGCGAATTCAACTGGCTGGTGGGATTGGGGCTGCTGGTGATGACCCTTGCCCTCAGTTTCACTGGATACCTGCTGCCCTGGGACCAGCTTGCGTACTGGGCCATCACCATCGGGTCGAATATCGCCAACTCGCCTCGTGAACTGACCGACGCGATTGGGATCACGCGATGGATGGATCCCGGCGGCTTTCAGAAACGGCTGCTCCTGGGCGCGAACTACGTCGGCCAGGACGCGCTCATCCGCTTCTACGTGCTGCACGTCTTCCTGTTGCCGCTGGCGTTGGTGACTCTGCTCAGCGTGCACTTCTGGCGGATTCGCAAAGATGGCGGCCTGGCGCGTCCCGAAGACCCGATGGGAGGGCCGGCGGAATGGGGCGGAGCTCGCCAAACCGTCTTCCAACCCATCCCGACCAAGACCTACGGGTTGATGGCCCTGGTGAGAGGCCAGCGGCCAACCGTGAACCGCGGGCCGGAGTACACGGTGATGAGCTGGCCGCATCTGTTCTGGGCGGAGCTGGCCGTGTTCATGGTCACGGTGGCGACGACTCTGGTGCTCTCCTTCTACTGGGACGCGCCGCTGAAGGAACTCGCCAATGCGGCTATTCCGGAAAACCCTGCCAAGGCCCCCTGGTACTTTCTCGGAATCCAGGAGCTGGTTTCGTATTCCGCGTTCACCGGCGGGCTTCTGATTCCGGTGATCGTGCTCGTCGGACTGGCTTTGATTCCATTCCTCGACCGCCGGTCCGGCGGTGAAGGCACGTGGTTTGGCACTCCGGGAGAGAAATCCGTCTTCCGTTACTCGATGGTGTTCGCCGTTCTGGTGACGGTCGGCATGCTGGTCTTCACGGTGAACTTCGGGTGGTTGCGCAACTGGGTTCCGGAGGTGCACCAGTTGTGGATCATCATCTTCAACCCAGGCTCGCTGCTGGTGCTGATCTTCGCGGCCTGGTCGCTCGTGGTGCTGAAGCGCCA
>Ga0335077_10012591_pt1 | contig 10582 bp, 7 predicted proteins | sample Lox_Sample_31_FD_207151 | JGI IMG/M metagenome (GOLD analysis project Ga0335077, IMG submission 207151) | Soil microbial communities from Loxahatchee National Wildlife Refuge, Florida, United States - Lox_Sample_3.1 | ecosystem: Environmental > Terrestrial > Soil > Wetlands | place: USA: Florida...
CGGTGAGGAATCCTCTGCCGAGCGGGCTATACGGCACGAAGCCGATGCCGAGCTCCTCGAGCGCCGGCAGCAGCTCCCGCTCGGGCTCTCTCCACCACAACGAATATTCACACTGCAGAGCGGTGACAGGTTGCACCGCGTGCGCACGGCGGATCGTGTCGACTCCCGCCTCGGAAAGACCGAAGTGTTTCACCTTGCCTGCCCGGATGAGTTGCTTGACGGCGCCCGCGACCTCTTCGATCGGTACCGCCGGGTCGACTCGGTGTTGATAGAAAAGATCGATCACCTCCGTCCGCAGCCGCCGCAGCGAGGCCTCCGCCACGTCGCGGATATGCTCAGGTCGGCTGTCGAAACCCGGTTGCCGGCCGGTGGCGTCGATTCTGAAGCCGAACTTCGTGGCGATCACCACCTGGCGGCGACAGGGAGCCAGTGCCTCTCCGACGAGCTCCTCGTTGGTGAATGGACCGTAGATTTCTGCGGTGTCGAAGAAGTCGACACCGCGCTCGACTGCGCTCCTGATGAGCCCGATCATCTGCTGCCGGTCGCCGGGGAGCCCATAGCCGTAGCTCATGCTCATGCAGCCGAGACCGAGCGCGGAGACTTCCAGATTGCTGTTGCCGAGTTTGCGCCGTTGCATCGTCCTGTCCTCTCGAGAGGCGAGTCTTACCGTTTTATCGACACGATGACAACCGCGGGGCCGCACTGGTAAAGCGTCCCTTACGCTTGAGGTAAGCTGCTGCCTCCACCGAGATTGCAGCGGAAGGTCCATGGGAAGCAGGCAGGTTGCGCTCGCCGCACTGACGGTCATTCTCTCGATACAGGGTGGGTTGGCGCAGGAGGCGCCGCTGACGGCGTTCGTCGATGTGCAGCTTGTGCCGATGGATCGCGAGCGGGTGCTCGCACACCAGACGGTACTCGTCCGCGGCAATACCGTTCTCGCCGTCGATGGCCTGGAGCACCTCAAAGTCCCCGTGCAAGCGGCGCGCGTGGCTGGACACGGTACGGCTTACCTGCTTCCCGGCCTGGCGGACATGCACACCCATGTCATGCGGACGGAGGACCTGCTGCTCTACACCGCAAACGGCGTCACCACGATCCTGCACATGGGTGGCGCACCGGCTGATCTGGTCGATCACGTCCAGGAGTCGATCGACGCAGGCGAGACGGTAGGACCGCAGATTTTCTTCGCCTTCATGATCGATGGCTCGCCGGCGCTGTCACGCTTTTATGTGCGCACGCCCGAGCAGGCGCGCGCCGCGGTGCAGCTGGCAAAGGCAAACGGCTACGTGTTCATGAAGGTCTACAACAACGTCACCGCAGAGGAGTTCGCGGCGATCGTCGAGGAGGGGCGGCGCCAGGGTCTAGCGGTGATCGGTCACGGCGTGAGGTCGGTAGGTCTGCCCGCCGGGTTGTTTCAGGGTCAGGTAATGGTTGCGCACGCCGAGGAGTTCTATTACACGGCCTTTGGCAAGCACATCCCGAACGATGCCGCCATCGTCAATCAGGTCGTGGAGGAAACCTTCCGCTCCGGAGCCTACGTCACGCCGAACCTGTCGACCTTCGCCACCATAGCCAGGCAGTGGGGCCGGCCGCAGGTGATCCGGGAGTTCATGCAGGATGCGCGCATCCGTTACATGTCGCCGGATGAGCGCGTGGACTGGTCGGATTCCGATTACGTGCATAACGAGGGGGACATCGCGCCGATTCTCGACTTCCTCGCGAGCTTCACCAAAGCACTGGCCGCGCGCGGTGTGCCGCTGTTGACGGGCACCGACAGCCCTGTGATCCCCGGAATGTTGCCCGGATACTCCATACACGAGGACCTGCAGAGTCTCACTGCCGCCGGCCTCACTCCGTTCCAGGCGCTGTCCGCGGCCACGCGCGTCCCCGGCGAGTTCATTGCCAAATTCGTTCCGCGCGCGCTGCCCTTCGGGCAGATCAAACCCGGCATGCGCGCCGATCTGATACTGGTTTCCGCTAATCCGCTGGTGTCGCTCGAATCGCTGCGGGAGCCCCTTGGGGTAATGAGCGCGGGCCGCTGGCGGACGCGGCAGCAGCTCGATGCCCTGTTGGCGCAACAGCAAGCCCGCTACCAGCGGGTATTGCGGTAAGCAAGGCGATCACCGCCGGCAGCGCCGATGTTATATGGTTGACTTCGCCCAGACCCCCGAAGGTGAGAACTGAAAAATGCACAAGAGAGTACGGGTCTCCTGCCTCAGCACGATCGCTGGTTTCCTCCTCCTCACGAATGCGGCGGCAGCCGCTGCACCGGATGACACGGAGGAAAGCGACTTCAAGCTCCGCTTCGTGGGGCCGAAGGTGGGTAACCGTATCGCATCCGTCGCCGGAATCGCCGGAGACCCGAGCGTCTACTATGCGGGCGCGGCCTCGGGCGGAGTGTGGAAATCCACCGACGGCGGCAATCGCTGGCTGCCGGTTTTCGACAAGCAAACCGTGGCCGCGATCGGGGCGCTGGCAGTCGCACCCTCACAGCCGGGCACGGTATGGGCGGGCACCGGCGAAGCATGGGTCATTCGCGACAGCGACGTGACGGGTAACGGCATCTACAAGTCCACCGATGCCGGCCGCACCTGGACGAACATGGGTCTGCCCGATTCGGGCCGCATCGGCAGGATCATCGTGCATCCATCCGATCCTGACATCGTGTTCGCCTGCGTACTGGGACGTACCAGCGGGCCGCAGCAGGAGCGTGGTGTCTATCGCACCACGGACGGCGGTCAGCACTGGGTCCGGGTGCTGTTCGCCGGCGAGAATGCCGGCTGCTCGGGCTTATCCATGGACGCGCACGATCCACACACGCTGATAGCGGGCACGTGGCAGGTGGAGATGCACACCTGGGGCGAGTACAGCGGCGGTCCGCAGAGCGGCATTTACCTCTCCCACGATGGCGGCACCAAATGGACGCGGATCGAAGGGCATGGTTTGCCGGCAGCACCGCTCGGCAAGATCGACGTGGCCATCGCTCCGACCAACTCCAATCGCATCTACGCACTGATACAGACGAAGGATCAAGGCTCGGTGTGGAGATCGGACGACGCCGGTGAGCAGTGGAAGCTCGTCAATTCGCAGCGCGCATTGATCGGACGCGCGGGCTACTACATCCGCATCGCAGTATCGACCGGCAGCGACAACGAGGTCCTGGTCGCCAACAGCTCGTTCCACCAATCACTGGATTGGGCTGAGAGCTTTCACGAAGTCCGCTGGGGCGGCGACACCCACGACATCTGGATCGATCCGCTCAATCCGGACCGCTTCGTCATCACCGACGATGCCGGGATGATCATCACCACCGTGCACGGTCGCGGATTCCATCGCGTCACGCTGCCTATCGGGCAGATGTACCACGTCGCGGTCGATGATCAGATCCCTTATTACTTCTACAGCAACATGCAGGATGACGGAAACATGCGCGGGCCAAGCGTCCCGGGCGAATCCGAAGAAGCCAGCTGGGATCGCCACATGGGCGGCTGCGAGTCCGGTTTCACGCTCCCCGATCGCGTCGACCCCAATGTCGTGTGGGCGACCTGCTACGGGGATACCGTCACTCGCTGGGATGCGCGCTACAAGGAAGCGCATTCCGTCAGTCCGTGGAAGCACACGCTCGACTCGCCGCCCAATGCGGTCAAGTACCGTTGCCACTGGACTCCGCCGCTGGCGATCGATCCCTTCGACCACAACAGCGTTTACTACGGCTGCCAGGTCATCTTCCGCACCACCGATGCCGGCCGGAGCTGGACGGTCGTCAGCCCCGATCTCTCGAAGGGCGATCCCGCACATATACAGCCCTCGGGCGGCATCGTCGGCGACAATCTCGGGCAATTCTACGGCGAGGTGGTATTCGCCATCGCGCCATCGAAGGTGCAGAAAGGACTCATCTGGGCGGGTACCAACGACGGTCAGATCTGGTACACGCGCGATGGCGCAGCCAATTGGACCAATGTCAGCGGCAACCTGAAGGGCCTGCCGGCGGGCGGCACGATCACCAGCATCGCGCCTTCGAGCTTCGATGCGGGCACGGCCTACGTCAGCATCGATTTTCATCTGGTCGATAACCGCGATCCCTTCATCTACAAGACCGCGGATCTCGGCAAGAGCTGGCAACGCATCAGCGGCAATCTGCCGAAACATCAGTTGGCGTACGTGCGCAGCGTTACCGACGATCCCAACCGCGCAGGACTGTTGTTTGCGGGAACCGGTAACGGACTGTACTACTCGCTCGACGAGGGTGGGCACTGGACTCAACTGCAGAACGGCTTGCCTGCTGCGCCGGTGACCTGGGTGGTGGTGCAGAAGGAATTTCACGACCTGGTGCTCTCAACCTATGGCCGCGGCCTGTACATCCTCGATGACATCACGCCGCTCGAGCAGATGGTGAAGCGTCCTTCCGCGGCACCGGTGGTGCTGTTCGAGCCGCGCAAGACCTATCGTTTCGTGCGCGGCGGCACGGCGATGCTGAACTACTCCCTGGCCAAGGCTCCCAAGGATCCGGTGCGGCTCGAGATCCTCGACGACTCCGGCACCGTGGTGCGGAAACTCGAGGCCAAAGCTGTGGCCGGGATCAACCGCATCAAGTGGGACCTGCGCTACGAGTCTCCACGTGTGGTCGCGCTGCGAACGGTTGCTCCCGACAATCCCCGCATCTGGCAGGAGCCGAGGTTCCGCGACGCCGATTCGCGGCCCATTACGCACTGGGGGTCGAAACCGGCGGAAGTCGGACCCATCGTCGCCCCGGGCAGCTACTCGGTACGTCTGCAGGTCGACGGTCAGCCCTTCGTGCAGCCACTTACCATCGCGAGCGATCCGCGCTCACCGTCCACCGATGCGGATATCCAGCTGTCGGTGAAGACACTGCTCAAGATCCGCGACAACATCAGTCACGTGTCCGACTCCGTCAATCAGGTGGAGTGGTTGCGCAAGCAGCTCGAGGTACTGCAGACCATGCTGCGCCCGGCTAAGCCGCTCGCGAAATCGGAGCCGGTCATCGTGGAAGAAGGCGACGAGGAGGAGCCCGAGCCTCCGCCGGCTCCGCCGCGCGTGCTGAGCGATGTGGAGGAACAGCAGCGGGTCCAGCTGCTCACCGGCGCCGAAAACCTCGACCAGAAGCTGCAACGGGTGGAATCACGGCTCGTGTCGCGGGCGCTGCGCAACAGCGACGACAAGTACTTCGTCGAAGCCGATGGCGTGTATCTCGACCTCATGTGGCTCAATGCCGAGGTCGGCACCGGCGGCGGCGATGTCGCGGGCGGCGCGGATTTCGCACCCACCGAGGCGCAGCTGGAATCACTGAAGGCGCTCGAGGGCGAGATGGTGAGCGTCGATGGCGAAATCCGCGAGATCCTGCAGACCGATCTGCCGGCCTACAATCAGTCGCTGGTGCACGCCAATCTCACGCCGCTGCTCTCCTCAGTGGAGAAGCGGCCCCATCGGGAAAGCGGTCGCACGCAATGATTGCCGCGTTGCAGGCCCGGTGCAGCCGCAGACGCCTACTGGCAGGCACGCTGCATACCGCCGTGGCCGCGCTGCTCGCCGCAGCAGGCGGGCCGGCGCTCCGGGCAAGTCCCCTGGGTGGACCGATCGGGATACAGCTCTACGCAGTGCGCGAGGACCTGCAGGCGCAGCCGCTGCGCACCCTGCAGGCCGTGCGCCAGATTGGTTTCGGCGAGGTGGAAACCGCTGGCTTTGCCGGGCTCTCCGCGCAACGATTCCGCGGGCTTCTCGACGATGCGGGACTCAGCTGCCCGAGCGCGCACCTGCAGTTCGAGCGCGGGAGTTTCGATAGTGCGTTCGAGCAGGCGCATGCGCTCGGCGCTCATTACGCAGCAAGTGGCAGCCTGCGTGACCTCGTGTCATCCGCGGTGGCCCCACAGGCGGCACCAGCTGCCGCGGCGCCCTCGCGAGGAATGACACTCGATGAGGCGCGGCGCACCGCCGAGCTCGCCAATCGCATCGGTGAGCAGGCGCAGCGGGCCGGGCTCCAGTACGTCTACCACAATCACGATTTCGAGTTCGTACCGCAGCCCGGTGGCATCGGTTACGACGTACTGCTCGAGCAGACGGACCCCACGCTCGTGCAGTTCGAGATCGACTGCGGCTGGATGATTCTCGGCGGGCGTGATCCCCGCAGCTACTTCGCACGCTATCCGGGACGTTTTCCGCTCATTCACGTCAAGGACTTTCTGCCCGGCGCGGCCCACCGCCCCGACCATCCCGGTGCCGAGCTCGGCCACGGCATGATCGATTACCGGCCCGTATTCGCGGCTGCTGAAACGGCGGGTTTGAAGCACTACTTCGCCGAGCAGGAAGGGCCGTTCACGCGAGTGAGCCAACTCGACGCTGCACGCCAAGCCTACGCTTACCTCAGCAAACTCGGCTGACTGCACTTCCACTTCCACTGAGATGATCGCTGCCAAAGGTTGCACGCGTGCTGCCTCGATGCAATAGTCAACATTGTTGTTGACAGTAAACTTATAGATTGATATTAAATGGACATGATGAATATCGGCGCGCACCTGCATGTCATCGGCGATCCGGCAGCCGCTCTCTCGTCGCTCGAGAGCCGGCTCGATGCCCTGTTCTTCGCGCTCTCCGACCCGGTGCGCCGCAGAATTCTGGAACGGCTCGACGGTGAGGCACTGCTCGTGTCCGAGCTCGCCGCGCCGTTCGACATTTCACTGCAGGCCGTGTCGCGCCACATCCAGGTGCTGGTGCGCGCCGGCCTGATTCAGCAGGAGCGCAGTGGCCGTATCAGCCGCTGCAGCCTCGATGCCGGGCCACTGCTAGATGCGGCGGTGTGGATGAACCGCTACAGCAAGTACTGGCAGCAGCAGTTCGACATGCTTGCCGCGACCCTAGCGGATATCGACGCACGGCGCACGCAGCGGCCCGCAAAAGCGGCGCCACGGAAGCGCACGCGCTCATCCCGCCGCAAATGACCAAGGAGAGAGCTCAATGATTGCCCATGAGATCGTGGATCACGACGAGTGGCTCGCCGCACGCCAACGTTTTCTCACCAGAGAGAAGGAATTTACCCGGTTACGGGATGAGCTCAGCCGGGAGCGGCGCGAGCTGCCCTGGGAGCACGTCAAGAAGGAGTATGCGTTCGAGAGTGACCGCGGCCGGGAGACGCTCGGCGAGCTCTTCGGCAAGCACAATCAGCTCATCGTCTATCATTTTATGTACGCGCCGGACTGGGAGATAGGCTGCCGCGGCTGCTCCTTCTGGGCGGATAACTTCAACGGTATCGTTCCGCACCTCAACGCACGCAACGTGTCGCTGATTGCGGTTTCGCGTGCGCCGTTGCAGAAGCTGCAAGCGCAGGCGCGGCGCTTCGGTTGGACCTTCAAGTGGGTCTCCTCGCTCGGCAACGATTTCAACTACGACTACAACGTCTCGTTCCGACCGGAGGCGCTCGAGCGCAACGCGGCGTTCTATAACTACAGCGCGCGGAAGCTCGACAGCACCGAGATGCCCGGAATCAGCGCCTTCTTTCGCGATGGCGACCAGATCTATCACTCCTATTCGACTTACGCACGTGGGCTCGACATGCTCAACACGGCCTACCACTACCTCGACATCGCACCGCAGGGACGCGATGAGGAAGGCCTGGCCTTTCCGATGCAATGGGTAAAGCACCGCCTCGCATACGAAACCTGAGCGTGGACAAGCTGGAGGGGACCGTCATGAGATACGCAGAGGTGCATGGCAAGCTCGCCGACTACCGCCGGCAGATCGCCTCGATACGCGAGAAGATGCGGGAGACGCTCGCCGGGGTCGAGCCTCAGGCGGTGCAGGACTACGAGTTCGCGAGCACCGAGGGCACGGTGAGCCTGTCGCAGCTCTTCGGCCCGCATGAGGATCTGATCCTCATTCACAACATGGGCGTCGCGTGCGCCTATTGCACGATGTGGGCCGATGGCTACAACGGTATCCATCCTCACGTGGTGTTGCGCGCGGGCTTCGCCGTATCGAGCCCGGATCGTCCCACGGTGCAGAGAAAGTTCGCCGAGAGCCGCGGCTGGAAATTCCCGATGGTGAGCCATGCGGGAAGCACTTTCGCCGCGGACATGGGTTACGTGTCCGCAAATGGTGGATGGATGCCCGGGGTCTCGGTGTTCAGGCGCGAGGGTACGAGCGTGCTGCGGGTTTCGGACACCGGCTTCAGTCCCGGCGATGACTTCTGCACGTTATGGCACTTCTTTGACCTCCTTCCGGGCGGCGCGGGCGAGTGGCCGGCCGCCGTGAAAAAGCCTTCCTGCTGCACCGCTGGCTGAAAAAGAGAGCACGGCGCATGTGTCCGCTTTGCATAGGATCGGCCCTGCTAGCGGCGAGCGGCGCGGGCTCGGCGGGAGGCCTGGCGCTCATCGCGGCTCGCCTGCGCGCTGCCGCCCGGCCCGGGCTCACTCGGGCATCGGCACCGGCGATGAGGCGTGCGCGGTCGCCGTCCACGTGGTGCCGATCGAGGCGAGAATGATCATGCCGATCGCGGCCCACTGCGCGAAGAAAAGATGCTCGTGCAGCATGGTCCATCCGACCAGTGCCCCGAAAACCGGCTCGATGCTCATGAGAATGCCGAAGGTCCGCGCGGGCAGCCGCGTGAGCGCCGTCATCTCAAGGGTATAGGGCAGCGCGGTCGACAGCAGCGCGATCGCGAGTCCATACGGTAAGACCGCGGGCGAAAGAAGCCTGCCGCCGGCTTGCCCTACGCCAATGGGCACCACGATGAGCGAGGCAATGACACTGCCGAGAGCTACGGCTTGCGGACCGTAGTCGGCTCCGGCCTTCTGCCCGAAGACGATATAGAGCGCCCAGCACGCGCCTGCCCCGAGCGCGAACAGTGCTCCCGTGGAATCCACGTTTCCGTGGCTTTGACCGAGCGGCAGCAGCAATGCCAGGCCGGCAGCTGCCAGTGCAATCCACAGAAAATCGATGGCCCGTCGCGACCACAGCACGGCAACAGCCAGCGGACCGGCGAATTCAATCGACACCGTGATGCCCAGCGGCAAAGTACGCAGCGCCAGGTAGTACAGGAGGTTCATGACGCCGAGAGAAACGCCATAAAGGGCCAGTGCACCCCATGACCCCTGTGCGAGTTTCGTCCGCCAGGGCCTGAGCACTGCAACGAGCATGAGGGTCGCAAGCGCGGTGCGCAGCGCGACCGCTCCGCCAGCTCCGACGCTGTGAAACAGAGTTTTTGCGAAGGAAGCACCGATCTGTATCGAGCCCATCGCAACGAGCAACAGGACGACGGAGATGAGGTAACGCCCGCGCGTGCCGGGGACAGCGGACATCATTGCCCGCCGGAGTTGAATCCGCGGCCGCGTAACACCCTGCCCGGCAGAGCGCCGGTCATCTTGCCTTCTGCGACCACCGGCTCCCCGTTGACGAGCACGTACCACATCCCTTGCGAGAGTCGATTGGGGTCGGCATAGGTCGCCACGGCCTGGATCGCCTTCGGGTCGAACAGCACGAGGTCGGCCCACATGCCCAGCTTGATCACGCCGCGGTCTAACAGATGCTCGCGTTGCGCCGGCAGCGCCGTAAACTTGCGAATGGCGTCCGGCAGGCTGAGCCGGCCTTCCTCGCGCACATACTTCTCCAGTACGCGCGCGAAAGTCGCATAAGCGCGGGGATGCGGATGATCGGCACCGAGTACACCTTCCGGGGAGGTGGCCGAATCGTCGGTGCCGATCGAAACCCAGGGCTGTTGCAGCGCCAGCGTGACATCGGGATCCGACATGCCGAACACCGCGACGCTGGTCGCCGCTTCGTCCCTGATGAGGAAATCGAAGATGGTGTCGATCGGATCCTCGTGCCACTCCGCCGCGACCTCGCTCAGCCGCTTGCCCTGGTAGCGACGGAGCTCGTCGTGGTCGACGGCACAGATGAGCACGTCCTCGGGGCCGTTGATTTCGAGCCACTCGTTGTCCCACTTGTCGGTGGGTGTGGTCATGTCCTTGCGCATGCGCGCGCGTGTCGCCGGCTGCTTCAGCCGCCGCAACAGTTGGTCCTTGCCGCCGTCATTCGCCCAGGGCGGTGTGAATGCCGCCATGGAGTTGCTCCAGGCCGTATAGGCGTAGGTGTCGGCGGTGACGTCGATGCCCTGCGCGCGTGCCTGCTCGATGCTCGCGACCAGCTGCGGCATGGTGCCCCAGTTGTGTTTGGCGGCGACCTTCAAATGAAAGATCTCGACGGGGATTTGGGCTTCACGCCCAATGCGCAGAGTCTCCTCCAGCGCTGCCGCTTCGGCGTTGCCCTCATCACGCATATGGGTGGCATAAATGCCGCCGAAGCGCGCCGCTGACTGTGCCAGCGCAATGAGCTCCCCGGTGCTCGCGTACGGTGCCGGCGGGTATTCGAGTGCGCTGGAGACACCCATGGCTCCCTGGCGCATGCCCTGTTCAACCAGATCCTGCATCTTGCGCAGCTCCTCTTTACTGGGAGCGCGGTCGGAATAGCCGATGACCATCTCGCGCACCGAAGTGGCTCCGATGTAGGTGGCGAAATTGATGCCGACACCCTGTTTTTCCAGGCGCGCAAAATACTCCGCCAGGGTATGCCAGTC